>Ga0209407_1002558_pt1 | contig 16905 bp, 6 predicted proteins | sample AD_JPNHG3_MetaG_FD_184410 | JGI IMG/M metagenome (GOLD analysis project Ga0209407, IMG submission 184410) | Active sludge microbial communities of municipal wastewater-treating anaerobic digesters from Japan - AD_JPNHG3_MetaG (SPAdes) (version 2) | ecosystem: Engineered > Bioreactor > Anaerobic >... | reverse complement strand
GCCTTTGCCCAGTTAAAAAAACGACTGCCGATAATAATTAAGGAAGAAACCGGGGCGTAGCGCAGCTTGGTAGCGCGCCTGCTTTGGGAGCAGGATGCCGCAGGTTCAAATCCTGCCGCCCCGACCAATAAATATTTAATATTATTAATTATTATTTCTTTTTATTCCCGCGGTAAACTCGCGGTAACTCAATTATCTTACCGCGGTTTTCCAGAGCATTAAAAATCCTATGTGGAATGCGCCGGACGTATTTTCTTGTCATGTCCATGGTGGAGTGTCCGTATATATCTGAGACGGTTTTAAGATCAACACCCTCATCAAGTAATTGGCAACCTAAACTGTGTCTCATTGCATTTTTTTGGATGATGTTTATTCCTGCTGCTTGACACGCCGCTTTCCAAATTTCACGCATTTTGCGCTCGTGATAAGGCCGCCTTCCATCATACGTAAACAGATAATCTGAAAAGGACGGACGGTTTGCCTTGAGGATTTCTTTTGCCCTTGTTGTCAAGGGTAGGTGACGGATGCGATAAGTCTTAGTGGTTTCTCTTAATTCCCATTGTGAGAATGATCGCTTAATCACAAGTTCATTTTCCTCTATACAATCTTTTTTTAATGCCCGGACTTCGCCGACACGCAGGCCGAACTCCATGCCAAACTCAAATATCGGGCGGTGTTCTTCCTGTATGGCTTTAATGACCTTTTGCTGTTTTTCATAGGTCAGATATTCGGGATCTTTTTCCTGGGTTTTAATCAATGGCGGAAATACCGGTAACTTCTTGATTACGCCATCTTTAAGCGCAAAATGCAGCATGGCTTTCAGCGCTATTAATACAGCATTATTCCACTTTGCCGAACAATCAAGGCTCTGTTGTATTTTGCAGAACTTGGAATAATTAAGACTGGTGATAAGGCAGTTGTCGCCTAGTATCTCAACGGCTTTTTTTATGGCTGAACGGTGGACTCGCTTTGTATTGTTGCAGGCAGTTGACGAATTGAGCCATGTTTCAGAATATGCTTGAATTGTTAGGGGCGAATCCGGCAAATACACACGGATGTCAAAAGCACCATCGTCTATTTCGGCCCGGATTTTATTGAGTAATTTTTCGGCTGTTTTTTCGTGCCAGATAGGTTCGCCGTTGTAGCGGTATATTTTGTAGTCTTTGCCCTGCCAGTATATCCGGACATAATATCGCTTTGCTCTTAGGTCATATTGATAAGTGCCTGACATATAACCACCCGTCAGGGTAATATTGATTTGCGCTGTATTTGTCAATATATTATTCTGTAATAATTTTTTCGTCATAGGCCAATCTGCGTTGCATTTTCATTTCGCCGAGCAGAAACTGGATTGTGTGTTTGTTCGCCATATCGGGCCTTTTGCTTGGTTAGGATTTGTTTTGCGCGCAAAAAAAACCCTGAGATCACCCAAGCGTTAAACGCCTCGCAATCCAGGGCTTTAATTTTTTATGGGCCTCACCGGTTCACCACGCCGGCGGCTTTTTAGTTATTTTTATTAAAGCATATTTTTTATAAAATGCAAGTCAGTTTTGACGTTTTTGCCAACGGCTTTTGTTGTGCTGATTTTTCTTGCATGATATGCGGCGTGATTTCTTCGACGGCACTGATGCGCACTTCATCGTCGGATTTGGTTTTAATCCAGAGCTTGCCGTCTTTGCGTATAACCTTAATTCCTTTGATTATTTGTGCCAGTTGTTCGGTAAGTTCCTCCAGCTGCGCTTCGCCCAATACGCGCGCCGGTTCGGTTTGGCTTTCCACCGATAATTTTGTGTCGGGATCTTCGTCGTAGAATTGGCCCAGGTCATTAAGTATTTCGGCGTCGCGGACATTGATATCGCCTGCTTTCGCCTGGCTTCCGGTTTCAGCGACGATCGGGCGGGTTTCGATTATTTCGGCAATCGCGCGGGCGCCGGCGGCGGCTTCGGTGGGAATGAAAAGCCGGGTGTTGTAGCTGATACGTTCCATAAAGACGCCGTATTTTTCCAGTTCGCGCATGTGCTGGTAATAATTGGCGCCTTCCAGTTCCACGCGCGGTTCGCCGGCCACTTTGCGGCGGCGCAGTTTCCAGTTATTCGCCAGCGTGTAGGTATAGCCCAGGTTGAGTATTTTGTTGAAGACTTCGGCGGGATTATACTGCACGGCTCGGCGAGTGGCGTTTAGTTTGGTCAGCGTCGCTTGCAGATCTTTATTGTCGATTACTCGGCCAATAATATTCTTACCTTCGACGTTCAGCCGGTAAATGCGTGCGCGGTGCGCGGGCAGGCGATCCCATATCGGCAAGATAGATCCGGTAACCATGTGCACGTTTTCGGTAACTTCTTTGGGCTGGGCGGCGTAATCGGCGTTCCAGTTGGTTTCCGCTTCCGTGTCGACTAGAAACTTGTATTTCGTCGGATCGGCGATATCGTCTTTGGCGATATCGTGATACTGCCAGCCGGGGCCGACGGCCACATATACTGGGCGCACGTCGCCGGTGTTTTTATCGGTTCTTGTTTTTTCCGTGGAAAGCGCCCATACTCTGCCGCTTTTCAGATTGCGCGCATAGCCGAATTTGGCGAATTGCCGGCTAGTGGGATAATCCATCAGCTTGGCGTCGTGCGTGAGTTCCACTTCCAGATACGTCGCTTTGGCTTTGGTGCGTTCGTCTTCGTGGACTACCTGCTCGTTTAATTTGCGGGCGCGTTTTGCGCGTATGGTTTCCACGCCCGCGTCCAGCGTTCCGTCTTCTATGGCCTGGGCCACCTTGATATTGATGCGGCGGGATAATTCTTCAAATAGCTGGTTTTGCCGTTCGATTTTTAAATTCAGTATGCGGTTGAGAAATTGCGTTACGTCCGGCAGTTGTTTGTTGAGACTGCCGGTTTTTTGATCAATAATTCTGTCCAGGCCGGTTTCTTCCATGAATTGTGTCATGTTCAGATCCGGGATTTCGCCGGAGTGAATATCGTGCAATAGCTGTATCCAGGCGTCTTTCGCTTCTCTGGACTCCAGGTTATCGCGGGCGGAAAAGAGGCCCTGGCTGCCGGTCTCGCGCGATCCTTTGGTCAGCGCACCGAGTTGGTTGAGGCGCCGCGCGATGGTGGAGATAAAGCGTTTCTGTCCTTCCAGATCGGTGGAAAGCAGTATCCATTCCGGGGCCTGCGCCTGGTTGGTGCGGTGTGATCGGCCTAATCCCTGCACGGCGGTTTCCGCGCGCCATCCGGCCTGCACTACATAATGCCGGCGCAATCGCTTGTTTTTTGCTGTATTATCTGCATGATAGCTGCGGCCGGTGCCGCCGGCCTGGGAAAATATCAGCATTTTTTTCCGGTCGGACATAAAAGCGTCGGCGTCAGCCATGCTTTTTGATTTGCTCCAGGGTTCGGCGATGCGCTCGCGGCCGTTTTTGGTTTCTTTATACACCACGCGGCGGGTGCGGCCGGTAACTTCCGCCACGTTATCCACGCCGAAGTGATCGAGCATTATTTCCAGCGGGCCGTCGGGCACGCGGATTGATCCCAGGCGGTTGAGCAGTTCTTCGCGCATGGCAACGGCGTCCTGATTAATTACCGGATTGCCGGCGGAGTCTTTTACCAGTTCGGAGCGGACGTTGCCTTCCTCGTCGGTATAAAGCTGATACTGATGCACCGGAAAAGAATTTTTGATATATTCCATTAGCATTTCGCGCGGCGTGATATCCAGATCTTCCAGTGTTTCATCTTCTTCCAGCCGGGCAATCGCTCGTTCCTGCGCCGCTTCGTTGGTGTTCACCAGTTGCAGGATCGGGGCATGGCCGGCTGTGATATCCGCTTCCAACGCTTTAATCAGCGTGGGCATTTGCATTGCGGTAATTACCTGGTTCCAAAATCTTTGATTGGTTCCCCAAAAAGCCGAGCGGATATGGCCTTTTGCTTCGCCGTTGCGCGTTACTCCGTCTTCATCCACGATGTTGGTCGCTTTCATCGCTTCTTCGACGCGGGCCTGCACAATCTGCCAGGCGCCGGCCAGTTCATCGTAGATTACTCTTTGTTCCGGCGTGAGCGTGTGTTGCAGGCGTTCCACCTTGATATCGTCAAACGAAAGCGAGCGGGCCATATAGGCGCCGTCCGCTTTCAGGTTCATGGCGACAAGTTCCATCGCGGTAACGCCGCCGGCGGAGATATTTTCCACAAAATTTTGCGCGGAGGGAAAGGGGGTTTTATCTCCCCATATGCCCAGGCGGGTGGCATAGGCCAGGTTCATAACTTCCGTGGCGCCGGTCGCGGAAACATACACAACGCGGGCGTTGGGCAGCCGGTTTTGCAGTTCAATTCCGGCCAGCGCCGTTTCGGACGCTTTCTTTTTGCCCCGGTCGGTTCTAGTGGCCAGGGCGTTACCCATGTTGTGCGCTTCATCAAAGACAAGCACGCCATCAAAGTCTTCGCCCAGCCAGTTTACTATCTGATCAAGGCGGCTGACTTCTTGTTTATCCACGACTTTATTTGAGCGCAGGATGCCGTAGCCGACAAAGCATATCCCTTCGCTTGTTTTGATTTTATCGCGGAGTTTGATTTTTCCCAGGTCAAATAATAATCCCTGGTTCCAGCCCACGCCGGCCACGTCGCGTTTTGCGTCGGCCAGAAGCGGCGAGTTCTGACTGAGCCAAACCGCTTTTTTGCGGCCCTGGTTCCAGTTATCCCAGAGGATCGCGGCGATTTCCCGGCCCTTGCCCACGCCGGTGCCGTCGCCGATGAAAAAGCCGCGGCGCTGGCCGTTGGGCAGCGTGGTGCTGTGCGCCTGCCCGGCGTAAACCACCGCTTCGAGTTGCGCGATACTGATATTGCCGTTTTTGATTACTCTTTCCGGGAGATGTGGCGCGTAGGTCGGATCAATCGGTTCAACGGTGGCCATCGCCACGGACTCCACCAGCTTGCCCGGATGCGGTTGCGCGCCGGCGACGGTCAGTTTTGCCGGTTTATATTCATCAAAGATTGCGTCGGTTAATTCGGAGGCGCTTTTGGCGACGGCGGTTTGTTGCCCGATTGTTAGGCCCTGGGTAGGGCTATCCTGTTCATGTGGTAGGGATAATCCGGCAGCGTCAGCGTCAGATGGTCGTGGACTGTTAAAATCAGTTGTGTCGCCAGGTCTTGCGGCGTTTTGACTTGTGCCCAATCCACCGGCTCTTGTTCCTGGCCGTCGATCACGGTTAGATATTTCATCACGTTGTGGGGTTTCCAGCCGATCATTTGGTAGATCGTTTCGATCAAGCGTCCGTCCTCGTCCACGATTTGTGGTAATCCCCAAATCATCAGTTGCAAACAATAAAGGCTGTCCGGGGAGATTGGCACTTTCTCCTGTTCTAGTGCCTGGCGGCATTTCTGATTGAGTTCCAGCTTGTTGAGCTGGGATAGTGATGCGGTCATTTTTCACTCCTTCCAATAGGGTTATGAGTTCTTCAACCGTATCGACTTTTCCTGTCACTTTTAATATACTCTTTTTTTCTGATTTAGCAAGAGGTTTGTCGATCACGATTATTTGATTATCGAAGTTCGTTCCGTATTTCGCGTATTCTTTGCCGGAGATGCCGATATTGGCGCGGACGCTGTAATCATTATCTATTTTCGCCCACCAATCGCGGAAAGCCGGTTTATCATCGGCCATGCCGTTGCCAACGATGCCCACCAGGCGGCCGCCGGGCTGGAGTCGTTTTAGCGCCTGTTCTATATGCGCTGTGGCATTGATTGTTTTTCGCTGTCCGGCCATGCGTCCGGCGGTAGCTGAAAAGGGCGGGTTCATCACCACTACCGTGGGTTTGATTTCCCAGGGCAGGATATTGTTTATTTGTTCCGCGTTTTCTGTGAATACTTGTGTAAAGCCGAGTTCTTTCAATATCATCGCGCGGCGCGGGGCCAATTCATTCACGATAATATTGTCGATTGGTATGCCGGCTAGGCGCGCGAAAATCGCCAGGTTTCCGGTGCCGGCGGAAGGTTCCAGGTAAACGTCTTTATATTGGAGATCAGCTACCCAATTAGCCACATACGCCAGGGACGGCGGCGTGGAAAACTGCTGAAATTCTTCCATTTCCGCCGTGCGTGTGGTCTGCGTGGGAATTAACTCCAGCCTTTTTTTGATTTTAGCGATGGCCTGTTGCGCGCCGGCGGCGTCCAGTGCGTATTTCAGTGTGCCGGAATAAAACAGGTATTTATTAATGCCCATTTCCATCGCGTCGTAAGCGTCTTTCGCGGAGTATTTTCCTTCGGCTAGTGTGCCGCCGAAAGCGGTATCGCAGATTTTAAACAGATCTTCGCGGGTGAATTTTCTTTTTTCTTTAAGGTTATAAAAAATGCTATCCGATACATTCGCAAACGCGGCGGCTTCTTGTTCCTGTGTTGGCGCTTCGGGCGCGGCGGTTGTTTGCGCGGCGTATTTATCCCGGATTGAGGAATGCACTTCGTCAAGCGGCGGCAGCGCGGCCAGTAGCGCTTCGGACGGATCGCCGTTGAAGAATGACCATACTTTTTTCGGGCCATACCAGCGGCCGCCGATCCGTTTGATTGTTTCTTTCCAGGTGCGCGTTTCCGGCCCGGTGACGTTCCATACTGTCTTACCGGTATTTGTTTTGCCCTGGCTGACTTTAAGGCCGTAGGCGCCCAGATCGGCGGTTCCGGCAGCGGGCGTTTCGGCGAGCGTTGCCGGTTTCAGTCCGGTTGTCGCCTGGACGGATTGCGTGGGCGCTGGTTTGGCCGGCGCGGCGCCTGGATTTTCCTGCGCCCATTTATCGTATATTTCCTGTAGGCGCGCGGCGATATCGCCATGTTCCGCGGCGTTGTTTTTATAAGCGTCGATGTTTGTTTTTTTGCGCGCGCGTTGTGCGGCGGCCAGCAAGTTCTGTTTCCGTTTTTTGTGGTTTGCGATATAGACCAGAATGTCGTCCGGTTCGTAGTATTGTGAGGGATAACCCTTGATCCCTTCGGGCATGAGGATATCCGGGATTACCTTATCCGGGCGCGCTGTTTCTTTTTGCAGATTTTGAGGTTCAACCATCTCATATACCACGCCGTTATCCGAGCGCACTTTGAAGTTCGGGTAGCGTTTTGTTTCCTTTTGTCCGCCGAAGATTGTCTGTGTCGTTACGGAATAGGTTTGATCTTCGATGATTTCGCCGTGGCGGTTGTCGCGGGTGGGCATGACCACGCGATCGGCGATTTTAAATGCCGACGCGGTTTCGTCGGCGGGCGGGGCCGGCGCGGGCGTTTCGGCTTTTTTGCGGATCGTGATATTGGCCGCGGCCAGTTTATCCGCGGCGGCGCCGGTTATCAGGCCGGTTAATATATTCTTTTCTTCCGCGGTAGGCGTGCCGGCAATAAATTCATAGCCGCGTTCTTTAACATACTCCACTTTGCTACCGGCGATTAAACCTATTGCGGTCTGTTCGGGCGTTTCTGTTTTCGCTTCTGCGCCGAATAGTGAGGGCGTTTTCAGTCCGGTTGTCGCCTGGACGGATTGCGGGATCGGCGGTGGTTTGGCGGCTTCATTTTTTCCTCCTGGGAGCACCTTTTCGATTGCTTCTTTTACCGGATCGGAAATATCTTTATCTTCCAATTCAGTTTTAAGAGCGTGGAGTATATCATCCTTCATTTCCTGTTTGGTTGGATAAGTTTTATATACATAGCCTGTGCGATATAAACCTCTTTCGCCGAGAGAATCAGGGTAAGATATTGATGCTTCAAATCTATAGCCGTGTTTATAATCGGCACTATCTTCATCCGTTATTGCGGATATGGAGATAGAAGCATCAAGCTCCTTGAAAGGAATATATTTATTAAAAACTTGTTTTTCTACTTCCGTGGCTTCTTCCGCCGGTTCCTTGCCGATTTCGTTTTCATTAATCGCGTCGATTTCCGCTTCCGTGTTCATGCCGGTTTTATTTGTGCCGGGATAATTACGCACGGCCATATACAGCGATTTCAGATAAGGCCGGATAGCTTCGCCGATATCCGCGATCATCTTTTGGGAAAAGTCCATGAATGACCGGGCGCCGCCTTCGATATAATATCCGGCCAGGTCAATGCCGGCGGTGAGGATTTCCGGATCGATGCCGGTGTTTAACTGCGTAGGATCATATTTCTTGAATTTATTTTTGAGGATTTCGCGCGCGCGCGCGGCCTTGTCTTCCGTGAAGATTTTATTTTCGCTGCCGAAAGCGGGCTTTTCCTTTTCGGCGGGTTTTACTTCTTCGGTTGTTTTAAATTCGTCCGGGCGGCGGCTTTCATCCCGGAATGTTTCGGCGCCGGCGCGTGTCGGGATAATCTGCACCGGTTCAGTGCGGCGCACGCCGTTGACCGTGAACGAGCGCATACCGTTTTCGTCTTCGTATAGGTCATGGCCCCCCGTGTTTTGTCCGATCAGCTTCCGCTGCTTTTCCGTTTTTGCCGGCGCGGGTTTTTCGGTTTTCGGTTTCAATCCGGTTGTGGTTGTAACTGACTGCGGGATTTTCTTTTCTTTTTTTGTCAGTTCGGGATAATCCTTCAGCACTTCAGGGGGGACGGGCTTGCCTTCGGAAAGGGCTTTTTCAACTATTATTTTATGTGCATCTGCTGTAAAATCTGAGATTGTTTTTTTATACCAATCAAAAGAGAATTTTTCATTATCGGCAATCTCATAAAATGCTGAATCAAGAGCAGTGTATTTCCCCTTTCTTCTATTTAATTTGAAAGGGATCGAACCTGCGGCGGTTATATAGCTTGACTCTGCTATTTTATTTCCTTCTGTGTCGTATGCCTCGTATTTATATCTTCCTCCGGCGATATTTCGCCTTACTGTTACATAGAAAATAGGATCTTTTTTGTAGTTTCCTGTTTTCTTAAAATATTCAGGTGTATGTTGTTCAACTGAAACTTTAACATATTCATCCCGCGTCATTTTCCACGGCTCTTTTGGCGCTTCTTCTTCCGCTGTGGATTTCGGCCCGGATTGCAGTGATTCCATATCAAACGATGCGGCTTCCGGGTTGGGTCTGAAATAATCCACATCATTGATCGTGCTGCCCTGGCGCACTTTGCGGATCGTGCCGTCTTTCATCGTCACGTTGCCAGCGTCGTCGATATCGGTAACGCGGAATTCTTCTCCGGCAATAACCAGGCGATCGCCGAAAGTCAGGTCATCAATATTGATTTTTCTGCCGGCGAGGGGCGTAAATCCTTTTTCTGCCCAGGCCGTGGCTTCTTCCAGGTAATCTCCGCCGTGCTTGCGTGCGGCGCTGGATATCGCGTTAAATATTGTTTCTTGGCGCGGGGTGAGAGTGTCCTTGTTTTGCACCTTTTTCAGTATGGCGCGGGCTTCGGCCCTGTCCACTTTCACGCCCGCTTTGTTGGCGGCGGTAAGCCATGCAACGCCGGCGCTGATGCGTTTATTGGAGTTGGTGGCCGGGTCATATACCAGGCCGGCTTGCCCGGAATTTTCCAGATCAGTCAGCATTTGCGTTACCAGGGCGGCGGTGTTGATATTATCGCTGGCCGGCACGGGGGCGGGCTGATAATCGGGATTTTCTTGTTCGTCTAAAATGTCCTTGTCTTGCGCGGTTTCTTGTAAATCCGGGTGATCTTTAAGTGCCGCGGGTGATACAGGTTTTCCTGCCGCGCGGGCCTGTATAATAAGCTCGCGGTGGCGCCGTTTGGCTTCGGGAATAGCCGCCGGAGTTCCGTCGGTTGTCCGGAAAATATACTCGTCCAGGCTCATTTCCGTGTATTCTTTGTGTTTTGCTTGATTTAATTTGCTTTTTTCAGTGTCGGTCAGTTGCTCATAGTTCTGCTCTAATGTGCTGATATGGCTGGCAGATAGCATACTGTTGATATTCAGCAAATGCCGAACATGTCGTAACGTGCTTTCCGCGTCTTTTTCCGCTTTTCTGGCTGCGCGGCGTTCTTCCGCTTCGGCCAGGGCTTTTTCATCGGCTTGCTGTTTGGCGATTTTAGCGTCCAGGGCGGTGATGCGGTGCTGTGCTAGGCGTTGGCGCAGGTCAAACAGATTAGCAGGAGCGGGGCCGGCGGGTGTTTCCAGAGAATAAAGATTTGGCCCGGCTGGCGTGATGGTCAGTCCCATTTCTTTTTGCAGCGCGGTGATCAGGCGTTTTTCTGTAAGCGATAATACGTCGTCCACAATAGTCTGCTTTTGCGGATTATCGGCGGCGAGTGTTGTTTTCAGCGTTGCTTGCTGCTCACGCGCGTCGGTTACGGCGGCGTCTATTTCCGCCTGTTCCTGCGCTGCTTGTGCTGCTGTTTCCGCTTCGCGGCGGGCAATTTCCGCGGCGCGGGCGGCTTCCAGTTCTTCGTTTTCCGCGGCCACTTCCGCCGTGATTGTATCGTAGAGATTCGCGGCGTGTTTCTGCACATCCGCCGCGTGTTTTTCATCGAGCGTGGTTTGGCGTTGTCCTTCGGTAACATGCGTTTTGCTGGCTTCATTGGAAGGCACAATCGGCATATCCGTGTGTGGCTTGGCGCTGGGCGCTGCTCCCTGTTCGCTTGGCGCCGGTGAAGCACCGGCGCTTTCAAAGGGCGCGTGCACGGCGGCGGCGCCGCCGCCAAGCACCAGGCCGGTCAGGCCGGCTTCGATTATCCGTCCTAATTCTGCGGATAGTTTTTGATCCGGCGCGTGGCCGTGTTGGGAAACGAGCACATTGACGCCTTCCTGCACCATTTCCGTTCCGCCCTCCCACAATCCCTGGCGGACGATTTTGCTTAACAACTTTTTCGCATCTTTGTTACGGAAGATCAGATTATCCGCCGGGATAACCTCTAGGATTGCGTTGACCGTGCCGGCGATCAGGCCTTCCGCCGTGGCGATGCGTTCAATCGCGTCGTCTTCCAAAAGCCCGGTGCGCTGCATTTCCTGTTTGGCCTGTGAATATTGAGCGCCGGCTTCGATGGAGAATGATCCGCCAAAGCCCGCGGCGAAAGCGGTCGTGCGGATTGCTTTTTGTCCCCAATTAAGCACCTGGGCGGCCTTGGCTGCGCCGCCGACGCCGGCATAGACGGCCAGCAAATTTGGGATATTTTCGCCTAGTGATCTTACCCACCAGCGCCAATCGGCCAGGCGTTCCGGTTTTTCCAGTATATCGCCCTCGGCCAGATAATCCGGCCGGCGCAGCATTTCGTGATCGCGGAGCTTGCGTAAATATTCAGCGGTGGATTTCATGCCCGGCACGCGCAGCATTTCGCCGAGAGAGACGATAGACTCGCCGGTCGTTACAAATCCCTGGCCCACCGCCGAGCCGGCTTCGGCAAAAAATCCGCGTTGCTCCTGATCTGATTTTTGTTTTGCCGGTTCTTCCGGGGCAATTTGCGCGAGATGGCGGTCGAGTTCCTCGTTAATCCATCTTCCTGTTTGCTTATAATCCACGCCTGGGATTTGTTGCATGGCCGGCGGTGTAGTTTGTTCAATTATTGCCTGGCGGGTTTCAGGCGAGGGTGTGTTCTGCTCTAAAGCGCGGTCGAGTTCCTCGTTAATCCATCTTCCTATTGTGTGTTTGGTGGTGTCCGGCATTCGGTTTCCTCTCCGTTTTTTTTGTTAATTATTTGATGCGCGCATAGGGGTATTTGTGTTGGATTTTCTCCAGCGCGGCGGGCGTCAGTTTATCGTTTTTTTTCAACGCTTCGATTTCTTTTTGGGCGGCGGCTGTTTGCTCCTGCGCCCTGTTTTCCATTTTTTCATTAAACCATTTAGCGGGCGTGGCGATGGCCTTACCTATCGATTTGGCCGTTTGCCCTACCTTCTTTAGCCTTTCTGCGCCGGCGGCGGGTATATCATTAATAGTGGTGGATGCCGCGGGGGGGGTGGTGATTGTTGCCGGCGTCGTGGCGGCGGCGGGCGTTCCTATTTTTCCCGCCCATGCTTGCGCGAGGTCATACGCTCCTTTTAAATCTCCGGCGTTGTTTAGATCGCGGATGCTTTTAAGAATTTCTTTAGATTTCGCCTTATCCGCCATGCCTGCGATAGTCGTTTGCCATTGCGTCATTTTTCCCATGTAGTCGGGATCAATATCCATCGTTGCCAATTCCGTTCTGATCCGGGTTTCGTCGGCGTGTATCGCGTGATGGGCGGCGAGTGTTTTCTCGATGTAGTCGTTTTGATCCGGGTATGTGAGTTGCAAATCCGCGCTTTTCGACCAGTCCTTCGCCAGTTGGGCGCGGGTGGGTGCGGTGGCTTGTTTGATTAAGGCGGTGGTGCGCTGATAAAGATTATACTTGGGCTGCAATTCTTTTACGAGCGTGGCGCGGTTTTCCGGGCTGATGCCGGGCGTTTTGATTTTTGTCAGGATGTCGTCCATGTCGCTTTTAAGCTGATATGTCGCCGCGGTGGCGGCCAGATACGGGCTTTGTTGCAGCATACGCACAAACTGCTGGCCCAGCGGTTGCCATTGGGCTGCGGTGCGCTTTTCGGCCGGGTCGATGCCGGTAAGCGACAGTAGCGAACGGGCGCCGTATCTTTGGGCAAATTCTTCTGCGCTGATTACTTCATTTTCGGCTCTAATTTTTTCCGCCAGGGCGCGCTGTTGCAGCTTCAGAAGATTATTGCGGTTGATGTTTTGCTGTTCCTGCATGGCCAGTCGGCGCAGATCCAGCTCATGGGCTTGCTCGTCGCGTTGAATTCCTGCCTGTGTTTGCATCCGGGTAATGTCCTGGTTTGATTCCGCCAGGGCAAGATTATTTTCCAGTTGTTTGCGCGCGATGATATCTTGGGCGATGTCCCGCAGGGTAAGGCGGGCATCCTGAAGGGCGGCGGGCACGGCATTGTAGTTGTTCATTATTTTTCTCTCCTCTTTCTAATAAACCTCGCCGTTGGCGCGGGTAAATTGTTTGCGGGTGCGGCCGATACAGCCGATCAGGGCCAAAAATGCTGTGGCGATAATGCGTTCGTAGCGCCAGGGTGGCGGCGCCGTTTTAACCAGGGCGTGGCGGCCATAGACAATCAGGGGATCGACCAGCCAGCGTTTGATCAGGCGCGTGAGGCGCGGGCTGCGGTGCATGCGCGGCACAATCTTTTCGGCCAGCATGTAATATCCGCGCAGTTGGCGCCGGGTTAGAAATTTATCGCGGTATTCGCGCGCGATTTCCACTTCGGGCGATTTCCGGGAAGTGCAGGCGGTAACAATCATGCAGGAATCTTTGAAAAAATTACTGGGATTATCGATAAAATCCAATACCTTGCCTGCCGGATTTAATGCCCACTCAAAGGGCCTGATATTTTTAGCGCTAACAACGTCTAATTCTTTAGCCCACTCAAATGGGATGTCTTCAATATTTGATGTGTTACTGACTGTGCGTCCAAACTGTGAAATGACATTATTTTCGCTGCCGCCTAGTTCTTGTAATCCATACCCTAAAAGAGCTTGTCCACCGCGCCTTAAGGCGTGATAGGTCATGTATGGCGCTATGGATGTCGCTATTGACTTTAGGGTTGTTCCTATTCCTGTTGTCGCGGCGGTTTTACCTGCTTCCTGTGCGGCGATTTTTCCGCCTTCTTCCAGCGCGGTCTTGCCTGCTTCTTGTGCTACGGTCTTGCCTGCTTCCTGTGCGGCGATTTTTCCGCCTTCTTCCAGCGCGGTCTTGCCTGCTTCCTGTGCGGCGGCAATAGGGGCAACGGTCGCGCCGATGGTTTTCGTGCCTTCGGCGGCGGGGTCAAGGACTAATGGTAATGCTATTTTATTCAGCTCATTCAGGCCGGCGGCTTGCGTTATGAGTTCTGTGGCCTTGCCCGTTAGTTGGGGCATAAACTCCGGGTCTTTTATCAGTTTAGCAAGCTGGATGCCGGTAGTGCCGCCGCGGATCAGGGCAGCGGTTCGCGCCTGCTGCTCCTGCATGGCGATGGCTTCTTGTTTTAGTTTCTGTTCTTGTATCAGACGTTCTTCTTCCTGCCGGCGGCGGGCTTCGGCGGCCAGTATCTGCGTCGCGGCGGGCATTTGGGAAGCCAGTATTTGGTTTAGGGGGGGGTTGATTTTTCTGCCCGTAAGGCCGGAATACTGCGTATTAGAGCGCGGAGTGATCAGGGACATTATTAAAAATCCTCCTTTAAAAATTCGCGTTGCTTTGTGCCGCGCGAGATTGTTGATTGCTTAATTATTTCAGCAAGTTCTTTATTTTTGGCAATCATGTCGCCTATTCTTTTTGTTTGTGTTTCCTGCTGCTGGATTTGCTTCAAAGAAGCCAGGCCCTGCACGGGGATTGTGGCGCCGGAGATGATGGAGGCCAGGTTATTCTGCCGTTCCCAGGCGTCGAGTGCCTCGCGCGCGGAAAGCACGTTCATAAATATTTTTTTGCGATCCAGGGCGAGATTTTGGGATTCGATGATTTCGCGCGCGTTGGCGGCAGATTTGGCCGCGGCCCATCGGTTCATGATCGGGGCAAGCTGGGGATTAGCCGCCGCGGCGGTTGGTTTGCTCATTTCGCGGATCACTTCGTTGTGAATCATATAATCGCTGGGCATAATTTTTATCTCCTATCGGTTGCTCGTTCTTTCTGTTGAGTATTTGATGCCCCAGGCCAATAACTGCACGCCTTTGGGGCTGGCCGATGTTGATGTGGACATGCGGACGCGCAGCGTGTTGCCGTCGCCGGGGTTGATGCGGCCGGTCCAGATAAATAATTTTTCCGTTGTGTCTGATACGGGAATTTCGGCCATCGTTTGTCCGATGGTGGCGTTGTCGCGGTATAGCGTTACGGTTAAAATCACGCCGGGTTCGGGGGTGGTCAGGCCGATTATTTTTAAAAGTTGTTCTTTGGTAATTACCCATATTGAATCGGTGGGCAGAATTTCGCCCGTTTCGACGTGTTGGGCGATTGGCTGGCCGTCATAAGTCGTGCCGTGATCCAGGCGCATTACTTTGGCGTTATGCCGGAAACCGTAAATGTAGTGCTGGCCGTGGGCGTCGGAAACGCGCGCAACGGCGGAAAAATAGGGCGAAGCCGTGGCGGTAGGCGTTTTAGGATACCAGCTTTGCACTTCAAAATCATAAACCAACCATACGTTATTTTCGGTTTGGCTGGCGCCGGAAGGTATTTGCAGATTATATTTTTTGCCGCAGGGCGAAAACCAGCCGATTGCTTTATCAATCGCGGCAAAATTGATACAGCGCGGGTCGCGCTCGTCAAAGTAACATTCTATGCCGGGAATTGCCTGAATGCCGCCGGCGTCAAATATATAGGGGCCGGAGAAGGAAAGAAAGCAGGCCACGGTGCGCGCGGATTGCTGCTGGGGGCTTTCGGGGATTGTGGAGGTGTCGAGTGTGCCCGGCGCGGGACAGCCTATTTTTGTGTCCAGCGGGTAGATTTTATAAGTTTCGAAGTCATAGCCGTGCAGTATGTGGATTTGCGTTTTTTTGAAAAAAAGCGCGAAAGTAAAAATGGAGCTTCCCAGCCGGTTATAGATTTCCGCGGCGCAGGTCAGTTCCGCGCCGTCGCCGATGTATAGCGGGCCGCGGCCGTCGCCGTTAGAACTTTGTTCGCCGTTCCAGCCTTCGGTGGCGTAAGCCATGCCGTAATCGACGCGGTTGAGTTCCGCGGTGCCCATGCGGGCGCAAAGCATTGGCCGGCCCTGAAACATAAACGGGAATTTATAGGCGGGAAACATATTCTGGGGCGCGGGCACTACTTCCACCTTATCGATCCAGACATAAGCGTAAAGTTGCGCGGAAAATTTTATGCGGTAGCGGAAAAAAGGCTGTCCGTCATCGTCTTTTTTTACTTCATACCCTGGGGGGGAGGGGTTAAAAGATACAAAGCCGGTCTGATTAAGCGTTTTGCCGGCCACGCTGGTGCCGTCCTGCAGGCCGGTTACTTCATCCCAATCGGTGCCCATCCAGCAATACAATTTCATTTGTGAGGCCAGAATGTTCACTTTATCGGCGGTTTCCCGCTTATACATCGTTATTTTTACGGCACAGATTTGTTCCGTGGTGTCGAATTCGATATGTTCAGCCGTGGTCATTAGCCCGACATCGGCGACAAAAACGGCGTGTCCTTCGGCGCCGGAGGGCGTTTCTTCCTGCACGGGAATTGTGGCGTCATGCCATTTTGTGCCTTTGTAATATTTAAAGCGCTGCACCGGGCGTAAAACGCCGTCCCATAAATCCACCGGCGGTTGCGGCGGCGCGTCCACGGTGATGCGGTAAATTTCCGCGGAGCCGGCGGAAAGTTGGAAACGATAAGCGTAGTAAAGATTGCCGCCGACAAAGCGCGGCTGCGCTGATCCCACCGTAGAGGCAAACCTCACGCTGCCATCGGCGCTACTCAGGCCGTAGGTCTGATCGGATAGTGTTCTTAATGTTTCGTATTTCGTGCCCGTCCATTGATGCCCGTTGATTTGGGCGGTCGTGGTATTGGGATCTGACACATATATTTTAACGCCCTGGATTGGCCGCAGTGTATAAATGCTGAGGCAGGCGTGTCCGAAGGCGTAAGGCGCGGTGGGGGGTGTAAAATTGGTTAGGTGTCTGGCCAGTCCGGTAGTGATGCGCGTATTGTCGTAATACGCTGTTTTGGCAAACGCGCCCGCGTTGGTGGTGCCGATGCGCAGGGCGCCGGCGTTGATGGTGGGCATGCTGCTTGTTCCTATCGCTGTTTTCACTACTTCCGCGGCGGCGGTTATCCGTTTGCCGGCAACAAAGAAACGGATACTGCCGCCGGTGCGGCACAATTCCAGGTGAACAAATGAATTGGCCAAAAGTAGTGCCTGATCCTCAGTCAGATAATATAAATATTCTGCCACGGTAGTGCCGCCGGCAACGGCGATAAAACGCATGCGGTATTTTAAAATGTATGCTTCGTCGTCGTATATATATTCCCACAGCCAGTAGTTATCCACATCTTTGTAGGCTTCCATGATTGGTTGCGATCTCCCTGTCTCCCGGAGCATAGTTTGCTGGTCAAT
>Ga0209407_1002557_pt1 | contig 16906 bp, 16 predicted proteins | sample AD_JPNHG3_MetaG_FD_184410 | JGI IMG/M metagenome (GOLD analysis project Ga0209407, IMG submission 184410) | Active sludge microbial communities of municipal wastewater-treating anaerobic digesters from Japan - AD_JPNHG3_MetaG (SPAdes) (version 2) | ecosystem: Engineered > Bioreactor > Anaerobic... | reverse complement strand
TCCAGAAAGTATTAGGTCTGACACTTTAGAGGATATTTCAGTATGCCCCCCGACTATAGAAACGCCTATTTCTTTTGCTGCACGCTCTATATCTTTAGAAACTCTTTCTAATTCTTCCTCTGTTGCTCCCTTTGGCATTATTATTGTTGAGAGAAAGAACATAGGCTTTGCCCCCATTGAAGCGACATCATTTGCACAGACATTTACTACATGAAACCCTGCATTTTCACCTGCGCCTGTAACAGGATCTTGCGAAACTACCATATTTCTTGGGAATTTTGATACGTCTATAACAGCTGCGTCTACTCCTACATTAGGCCCAACGATTACCTCCTTTTGGGGAGCTCCAAGGAATGGGAACACCCTTTTTAAAAGGATGGAACTGTCAACCTTGCCGTCAGGTAAGAAACTCATAAAGCCTCTTTGCAGTTTATTTTAAAAAGGTTATCACTTAGAAAGGTTTATAAAGAGCGTTATGAAAGGTGCTCTACAGTCATTTAAGGTGATTATTATGGCAGGACTAAGACCCTCAAGAATTGACAGGATGATTAATAGGCCTAACTACACAAGAAGAGAATATGTGAGAGCAGTTCCTGGAATTAAGGTAGTTCACTTTGATATGGGGGAAGTCGGTAGAAAATTCCCTTATGAAGTTTATCTTGAATCAAAAAATGCTTGCCAGATAAGGACTAACGCAATGGAAGCATCAAGGATTGCTGCAAATAGATACCTCATGAAGGTATTGGGGAAAAGCGGATTCCACTACAAAATTAGGACCATACCATTTCAGATAATTAGAGAAAACGCAATGGCGTCTGGTAAAAAAGCTGATAGATATGGTAATGGAATGAGACTTTCATTTGGAAAGCCCATCGGTACAGCTGCAAGAATAGACAGAGGACAGAGGATAATGTCTGTCTGGGTGGAAAAAGAAGGTATTGAAACTGCAAGAATAGCTTTGAGAAAGGCAGCTATGAAACTCCCAACTACCGTAAAAATTGATGTCCAAGAAAGAAGCAACTAATTTTTTTATTAATACTTTTTTATTAAAATAAAAATAAATTATTTTGCCATGTTAGAGTAAACGGAGTAGCCTTCTGACATTGCATAAACATTTTTAAATCCTAAATCCACCAAAAATTGAGCCCCATTTGCAGATTTAATCCCACTGCTGCAATATAGGACAATTTTCTTGTCTTTTGGTATCTGATTTATCTTAAAGGATAGCTCTTCAAGTGGTATATTGACCGCACCCTGTATGTGGCTTTCAGCAAACTGTCCTTTGGGCCTAACGTCAATAAGGTATATACTCTCCTTGCTGTCGATTAATTGTTTAACTTGAGACGCTTTGAGGGATGTATACGATCCAGTTTTAATTGGTTGGCCAGTTATTTTTGAAATAATTCTAGGGGTGTATTGATCGACAGCCATTTTTGTAAAGTTTCTATTGGATCCAGCTATGATGAAAACCTTTTGTTTAGACTTAAATGTGTCGTTTGCTTCGTATATCAATCTAAAGCCACCAGCCCTAAGTTTATCTTGGTCTAATTCTAAGAGAATTCTCCCAGAAATCGCACCTATATGTTCTGTGGCATCAGGCCCTCCTAGTATTATAATGTAGTCATAAGTTTTATAGCCAGTATCTTCTGCATTAAAGAAGTCAACTGCAATATTAGCCTTCTTTAATGTTGGGATAAAATTTGGATTCATCGCACTATCAATACTATTTGCAATGATGGCGGTTTTCTCTTGAGCAATTACCCCCGGAGCTAGTCCAATAGATATTACCAGCAAAATAATTAACGGAATATATTTCTTTCTCATAATACCTCCTTAATTTAGTCATTAAAGGAAAATATAATTATGCCTACTATTAAATAAAATACATAATAAAAAATATGTAATAAAAAATAAAAATAAATTATTTGGTTAGATTATAGTAAACTGAGTAGCCATCTGTCAATGCATAAACATTGTTAAAGTTTCTATCAACTAAAAACTGTGCACCGCTTAAGGATTTTTGGCCAGTATTGCAATATAAAACAACTTTTTTATCTCTTGGAATCTGTGTTATCATTACCCCAAGCTTGTTGTATGGGATGTTGACTGCATTTGGTATGTGGCTTTCAGCAAACTGCTCATCAGTCCTAACATCGATGAGGTATATGCTTTCCTTGCTGTCAATTAATTGTTTCAATTGAGAGGCTGTCAAAGATTTGTAAGTGGCACTTGTTATCGGTTGATTTGTAATCCTTGATATGACCTGTGAAGTATATTGGTCAACTGCAACTTTTGTGAAATCTCTATCAGATCCTGCAAGTACAAACACCTTCTGCTTAACCCTAAAGAAGTCGCTTGTCTCATACATAAGTTTAGAGTCCCCATTTCTAAGTTTGTTCTGATCAGTTTCTGAAAGTATCCTCTTGGATAAATCCCCCGTGTGTTCATCAGAATCTGGTCCCCCAAGAATAATAATATAATCATATGCAGCATATCCGCTGTCTTTTACCCCAAAGTAATCAACCATGAGGTTATTCCTCCTAAGTAAGGAAACAAGCTCTGGATTCATTCCAATATCAATTGAGTTAGCAACAAGAGCTACTTTACTCTCGGCCATCATGCTAGGCACAAAACATAATGATAGTGCCAATAAAATAAGTATGGAAACTATTCTCCTTCTCATTTTCATCACAGAAGGTAATTTTGAAAATCAAATATAAGAGTTTCTATTATTAAATAAAAAAAGAAAGAAAAATAATTAATTTTCTATGTTGTTAGAATTTTCACTTTTACCATGATTCTTTTCAGAGTTCTTTTTGAAAATTGAAACAAATTTATTCATTGGGAGCTCATTTAAACATGGTAGTTCGTTCACAGTTGCGCCTCCGACTTTTTTGATATTATATGTGTTATCAAAAATAGTATTACATTTTAGCGTTACTATACTGTCGTCAGTAAGTTTATCCTTACTAACATATCCAATGTATACTCCATATTTGTTCTTGACTACTGTATTACCCATTATGTACGCAGTTGATTTTGGCCCATACGCAGCAGTAACTAATATGCCAGCAGACTCCCATCCTGATTCATCACTTTGATATTTAGATATATGATTATTTTCAATATTGGCTTGACCACTTCTTCCAACTTCTACTCCGTATTGCAACCAATTGCCTTCACCATTTCCTTCTAAAATATTATTAGAAATTGTAGCTATGTTGTCTTGGCCCCCAACATATATGCCTATTCGCTCAATATTCTGAAACTTATTTCCAGATATTGTCCACCTTTGGCCTGAAGTTTCATGCCATACTCGTATCCCTATGCCGATATACTGGTTTTGTTTTATGTTTTTAATAACACAGCTTGTAACGCTACCACTACCCCCTCTAGTCGTAATGGCCCGCCCTATGTTGTAACCACTACCATCGAAGGTAAGATTTTTTAAATGTACATTACTTGCGTTGATTGTAATCCATTCATCTGCACTTGCAGAAGGCTTGACAATTGTTGCATCCTTATCTACTCCTTGTAGAGTTAAAGACTTATTTATAGTGATGTTTTCAGTATAAGTTCCCGGGTATACAAGTATAGTGTCGCCATTACCTGCAGCCCCTATTGCAGCATTGATCGTTGCATAAGTCTTCCCTGGTCCAACTTCAAGAGTAGCTGCGCTAACAGGGTTAACTATCGCCAAAATAGATACTATTAATAAAACTCCTAAAACTATTGATTTAATTTTTTTCAATTTAAATTCACCTCGGTTGTAATATAGTTGAATAGATTAGCATTTCCCTATATATAAATATATGGAAAAAAAGTTAAATTATATGGAAAAAAATTTACTTCTAATTTTTCCCTATTGGATGGTCTTCTAGACATATAAAGATACCAATGGAAAATCACAGTAATTTTTTTCCTTTTTCAGTTAGCTCAACTTTTTTGTTCCTTCCGTTTCTATGTACAATGACATATCTTTTAGATTCAAGGTATTTGATATTTTTCCTAACAGTTGGTCTTGTCATCCCCAGCTCCTTACCAATGCTTGAAAATGAAGGATTAGTTCCCACTTTGTTCTGATTCAAAAGATAATGGAGTATGTCAATCGTCTTATGGCCCACAGAATCATAAGTTTTTAGGAGGATCTGTTTTGTTTCCTTTTCTAAAAGCTTTAGCTGTTTTTGGTCTAAAGAATTTTTATCGATTGAAAGAATAATTATATTTTTTCCTAAGTAAGCAAGTTCCCTTAATCCACAAATAAATTTGTAGACTTCATTGAATCCGTTGTTTGAAATAAGAAAATCTATGCTGTCTAGAAATATAATGGTCCTGTTAGTCTGGGAGGATATAAACTCCTTTAATTTTATCAAATCTGTTGATACTGTTTTAGCCCCTCCTTGTTTAGAAATCCAGAAATAGTCACAATTTTGTTTTTCACAGTTGAAGGAATCCTTATCCTCCCTTGATATTATAAGCCCTCTATAACCTATATCAACTAACTCCTTGAATGCTTCAAAGGGGATTGATGTTGAAGGCTCATTTGAAAGATAAACGTGGCCCTCGTCTAGGTCATATTTTAATAACTGTTTCCTGAGGTCATCTTCTTTTTTCCTCTGCTCACTGATGTCCCTAGGTATGCATATGATAGACTTCACATCTTTGACCTTGATTCTGCTAAAACTAACATTTACAGGAAACACGTTGCCGCTGCCATTAATAAAATAAGTTTCAAATGATATGTTGTCCCCGCTAAAATCCCTAAAAAGTAAGTGCTTGAGTCTTTCTGTTTCAAGGGGAGATGCAAGATCAAATATATTCATATTGCTGAGAAGTTTTTCTTTTGGATATCCTAAAACTTTCGGCGTAGCCTTGTTAACATCTTCTATGAGGAAATCATTGTTAAGAATAAGTATAGACTCATGGGCATTCTCAAACAAGACTTTAAACTTAGTCTCAGAATATTGTATCTTCTCTTCGAGATTTTTCTTCTCAGTTATATCGATGCCAATGGAAAGAATTGCATTTAAGTTGCCTCTATCATCATAAATCGGCTTGTTTGACCAATATACCCAAACTCTTTCACCATTCTTTTTGAGATTCTCATTAATATGCGTTTCAAAATCTTTTGGATTTGAATGGATGTCATTTGCCAAATTCTTAAGGATTCGACCTGTCGACTCAACTTCAGGTGTGATTGTTTCATATGCATTCTTGCCAATTAACTCCCCTTTTCCATATCCAAAAAATGATGTGCCGTATTCGTTTATTGATAATATTTTACCTTTGTTATCAAACATTAAGATAATGCTGTTTGCTGATTCAACGATCTCTCTGTATTTAATCTCGCTGCCCCTTAAATTTTCTTCCGTAATGATCCTTGAAATCACACCACCCATTTTCTGAGCCAGTATAATTAGGATATTTTTTGAGGTGTCAGATATCTCATCCATAGAATGGCTTCCAAGGCTAAGGGCCCCTACAGGTTCGTTATGATAAAAAAATGGAATTAATGCAATTGACTTTATTTTTTCCTTATTTAACAGTAAATCAAGATTCTCATCATCCAAAACACTTGGGTAATCCCTATAGCTAACAAAAATAGATTTGCCATTCTCAATCTTCTTCGCATATTTTGAATCATTATCAAAATTGTACACTGCATCTACATATTCCTTTGATAGATTTCTATGGGTTTTAAGGACATATTTGTTAATACTATGATCAAAAATGTAAATACCGCCGCAATCAACATTTCCAAAGTTAAATGCTGTGTCTAAAACAGCTTCAAGTGCCAGTTTAATATCAGAAGTTTTGGCTAATTTTGAATTTAGCTCTAACTGGGAAATTATCATTTTTTCTGCTTTTTTGACATCTGAGATATCTCTCATTACATGTATGACTTTATCCAACTTGTTATCTTTTAGGATGGGTGAGGAGCTAACTCTTACTGGAATCCTTTCTCCATTTTTTCTGGTAAACTCCATTTCATACTGGAATACCCCCATATCCCCATTTAATCTTCTTAGCTGAAACTCAGCCAATTTATTATAGTACTCGGGAGGCACCAACTGCAGAGGATTCATTTTTAATAGCGCTTCTCTAGAATACCCGCTTTCCTTTATACCAGTTTCATTAATATATGTTATTTTCCCTTCATTATCGTGGATAAATACCATATCTGTAGCATTTTCTATCGCAAGGGTATAATATTCTTTTACAAACTCAGAATTGATATCTATTTCTTCATTAGCAGATTTCATAAGGATTTTCACCAATAAATTTAAGAGTTATTATTGCGCCTTTAGGCTTGTTGTCTGAAACTTTTATCTCCCCACCATGTTTTTCCACTATCTTTTTTGCTAAGTATAGCCCAAGCCCTGAGCCTTTATTTGGTCCATAACTCACTCCTTCGTTAAATATCTTATCCTTTAATGTATCAGGGATACCTATTCCGTTATCTGCAAATGATATCTCACAATACTTCCCAATCTTCTTTAAGCTAATATCAATAAAGTCAGCATTTCCATGAACCTTCGCATTTCTAATAATATTATCAAATACTATAATCATTGATTCGTCTGCAAATATCTTGCAGTCATCCAAAAAATTAATATTCATTTCAGGGTAAAATTTTGTGAGCTCTGACAGCTTAGATTTAATATCAAATAAGTTCATAGTATTTTTATCTAATTTTTCGTTTAAGGCCTTTTCAAACTCTCTTGAATTTTCTATTAATTTGACAGATTTTATAAGTGCCTTCATCACTTTTGCCTTAATGTTCTCATCTTTTGTTTCAATTAAATCGCAAAAGTTCAATGCAATCGTTAAATCATTTAAAATATCGTGCCTTAGTATTTTATTTAATACTTCCAGTGTATCGTTTAAATTTTTTAGATCTTCCTCTATTTTTTTGCGTCGTGTTATATCCATTCCAAACTCTAATACTAATTTTTTACCGTCTGCATCGGTAAATGGGTAAATATGAATCTCACATATTTTATTGTCTTTTTGCATTCTTTCTTTAATTACTGGTTTATTAGTTTCAAATACAGATAAAACTTGACAATCTTCACATGGTGCATCGGCACCATAAAATACTTTGTAACATTTTTTTGATTCTAATTTATGGAATCTGTCTTTTAAAGCTTTATTTGCAAAAACAATATTACGATTAGTATCATAAATACATGTATACGCAGGGATTTTCTCTAATACTGAAAAAAGTCTTTTATTTTCAATTTGGAGTTTTTCTCTAAGATCTGTTTCTAAATTCAAATCCTTTATAGTCCCAGTATGCCCAAGAATATTCCCTTCAGTGTCCCTAAAAACTTGCATTTCAATGGTGCACTCAACCTGCTTGCCATCTTTTTTCTTTAGTATTGTACCAAAATTTTGTACATTCTCTTTGTCATACAATTCCTTCAATAAATTCTGCCAATCGGCAGTATTGAAGTAGATCTCATTTGCATCCATTCCCAAAAGGTCTTTTTTTTGGTACCCTAAAATACGTGATAAATCTTCGTTTGTGTAAACAATGATGCCGTCTTTATTTATAGATATGTTGGGAAATATATATGCTAGATTAACGTAGGTGTTCGGTAGAAAAGTATTAAACTTGTTATTTTTCTTAACCGTTGTACCCTTGCCCTTGGGATTTTCCATAAGATTACATCCGTATTATGGCTAGTTATGAATCAATTAGTAGCCGCTTTCCATATATATAAAGATATGGAAAAATATAGGGAAAATAGGGAAAATTTGATTCATTGTGATTTTCCAAAGTAATATTTAAAAGGAGTAGTCTTTGTGTCTATTAAGAGACAATGACACAAGAAACAGTAAGGATAGGGAAAAAAGAGATCATTTTAGTGGGCACTGTTCACATCTCAAAGGACAGTGTGGAAGAAGTGCGAAGGGTAATTGAAAAAGAGAATCCCGATGTTGTTGGTGTTGAGCTTTGCGAAAGCCGATTTGATGCCTTGAAAAACGCTAAGAAATGGGAAGATACAAATATTTTAGATATCATTAAGGAAGGCAAGATATTCCTTTTTTTGATCAATCTTTTGCTCTCAAATTATCAGAAGAGGCTTGGTGACAAGTTTGGTGTTAAGCCTGGATCTGAATTTATAGAAGCGATTAGCATTGCAGAGAAAAAAAATATTAAAATCGCACTTATCGATAGAAACATTCAAACGACGCTAAAAAGAGCTTGGAACAAAATGAAGCTAAAGGAAAAATTCAAATTAATGTTTGGAGTGTTTTTAGGATTCTTTGAAGAGGAAGAAGGAGAGGAAAATATCATTGAAAAACTCCAGGACAAGGACATTGTAAACGAACTATTAAATGAGTTATCTGAAGAGATACCTTCAGTAAAGGAAACCCTAATTGATGAGAGAGACCAATACATAGCGCTAAAAATATTGGAAAGTGATGCAGAGAAATTTGTGGCCGTCATTGGAAGGGGTCACATGGACGGAGTAATAAAAGCCTTAAAAAAGATCAGTAAAAGGAATTTGAAAAGTGATATAAAAAACCTTGAATTGATCCCTAAAAAGAAGAGCTACCTTAAATACATAGGCTATCTCATACCCATACTATTCTTTGGCTTGGTCATATACGGTTTCTTTGACAGGGGCGTTGATTTCACCTTAAACATTATGCTCATGTGGATCCTTGTTACAGGCATTACCGCTGCAATTGGTGCCGCAGTTGCATTTGCACACCCTGTATCCATCATTGTAGCGTTCCTTGTTGCTCCAATCACTACACTTCACCCAACTCTTGCCTCAGGTTGGTTTGCTGGATTAGCTGAACTTAAGTACAGAAAACCAACGATGAAGGATTTTGAGGATCTAAATCATATAAACGGTTTCAGAGACCTTTGGAATAACAGGGTCACAAGAATCATATTAGTTGTTGCATTTACAAATGTTGGGGGGACTATTGGAACTCTTTATGCCCTCCCATACATAATATCACTTTTTAGAGGAGGATAATATGAAAAAAATTCTTTTAGCACTAGTTGTTATATCAGGATTACTGCTACAAGGCGTATATGCCGAGGAAGAGTATATCAATGTATTGTGGGCCCACAATATGGGGGGAAACATCTGGGAAATTCTTCATGGAGATTTCACTGGCGATGGGATACCGGAGATTGTTGTGGCATCAGGATGCTGTGGAAATCCAGGATATGTTACTGTCTTTGATGTGTCCGGAAAAATTGTCTGGCAGGCTAAGATGCCTCATGAAGTAAGGGCTCTTGATATAGGGGATATTGACGGGGATGGAAAGCTTGATGCAGTTTGTGCTGGAACTGATTCAAAGATTTATTTCATCTCAAACAAGGGCGAAATCCTAAAAGTATTTTCCGATACCGGAGACGTCTTAAAAATAAAAATAGCCGACATTGACGGGGACGGAAAAAATGAGGTAATCACAGGTTCATCCCACATTAGGATCTTCAAGAACATGGAGGAAGTGAAGAGCTATAGCACATCAAACAGAATTATGGATCTAAATGTCCATGACCTAACTGGAGATAAAAAATTGGAGATCATCACAGGCGGCCTTGGAAACTATGTTTACGTCTTTGATAGTGAATTAAATCTATTGTGGAAGAATCAAAGCAACTCAGTTGTATGGGGAACAATTCCGTTTAATTATCTTGGGGAAACTTCAATCCTTGTTTTAACTAAAGGGTATTATGTCCTTGATAAGGGCGGAAACAAAGTTTATCAAAAAAACATGGACGAATACTTCATAGCTGGCCATGATGCAGGCAATATGATTTTGTTGGCTGATGCAAAGGGAAATGTAAACAGCTACGATTACTCTTTAAACAGTCTTTGGAACTACAAAGTGGAAAGGGAAGTAAAGGACATCTCAACTTACAGGGAAGGAAGCGACGTTTTGATCCTCCTTGGATCAATGGATGAGAATTTCTACATGCTTAAGGGAAACGGCGAATTTATTGGTTCTGCTAAAGCAGGCTCCTATGTATCTGCAGTGGATAGCTTCAATGTGAAAAATAAGAGGTACGTGGTCTTTGGCTCATTTGATGATAATGTCTACACCTATTATAGAGAAACAAAAAATGTCCCGTTCTATGGTGCAGGGACAGCTCTTGCAGCGTTAATGTTTTACCTCTATAAAAGATTTAGTAGCTCCTGAATCTCTCAACTACAAAGTCTTTTTCAAGTGCATTTATGAACGCCGCTGCTTTAGGGCCAGAATCCTTGCCAATCAAAACTTGATAAATGGCTCCAAAGAGTACTTTTGGTTCTATTTGAATTTTGGATGTAATCTCATATATCTTATTGTGAAGCTCAACATCTGTTAGATCACCCTCTTCCATAAGGATATCAGATATCATCCTAAGCCCCTCCTTTTGTGCACTCAAAAGCTCTACATCTGGGGGCGAATCCAACAGCTGAAACTTTATCATCTCAGGCGCATAAAGTCTAACCCAGTTTGCTGCAAGTTTTGCCCTTGTTTTTATTCTCTCAATATCCAAACTGGAAAGCTCATTTTTTACATGGCCTTCCTTTTGAAGTATCTTAATTATCCTATCGATATCTGAAGTTATCTGTACAAGGACTGACATGAATCTAAAGGATGGTTGTGCAGGTAGGCTGTTATAGCCCCAGATGTTAGAAAATTCATACAGTTTGTCATACTTATCCCTCTTATCTATCTCCTCATCGCCAAAATATGTGGCCTCAACCCTATCAAACTCATCATAGGCATTTAGGAAATCAAGGTCTAGTGCAATCTTTAGTTCCTTTGCAGGTTTAGTCTTCACAAACAAATACCTGAACACATCTGGCTCCATGACAGAGAGGATGTCTGATGGGAGGATGACATTTCCCTTGGAAGATGACATCTTGCCGGCTGCACCTTTTAAAGATACGAACTCGTAAGTCACACCGATAATTGGGGGTTTGTTAAATATCTCCTGTATGACCTTTTGTCCCGTATCAGCACTGCCGCCTTGCGTGCCATGATCCTTCCCATAAGGTTCATAGTCAACTCCCAACTCGGCCCACCTTGATGGCCAGTCGACCCTCCATTTTAATTTTATGTAATTTGCCTTCCTTATATCGACAGTTTCTTCAAAGCCGCATTTGCATGAATAATCAAGAGCATATTCCCCATCAAAGGATTTGATTTTAGTCAGATCCTTTCCGCAGCTGGGGCAGTAAATAGAAACAGGATACCAGCTAGAGTCCAGTTTCTCCCCGCCTCTTTGGCTATTCAATATTTCAATTAGTTTCCCCCTCTTATCAAGGGATATCTTGATATTATTTCTGTAGATGCCTTTTTTGTATTGGTCAGAGGCCCTTAAAAAATCAGGTTTCATCCCTGCTTCAGAAAGTGACTCCTCAAAAGGCTCCATGAAATGATCGGCAAACGAACTATGGCAGCCTTCCGGATCAGGTACCTTATAGTCAGGCAGCCCAATGTAATCTGAATAGTTAGATGGGACATTTGAGGGGACTTTCCTAAATCTATCATAATCATCCCATATATGTATATGTCGGGAATTATGCCCCATGTCCTTTAGTGCAAGCGCTACTAGGCTTGTTGTAATGGCCTCCCTAAAGTGGCCTATGTGACAGAATCCAGAGGGTGTAATCCCTGATTCACACACGTATTCTTTCTTCTCTCCCCTTTCAGCAATAATTCTTTCAGCAAAAGTCAGTGCCCAATGCATGTCTAACCTCTCCGTCTCACGTTTGAATCTTTATCCGATATCTCTTTTAAGACTTGCTCAAAGGATTCATCAAGCATAAGTCTTCTGTTAAGGTATACACCGGTCCTGCCTATCCTGTCCCTTCTGTTTAGAACTTGGGATCGCTCCCTCACAATATCAATTGATATGTTAAGGAGTTTTGACACTTGAGATTCCCTCCCAGTTATATCCTCTTCAATATGCCCATCTTCAGTTGGCCTAATCAATATGAGCCTCTTGTCAACACCAGGCACCCTCTTATCTTCCTTCAAATCTTCAAACTCAATCGCCCCACCAAAGTAGTAAAATTCAATCTCCTTTAGCTTTGACTCAGTTATGGGGAAAGTTATTGTTTCCCCGCTAAATAGGGTAATTGAACCCTTGACAAGATGCCAGGGAGTAGCTTGAATGATATGCCGTTCCTTAATACCGATATCATCCAACGCCATCTCTAAAAGGTAAGTTTCAGGTATGTGGTCTATAAAAAAATCAATATCTGAATCTTTATGCACATCCCCTCTTGCAACAGAACCATAAAGAATTGGCTGAAAATCCGATATCCTTTCCATGACCGTAAGCGCCCTTGACCTTATATTAGAAAGTAGTCGCCAATTTTCATCGTTATATACCACTTTCCTCCTGTGAAACGGGACAGTTTTCTCCTTCATTATAAAAAATTACAGTTAGAAATATAAATCATTATCTTAGGAATCTGGTATGAATCCGCTTTATGTAGTGCTTATGGGCATAATTATGTTCTGGGTAGTCCTTTCAGAGGCTAATAAAAGATATAACCTATCAAAATACGGGATTGATTTCCAAGGCATCATACTTTTGTGGAGAACTATGAAGTTTAACGATTTTATTGACAATGTTTCAAGGAAAGGTAAAAAATTCTGGGAGGCCTACAGCATCATAGGCATAGGTGCTGCAGTTTTAGGCATGATAACTGTCTTTTACTTTTTATTTTCTAATGCCATAAAAGTCCTAATCTCCCCTGAACCCGCCCCAGGTGTTGGATTTGTGATACCAGGGGTCACCGTTCCATTTTGGTACAGCTTGATAGGGCTTATTGTAGTGCTGCTTGTTCATGAAGGCTCCCACGGTATAATAGCAAGAGCCAATAACATCAGCTTAAAGTCTGTGGGGCTTGCCCTATTTATCGCCATACCAGGCGCTTTTGTTGAGCCTGATGAAGAAGAGCTAAAGACGACATCGAGGCTCACAAGACTAAAAGTCTATGCCGCTGGATCCATGGGAAATTTTGTAACAGCCTTGATTGCATTTGTACTTATAGTGGGTTTAATAAATCCCCTACTGACACCCTCTGGCATCAAGATAATTTCAATAGAAGATTCATCAAGTGTTTTTGGAGTCTTGTCTGAGGGGAATATTATCACTGAAATAAACGGGATAAAAATTGAGACTCTGCAGAATTTTTATGATATCATGCAGAACACAAAACCAGGGGATCAGTTAAACATAATTACCGACAAAGGCACATTTAATGTCGCACTAAATGATCACCCAAGGGAGCCTGGTAAAGGCTACATCGGCATTGTGACTTCACAAAATTACACCTCCAGGATTAGTATGAAGGCCATAACACCCATTAGCGGGGTGCTGTTCTGGATTTTCTTCTTGAACTTCAACATAGGTTTAATCAATCTCTTTCCGCTGCCATTTTTGTTTGACGGGGGGAAGATATTCAAAGAGATAGTTGATACAAAGTTTAGTGAGGCAAATTCTAATGCGATTCAGAAGATATTTGCAGTAATTGGCATACTGCTTTTTGCAATAAATATCCTGCCCTCAATTTTATGATATTATGATAAAGGTAATTTTTTTACGGGACAAGAAGAGTCTTGAGATAGAAGCAGAGAATGTTTCTGAGGTATTCTCAAAGCTATCCTTACTAAAGGAAGAGTATGTCGCAATAAAAAATGGCAAGATAGTCTGTGAGGATGAATCTTTATCTAAAGGGGACACTTTGGAGTTGTTTACAGTTGCTTCAGGTGGTTAATTGAAGTGCTCAAGGTGTAGAAAAGATGCAATCTATTTTCAAAGACAGTCAGGCCAGTATTACTGTGGGGACCATTTCAATACGCATTTCATTAAAAAATTCATGCGAGGGGTGCGAGAAGAGCAGCTAATAAAAAAGAATGAAAAGGTGGCTGTTGCTGTAAGCGGTGGAAAGGACAGTATCACCCTTGCATACCTATTAAAAAAGTTACAGCAAAGATACCCATTTCAGATGGAAGCCATTATTATTGACGAGGGGATATCTGGGTACAGAAATCTTACACTTGATGCTGCAAAGGCACAGCTTGAGATGCTAGAGATAAGCTACCATATAGAGTCGTTTAAAGATTGTTTCGATAGGACCTTGGATTCATTTGTGGAAAACAACAAGGAAAACGCTTGTTCTACGTGTGGTGTTTTACGAAGATATTTACTAAACAAGAAAGCAAGAGAGTTGTCATGCACTAAGCTTGCAACAGGGCACAATCTTGACGATGAGGGCCAGTCTGTAATAATGAACCTCATGAGGGGGGACATCATAAGATTTTCAAGAGGGCAAAACTACTATAAGAAAATCAGCGACAAGTTTGTTGAAAGGATCAAACCGCTCAGATATTTTTTAGAAAAAGAAATAGTAATCTTTGCCTTGAATAATAAGCTGATTTTTGACTCATCGGAATGCCCCTATGCTGTTTATGCTATGAGGGGGGAAGTGAGGAAGTTTCTTGATAGGATGGAAGACTTAAGGCCAACTACTAAATACTCTCTTTTATCTGGATATGATAAAATCCTTCCCACATTAAACAAGTGTTTTATCCCTGAATCCATTGGGGCATGTAAAGTATGCGGAGAACCTACAATGGATGGTGTCTGTATGGGATGCAAAATTTTGGGAAAATAAATGATTCTCATCATTTTATATAGAAAAACCTTTTATAATACTATGAAAATCTAAAACTTGTGCCCTGGTAGCTTAGTGGTATAGTGCCTGCTTGGTAAGCAGGAGATCGCGGGTTCAATCCCCGCCCAGGGCTCTTCATTTCAGTTAGAAAGTCCTTAGCTATTTTTTAGAAAAAAAATAAAAATATTGCAAATCAATCATTATGCTGTTCAAATACCTTTTCATGCTATTATAAACTCCTAAAATTATTGATTGGATAACTTTACTAACAGATACAAAAGTCAACGTAAAGTAAACACAACGCGAAAAAGAATCTAAATATCAATTTCAATAGTTTTTGAGATAATTGATTCTATTTCTTTTGCAGTTTCTAAACTGATCATGCCAATACTCTTTAGCATTAAGGATTTGTTGATAGTAAATATTTTGAACGGCAAGATCTCACTTTTCTTGACGAGGTGCCCTTCTTCCAGATCATCGTCGTCAATGATAATGCTATCTTCAAAATTCCTGATCTTGCTTGTTATAGGTATGGCTATAAAGGTGTTGTGATTTAAATTATATTTTTCATTAGAAACGATGATGCAAGGCCTCTTCTTAAACTCATTTTTATCATCAAAAGGAAACAGGTCAAGCACTATTTCTCTTTGCCTAAATGTTGTCCCAGAGGTCATCTTCTTCATTGTCCCATATTTCTTTTAATTCAGGATCCATGGCAAAGATATTGTTTGATCTTAACGCATCGATCATTATGCCCTCTAGCTTATTTATCCGCACTTCTAGCTTGTGCAGCTTTTTATCAAAAATCTCCTCAACTTGCAAGTCCTCACCCAGCCAACAATATAATGCATTTGTATATATAAAACTTTATGGATTTAATAGGATTATAGACAAATTATATTTTTTTTTTATATGGCCCTAATTTTAGGGCCAGGTATATTATGCAAATCCTAGAGCAAAATAGTATTTAGTATTTTTAGGGCCAGGAGAATTCATGCAGTTAAAAGGAAAATAAATTACTCCAAATTTGGCCCTAAAATTAGCTTGTATCCTTTATCTTTTTTAGACTACACTTCTCTTGTTTATGGAGAATACAACTATGCTGTCTTTTTCAATTCTATATAAAATCCTGTAATCCTCCATTCTTATCCTGTATCAGCTCTGCTTCAAGCTTATGAGTTTTCTAGCATCAGGAGGGATAGAATCATTTTCGAGCCTCTCAAGTTTTTCTACAATGCGACAGGCGGTATCCTTATCCAACTTTTCAAGAAACTTAAAGTGCATGCTTTTCTAATAGAATAGTACGGGGCATTCATATCCCAAGCTGCTTTTTTGCATCCTTTAATGAAACAAGATTTTCCACATCAAAACTTCTAATGTAAGCGTTGAACTCTTCCTCGCTCAAAACATCTTCCTTTTCCATCATGTGCTGTTTGATATAAGTAAGATCTTTTTCTATCGAGTTTAGTTTTTCGATTATTATTTTCTCTAGCTTACTTTCCATAATAATCAATTCATCGTCAAATTTAAATATCTAATCCTAGGCTTCTCTGCTGGCCCTAATTTTAAGACGATATCCCCATTAAACAAATTGGCCCTATTTTTTAATGTGAAATGGTAATATTAAACGATCCTTTAAGATTACCAATTTCTATTAAAGAAATATGCCTTTTCTTTTAATAGCAAGTGAGCCTATTAAAAAAATAAAGGATATTTTTAAATAGAATTAGCACGTATATTAATATATGGAAGCTGAAAATTATAAGAATGCCTTTGGCAAGGTAATGCAAGTGGATGGTGTAAATGGGGATCAGTACAATGTTTTCATACCCAATCCACTTCCCCCAAATATAGAATTTGATGAGGAACTAGTCCTCATTTTGTCAAGGGCTGAAGAGAAACTAGGTAAACTATCAGGGATATGCCTTACTCTTCCAAGCCCAAACCTCCTTATCATCCCTTATCTGAGAAAAGAGGCCATAATGAGCACCAGGATTGAGGGGACAAGGATCTCCATGCAGGAAGTCTTGCTCTCTGAAGCGAAAGAGAGGGAAGAGAAAACAAAGGACGCGCAGGAGGTAGTAAATTACATTAATACCGTTAACTACGCCCTGACTAAAATCGAAAAATCCCCCATCAATGTAGAACTCATAAAGGAGATGCATAAAGTTCTGATGGAGGGCGTTAGGGGGGATGAGAAGGCGCCCGGGGAATTTAGGGAAGTCCAGAACTGGATTGGATCTGAA
>Ga0209407_1002539_pt1 | contig 16978 bp, 17 predicted proteins | sample AD_JPNHG3_MetaG_FD_184410 | JGI IMG/M metagenome (GOLD analysis project Ga0209407, IMG submission 184410) | Active sludge microbial communities of municipal wastewater-treating anaerobic digesters from Japan - AD_JPNHG3_MetaG (SPAdes) (version 2) | ecosystem: Engineered > Bioreactor > Anaerobic... | reverse complement strand
GAGCTTTAATGCTTCTTCTTTGAATTCTTTACTGTACTTCATAGTCGTTTTCCCTTTCCGGTTTTGTTACTTATATTCTACCAGATTTTTGGGTGTTTGTCGACTGCTCTTTCAGTATAACACTTCAAAACAACTGTTTCGTATGAATATGCTGATTATATCAATGGAATTATTATAAAATGAAACGAATAATAGTTGTCTCCTAATTCATAATAGGATTTAGGAGATATTATTGCCTAAGCACTTGACTTTTCTCCTAAAAACAATTATAATTATGAGAAAGGAGCGTGAGCTTATGAGAAACTTTGATTACAGTGAACTCGCAAAACGTTCATGGGACAGCGAGATCATCGGTCTTGTAGCCCAGATTCACGAATATAAAGGCAGACAGGAGCTTTATCTGAAACAGAAACCTGCCGAGCTTGACCGACTTATTGAGATTGCAAAGGTACAAAGTACTGAAGCTTCCAATGAGATTGAAGGTATCCGTACTACAAATACCCGTCTGTTGCAACTTGTCAAAGACAAGACAACGCCCAGAAACCGTGACGAGGAAGAGATCATGGGATACCATGATGTACTGAATACTATTCACGAGAACTTCGAGTATATACCGATTACATCGAACTACATCCTCCAGCTCCATCGTGACCTGTATAAATATTCTCATAAAAGCATCGGCGGTACATTCAAGAATTCTCAGAATTATATAAGTGCAACAGATGCAAATGGACGAGAATTCGTATTATTCACTCCTCTTCCACCGTATGAAACACCAGCTGCTATCGAAGCGATATGTGACAGCTATAATCGCATAATCGCTACGCAGGATATAGACGCACTGCTTCTGATACCTGTGTTTATCCACGACTTTCTCTGCATACACCCGTTCAATGACGGCAACGGCAGAATGAGCCGCCTGCTCACAACTCTGCTGTTGTATCGTTCTGGTTATGTGATTGGCAGATATATCTCCCTCGAAAGTAAGATAGCCAAGAACAAGAACATTTACTACGATGCACTGGAACAGTGTCAGAAAGGCTGGAACAAAGGCGAAGAAGATCCTGCTCCTTTCATAAAGTACTTGTTGCAGACTATACTTGCTGCGTATCGTGATTTTGAGGAACGTGTTGCATTGGTCGATGAAAAGCTGCCGGCAATAGAAATGGTGCGTCGTGCTGTATATAATAAGATCGGTAAGTTCACAAAGAGTGAAGTTATGGAGCTTTGTCCGACAATCAGCAAGGCTTCGGTTGAAAATTCTATCAAGCAGCTTGTTGATCAGGGACTTCTTCTAAAACATGGCAGCGGTAGAAGTACGTTCTATACCCGAAGCGACATTTAATGCAATATTAGAAATAATGATCAAAGGAGTAAAATGATGAATATAGATAATACACTTTATTCGGGCAGACCCACAGATCAGCGTTCAGACGTTGAAATGGCTATATACGATAAACTTGACTCTCTTGGTATTGAGTACAAGCGAGCTGATCACGACCACGCAGATACTATGGAGGATTGTCTTGCTATCGAAAAGGTACTTGGTGCTAAGATATGCAAGAACCTGTTTCTCTGCAACCGCCAGAAGACCAGTTTCTATATGCTCCTTATGCCTGGTGATAAGCCTTTCAAGACAAAGTTCCTGACTTCTCAACTTAACTGCGCTCGTCTATCATTCGCTGAATCGGACAAGATGCAGGAGTATTTGCATACTATCCCCGGCTCTGTATCAGCACTCGAACTCATATTTGATACAGACAACAACATTCAGCTTGTCATAGATAACGATCTGATGAAGGATAAGTATATCTGTGGACACCCAGGCATCAACACTTCGACAGTTCGCCTGCTCCGTGATGATATGCTTAAATATGCCCGCGCAGCCAAGCACGAGCCTACATTTATAGATTTGCCGACAGAATGATAATTAAAGCCTCCCTCGGGAGGCTACGTCTTTCAATTGTTACTGTATAGTCTGTAGTAGCAAGGCCGGGATATGCCAAGCTCCCGTATTGCTTCTACAGGCTTTTTGTTTTCGCAGCGGATTTCCGCAATTATCTCAAGCCAGTTCTCAGGAAGAGGATTTGACGGACATCCGAAGCAGACGTTTATTTCTTTTATATAATATTTTTTTAAAATACTTCATTCATTTTTGCCTTTGCTATAATTTCATGAATTCAGAAGCATTGAAACTACCTTTTATGTGATGAATAAGTATTAGATTATTTATTCCACCTTGTGTTGATGAAATAAATATGATATAATGTATGAATAAAGCAGTCAGAACATCGGTATCTGAAAATGGAGGGGTTTCGATATGAAAAAGAGTATAAGTTTGTTATTATCTGTGTGCATATGTGCAGCTGCTAATATACCACGATCCACATCAGCATTTGAACCTATTCCTCATTTTACCTCGACATTTGTGCAGCCCTATTACAATAATATTCTGGACACAGAGCGCTGGGAACAGACATTCAGCCATGCAAAGAAGCTTGGTTTTGATACATTGATAATCCCATCTGTTCTATATATACATCACCAGTCTGTCAACACATTCTGGGACAAGCCCATCAATCCTGTTTGTTACAGCTGGTTTCCTATGGAAACTCCTGTTGCTTATGATGTGCGATGCAGCGGAGACAGCATCAAATCTGCCCTTGAGGCTGCAAAATCTACTGATATGAAGGTATGGCTTGGTACTGTAAGCGATAATTCATGGCTTTACTCTACAGGCGAATATGCCAGCAGTTATGAGATCTGGAGCGATAAAAACTCAAAGCTTAGCAGTTCTGTCATATCCGAGATATGGTCTCGCTATGGAGAGGAATACGGAGATCAGATTGCAGGCTGGTACTATTCAAACAATTTTAATAACTTTGAAAACGCCTGTAACGGAACTGACAGCGGAGAGAGCGTGCGGATAATCAGCAATAATATAAATGCCAATATATCAGCAATAGTGGAGAATTGTCCTGATAAACCCATAATGCTGAATCCTTATTACTATTACGATAATTCAACTCCTGAGCAGTTCGGTACATTTTTGACCGAACTTATAGCTGATTCGGAGCTTCGCCCTATAGATATCTACACTGCTAAGGACATGAGCGGACTTGCAGGAGATGTTACTGTAAAACGCAATTGGATAGAAGCACAGAAAGCTGCAGTCGGCGATAAAATGCATTTCTGGGTTGAAAATGTGAGCGGTATTTTCGGTGACAGCATAACAGATATGGAAAAACTGCATGAGAGCTATAATGCGACCTATAACCTTGGAGAAGCAAGCATTATATCTTATATTGACTTTTTTTCAAATATTGGGATAGAAGCAGACGATTATTTTTCAGATTTTATGTCGGGTATTATAAGAGGCGATGTTAACGATGACGGTGAATTCAACGTTGCTGATCTTCTGTTGTTTCAGAAGTGGCTGCTGGGGGTTCCGGATACAGAGCTTGCAAACTGGAAAGCCGCCGATTTTTGCAAAGACGAACGCCTTGATTCCTTTGATCTTTGTCTTATGAAAAAAAGACTTGTTGAAAAAGAAAAAATAGAAGCCATGTACGATGATTCAGAAGAAGAACAAGGTATAATAGTACATAATACCGAGGAGATTTATAATGCCGTAGAAAACGCAAAAGCCGGTGATCTGATCAAAGTCGAATCGGGTGAATATGATTTGTCGGGAAAGACCTTGAAAGCCTCAGCAGACGGCACAGAAGAGCAGCATATCATCATCAAAGCTCTTGACAGCGAAAACCCTCCCGTATTCAAGGGTGAGACTACAGAAACCGGTTATGTTATGCACATTACAGGCGACTACTGGAATGTTGAAGGTATTGTATTTACTAATGCGCAGAAGGGAATAGTTCTTGACAATTCCAACCATTCCGCAATATCCGGCTGCGAGATACACACCGTTGGTGCAGAAGCGATAGCTGTTCGTGACGGAAGTTCTTACTGCACCATAGAAAAATGTAATATCCACGATACCGGACTTGTTTCCCCAGGATACGGTGAAGGCGTCTATATAGGCAGCTCAAAGGATAAAAAAGAGTTTGATTTCAAATGTGATCATAATAAAGTGATAGATTGCACATTTAAAAATGTTGCCGCAGAGCATATCGACATCAAGGAATATACCACCGATACCGAGATAAGCGGCTGTACTTTCTATGGTGATGGCATGACAGGTGAGAACTATGCAGGAAGTTTCATAGACATCAAAGGAAACAATTGTTATGTTCACAACAATACCGGCTACAGAAACGGCAATCCAAAAATAGTAGCTGCATTTGAGATACACGAGCAGGTGCAGGGCTGGGGATATCACCAAGTTTTTGAGAATAATACCCTCTATATGGATCAGCCCTATGGAGCTGAGAATACAAATCGCAGAATGTATATAGTAGATGGCTGGTTCAGTGATTTCACTGTAAAGTCTAATCAAGTGGATTACGGTGAAGGACTTGTTCCTGCTGATAAAAAGTATCATTACAACTGCGACAATGTCTCTATTATTCAGGAACCACTCACCTTTTAAATATTTAGACGATTGCTAATATCAATGAAATATTGGTCAAAGCAGTTCGTGTGAAGAAAAAACAGGCGTTTTTTACACGAATTCACACGAAATTCACACGACATATAGGTGGTATAACGTTATTTGAGAAAACAGCTCCCATATCGGGAGCTGTTACTTATAATATTATTAATTAAAATTTTTGCTATATATTTTTTAATTATTATTTCTCGAATATCTTTTTAATAGCCCCAAATACATGAGCTGGTTTTCCTTTGGCTGGAAGAACTATCAAAGCAATATCTAAACCCGCTTCAAGCAGTATTTTCCTATGCTTTTCATCCTTCAGCCAGTTTCCTGCAGCTTTAAGCGCTTGCATAACAGCTTCTTTGGCTTCATCAGGAAATTTAATCTTATGGGCTGGTTCTGTTTCAGAGATAATAGTTACATCGTAGCCTTTTGAACGAACAAAGCTTTCAGTATTTTCACCGTAAATAACGAGGATAACTTTTTGAAGTTTTTCGCCTTTAAATTCGTTAATACTTCTTTTTGCTATTTCAAAGGCAATAGAACGATCGAATCCATTGTTTCCTGATGCAAGCAGAGGAAATGCTATTGATTCGCATCCCATTAGATCCGCCAACTTCATTGACGTTAGATACGCTGATGATAACAAGCCATATTCGTCATGCTCCCCATCTATCCATTTAGGAACAACAGCATGAATTATAAACTTTGCATTCAGATCAAATGCCAAAGTCGGAACAGCATATCCAGTTTCACAGTGACCGATTTCTCTACAGGCTTTTGTTAATTCTGCACGTCCTGCTGCATTGAAGATAGCTCTTGAAGTCCCAGAACCTTCTTTAAGTTTTTCGTTAGCAGGCAGAACGACAGCATCAGCGGAAATATTTACAATATTGGCTCTAACAACAGTGAAATTCATAATAACGCCCCTTTGATTTATAATCTTTACCTTAGATAATTTTTAAAACATTATAGCAGATACGCACATAAATGTCATCATATTCTTGATAATTAGTATGCGATAAATATAAAAGTAACTTTCTTTAAAGAATTAATATGATAGTTACCATTGGAAACTCGGTTAGCAACTTTTAGCGCATTAGATAATGGCTTTCTTTGCAACTTCAAATAATTCTTCTAAAGAATAGGATTCTGCAGAGACTGATTCTATTGTTTCGAATTTGCTTCCGTCTACAGTCGCAAGAGAAACAGGAATCTGATCTATCGGACAAGTTCCTATAGCATCGTCGTCTTTTTTATTAGAAGCAGAATAAACACATATACCGTTATTAACGATAATGAAATAATCGTAATCAGCAATTTCATCGAAGTAATTTGCTGCTTTTTTTAATATCTCTGCGGTTTTTACCGTGGATGGGACATTGAAGTTCATGCTCTCGTCGGAACCGATAATGAATGTACCGTTTAAAGTCATCCCGTCGGCATCTGCATCAAGCAGCGCTGCATTGAAGGCATTATATATATTTTTAGCGGCAACATTTAAGGAAGCATCCTGTGCTTTCTTGGCGAATTTTCTCATGGAGTTGTTTACCTTCCAGCCCTCGCCGTCAACGTAGAAAACGAAGAAATAATCCTCATCGGACTCCCCGTCTTTATTGTAGCGTACAGTAACATCGTATCCCTTTGAGGAAGAATAATAATCTGGAATGTCAGCAGCATCTGGGTCAACTATTCCTATGATTGCATTGGAAACCTTTTCACGTTCCTCGTCACTGAGTGCTTCGGGATTTCCGCCGTTTTCCCTAAGTATATCAAGACCACCGGCAATGTTGTTGAGAATCGTGACATAGACATCGAGCTCCTCCTGAGTCATAGGACCTATTTCAATAATATCAGTTATTTCGTAATGTCCATTGCTCTCCATTGCCTCATTAAATCCGTCAGGATCAAGGTTTATGAGTTCCAACATACCTTCAACTATTTTAGCAGGATATGTCGTTTTCATCAGAGCTTCATAGTCATTGCTGTTGGTGGCATCATAGAAAGCACGCAGAATACCTTCGTAATCGGCTGAAAGATCACCTTTTTTTTCAGATATTTCGGAGGTTTCAGCGATAGTTATTTCTGAAGCGTCTGTGGAAGCAACCGATTCCTGATTGGTTTCGTTTACAGTTTCACGTTCTGATGTTTCTCCTTCAACAATTGTGCTTGCCGAACTTTCACCGGAATAATCAGTCTGTCCACATCCTGTGAATAAAGCACCGGTAAGAGAAAAGGCTAAAATGCCTGTGATAAACTTTTTCATATATATCTCTCCTTAACTAAATTATGATAATATTATTCTACATCAATACTCTAAAAAAATCAATATATAAAAATCCGTCTGTAACTCTGCGATGATATACTCAGATATGTCCGTAATGGAAAGTATGATCCAACGTTTATTGTTTTACCGATATAATGATAATTACTTCTCTCGACGTTTCTATCATTTTTAACTTACGCTCCGAATTATACTTATCTCCTAACACATAACAAAATTTAGGAGAAATCTCACCTACGAACTTGAATTATCACCTAAAATTAATTAAATTTATGAGAAACCAAAGGAGTGCGAAACTATGTGAAATTTCGATTACAGTGCTATCGCTAGTTTGTCATGAGACAATGAAAAAAAAATGATATATGCAATTCCGCTTATTATTACAAATATGGGAGATAGATAGTCGGAGCCGGTTTGTCCGGCTCCGCTTCTTTCAATAGGGTGTGCGATATTAATGCAATATTGCAAAAACCAAAATCCAATTTATATGAAATACTTTTAGAGTGTTGCAATAAGCTAAGGTCTATTGACACTATATTCCTCTCTCGTACTCCCTGAGCCTGCGATAAAAGGTGTTGGCACGCAGTCCCATTTCTTTCTGAAACCATACAGCGGTTATTGTGCCTGACTTCCACTGCTCGTACAGTTGACCAAATTTTATCCAGTCGATAGGTATAGGCTGACGACCTTTGTACTTCCCCTGCGATTTCGCAATAGCAATACCCTCACGCTGGCGTTGTAATGTCTGTTCTCGTTCAAGTTCAGAGAGTGCCGCGAATATCGACAGAACGAACCGCCCCTGCGGTGTGTTTGTATCAATGTTCTCCTTACTGCTTACAAGAGTAACCTGTTTTCGCTGAAGCACATCGATTATGTTAAGCAGATCTCTTGTGGATCTTCCAAGCCTGCTTATGCTCTCAATGTAAAGCGTGTCTCCCTCACGGACATATTCAAGCATAGCTTTCAGCTCCGGACGGTCAGCATTTTTACCGGACATCTTCTCAGCGAAGACACGTTCGACCTGATACTGCATCATCAATGCTTCCTGACGTGCGGTCTCCTGATGTTCAGTTGATACACGGATATAGCCGATCTTTCCCATCAGAAGTACCCTCCGTAGCACTCTTCATACAAGTTCTCACCGCACATGAACTTAACATCACGAAGTGTCTCATTGAGCAGATCATGGTCTGCAAGCATCTCTTCTATCTCGTCGCAAGTATATCCGTATTCGAGCAGTAGTTCCACATCAGAACTATCAACTCCGTAGCAGCCACAGTATGCAAGCAGCAGTTCCTCATGTATGCTGAACATCTCATCTTCCCAGTCGTGCCAGCCACCATATCTGGTACGGAACACCCGTGGCTCGAACTCTGACCTTTCGATAACGCCGTTCTTGTCAATACGGAGTATGTTGCCTTCATCGGTTTGTACTCGCTCATAGGCAAACTTGTGGAGTCCCACACGCTTCAAGGCATTCTTCATTATCGACTCTGTGGAAGCATAGACGTATAGTCCAAATGCAGGGAAGTGAAGCAGGCACATTGGATTGCCTCCTTTAATGATGTACAGGCTGTTGTTCTGGTCAAGGACGGAGAAAGTGAAGTTGCCCTCCACTGTCTCCGCCATATCTTTGAGTGACTCAAAGTCCAGCTTATCACTCTGCTGGAGGAGCTGGACTGCAACGTAGCTGTCAGTCTCAATGTGAGTATCCGGAAGCTGCTTATCTTTCCGCAGCTCTTTGTCATTCCACAGCACTCCATTGTGCGCAAAAGCAAATGCCGTGTCCCCGGCAAGACCGGGGAACGGATGATTGTTGTAGTTGTGCTTTTCGTCGCCCTGAGTGGTCATGCGGGTATGTCCCATGACCGCCACAGTTCTCTCAGGTATGCTGAAATGCAGCTTGTGCGCAGGCTTGGGACGCTTGAAAATAACTACATCCTTGCCATGAACGTAGCTGATACCTGCTGCATCGGTTCCGCGTTCTTCTGCGGCATTAGCCAATGCCTGAGTCAGCTTCTTTTTGATCCTGTAGGGCACGATGCCCTGATAGTCTAACCAGCCAAATAATGAACACATATTTCATTCCTCCTTATTTTTCGATAGTATCTTCATGTTTGCTTATGAACTCCTCCAGCTTTGAAAGAGCGTAGCTGCCGACTATTACGGCAACATACTTCAATATTTCAAGCAGAGTATTGTTTTTCAAAAACGGTGAAGGAGCTCGCCGTATCCTTCGCATCATCGTATATTTTTTCATTTTTACCTCCTCAGATATCATCACTGGTGTTGACTGCATCGTTGACATAGAGTTGACGTTCTTTCAGGTACTGTATCAGCTCAGGTTCCTTTATACCTGCAACAAAGTCGCTCCAAGATATTTTTGCTATACCCTCGTCAGAGCTATATACAGCTACATCGCATATCATGTTCACCAACTGGAGAGCAGCAATAAAGGTATTGTATTTGAGCGTACCACGAAACATTCTGAACTCTATCGTTGCGTAATTCATAAGGTTGACAGCAGCATACCTGCCGTTGTTTCCTTTTTTAGCTTTGTCAAGGATTGCCTTCGGTGAATGTTCATATCCGTAACGAGCAGCCCAGCGGTTCATACTGTACTCAGAACGACGAGAGAATTTCAGCAACTCATTCCAGTGATGCTCCACGAAGTAAAGTATTCTGCTGATGACCTCATCCTGCTCCTCCCGTGTCTCTCCAAGGCTCTCTCTGTTGATATGGATATGAAGTCCGCAGGTTGAAGTCTGATGAGAACGATATCCCAGTGATATAGCCTTTTTCATTATCACTTCCCACTGATAATTCTTGTGATATTCAAGGGACATTGGATGCGTTACCAGTTCCATTCCGTCATCGAGGGAACCGTCACCTTTGATGTAGATGTGTTCGCTGCTGTCGTCAGAATTGGCTATTCTAAGCAATTCATCGGCATTATCACTGTCCTTACCTGCTCCGTCAATTTCAAGTTCTACGCCGAAATATCGTGAACTATCTCCATAGAAAATAGGTTCAGGCTTGTAGCCATAATCATGTATACTACGCGATTTATCAACCTCATCGTGGTAACACTCAGAGCAGTAGTCATAGCCGTCAAGATGATAAGCATCATCCTCGTGGAGAAGCGCATCACAGCAGCTACATCTTGTGTAGTGGTTTTCGTAGCAGTGACGACAAAGTGTGGTGTACTCGTCTCCATATGAATCGTCAGTCCAGATAGTGCTGCCACACCTTTCGCAAGTCGTGGTGTGATGCTCATAACAGTCTGAGCAGACTATTTCTCCATTGACCTCTTCGTAGTCGTCGTCCTCAATAAGTGCTCCGCAGTGAGAGCAGTAAAGTTTGTTTCCTTCCATTTTTAGACCTCCATAAAATAGTGAAGCCGTCCCGAAGGACGGCTGTTTGGTTTATGTTCATTTGTAGCCGCCGATTAACCCGACAGCTATTCTTGCTCCGAGTTTCAGTCCTGAGCGTACTCCTGCATTGAACGAAGCAGACGTCAGACCGGCTGCGATATCGTCAAGCTCCGCAGACTTCTCAACTGACAGACCTTCTGAAAATTCGTGCAGCAATGCAGTTGATTTCAGATAATTGCTATCATTACAAAGCTGCGAATCCAGCGTCAGAGCGAACTTCTCCGCAAGCTCGTCGAGTATATCCATAGTAATCACCTCCCGAAAACAGATATAACAGAAAAGCCGCTCCCGAGGGAGCGGCATAAATGTTCAGTATTCACTTGCAAGCAACATGGTGCTATGGTCCCCGTCGTCGATTATGTACAGCTTTTCCGTGATAGGACTATCGGATGGAAGCAGGTATACTCTGTGATATTCCGGTTCTTCTGACCTGTGGGTTATAGACTGCATACAGCCGACTTGTTCCAAGTCGAACACCTGCAAATAGTCCTTCGGAGCAGGCATACTGTCTACGCATTCCCATAGAAACAGCTGTATTTCAAGCGGAATTGCAGCATCAACTCCACAGGTCAGATAGCGGTTGTTGTCTGGCATTTTTGATCCTCCTTTACATTATTCTTGAATACCTTTGCTATGTATTCATACTAATAATATATATATGAAAGATCAAAAAATCCGAAAATACAGCCAATCACGTCCAAAAGCTTTTTTTGAAATAATCGATTACGTAGTAATCATATATATATGAAATTTTGAAATTCTCGGAAAAGTCTTGAATCTGGTTGTTAAGTGCTTGAATAATAGAGGAATATATGGTATGATTTCATATAGACTATCAAATTTTTCATGATTCTGCATTATTGTGCCGCCCATAATGGGCGGCTAAGCGATATAATAATAAAAAGCAGTGATATTTTAATACCACTGCCTGAGAAAAGAGAAAGAAAAATGATAATAAACACAGGTATGCGGACTGATATCCCCGCATTTTACTCTGACTGGTTCATGAACAGGATACGCGAAGGCTATGTGCTTGTGCGAAATCCGTATCGTCAGGACTGGATTACACGATATGAGCTTGATCCTGATATCGTGGACTGTATAGCCTTCTGTACCAAGAATCCTGCTCCGATGCTGAAGCATATTGACGAGCTGAAACGCTTTCATCAATACTGGTTCGTTACGATAACTCCCTACGGAAAAGACGTTGAACCGAATGTTCCGCCGAAGGAGCAGGTCATGCAGGACTTCATAACGCTCTCAAAAGCAGTCGGAGTCAACTGCATCGGCTGGAGATACGATCCGATATTCATCGACGGTATATATACTCTGAAACGCCACATATCCGATTTTGAGACTATGTGCAGAACTCTTTCTGGTTATACAGAAGTGTGTGTTATCAGTTTTATTGATCTCTATGAGAAAGTCACTCGTAACTTCCCACAGGTCAGAACAGTCAGTCCTAAGGAGCGTATAGCTATCGGAAAAGCTTTTGCAGATATTGGTAGGCGTTACGGCATAACGATAAAAGCCTGCGCAGAGGGAAAGGACCTTGCACCATACGGCGTTGACTGTAACGGCTGCATGACTCAGGAGACCTTTGAAACTGCTATTGGCAGTTCTCTTGATGTTCCAAAGAAAAAATCGCAGCGAGCGGAATGCAGCTGCGTTCTCGGTACTGATATCGGAGCTTATGATACCTGCGCTCACCTCTGCCATTACTGCTACGCTAATTCCAACAGAGAGAACGTCAGACGTAGTATTCGTCTGCACGATCCTAACTCTCCGTTCCTTGTCGGAATGCTTTATGAAGGCGAAACTATCCATTCAGCGGAACAGGTCAGCTGGATCAATAATCAGCTTTCGTTTTTCTGAATATGCTTCTATCCTCTCGATTGTTTCGGGAGGATATTTTTTGTATGAATTTATACTATGCAGTAAGAATGTATGACAAATGTACTTTATTACCTGCAATTATTTTATTATAAATATTCTAAATAATCTAATTATTCTAAATTATTTAATTTTAAATTAAATATATTTATTATTCTATACACGCACATGCGCATATAAGTATAACCTAAAGAAACTATTCTTTTGAGAAGAAATGTGGATGTGGTGGGTACAATGTTTCGATACTTCTTCTCAATTTGTCATAATTCTTGAATTTTAATTTACTGGAGGTTAAACTCATGAAAAATGGAACAAGTCCAAAGACTCTGAGGATTCCGAACGATACGATCGCTGAAATCGAGAGAGTTGCTAAGGAGAAGAAAACTACATTCTCGAAAGAAGCAAATCGCAGGCTTCAAAACAAGGGTAGTGATGATAAGAATTATCCGTTACTACTTGCTAAAACGCAAACTATCATCAACCTCAGCTTAGAAGGTGCAGAAACCAGAAACGTTGAAATGGTAAAGAAAGCTCGGGAGGAAGCAAGAAAGTTATGGAAAAGAAAATTGATATCATCAAAGTAATCACTCACGCAGATGGCGGTGAGGATTATGCTAAGAATGTGACAAAGTATCCATCGAACGAATACTGCGTAGGATTGAGAGGATATGGCGTGGACTGTTATGATCCGGCGATAGCAAAGGAGCAGTTTGAGGCTTATGCCAAATATCACGGAAATGAAGGAAAGAATCAGTTTATTCACTTCATGATGTCTTTCCTGACAGAGACAGCTCCTGATGCTGAAACGTCAATGGAGATAATCGATCAGGTATTGGAACCTCTCAAAGAAGAACATCCGATTCTGATAGGAAATCACAAAAAGCAAACATTAAGTTCTGACTATCATGGACATGCTTTTGTGGGTACAACGAACCTTGAAACCGGAAAAATGCTTCATCCAACCAACAAACTCAATTACGCTATGGCTCAGAAAATGGCTGATATAATACAGAAGCCGGTTGAACTCGTTATCGAAAAGAAGAATAAAACTCCTGAGTCTGAATATTCTCAAGTTCAGACAGGGACATCTGGCAAAGGTTATAACAACAAAAACAAAGACTTCAAGAGAGTCTTCTATCCGCACAAAAACACTGAGGGTTGAACCTAACGCTGCATAAACCAACTATTGCTCAAATTAACTCAACTATGAGAACAGCTTTCAAGATAATTAATCTTCCCGGCTTTTGTGCCGGGTGGCTGTTCTCTAACTATGTAATAATAAAATCTTGATTCATTCTCTTGACACTTCAGCTTCGATATGATATTATACTGGTAATCAACTAACGTATAATTAACCAAATGAAGCTTACGTGAATGGAGGAGCGAATGAAACAATTTATCGTAGACGCTTTCACGGATAAAATATTTTCGGGAAATCCGGCTGCTGTATGTGTTCTGGATTCGTTTCCAAGTGAAGATATCATGCAGAATATCGCAGCTGAGAATAATCTGTCTGAAACTGCTTTTGTCGTTAAAGAGAACGACCGTTACCATATCCGCTGGTTCACTCCCAAGAGCGAGATAGATTTCTGCGGTCACGCTACTCTTGCTGCTGCTTACATTCTCTTCAATTTCTACGCTCAGGATACGGATACTATCAACTTCTACGGCCAAATTGGTGAGTTCACCGTTTATAAGAGCAATGAGCTGATAAGAATGGAATTTCCTGCGTATAAGCTGGAACATATCGAGATAACCGATACCATGATCGAAGCTCTCGGTACTATTCCTCTTGCGGCATACAAAGACCGAGATATACTGTTCGTTCTTCGTGATGAAGACGAAGTTCGGGACTTACAACCGGATATGGAACTCATATCAAAACTGGACGGAGCTTGTGTTGCTGTTACTGCTAAAGGAACAGAATATGACTGTGTATCCAGAGTATTCGTTCCTAAATATGGCATTAATGAGGATCCTGTGACCGGTTCAACGCATTGTATGATTGCTCCATACTGGTGCAAACGACTGAACAAATCTCACATCACAGCTTTCCAAGCTTCTTCTCGTACAGGTATTCTGTACTGTGACTGTGCAGGAGATAAAGTCCTTATCTCCGGAAAAGCTGTACTGTTCTCAATAAATGACATTGTTGGTTTATGATAATATCTGTACCGCCTACGAACGAAGTTGACACTGTTATACTTCATATATAATTATTATAGCAATAAAGAATTCCGCCCTTAATGGGCGGAATTTCATTTTATTGTATTTGATTGATATTATTGAACTTTGCTGCCGCCCCATTCAACAACTGTGAAGCCGTTTCTTTCAAATGTAGAAAGTTCCTGCGGCTCAATGTCCACAGCATCTTCAAGTGGAACATAGGTCATGAAGATGCGGAGCATACTGTCAGGTGTAGGTGTAATGTTTAGCTTTGCAGTGTCCGTATAGGCATCACTCTGGAAGGAAATAAGGTTATACGCATTATGCTCCATAAGCGGCAGCCAGTAAACGATGAACTCGTTCATTTCATCTTCTGTCAGTCCCATATATGTGAGCTTTTCTTTGAGGAATGACTCGGTATCACTGCCTGCAACACAGAAGCCCTTTGAGAAATCAAAGCGTGTACGGCAGTTTACAGCGTCCCAGAAGAGATACTTATGATGTGAACCGTCCGCTTTGTTCAGGAGCATTCCATCCGGATATGCCGTCACGTCCCAGCCGTTATCATACTTCGGATAGGTAGTGTTCAGCTCTGATTCCGTCAGTTCAAGCTCCACATGGACATCAGTTTCCTGCTCAGGATAAAGGTAGATGACAGGCTTTTTGGGAGCCTCTTCAAAATAGATCACCATTTTGCCGTCTGCCCCCAGCGTGTTGATCCAGCCACACTGTCCGTTGTATTCGGTAAAAAGCCATGTGCTGTTGCCGTTCATCGCACCGGTTTCGATCAGGCGTGTATCTGCCGGAATGGAAGCGATGACATCATAGCTTTCATCAGGGCCAGAATACAGCTTCAGCCCATCCTTCAGAACATAAAAAGGTACGCCCCACTCAAACCGCTCATCCGGTTCTACATAGGTTGTAACCATTTTTTTCGTTAATTCCTGTTTCATCAAGCACAGATCAAACACATTCAGAACATTATCATTGCAGAAATCAACTGCTTTCCAGTTGGCAAGATGCGTGTCCGGCACGGCAAGCAGCCATTTCTGTAACAGTACGACATCAGCAACATTGAATTCGCCGTCATCGTTCACATCTCCGTTAGCTTCAGCCTTAGGAGCAGTTGTCAGGAAAATATCCATAGAATTGTTATCGTAGACCTTTATTTCTGATTCTCCGTCAAAATACAGCTCAAATTTATCAGCACTTTTATAAAGAGAAGCAAGATTCTCCTTTATTACAGCACGATTTTTTTCTACCATGATAATCGGCCCTGTAACTCCGCCTTTAGTAACTATATTTGTTCCGATGGTAAGAGGGGCTTTGGCAAACACTTCATCAGGGATAAGCTCGCCTGTATCTCCATCCGTAACAGTTACTCTTACGGAGCCTGGTGCAAGCTCAAAGCCTTCGTTGCTTTTCAGCTTTATCACTACATCCACAGAACCATTTTCATATCTGGTTATCTCTTCATAATCATCGGGGAGATAATAATTATCGTTCAAAGAACCGTCAGCAAGCCCCGCATTAATTGTCTCACCCTCGGAAATGGTTTGTTCCCATATATACGGATTGGAATCGGGGTATAAATAAACGGTACTTGGATTCTGCTGTGTGTCGTCACTGGCCCATATATAGGGGACGATAGCGAAATAGCTGAACTCCTTGTCCAATGCTATCTTTTCTCCCGTATCGTAGTCAACGACTGTAAAGCGTACATTATCAGAATCCAGCGGTATCTCTGCATGAACCTCTGATACAGTTTCTGCTGCAAATATAGATGACGGATATGATACCGGCACAGACGAGAATAACAATGTTGCAGTTAAAAAAACTGCTGTGATAGTTTTTAGTTTCATATAATCCATCTACCATTCTTTGAATTTGCAGCATATAGCTGCCCAATTTCATTATACAACGATATCTCACAAAATGCAAGAGATAATTGTACTTTAGTCTATATAGGCTTTAACGTATGAGATTAGTAAAATGTGCGGCTGAAATCGTAAACTTTTTGTGAACACACATTCTTATCTTTTTAACTCTCAGAGAATACAGTTCAGAGCAGGCTGAGAATGATACCAGATACACTGCTCATCGAAAACCGTCAGAAAGGCAGGAAGTATTATCTTCTTGATCTTGATGAAGCTGATAAACTATTTGAAGAATGATATTTCGGTGCGCCTTCTGTAGCGTGTTATTATTCCTGTATTATTTTAATTTCAAAAAACTTTATTTATATTTTGCCTGTGCAATATGTACAGCAGTAAACTAGTTTGATTGTGCAAGGCATAGAAATAGCCAATTGTACATTGATTTCCAGCATTACATGATGTATAATATTTTTTATCGATTTATCTTTAGGAGGATGGAAAAATGAAAATGAGGAAAATACTTGCGGCTGTTCTTGCGCTAACTGTTTTTTGCGGCGAAACATCGTTAATTAATGTTTATAATCAGAATGGTCATATAGTGGTTAATGCTGCTGATATTGAGAATTATGATGCTGCATCAGATTACAAGTATGAAGTACTTGATGATGAAACAGTCACAATAACCGGATATTCAGCATACCACACTGAACTCAAGATACCGCCGTATATTGATGGTAAACCTGTCACAAAGCTTGGCGATAGTGCATTT
>Ga0209407_1002533_pt1 | contig 17017 bp, 33 predicted proteins | sample AD_JPNHG3_MetaG_FD_184410 | JGI IMG/M metagenome (GOLD analysis project Ga0209407, IMG submission 184410) | Active sludge microbial communities of municipal wastewater-treating anaerobic digesters from Japan - AD_JPNHG3_MetaG (SPAdes) (version 2) | ecosystem: Engineered > Bioreactor > Anaerobic... | reverse complement strand
CCCTCTTCCATGCTGGATAGGATTATCTCTTTTGCTTTTATTTTGCTGATACGTGGTTTCATTCGATAAACTCTTTTGTTACATCTATGCCGTTTCTTTTTACGGTTAGTGTGGTGTCGCTCCCCTCGTTACATCAGGGTCGTAATCTTTATAACTCATGCCCCCTTTTTCCGAATACTCCCACGGTGGGTCGATGGCAATTACATCGAATAGCCCATCGGGCTGGCTCATATTTTCCTGTTCTATTTGCTCTTTTACTTTCTCGACCTGCTCTATACGGTCTATTTTTTTTAGTTCACTACGTACCGTGTTGGGTGTTATTACTTTTTTGGGGTCGCTCTTTAGCTTCTCCACTACCTCTTTAACCCTTTCGGGTTCTGATTCTATTTTTCTGCTTACATAGCGGGCGTTTGAACTTTCATCATAAGTAACCCCAATATTTGCCAACCTCGTACTATTCGAGGTTGCCACTTTCTCATATTGATTACCCCTTTCACCCCCGTGCGGAAAATTCTCATCCAGCCACGCCCCCTTCTTTTGCTCAATCTCCAGCCTGAACAACCCTATTTCGTCTTGTTTCTCCTTGCCCAGTTTCTCTTTGCGGGCTATTTCGGCTATAGCCGCAGCTTTTGTATCTAATAATTTTATTTGCTCCAGCGTTTCGGCTACAGCCAACTCATACCTAAAACTTTCTAACTTCAATAATTGGCTCATGCTATTACTTTAAAAACGCAATCGCCCACGGAAAATGAAAGGTTATGGCCAAACCCGAAAACCGTGAGCGATGCGCAATAAAACCAACCAAACCCCAGACCATAAATTTCATTTTTGCTCCGTAAAGATAGCTAATTTTAACGCAAATCCAAATTTTGAGCAAAAATATTCATTAACTTTCTAAAACATCACTCGCTATTGCACTCATCAATGAAGTTGATTAGTTCGTTTATATCCTTTTCAGTGCCTTTCAACTTTACCGCAATGGTTCTCTCGGAGTGCATTTTCAGGTTAACTATCTCCACGCTGAACCTCGTAGCATGAATGAGTATTAAGCTTGTTTCTAACCGTGATAGGTTGAATATTTTTGTTTTCATTATTCTGGTATGTTTAGTTTATACATCGTTGCGAATACGTGTTTTATCTTTTCCAGCTCGTTTGCATCCTTTAAAGCATAACAATCGTTGCAAAGTTCCAATATTTCGTGCTGAACGGGATTGCCGCAATCCTTACAGAATACTCCCGTTTTGATGAGCCCTAAGCGGGTTCGGCACTGGAGTACCTTTCTATTGTACTCCGTATCCGTTTTGCAAAGGTGGTGGAACGTTTTCACTGAGTAGGATACGGTGGAGTGATCACGCTTACCTACTCTCTCGGCTAAATCCACAAAGGTAATTACCCTGTTTCGATTGCTGTAAACCTCTAAGGCTAACGCAAAGGCCGTTCGCCGTGCATCGCTGAATAGGCGGTTGCGGTTTCGGCCTTTGATGTTCTCAACGCTAACGTGGAACACATCGGCGCACACTTGGATTACCTGCTCAACCATGATTGTCCTTTTTGTCGTTAAACTCCCTTTCAAACCTACGCTGGTCTATCTCAGTGTAGATGAATAGCCCGATGGCCACAACGGATATGGCTATGGTTGTTAGTAAGAGTAGCATTTCGTACATGGCTTGTAAATTTTACGGTAAAACATATTTTTTCAAAACATCTATCAGCTCTTTCAGCTCTTTAAAAGATAGACCTCTTAGCCCGATATGGCAGTATTTGTTTATGAGTTCCAGTGCTTGCTCAACGAGTTCAAACTTGCCGTTCCGCTTTCTATGGTACTCGGTAAGGATAATGAATAGCCCATCGGTTATCTTTACCCGCCAATCCACTACTTTGTACTCCGAGCCATCGACAATATCCTTATCGGTTAATTCCGATTTCTCAAAGCCCAACTTGATTAAATCTTTTGCCTCCATGATGTTTAGTTTTTGGTTTGGTAATTATTTTTTGCTTGGTGAATGCCTATCCGTATGGCCTCTTTCAGGTTGTTCATTACCTGAGCCAAAAGCGCAATGTTATCATGTATTTTGTCCCGAAGCCTTAGCTGCTCTTCCGTTGCGCTTACAAATCCTGTATCGGCATTTTGGCGAACCATGCCATTTTATCTTTTTTCATTGTATTCGCCCACAAAAAGCGGGAGCGCACCCCAAACATCCTTACTCTTTTTTAACCTCTTCATAAGTTCGTTCAAATATTTCCTTTTCAACTAACCACCTTTCACCTTTTACACCAACACATAAATAATGCTTGCCCCATTCTCCTTTATGAAATTGATTTTCTAAAGTTGAAATATATGGGACTAAATCGGGCTTCAAGCAGTACTTAGCATCTTCCATAGCACCAATGACTCCATCCCTGTGTACCATACCATCTTCATCTCCTTTTTCAAAAACCTTTGCCTTAACGGTTGCTATTTTTCTGTACTCTTTCATTTCTTGCTGTTGCTTTTTCATAATTTTTGGTTTTTAGGTTTATACTCTATCTATTTCCTTTCAATCCTTTCGGTTTTCATTGCGCTTGTTGATAGCCAATCCATTGGCTTTGCGGTTTTAGTTTCTCTCGCTTGGTTATGGCTAAAATGTTTTGCTGGTTGATAGTTCGTATTCGTAGAACCAACTCGGCTCTTCCGTTGGAGAAAATGCCACGAGGTACTGCCAAACATTGTTCAAAAGTGAATACGTGCCATTCACTACCAATCCTTTCGGACTTTCAGGCAATACGTGATACACAATATCGCCTATGTTATATTTCGGTTTTGTCATATTTACCACCATTTTCTAAATCCTAATTCTTTGTGCAAGTTAGTAACTTTCTCCTTAAAATACAAGGCTTTCTCCTTGTAAAAACATAAAGTATCTTCGCCTTTCTGATTTTTCAAATCCAACAATCGTTGCCAACGTTCGACTCCGAGTTCCTTTTCCAGCTTCTCCATGAAGATTGCCGTTTCTCTGTTGCCCTCGTACCGATTACCGCTCCGATTCTGCGGACGGCAGTTATCAGGATCAAACCTCAATAGTAAGTTAGAACGGCTAAAGCAATGGCCGTTATCCATATCGGCAGCACGTTTCAGTAGGTGCGGTCGAACGAAACAACGGCAGTAAATCTCACCACCCACGATGCTATCTCGGTGGATAATCCTGATGTAACGGCTGAACCAATCATCTGCTTGTTTGCGCCAATACTTTTTATCCTGCTTTACTTTTTTTTTCATTGCCCGAAACTCGTTGCGCTGCTGCTGCTCCAATTTCTTTCTGCCTTGCCGATGAACTTTATCCTTGAACTCGTTGTAATACTGTAATCGGCAATCTGCGCTTTGGCAAACTTGGGGATTCAGCCTTAGCATTTCGATCAGCTCATATTTCTGCTTGCAGTATCGGCAACGGTACTTCATCTCGCTTTGATATTCTCTATCTCTCTGTTCAGAATGACTTGCGCTTCATCGGAGAGGCGACGGCAAAATGCCCACCCACCTTCGCTTTCATCAATGTACTTGTACAACGCAATGGTGTTATTCAACCGATTATATCTCCGTATAACCGGATGCTTAATATCATCCCAAAAGTAGCACCACTCGCCAGCCTTTGGCTCTTCCTTCAAAAAGAACTCTGCCCACTGGTCGAGGGTAATGAGTTGATGACCTTTGAAACATAATAAATTATCATCAAATTCATGTTCTTTGTTGTAAAACTTATAATCAAATCCGACGTTCCCAACATTCTCACATTGCCATTTTTTGAATTTTTCCCACATCGGATGCCCATCATCCTTTTCCACCACCCACTTTTCAGGGGCTTCGGTTAGCTTGCGGGTTGCCCATGTGCCGTTATCGTAAATTAATCCATTTTTATTCCAAATCCTATAAGCACCATCAAATAATTCATCAATCTTTACATTCCCTTTTAGCAAATCTGAAGCATCAAACGGATAACTCTTTTCTTCTATCTCTGCCGTTTCCCAATCCTCGCCGAACCGAATTATCAGCTCAGCATAAATTTCTTTAAATGTTTGTGTTTTCATTGCTTTTGGTTTTTAAAAGTTAATGTATTTTCTTTCTTTTCTCGAAAATCGCCCACACTTCATCTTGCTGCGCAGGTGTTAGCACCCATTTAACAAATCACGATAAGTTTTCATTCCTAACTGAAAGGCATGGGATAAAAGCCATTCTGTTTCTTGACCATCTACCACCAAACATTCTCTTTTGCTGAATAAGTCTGCTATTGTTTCAATTTGGTTGTCAGTCAAAGAAAAACGGGTGCTAACATCGGCTAAAACTTCATTGCCGTTTTCATGCTTATTCATTGCTATGTAATCTCTTTCGTCCATTGTTGTAAATTTATAAGTTTCTGCATTTTTATCGGCAACGCAGTTTAGCCGTAATCCGTTAGTAACAACACTACGACAGTACATTTAATCAACAGTAGTACTATTTCCCGTAATTTCTTTTTCTTCCCCCCACTTTTGCCCTGACGGGCAATTTTGTTCTTTCATTCTCACAATTAAAAAGCCTTCATAATTAAAAGGCATTTTCAATGTTTTTAGCCAATTATAAGACCATTTTTTATCATCACACAAAGCCGTTAAAGTGGAGTAATTTTCCACTTCAAACGGGCTTTCAATATTTTGGCATTTAATTAACGTCTTTCTCATGCTTCGTATCTTTCAATTTCTTTCCAATCAAATTCAGGAAATTGTTTCAAATTTTCCGAAATTGTAATAAAACAGGTTGCTTTATTTCTATGCGCTTGGTCGATGTGAAATTGAATGTGCGCTTTTAAATCATCAACTTCATTGGCGGTTGCAGAACTTACACTTCCAATTTCTTTAAGTGCTTTTGAATAGGTTACAGATGCTCTGTATTTGTTTTTTGGGCTTTTAAATGATGTTGTTTTCATTGTTTTATTTTTTAAGTTATTAAATGTTATCTCATTGAGCTTGGTAATTGTCTTTTTGAAGATTCAGAAAGAAAGATGTTTTCTTTATAAGGCTTTGTATAAGTTACTTCAACAGAACATTTATTGAACATTCCTAAACGGCTTTTAGCTTCGTTTAAATTTCCCATTAAATCCATTCTTGTATATTCTTCTTTAAGAGAAATTTTACGAAAGTTGGTCATCAAATCAACCATGAAATCTTTTAAAGAAATTGTCCAGTAATTTGAAACTTCATTATTAAAGTAGTTGATTACTTCTGTTCTGTTTTCGGTTAAAAAGTCTTGAGTTTTCATCTTGTTTGTTTTTAATTATAGTATAAAGATACAACGGTTTTATATACTATGCAAGTTTTTCTATAAGTATTTTACGTTTTTTTATAGTTTTTTTTGCCAACGCACAAAAAGAAATTACTACTTAGGTACATTTAATAAGATTTTTAGCAGTTTTACCGTGCAGTTACTAACACGGTGTAAAACCGCATTAAAACGACGGTTTACACCCATCGTTATATGCCATTGGCGGACCGCTTCATAAACGCAACCCAATGTGTTTTTTGAGCCTTCCCAGACGGATGCCCGAAAAGTGGTTTATGCTCAGTCAATGCCAAAACATCTTTTAATGGCACATCGCATTCATTCCATTTGAATATCAGTATGCCTTCATCTTTCAATACTCTAAAGCACTCAGCAAATCCACGCCTTAAATCATCCTTCCAAGTTTGCTTATCTAATCTGCCGTATGATTGTGCCATAAAAGAGTTTTCGCCTAAGAAAAGATGTGGCGGGTCAAATACCACAAGCCTAAATGTTTCATCAGGCAAATCCATATTTCTAAAATCCATTACTCTATCAGGCAAACATTTTCTTACCCTTGCATCTTTTCCGCTACCAACCACTTTCGGTTCCATAACCCTGACATCACAAAAAAGCACATCGGGATTACTTTTATCAAACCAAAATTGACGACCACCGCAACAGGGGTCTAAAATCAACGGCATATAACACTGTGTATAATCCATGCCGGGTTCATCGGTTTGCCAAAGTTTCTGCTGTTTAATATCGTTTGTCATAATTTGATAAGTTATTAGTTTTTAATCCAGCACGTATCATACACATACCGTTATAAGCCATTTTGCCAACGCCACACAGCTTCGTTGTAAATTTTAGTGTTTAATTCACTCATAATCCATTTACGATTGAGTGTTTCAGCAACTTTTCCCGTAGTTCCACTTCCAGCAAAGCAATCGAATACAGTTTCGTTTTCATACGAATAGTATCTGATTACATTTTCCGCAAGTTTTTTAGGAAATGGAGCAGAGTGCCAACTTTTAGTTTCAGGTTGTATTTCCCAAACATTAGTCCTTTCATATCCATCACCAACCAAGCTATTATTTTGTAAAACTTTATCTATTAAAAAATTAGCTTTTTTCTTAAATACAAGTATATATTCAGTTACTATATTTGGTTTGTATGCAACAGGTTTCCTATGTCTGTAAAATCCACCATTTCTGTTTGCTGCTGCACCATCAGGTTTTTTCCAAATAATATCTTCCAAAAACTCAAAGCCAATTTTTTCCATCATTGGTACAAAATAAAATGGTAGTGGTATTCTGTAACTTTGCTCACTCCGTTTTTCACGCTCAACTAATACAGGGCTAATGTTTATTACACACATTCGGCTTGGTTTTAGCACTCGTTCAATTCCTAAAAAAACTTGCTCCATTTGTGTCATATAATCAGCAACATCTTTGTATTGGCTGTATTCTCTTGCATTATAATAAGGTGGTGAAGTAAACACTAAATCCACGCTATTATCATTCAATTTTGCAATCGTATCATTACAATCTTCATTGTAGAAATCCCCACGCTCAAAAAACGGCTTATAACACGGTGTATAAGCAATAGCGGGTTCTGTGCTATCCGAAGGTTTCTGCTCTTTATCATCTTTTGTCATATTTTGAAAGTTCATCGTTTTTAATCCGCTACTGCTCATACACACAATCGTTATGCGTTATTATAAAGAGCGTTTCGCATCTTTGTACGCATTATTTTCAATTTGTCGTATTCTATGAATGAATTAACGTATTGAGTTGGTAATTCTTCATCAATTGAATATTCTCGTATAATGTCGTTAAATCCATTTATTTTGCTTAAATACTCAATTTTATCAGATGTTCTTAAGTTTCTGTATTTTTTATCATAGGCTAAAATATTAAATATTTCTATGTTCTCAAATGTTGTGCGAATTGGTATTGTATGCTCTAATAACGAGCTTGCATCTTCGGTAAAAAAATCATTTAACAGTTTTAAATAAGGTGTCTCGTATAACCTTTGAACACCTTTTTTGCCTAAACACGCTTTGTATTTGTTGTAATCTTTAGTTATGTTTATTGGTGAATACGCAACTGGAGTGCAAATGCTTGGATTTAAAGGCGTGCTGTGTATTATTATTGATATATTTTTCTTTAATTCTCCTATTTTTGAAATCACTTCTTTGAACTGCTCGAAATCTTTATCTGTTTCCGTTTCAATTCCAGTTATATTGTATAATTTAAGCCTTAATGCTTTGCAAGTTGTATTACTTGTAATATATCTAACAAATTCTATAATTTGACCGTTTGGTATTCTCTTATTCATTGCAAATCTTAACCTTTCAGAAAATCCATCTATCGAGCTTGTTATCTCAGGTATAGCAAAATTTTTATATAGCTCTTTTTTACACTGCTCTATTTCTATACTCGAAGTATATCCCTGATTAAAAGAATATAAATTTTCACCTGTTTTAATGTATTTTCGTGAAAATGAATAGTGGCAAAAAAAGCATTTATTTGGGCATCCGTATATTTGCTCTTTGGTTGTTCCATTCCCGAAAGTGTAAACATTTGGATATAATTCAGTGCTTTGATTAATCCATACTTTTTTATGCTCTCCTATTTTCAAAAGGCTTTTATGTTCTATTTCAAAATTACTATCAATTATATTAACAATATCATTCTCGCATCTTCCCCAAAAAGCATAATCAATATATTCTGCAATTGGAATATAATTTTGCATACCAAAACCTCCAGCCATTACTTTAAAATTTCTTTTACTCCAATTAGTATCATTATACAAATGTCTACTTAATGCTATCATATCCAAATTTGATGTAAGGCTAATTAAAATAATATCAAATTTATTAGCATTTTCTTTGTCGGTTATCCTAACATCATACCCTGCATTAAATAGTACATCCATTAACATACTTGCACCAAAATTCTTAAGGCTTTTAAAATTTAAATCATGCCTATCGCCTTTTATAGGGGGAAACCATAAAAAAGCTATTTTGGTTTTTTTTGATATAATTGGAGTAAATAAATTTCGTTCCATAAAAAATAAATAACAACGCATAACCCGTGGTATAGTTAATTGCCGTGTTTGTAATAATTTGAAGCGTTACCACCCGCTTGTAATTCTATGTAATTTGATAGGTCAATAGCCCGCAATCGGCAACTAACCATACCACCAACCGTTAAATCTGCAAAATACTTTCCATACAATTCGTATGCAATCTGATTTATATTCATAATTTCTAAGTTTTAAAAGTTAACAAACGGTTCACTATTTTGCTCTAAAATATCCTTGTACGCCAGCAGCTCATCCAGCGTAGCCCGAAAGTGAATATTGCCGTTGTGCTTCTTTACTCTCATCATGCCAACCTCGACGAACTTCCTGCCATCGGCAATCTGGACAGCCCCGATTCTTACAGACGGAAATTCCCTTTGCCTTGAGAAAAAATCCTCAAGAACTTTAATCTCCAAATCCCATTTTCCATTCTTTGCCATCTTATATGCGTTTTTAGCCATTAACATTATTTTGCAGTACGTAGTACCAAAATTACTTTTCGTTTAAAATATCGCCACGTAGGATGGCTTTATTCGCATTTTCCTGAGAAGGTTTTTCTTCGCCATTCGGATTGTAATTTAATCCGCAATTTTTGCATACCAATCTCGGCTGCGAGAAATCCCACTCGATGCTGTTTCCACAAGCACAAGTTACGGTAAATTTCACAGTTTTCAAAATGTCGCCTAATAGAAGTGCCATAATTTTAAGTTTTTGTTAAAATGGTATATTGTTATCTATCTCTCCGAAATCCCATAGCTCAGCAGGAACTTCCCGCTTGTGTAGCCAGTTGGAATTATCCCATTGCAGTACATCCTTATCAAAGGCTTCATACCGCCCGTTGTTATAGTTCCTTTTACACTTCACCTCACCGCCTTCGCCCAAGTAGGAAAACTTTATTTTCTGAAAGCGTATGTAAACCTCGTTGATGGGATTCTCCTTGTCGCCGTAAAGCCTGAATACAGTTATCCCGTAATCGCACTTGTTGTAGAAGTGTGCTGAGCCGCTAATATCGTACAGGTTTGGAATCTCAAGTTTGCCGTTCTCTTTACCCATCTTTCGAGGGTGCGCCACAAGGAATACCAGCACATCGTACCGCTTGGCAAACATGGTAAGCCTATCCAGCACTCGGCTGATATACTCCGTTTCGGTTTCATTCTTTCCCCTCAAATGCTCAATCTTGTTGTATGGGTCGAGAACGAATACCTTGATGCCGTATTTCTTTACTAAGTATTTACCTTTCTCCAAAATATTCTCAATACTTAAATCCTCTTCTGGGAGTATGAAGTGAAAATTATCCTCAATGTAATCGAATACCTCATCATACTCAGCGTTATCAATGTTCGGTGCTTTGAATCGCTTACCCGTTAACTTTGATGCTATCTTTGCATAGTGATTGCGGATAGGTATATTCTCAGGTGAGAAATAGCCAACCTTGAATCCATGCTCAATGTTTAGTTTAGCAGCAATGTAATCAACAAATTCGCTCTTGCCATGCCCAGGAATCCCCGTTACCACAGCTAATCGCCTTGTTTCCCACTTGCAACAATCATCAAACGTTACATCCCACACCAAACCGCTATCCTCACCGTTGAGGTAGAAGTTGTAAATATCATCCCGTTCGGCTTTCAGGTTTACTATATCGGTTACGGGAATATCAATGGCATCCCTAATCGTATCAGCCAAAGCAATCCCTCCGTACTTCAATAAATATTCGTTGGCATCCTTGCAATCCTTGAAGTTTACCACAGCGCAACGCTCCGTTCCGAATCGCCTCTCCAGCTCATTTCTTAGTTCATAGCCCTTCGGGTCGTTATCAACCGCCAGATAAATCTTTGTTATGTGGTTGAACCAATCCATGTAGCCGTTCAAATAATCGCTATTCGAACTCGCACCAGCCGGTACGCTCACCACGTTTTTAACCCCGACACATAAGTAAGAGAGCAAATCCATTTCTCCTTCAACAATTACAATCTCATTATTTGATTTTACTACATCAATATTCCACAGGATTAGCTCGGCTCCCGAAACAACCTTGAACGATTTTTGCGCTCCCCGATACTTCACATTAACAACAGCTCCATCCTTTTTGTACGGAAACGCAATGCACTCAACCTCTTTCTGAAACTGCGGCATCCACTCTTTCACCGATACGATGCCCATTGCATTGAGTACATCCTGCTTTATCATCCGTCCGGTAAACCATTTTACAGCCTTATCGGTTAATCCCGTTCTATTCTCCCATTGCGGAACGGTAAACTCTTTCTCCTTTTGCTCTCGATGCAGCATGAAGGTTGCCCCACAGTGGTTGCAGTAGCCAACCATTTTCTCGTTGTTCCAGTTGAACGGTTTTTTCTTTTGGTTAGCCGGCTTGCGATTTTTGGAACACTCCGGACAAACCATTGAGTTCTCCCCGTTGCGATTCGGTTCTATTTCATAAACCGTGCGTGTATGTAGTGAGATTATTTTCATCGGTACATGGGAGTTATTTTAGGTTCGGTTGGTTTATTATTTTCAGCACGTTTCAAAAAAACATCAATATACTTCACTCCATCCTTATTTTTTGAACGCAACTTGTTTGGTGATAGAAAATTTTGCTGCCAAAAATTATCATTAACCGCAAATGTTATCGCTCTTTTTATTTGCTCAACCGAATATCCATCAATTCGCATTAGTTTATCCAGCGTATCAAAAGAACTATTGATGTATTTTTTCTCTAAATATTTTTCACAAAATTCAGCAAGTAAAAAAACATCTTGGCTGTATTCTTTAATTTCTTCTAGTTGTTCAGTTTCTGAATTAAATAATAATTCTAATTTTTCAATCACCTCGTTAATAGGTTTACTATTTAATAAGTTTAATAGTTTATCTATACTAACCGTGCTTTGGACTTGCTTTGCCATGTGCTTTGTACTTGCTTTGGTAAGTGCTTTGGTAAGTGCTTTGGTATTTTTTACCAGAGCAATTATGTTTGCTGAATACTGATTTTTGGACTTTTCAACCATCCTTATAAAGCCCGTATCTATTAGTATATTTAATGCTTTTATGTACGTTTTATAATTCTTAATTCCGATTGCATCCATAGCCATAGATGTTGGCAGCCTAAATACCTGCTTCCACCCCATCCTATTAGAGTGTTCTATAATGAAAAAATATAGAGCCGTGGATGTGGGGTTGGCTATGTTGGGATTTTCATACATGAAGTTAAAAAAATCCTTTGATAATTCGTAGCCTGTCAATGATTTTTCGTCCATGGTTAACCCTCCATAAAATATCTGAATGATGCCCAATTGCGAAATTCATCATTAACAAGAAGTTCTTGTAATTCATCCAAATTTCCGCCATCCTTATAGAAATTATTAAGCATTATGCTGGTTTTCCTTGCATCATAATAATCAAATTTATTTCTGCATATCCCTTTAATGTATGCTATTTGCTGAATGTGAGGAGGCTTATTTTTAAGAATTAATATTCCACCCAATTTATTCATCATAATATTAAAAGTTTCAGCGTCATTCTTGTAGTATTTATCTACACCAATGTCTATTGCCTCAAACACATTAGCAACTCCAAATTTGTCTATTAGATTAGTTATATTATTTAATCCTGTATCATTTAACTCATATCCTGTTTTTTTAGTAATGTAATTATGAACAGCATTAATGCTGTCTGATTTTAAATCCAAAAGGCCATTTCTCCACTCAAGCATCATTTCTAACTGTTGCCTTCTTATGTTTAATTCCTCAATCTGTTTGCGCTGTTTTTCAACAACAGTTTTGTCAGATAATTCTCTTGCCCCCTTACCTCTGTTGCATATATAGCAACTGGTTATAAGGTTAAGTAAATCATTTGTACCTCCCTCTTTGACTGGTTTAATGTGGTCAACCTCAAGGATAACGTCAGGAGCCTTTAGCCCACAGTATTGACACGTAAACGAATCCCGCTTGAATACCTCAAAGCGAAGTTTCTTTGAAATTGGCTGTCTTTTTGCCATTCTTTTACCCTCCAATAACAAAACCCCCACAAAGCAAAAAACCACTGGCTGCCGTGAGGTGTACCGAAACCTCTGCCAATGGTAATTTGCCCGTGAGGGTTGTATTTAAGTATGTAAAAAACTCTTTTTTCATCTCGGTACTTTTTTAATTCGGCACTACAAATATAAGCAATGTTTTTTAATTTGCAACTAAATTGATGAAATATTTTTAAAAGAATTTTCTCCACGAAGGAGAGTTCTTTCTCAGCTCATCAAATCGCTTGTTATTCAGTTTTAGTTCTGTTTAACTCCTTAGAATAATCAATAACCATTTTCTCAACGAACTGGTTTAACTTCATGTGGTGCTGCCTCCTTGCAAACGGTTCTAACCTATTGTAAGCCTCAACTGGCAGCACTATGCGAACAGGGATTAACTCCCCGTCCGCAATCATCTGCATTTGTGTTTTTCTCTTAATCTTTGCCATTTCTTAACTATTTTACGGTGAAATAATCCTCTATGTAATCGGCCAATTCGCTCAGCTCTTGGCTCTCGGTGAAGTATAGCGGCTCTCCGTTCTCGTTCCACTTGGTTAGCGTATCCACAACGCATTCCTTCGTTTTTAAGGTGTAATATTCTTCTCGGTTTCCGTATTCATCTGAACCGCCATAATGCTTTTCAAAGGTTCGGTAGATGTTGGCTCGAACTTCATACTCAAAATCTCCTTCGCTTAGCTGTTCGTGAATAACGGAAATCTCGTTGCTAATATCATCTGCCTGTTCAATGGCATAAATGATTCGCTCTTTCAGCGTTTGTTCTTCAAATGAAGTAGTCATGGCTCTGTTCTTTTTTGTTTTTTTCATCGGCTTTTGTAAATGATAAGCTCATGTACTTATTGCCGTTTTTGCTCTCTCTAATCCACGAAGCAATGTAATACTTTGCTCCACCGATAAAACATTTACCTCTGTAATCGGGATGCTTTTCGGTTTCCTTCTTTGCGTTTTTGAATAACGCACCGCTATTGTCCTTTTGGTTGCTCATTTTTCTGTTGTTTTTCGTTTAACAATTCTATTGCTGTATCTAAAGCCAACTTCATCATGGCTATCGTTTTTCTCAGTTCAAGTTTCTGAAACTTCAATGGTTTTGCATACTCAATTGCTCCGCTTAACGATGTAAAAAATCCATCGCAATAGCAAAAATCATCGAACAATTCATCTTTACGTAGCGTACTTTCTCTGTGCGCCTCAAATAAGATTTCTCTCATTTCTTCTTTTAATCCTTGCTGTTCCATAGTGTTTAAAGTTAGTAAATTATTGTTTAAAAATACTGCAAATTCCGTTTAAATTCTTCTTCTGTTACGTGTTTTAGAAAGATTCTAAATAGCACGCTTAAAACATTATCGTACAAATCCTGAAATTCGCTCTCACTCATAGCATCAAAGGCTATGGATTTTGGCGTTTCGATCCATTCTTTGCGTTCAATGGAGTAAATCAAATCGCAATGCCCAGCCGCCATTTCAACGGTTTTCCTGAATAGCTCGATATTGCTTTTGAAATGCTCAACCACCTTTTCATTCTGATATTCCCATGCACACTGAATGAGAGCGAAATACTTCTTGTGAAATTCATAGTTCCGCACCTCACGGATTGAAACTTGGTACACACTCCCGATTTTTAACTTCCTCTTTACATCGAAATCCGTATCGGTTGCGGGGATCAATCCCGTTGCCGTATTTACCACGTTAAATTTCATTTCAGGCTTATTTTTACCGAACCATTCACGTTCGATACCTTGATAAACTGCTTGTAAATCTCAGGATGCACCTCTTTGAGTGCCTTTGAATCCAGCGTTTCACGGGTGTAATCAGCGGCTTTGGTAATGGTGAAGTAATTCGTATCCCACTTATCCACTCCCAAATCGGTAAACATAGCCTCAATGCGCTGCTTGTACTCCTTTTCCAGCTCTTTATACTCCTCGATTTTGCTCAGGATATTGGCGTGTTCTTTGATTAAGTTCAGCGCAATTTCATCATTATCGCTCTTTGCTATCGTGAATGGATTGCTGAACTCCGTGCCGTTCCTTGCTGCATTGAGAAAATCAATCACATATCGCTCTGGTACCGGATCAACCTCAAACAGCTCAACCCGTTCCTTTTTTCGATTCAGCCAAATAGCCATCAGCCCAGCAACCTCAATATCGGGATTAACGATTTTGAAAAGGTGCTGGTAAATGGATAGCTGCCAGCGTAGGTAATCGGTTTGAAGGTTCGATGTGGTTTTAATATCGGCAAGGTAAATTTTGCCGTTAGCCTTTATAACCCTATCAATTGGCGATGCAAAGAACTCAAAATCGGTAACAATGTACTCCATAGCCACAACCTTAATACCTTTCATAGCCTCAGCATACCATTCAACCTCTTTATTTTCACAAGTGCCGAATAAATCGTAAACCTGTGTGAAGTGGTGAAAATCGCTACCTCGCTCTGCTGCCTTATTCAAAACGTGTTCGGGAACGTTAGCGTACAAATTTGGGAATAGTATATCGTTTAGATATTTGGTAATCCCTTTATACTCCTTTGAGCCATCGCTGTAATGGCGGTACGGCTCGTTAACCAGCTTGATGTTTGTGATGTTAAGCATTTTTGAAATATTCGTTGAAGTAGTTAACTAAATCCTGCCTGAACTCCTTGTATTCGGGATTGCTGCACATCTTACGTGCTTCTTCTTTGTCCGTAACCCTTTCGGCTAATGCCATAACTTCCTCATAGGTAACGCTCGGTTTAGCATCCTTGCCATGAGTATTCGTAGCATCGGGGTCTTTTGTATCGTCAATGCAAAACAGCCCGTTCATTGCATATTTCCTTGCATAGCTGCTTGCGCTTCCAGTTATTTGCGCTCCATCCATGCCTTTCTTGGATTCTTCCTCCCGTGCAAAGGCTGAAACGGTAACCGATTGCCCCTCGGCATTGGTAACGGTTGCAATAGCCTTGATGTAGTACCTTTCGCCCACTTGCACAACTTCATCAGTGAGTGTTAATGTGCATTCGTTGGCTGCAAGTAACGGCTTAACGGCTTCGAGAATGTCCTCAGCACTGCGGTACTTGTAGCCGCCAAACTTGTTAAACTGCCCTTTCGGGGCTTTCAATTCGCTCTGAATTTTTACCAGCTCTTTCATACATTTAATTTTTATTGGTTAGTGAAATTTGATGTATCTGCTTTGCTGCTCCCATTGTGATTACCTCACCATCACACTCGATGGCGAATTTCAAATAGGGATGCAGCTTGGCAAATCGTTTCGCTTTATCCAGTTCGGAAAGTTTGAAAGTTTTGTATCGCTGCCCGTAGAAGTGAATCCTGTATTTCGGAACACGAAGTTGCCGCCCAATACCAACCACAAAGGGCAGTATCAGAACGGCAACTATCAGTATGGCGAGTAGTGCTTTCATCGTGTCAAACTAAGCAGAAAATAATACACTGCTGGAGTTGTCTGAATGTAATAGCCCTTTGCACCGCCTCTCGGTGAATCATTCCCAGTATCCTTGATTTTGCCACCCTGCGATTCAATGAGCATTTTAACGTAATTGCTCGCATCATAAACAGATGTGAACCTCCCACTCCCATGATAATACTTCGGGTAAATTTTGCAGTCATTACCAAAATGGCAATTGCTAATCATCCTCTTGATTTGCTGATTAATTTCGCCCTTCTTTGTCATAAGTAAGGCTTTCGTTCTGTTTGTCATTTTTGTTTTCATTGTGCTTTGTTTTTAGTTCAACTTTGTGTTTTCATTGTACTTTATGTTTTGGTTATTAAAATGTGAGCAGTTTAGCCACATGCTCAGGTGGTTATGCTACTATTCAAACACATTAAAATTTTTCAACTCATTTGCGACAACATCTTTGATGATTAGTTTGGCAATAAAAGCCAATCCATCATTATCAATACTATCAATACTTGATGAATTTGAATCTTTTGCAGCCTTTTTGTAATTCTCAACGTGTTGCATGGCATTTTTAAGCATTGATTTGTGCATCCCAATTAACACTACTTCTATTGCTTTTTGCAATATTTTCATTCTGTCTTTTCCTTGTGCTTGTGTTTTCATGATTTCTGTGTTTTTAGTTCAACTTTGTGTTTTTGTGTTAGTGTGTTTATCAAATTATACGGTAAAATTAAAACATTGTTTCATATTTTGCAAATTTTTTACATTATTTTTTAATTATTTATGCTAATTTATATCCATTCTAAATAAGAGCAGCAAAAGAGGGAGCAGTGCAATGCACCAACTCCCTCCCACTAACCAAAACACATCATGAAAAAACACAAGCTGCGATTACGGTGCAGCACCCGAATAACGCTCTATGATACCACGATTTTATCCATTATCTCCCCTATACCTATATCGTTCCGCGGCTTGGCTTTCGGGCGGCGGGATACCCAGCACACACCCTGCGAGCCAACTACCACCAAATGTACAAAAACTTTTTCAACGTGCAAGTCGCCATAGCCTGAAGGCCAAGGCGCTGTTGTGCAACGTATTTAATCTAGAGGTCTAATATTCCAAAAGTCTGGTTGTAAGGAATTTTGATATTTATTATCTCAAATTTGGGACTAATGCTTGTTTTTAAAGCTTTTAAAGTTTTCAAAGACCTTTCATCAGATGTTACGAAATGTGTGATACTTTTATCAAG
>Ga0209407_1002524_pt1 | contig 17057 bp, 15 predicted proteins | sample AD_JPNHG3_MetaG_FD_184410 | JGI IMG/M metagenome (GOLD analysis project Ga0209407, IMG submission 184410) | Active sludge microbial communities of municipal wastewater-treating anaerobic digesters from Japan - AD_JPNHG3_MetaG (SPAdes) (version 2) | ecosystem: Engineered > Bioreactor > Anaerobic... | reverse complement strand
AACACTTCCTTTCCGCCCTGCTGCACGAGAAGCCGTTTGCCCGGATCAACGGTTCGGGCAAGCATGTGAACTGGTCTCTTTCCGACGACCAGGGAAACAATCTGCTCAACCCCGGCAAAACCCCCCAGGACAATATTTCGTTTCTGGTGTTTCTGGTCGCCGCGGTCCGCGCCGTTTACAAGCACGCCGACATTCTGCGCGCCTCGGTCGCATCCTACGCCAACGACCACAGGCTGGGCGCCAACGAAGCGCCCCCCGCGATCATTTCCATTTTCCTGGGAGAGCAGCTGACGCAGATTCTCGGCAGCATCGAACAGGGCAAGGTCGCCAAGGCCACCAACGAGGAAATCATCGATCTGGGAATCGCCTCGCTGCCGCAGGTCAGCAAGGACAACACGGACCGCAACCGGACCTCGCCGTTTGCCTTTACCGGCAACAAGTTCGAATTCCGGGCGGTGGGATCTTCGCAGTCCATTTCGTTCCCGGCGGCGGTCATCAATACCATCGTGGCCGAAAGCCTGGACGATCTGGCCGAAAAAATCAAAGCCAGGAGCGCAAAGAACATCAATCAGGCGGTCTTTGAGGTTTTGAAAAGCGAGATTCGGTTCATCAAGCCGATTCTCTTCAACGGCGACAACTACACCAAAGAGTGGGAAGCCGAAGCCGGCAAACGGGGCCTGCCGAATTACAAAACAACGCCGTCGGCGCTTCAGGCGCTCGTTACGGACAAGGCGTTTCATCTTTTTGAGAAATACCGGGTCCTCTCCCGGGTGGAACTTCAGTCCCGGCACGTCATTTATCTTGAAAAATACATCAAGGACCTGGAAATTGAGGTCAAGTGCCTGGACCATATCTGCCTGAACCAGGTCATTCCGGCGGCGGTGGACTACCAGAAGAGGCTGGCCGAAGCCGTGATCGCATCCAAAGCGGCGCTGGGCAATGTCGCCCTGACCGCCGAAACCGATCTTTTAAAGAAGGTCATCCGCCTGGTCAATGACCTCTATGCCGGGCTCAGGGAAGTGAGAACCGGTGTGGAGTCGGCCTACGCAGTGCATGACGAAGCGAAAAAGGCGCAAGCCCTGTGCGAAAAAGTCAAACCGAAGATGGACGCGCTCAGGGAATCCGTGGATGCCCTGGAAAACCTCGTGGATGACGAGAGGTGGCCTCTGCCCAAGTTCTGGGAAATGCTGTTTATCTGCTGACCCGACGGCAGGGAGCGCCTGATCTTTCCTGCCGCGCGCTTTTTCTTTGGAGCGGCCATGGAACGTCCAAAGGATCAACCATGAAGAATACGAAATTTATTTTTGTGACCGGCGGCGTTCTGTCGTCGCTGGGAAAGGGCCTGGCGGCGGCATCGATTGCCGCCGTCCTGGAGTCGCGCGGTCTTCGCGTCACCAATCAGAAGCTGGATCCCTACATCAATGTGGATCCCGGCACCATGAGCCCGTTTCAGCACGGAGAGGTCTTCGTCACGGATGACGGCGCCGAAACGGATCTGGATTTGGGGCATTACGAAAGATTTTCCTCCACCTGCATGGGCAGGCGCAACAACCTGACGACCGGACAGGTCTACTTCTCCGTCATTACCAAAGAAAGACGCGGCGACTACCTGGGCAAAACCGTTCAGGTGATTCCTCACATCACGAATGAGATCAAGGACTTCATCCGTGAAACCGTGCAAGGGTTCGACGTTTCCATCGTGGAAATCGGCGGCACGGTGGGCGACATCGAAAGCCTTCCCTTTCTGGAAGCCATCCGCCAGTTCCGCAACGAAGCGGGCCGTCAAAACGCCATCTTCATCCACCTGACCTGGGTGCCGTTCATCAAAACCGCCGGGGAAGTGAAGACGAAACCCACGCAGCACAGCGTGAAGGCGCTGCGCGAAATCGGCATTCAGCCGGACATTCTTCTGTGCCGGACGGAAAACTTTCTGTCCGACGACATCAAGGCGAAAATCGCCCTTTTCTGCAACGTGGAGGTGTCTTCCGTTTTCACGGCAAAGGACGTCGGCTGCATCTACGAAGTCCCGATTGTTTTTCACCGCGAGGGGCTCGACGCAAAGATCATCGAACTGCTCAATATGTGGACCGGCCGGCCGAAGCTTGCGGAATGGGAAAATGTGGTTGAGAAATTCCACCACCCGGCCTACGAGGTGTGCATCGGCATCGCCGGCAAATACGTCAACCTCACGGATTCCTACAAAAGCCTGAACGAGGCCCTTGTGCACGGCGGCATCGCCAACAACTGCCGGGTGAAGCTGAAATTTGTCGATACGGAAAAGATCGCGCAGGAAGGAGCGGACCGCCATCTGTCGGATGTGAATGCCGTGCTGGTGCCGGGCGGTTTCGGCAACCGCGGCATCGAAGGCATGATCCTGGCGGCGCGCTACGCCCGGGAAAACCAAATCCCCTATTTCGGCATCTGTCTGGGCATGCAGATGGCGGTGATCGAATACGCCCGTGATGTCTGCGGCCTGACCGACGCCAACAGCTCCGAGTTTGATCCGGCAACCCCGCATCCGGTCATTGATCTGCTGCCGGAGCAGCGCACCGTACGGGACAAGGGCGCGTCCATGAGGCTGGGCGCGTGGCCCTGCGCCATCGTGGAATCTTCCTTTGCCTTTGACGCTTACGGCCAAAGTGAAATCTCAGAGAGGCACCGGCACCGCTATGAGTTCAACAATGATTTCAAAAAAACGCTGACCGAAAAGGGACTGCGCATTACCGGTGCGTCGCCGGACGGGACGCTGGCGGAGATTGTCGAAATTGCCGACCACCCCTGGTTTCTCGGGTGCCAGTTTCATCCGGAATTCAAATCCCGCCCGACGTCGCCGCACCCGCTGTTCAGCAAATTCATCGAGGCGGCGCTGAAACAGACGCCGAAGAACCCGGGGAGATAGGCAATCCCATGTCACCGTTTAAGAAAAACCGCCGGGCCCTACTCGTTCTCGAAGACGGAAGCGTTTTCGAAGGGTCCGCCTTTGCCGGCGCGGGAGAAGCTCTTGGGGAAGTCGTCTTCAACACGGGCATGACCGGCTATCAGGAAATCGTAACCGACCCATCCTATAAAGGCCAGATCGTTGCCATGACGTATCCGCTCATCGGCAACACCGGCGTCAATGACGAGGACATGGAATCGGCGGGCCTTCATCTGGAAGGGTTCCTTGTCCGGGAATATCAATCCCACCCCAGCAACTGGCGGATGACAAAAAGCCTCCGGGCTTATCTGGAGGACGCGGGAAAGATCGGCATGGAGGGCCTGGACACGCGCGCCCTGACGCGCCGCCTGCGCCGGTCCGGTTCAATGAAGGGGATTCTTTCGACGGTTTCGAGAGACATTCCTTCTCTGCTTGAAAAAGTGCAAAACGCTCCCGGGCTGGTCGGCAGGGACCTGGTGCGGGAAGTTTCCTGCACCAAGCCTTATCGCTGGAACCAAGGCGCACCAGAAGCCTTCGGCCCTCCCGTCGGGAAATCGCCGGGAAAGCTCCGGGTCGTCGTGCTGGACTGCGGCGTCAAATATAATATTCTGAGGATTCTGGAATCGCACGGTTGCGAAGTCATGGTTCTTCCGGCGGAAGCCACGGGCCGGCAGGTCCTGTCCTGCGACCCGGACGGCATTCTTTTCTCCAACGGGCCGGGCGACCCGGCCGCGCTGCCGTATCTTGTGGAGACCGCCCGGGGCGTGCTTGGGAAAATGCCTGTGTTCGGAATCTGCCTGGGGCATCAGATTCTCGGCCAGGCCGTGGGCGGCAGGACCCAAAAACTGAAATTCGGCCACCACGGCATCAACCAGCCCGTGAAAAATCTGAAAACCGGCCGGGTGGAAATCACGTCCCAGAACCACGGTTTTGTGGTGGCACCGGAATCGGTCGGGGGAAAAGCGTCCCCGACCTTTACAAACCTCAACGACGCAACCTCCGAAGGGATGCAAATGGAAGGCGCGATGAGCGTGCAATACCACCCCGAGGCGGCGCCGGGACCCCGCGATACGGAATATCTGTTTTCCCGGTTCGTGGCCATGATGAAAAAGCGAAGGTAACCCTTGCCGAAACGAACCGACATCAAAAAGATACTGCTCATCGGCTCCGGGCCGATCATCATCAGCCAGGCCTGTGAGTTCGACTATTCCGGCACACAGGCGTGCAAAGCGCTGCGGGAGGAAGGCTATGAAGTCATCCTCATCAACTCCAATCCGGCCACCATCATGACCGATCCGGAAATGGCCGACCGCACCTACGTCGAGCCGATCACGCCGGAAGCCGTGGAGAAAATCATCGCGAGCGAGCGGCCGGACGCGCTTTTGCCGACCCTGGGCGGACAGACCGGCCTCAATACCGCCGTGGCGCTGGCCGAATCAGGCGTCCTGGCCCGGTACGGCGTCGAAATGATCGGCGCATCTCTCCCGGTCATCCACAAGGCCGAAGACCGGGAAAAGTTCCGCCACGCGATGGAGCGCATCGGCCTTGCCATGCCCAAAAGCGGCTTTGCCCGCAACATGAACGAAGTCGTCAACATCGCCGAAGAGATCGGCTTCCCGATTATCATCCGGGCCGCCTTCACCCTGGGCGGAACCGGCAGCGGCGTGGCCTACAACCGGGAAGAGCTCAACGAAATCGCCAAGGCAGGCCTCGAAGCGAGCATGATCTCCGAAGTGATGGTCGAGCAGTCGGTCCTGGGCTGGAAGGAATACGAGCTGGAAGTGATGCGCGACCGGGCCGATAATGTCGTCATCATCTGTTCGATCGAAAACTTCGACGCGATGGGCGTCCACACCGGCGAATCCATCACCGTCGCCCCCGCGCAGACGCTCACCGACCGCGAATATCAAAAAATGCGGAATGCGGCCATCGCCATCATGCGGGAAATCGGCGTGGAGACGGGCGGCTCCAACGTCCAGTTTGCCGTTCATCCGAAAACCGGAGAAATGATCGTCGTCGAGATGAATCCGCGCGTGTCGCGCTCTTCGGCGCTCGCCTCCAAGGCCACGGGGTTCCCGATTGCCAAGATCGCCGCGAAACTCGCGGTGGGCTACACGCTCGATGAAATTCCCAACGACATCACACGCGAAACGATGGCGTCCTTTGAACCTGCCATTGACTATGTGGTGACCAAAATTCCCCGCTGGACGTTTGAGAAATTTCCCGAGACGGAAGATTATCTCACGACGTCGATGAAGTCGGTGGGCGAAACGATGGCGATCGGGCGGACGTTCAAGGAATCGCTGCAAAAGGCCGTCCGCTCGCTGGAGATCGGTCGCTTCGGCCTCGGCCAGGCGCTCCCTGAAGAGGAGCAGGCCAGAAACCAACTGCTGCAAAGCAAGCTCATTCAACCCAACTCTCTGCGGCTTTTTTACATCGCCGAAGCGCTGAAAAACGGGATAGCGATCGACGACGTGCACGATTGGACGAAGATCGATCCCTGGTTTTTGCATCAGATCCGGGAGATTCTGGAGGCGGAAGAGGAGCTGGCCGGAGCCCAACCCTCGGCGGAGCTTTTGCGCGACGCCAAAAAAATGGGATTTTCCGACCGCGCGCTGGGGGAACTCTGGAATAAAACGGAATCTGAAATCCGCGATTGGCGAAAGCGGGAAAACATCGCTCCCGTCTATAAGCTGGTGGACACCTGCGCGGCGGAGTTTGAAGCCTACACGCCCTATTACTACTCCACCTACGAGCAGGAAAATGAAATTCGTCCATCCGCCAAAAAGAAAATCGCGATCATCGGCGGCGGGCCCAACCGTATCGGCCAGGGCATTGAGTTCGACTACTGCTGTGTTCATGCCTCGTTCGCCCTCTCGGAAGAAGGCATCGAAAGCATCATGATCAATTCCAACCCGGAGACGGTCAGCACCGACTACGACACGTCCGACAAATTGTTCTTCGAGCCGGTGACGCTCGAGGACGTTCTGCACATCCTTGAGGCGGAAAAGCCCGACGGCGTGATCGTGCAGTTCGGCGGCCAGACGCCGCTTAATCTGGCCCGGGGGCTGGAGGAGGCGGGTGTTCCGATCATCGGGACGTCGCCTGCCGCCATCGACCGCGCGGAAAACCGTGACCGTTTCCAGGAAATCGTCAAAAAACTGAACCTCAAACAGCCGGACAACGACACGGCGATGAACGTGGAAGAAGCGCTGGCCGCCGCCGGCCGCATCGGCTACCCGGTGCTGGTGCGCCCCTCCTACGTACTGGGCGGCCGGTCCATGGAAATCGTCTACGATCCCGAAACCCTGCGGTCATTCATGGCCAGAGCGCTTCTGGTTTCGCCGGGGCATCCGGTGCTGATCGACCGGTTTCTGGAAGACGCCGTGGAAGTCGATGTGGACGCGATTTCCGACGGCCGGACTACCGTGGTCGCGGGCATCATGGAGCATATCGAGGAAGCGGGCATTCACTCGGGAGACTCCGCCTGCATTCTGCCGCCCGTCACGATTGCTCCGTCGATGATGGAGCGCATCGATGCGCAAACCAAAATGCTGGCCGCCGAGCTGGGCGTCGTCGGCCTGATGAACATCCAGTACGCCATCAAGGACAAAGAACTGTATGTTCTGGAGGTCAACCCCCGCGCGTCGCGCACGGTGCCTTTCGTAAGCAAAGCCGTCGGCGTGCCGCTGGCGAAGATTGCCACACGGGTCATGCTGGGCAAAACGCTTCAGGATCTGGGTTTCACGAAAACCATCGTGCCGAAGCATGTATCCGTCAAGGAAGCGGTCTTTCCGTTCAACCGCTTTCCCGGCGCGGACATCATTCTGGGGCCGGAAATGAAATCCACCGGCGAGGTGATGGGCATCGACCGCTCCTTCGGGATGGCCTTTGCCAAGTCCCAGATGGCCGCCGGCTTCCAAATGCCCTCGTCCGGCAGCGTCTTCATCAGCGTTCACGACCGCCACAAGGAAGGGATTGCGGACGTGGCCGCATCACTGGCAAAGCTGGGCTTCAAAATTCTGGCGACGTCGGGAACGGCTGCCTATCTGAACGACCGGGGAACCGCGGCGGCGACGGTTCGCAAGGTGAGCGAAGGACGGCCGCATGTGGTGGATTTGATCAAAAACGGCGACATCCAAATGGTGATCAACACCAGCGTCGGACGCAAGTCCACGCAGGACGCGTATTCGATCCGCCACGGCGCCTTATCGTACAACATTCTATACACCACGACCCTGGCCGGCGCACGGGCGCTCGCCGAAGCGGCAAAGGCGTGGATTGAAGAAGACTGGGGCGTGTGCCCCCTGCAGGAATATTACAAAAAGCAGAATGGGGCCGTCATTCCGGGCGAGCGGAGCGCGACCCGACTTGTACCGTTTAGCGTGAAACCAGGAAGAGACGATTGATGCATTCATTTCAAGACACCCTTAAAAATCCCGGCCGGCCCCGCGAGGCGTGCGGCCTTTTCGCCATTTACGGGAACGAGGATGCCGCCCGCGCGACGTACTTCGGCCTCTTTGCCCTGCAGCACCGCGGGCAGGAATCCGCGGGTATCGTTGCCTCCGACGGATGCCGCGTTTCCGAACACAAGGGAATGGGCCTTGCCTCTTCCGTCTTCAATGAGAATATTCTGCAAAAACTGGAGGGATCGCTGGCCATCGGCCACGTGCGCTACTCCACGACCGGTTCCTCCACCCTTTCCAACGCGCAGCCTTTTCTGGTGCATGTCGGCGAGGAATACTACGCGCTGGGACACAACGGCAACATCGTGAACGCCCAGTCCCTGCGGTCGGAACTGGAAGGCCGGGGGTCCATTTTTCAATCCACGATGGACAGCGAGGTCATTATTCATCTGATGGCGCCGCACCTGAAAAGAGGTTTGGAAAAGGCGCTCTGCATAGCGCTTCAGCAGGTTGAAGGCGCCTATTCTCTGGTGATGCTGACCCGAAACCGGATCATCGCCGCCCGTGATCCGCGCGGTTTTCGCCCCCTGGCGCTGGGAAAACTGAACGACGGCTGGGTGGTGGCTTCGGAAACCTGCGCCTTTGACCTGGTGGGCGCCGAATATATCCGCGACGTCGAACCCGGAGAAATCCTCATCATCGGCGCCGAGGGGTGTTCGAGCTTCAAGCCGTTTGCGCCGGTGAAGCCCTGCCACTGCATTTTCGAGCTGATTTACTTTTCACGCCCCGACAGCCAGATCTTCGGCCAAAACGTGTATCTCTGCCGCAAGCGGCTGGGCCACGAACTGGCCCGGGAATACAGGCCGGAGGTCGATCTGGTCATGCCGTTTCCGGATTCCGGAAACTACGCCGCCATCGGCTACGCGGAGGAAAGCGGCATTCCCTTTGAAATGGGCATGATCCGCAATCACTACGTGGGGCGCACCTTCATTCAGCCGACGCAGCCCATGCGCGATTTCGGCGTGCGCGTCAAACTCAATCCGGTCAAGCCGCTTCTGGCCGGCCGGAAAGTCATGATTGTCGAGGATTCCGTCATCCGCGGCACCACGAGCCGCAATCGCGTGAAGAACCTGCGGGAAATCGGCGTGAAGGAACTGCACATGGTCATCAGCTGTCCGCCGACGCTTTTCCCCTGTCCCTACGGGATTGACTTTTCCTCCAAAGGGGAACTGATCGCCGCCAAAAAGGAAACCGAACAGGCGATTGCCGAATTCATCGGTCTGGATTCGCTGCACTACCTGACCGTGGACGGCATGGTCCGGGCCACCGGCCTGTCCAAAGACTGCTTCTGCCTGGCCTGCTACACCGGCGACTACCCCATTGCCCCGCCCGTGAAAATCGACAAGTACTGCATGGAATTGAAGTGATTTTTTCTTCGGCTGAAATCCTGCTCTTGAATTCGGCATCCCTTTTTCCGCCCCGGGGTGCAAAAACCGGAGCATGGAAACCTTGCCGTCCATCGCGGTGGGGATCGGATAGGCAGCGGCCTGCGGCTTTCGGGTTTTCGTCACCCTGCTGATCCTCAATCCGGCATCGCTGGCGGGAGCTCTGACCCTGCCTTCCGGCCATAGATATCCACGCGGCAGTATTCTTTAAATCCCGCCTTTTCATAGACGCTCAGGCCGTCCGGTGAGGATTGAAGGGACGCATAACGGGCGCCCGCCGCCCGGGCATGATGCAGCGTCGCCAAAACCAGCTTTCGGCCGATGCCCCGCCGGCGATGTTCGGCAAGCGTCGTGATAAAATAAAGACCCGCGGCCTGGTTTGCCAGAAAAAGCAGGGAGGCTGCCGCCGGTTTGCCGCCGTCAAACGCCAGAAAGGCTTTTTGGGGAGAGCGGGGATCGCAAGGGAAGGCGCCGGTGAAGCGATCATAAGCATCCCAATCCCCGGAAGGAAAATCAAACCCGGCAAAGGTCACCTGTTTCCAGATCGTGAGGTCTTCCTGATTTTCAACCCGGCGGACCATTGCCGACGGCTCGAAGAGCGGCAAAACGCCCAAATCCGCCAGCAGGCACGGTCTGTTCAGCAGATGCACGTGGCCTGTTTCTTTGAGCAGCCGGATCGTCTCCGCGGTTTTGGAACGGGGAAATACCCACCACCAGTAGGGCAGGGCCTCTCCTTCATAATATTTTTCAATCTGCCGGACCCATGGCTCATCTTCCGGCTTCAGGGGTTCTTCGCTCCAGACCATGTTCAGATCGGCCGAGGCGATCCCGGTTTGCATCGCACGGACCGGACCAAAAACATCAAAGGCGTTTTGGAGGCCGCCCCAGTAGCGGCAGACGGCGAAAAAGGTGTCTTCAATGACGCGGACAAGAGACATGGGCGTTAGGAGGCAATGCGGGCCAGCTTCATCCAGCTCACGTTTTCCCAGCCTGAAGCCGTGGCGTCCGTTTTTTCGGCATGGACGGCGAAGCCGCATTTCAGGGCAAAATAGCGGTGCAGCGCGAGGCTGCCGGTCAGCTCCGGGTGAAAGACGGTGACCAGGACTCGATCGTTTTCCGCCGCGGCAATGTAATCGTCCATGCGCAGCAGAACCCTGACATCTTTTCCGGTTCTGCGAATTTTGGGCGCGCGGATAAAGGTGAGGGGAATCGGTTCGGGGGATGCGGCTTCGATGAGCGCTTCGCTGTGAAAGCTGTCGAGCTGGCTGCCGAATCCGTTGCGTTCGATTTCCATCTCGATCAGGCCCAGGCACGGTTTTTCGCCGACTACTTCCGTCGCCAGCAGAATGGCGCCCGCGCAGGTGCCCCATATTTTCAGGCCCCGGTCAACGTGGCGCCGGATGACGTCCTTAAGGCCGAAAATATCGAGCAGCCGGGCCAGGCAAGTGCTTTCCCCGCCGGGAAGAATCAGGCCGGCCAGATTTTCAAAATCCTCTGCCCGCTTGACCCTCCGTCCGGAAAGCCCCAGCCGCTCCAGGTGCTCCAGGTGCTCGTGAACGCCGCCCTGAAGATCCAGCACCCCAATGGCCTCGGCTTGCGACCTGACAAGAAGCACAGTCATACCGTGTGGTTACCAACCTCGCTTGGCCAGAATCTGCTCGGGCGGAATCTGTCCGATTTCCAGACCCGGCATGGCCTGGCCCAGATCCATCGACGCTTCCAGTACTTTTTCCGGATCGTTGAAATAGGCAGTCGCCTTGACGATTGCGCGCGCCCGGCGGGCCGGATCGGCGGATTTGAAAATACCGGAGCCGACAAACACCCCGTCGCAACCGAGCTGCATCATCAGCGCCGCGTCGGCGGGCGTTGCAATGCCGCCTGCGGCAAAGTTGACCACCGGCAGACGTCCCAGTTCCCGGACTTTCAGCGCGATCTCATAGGGAATCCCGTTGGCTTTGGCAAATCCGGTCACTTCCTCAACGGGCATCTGCGCCAGTTGACGGATTTCGCGGTTCATGGTTCTCATGTGGCGGACGGCTTCCACGACATTGCCCGTTCCCGCTTCGCCTTTGGTGCGGATCATGGCCGCGCCTTCAGCGATGCGCCGGCAGGCTTCGCCGAGGTTGCGGGCGCCGCAGACGAAGGGAATCGAGAATTTCGTTTTGTCGATATGGCATTCTTCATCCGCCGGTGTCAGGACTTCGCTTTCATCAATGTAGTCGATGCGCAGAGCTTCCAGAAGCTGCGCCTCCACGAAATGACCGATTCTCGCCTTGGCCATGACCGGAATGGTTACGGCCTTCTTGATCTGGGCAATCATTGCCGGGTCGGACATGCGGGCTACGCCGCCGTCCTTGCGGATGTCCGCCGGCACGCGCTCCAGCGCCATCACAGCGACCGCGCCCGCCTCTTCCGCGATTTTGGCCTGCTCCACGTTGGTGACGTCCATGATGACGCCGCCCTTGAGCATCTGCGCCAACTGAACATTTAATTCATACCTTTTTGCATCCACTTTTCTATACGCCTCCTGACTTTTTAAAATCGTCTCTTCACGGTTTTGCGAAAATATTATCTCATATAATGACGGAATATTAAGAATACAAACGGATTTTCGTCAAGCAGAATCCTTCGCCCTACCAGAACATCCTCATCGCGATGTTTTGGCTGCTCAAGTACTGTTTGATTTCCCGAATGGTATACGTCCGGTAATGCACCATCGAGGCGATGAGTGCCGCATCGGCCCGGCCCGCGGTCAGTACATCCGCCAGATGTTCCGGCTTGCCCGCGCCGCCCGAGGCGATGACCGGAATCCGAACATTTCCCGAAATCAGCGCCGTCAAATTGATTTCGTAGCCGTCCTGAACGCCGTCCGCGTCGATGGAATTGAGGCAGATTTCCCCCGCGCCCAGGCGCTCGGCCTCTTTGGCCCACCAAAGCGCGTCGATTCCCGTGAAGGTTCTGCCTCCTTCAATGACGATTTCATAGCCGGAAGGCGTCTTTTTTGAGGCGGCCGTTTTTTTGACGTCCATCCCCAGCACCACGCACTGGCTGCCGAACGCCCGGGCTCCTTGCGTAATAATATCCGGCTCCAGCACCGCCGCGGAGTTGACGCTGACTTTTTCCGCCCCCGCTCCGATGACTTTGCGCATATCTTCCAGATTGCGGATTCCGCCGCCCACGGAAAAAGGGATAAAAATGGTTTCGGCAACGCGCCTCACCACGTCGATCATGATGTCTCGTTTATCGGACGATGCGGTAATATCATAGAAGACGATTTCATCCGCGCCCTGCTCGTAGTATTCGCGGGCCGCCTCCACCGGATCGCCGATGTCAACATTGCCTTTAAATTTAATGCCTTTGGTGAGTTTCCCGTCGCGAACGTCCAGGCAGGGAATGATTCGTTTGGAGATCATTTTCCCTCCCACGCACAGAAATTTTTCAGAATCTGAAGGCCCGGCCGGCCGCTTTTTTCCGGGTGAAACTGCACGGCGACCAGATTGTTCACGGCCAGCACCGAGCAGAACGTCATGCCGTAATCGGTGGTTCCCAGCACCGCCGACGGATCGGCAGGCGACGGGTAATAGGAATGAACGAAATAAAATTCCGCCTCCTTCGGAACACCGGCAAACAAGGGATGATGATGCTTGAGCGCAACACTGTTCCACCCCATGTGGGGAATCTTTAAAACTCGTCCGGCGGATGTCAGGTTATCGGGAAAGCGCTTCGTCACACCTGCGACCAGACCGATGCATTCCGTGTCGTTTTCTTCGGATCTATCCAGAATGATCTGCGTCCCCAGACAGATACCAAGAATTGGTTTTCCTGATTGAAAACAATGCTTGAGCCATGTATCCAGTTTTTTGTCCTTGAGGTAAGCCATCGCCTCGCCCGCCGCGCCGACTCCCGGAAAAACCGCATGGGACGCGGCATCGAGCATTTTTGTATCATTCGTAATGATAAAATCCTGGCCGATGGAATTGAGCGCCCGCGCCACACTGGTAATGTTTCCGGCATTATATTCGATAATTGCGATCATGTTTGCTCAAATTCCCTAAAAAATTTTCCTGCCCACCAAATCCTACTAGCAAATTTAATGCCCTAACGACAAGGCCAATTTCAGGCATCCAAAGTGATCAACGATTTTAGCTTGGATTTTTTGCCCCGGCCAGCAACGTATCGAGCGGGCTTTGCGGCGCGTGCGACATGTCACGAAGCCCATGCGTGTAAATCATCGTTGTTTCTAAATTCTTGTGCCCGAGTAACTCCTGCACTTCGCGGATATTGACCCCGTTCATCAGCAGATGCGTCGCAAAACTATGGCGAAGGGTATGAACCGTCGCGTGTTTGGGAATGGCGGCTGCCCGAACCGCCGTGGCAACAACTTTTTGCACCATGTCGGGGCTGATATGATGACGGCGGACCTTGCCGGAACGGGGATCAACGGAGAGATTATTGGCGGGAAAGACGTACTGCCGTCGTCATTCCTTGCCGGCATGCGGATATTTTCGATCAAGCGCTTGCGGCAGATACACCTCGCCGAGCTCTTTTGCCAGATCCTGCTCATGCAGTTCCTTTACACTTTTAAGATGCTCCTTCAGCGGCTCAATCACAGCCTGCGGCAAAACGGTTGTCCGGTCCTTGTCTCCTTTGCCGCCGTGCACGAAGATCGCATTGCCGCCGAAATCAACATCGTTGACCCGCAGCCTGGCCACCTCCATCAGCCGCATGCCCGTTCCGTAGAGGATGTGAACCACAAGCAGATCGCGCCCCGTTAAATGACAAAGCAATTGCCTGACTTCATCGACCGACAGCACCGCAGGCAATTTTTGTCCGCGTTTGGCCCGCACGGCTTGACCGAGATCCTTCAAATCGATGCGCAGCACATTCCGGAATAAACAAAAGCGCGTTGAACGCCTGGTTTTGCGTTGAAGAAGAAACATGCTGTTTAATCGCCAGATGGCTTAAAAAATCGCGGACATCCTCTTCATCTGCCCCTTGAGTTTCCCAATCCTTTTTCTTGATGTTGGTCAAGTAGTCATAAAAGCGTTGAAACCATCCTGTATAGGTTTTTCCCGTGCTGTAGGCATAATGCTTAATGCGCAGCGCCTCCCGGATTTTCTGGTGGACGGTGGCCGCATCAGGAAAGACGGGTTTCTTTTCTACCTGCGTTTCGGGCGTCGGTACGACTTTCATTTTCGACAGAAAATGATCAACATACAGTTTGATGGCATTTTGAGCCTGCGTAATCTGCCAGTCCTGAATATTCGGATTTTTCTTTAGCTCATCAAGAAATCATTGAATTTTTAAGTCAGTTGGAGTAGATTCCCGCCCATTGGAGAAACGGATGAACTTGCTTGCCCATCCGGCGTAAAAAGGAATCTGGTTTTTTGCAGCCAGCTTTCGATCAGCCATAAATTTCTGGAACTGGGGCAAAATCTGATTCATGGGCGCACCTCCATCTAAACAGACATTTTGACCACAAATTACAAAAAGCATTAAAAAACCGCAGCGGTATTTTCTGATAATAAGGACCTTTTGCCGATACGGTAATTTATATTGTGCTGATTTACAATAAGTTTTTTGACTATCAAAAAACGGTTCGGGCGTTATTTTGCACCAGAATCCGGATTTTACCGGAGCGGTAGATTAATTGTTGGCCGTAAACAGAATATGGCAAATGAGATCATACCATATATTGAGATGTGCAGGCGTGAAGGCGTGAGCCTACAGCGAGGCATGAACTTTGGTCTTGCAAGAAACCATTCGGTTATTCTCATGTCGGTGAGACCTGGCGCGCCCTATGCGGACCGATTCGAGGACGATGGAACGACTATCGTATATGAAGGGCATGATACCCCTCGTTCACCTGAAACCACGAATCCGAAGGCAATCGATCAACCTGAGGTCTCATCCTCTGGCGCCCTCACTGAGAATGGCAAGTTTCACCGCGCAGCCCAAGAGCATAAGAAGGGACTGAGACCTCCAGAAAGAGTCAGGGTCTATGAAAAGATAAAACAGGGAATCTGGTCGTATAACGGTGTTTTTCACTTGGTAGACTCCTGGACAGAGCAAAGTAATAGGAGGAGCGTTTTCAAGTTCAAGCTTACCGCCGTTGAAGGGGAAGAAGACTTTTCCTTGCCCGTCCCTGAGCATTCGAAAGCACGAAGGGTCATACCAACTTCGGTCAAACTTGAGGTCTGGAAAAGAGATGGTGGGAGGTGCGTGAAGTGCGGAGCAACTGATGACCTCCACTTTGATCACATTATTCCTTGGTCCAAAGGCGGGTCGTCGAAAACGGCAGACAACATCCAACTGTTATGCGGGAAACACAACCTCGAAAAGCACGACAGAATAGAATAAGCGGCCAACAAGTCGTTCCACCGGATCGCATACGCTCCCGGTGAACTCGTCGTTGCCCATAAAGCAATATATTGCAATACGTTGCGATACGATATATTAGCCCAAATTCCGCAATAAAGCGGATTTCTATTTTGGGAATCTGGGATTATCGTGATCTCAAGAGTTACTTAAAGAGCAAATAAATCGGGTAAACAGCCGCTGCACTGGAGCGCAAGGCTCGGGCTTGATCCCGGCGAGCATTTCGCTACTGCTGAGATCCGTCGTTCGGCCGGAATAGCTAAAGGAGGGTTATGCATGGACATGTGGAAATTTTTTGATATCACGCATCGGAAGCATGTTCTCTGCAACCCGATGAGCCTTGAGAAACTTGAACAGCTGATCACGCTTCTGCCTCTGAAACCCGGGGCACGGGTGCTCGATATCGCCACGGGAAAGGGCGAGTTTCTCTTCAGGCTCGCAGAACGGCACCGGCAAATGACAGGGACAGGCGTGGATTTCTCTCCCTACTGCATTGCTGATGTCCGCAGGAAGCATCAGGAACGTGTTCCGGATGCCCGGCTCCATTTCCTGGAAATGGACGGGGCCAAGTATGTCCCGGAGACCCCGGAGAGCTTTGATCTGGTAGCCTGCATCGGTGCGAGTTGGATTTATGGCGGACATCGAGGGACGTTGAACGCGCTCACAAAGATGGCCGCCCCGAAAAGTTGGGTCGTTGTGGGAGAGCCGTACTGGCGGCATGAACCGGAAAGAGAGTATTTGGAAGCGATCGGAGCGGCACGCAGCGACTTCGGAACACATGATCAGAATGTGGAGGCCGGGCGAGAGTTCGGATTGGAGGCGGTCTACACACTTGTCAGCAACCAGGATGACTGGGATCGATATGAAGGGCTGCAGTGGTATGCCGCGGAAACCTGGGCGAGTGATCATCGCGACGATCCGGATGTGGAGGCCGTGTTGAAGCGAATGCGTGAAAGCAAGACGGCGTACCTGAAATGGGGAAGAGAAACGATGGGGTGGGCGATTTATGTGTTCCAGAAGGGGGGATATGGCACCGTTCCGGTCGGCTGACATCTAATCCGCTTTATCTGCTGCGCATACCCTGGTAGCTGTTTCTTCTCTCCAGTTCTTTATGGATGGCGTTGAGCACATCCAGCTTGTTTTGCGCCCAGGCGGGCGCCAGAAGAATATCCCGATAGCCGTCGGCGGTGAGGCGCTGGATGACCATTTCCGGCGGCAGAAGCTCCAGAACATCCGCGACAAGGGATGCATATTTTTCCTTGGAAATCATGGGGATGTCCCCCTGTTTGTACATTTCACCCATTTTTGTGCCGTCAAGCGCCAGAAGAGAATGAATTTTGATGCCGTGGAGCCCCAGGGTCGCCACGGTTCGGGCTGTTTTCCGCACATCTTCGTCGTTTTCCCCGGGCAGGCCGATCATGATATGGACACAGAGGTTCAATCCTCTGCCTTCAAGCGTTGCGACGGCTTCGGCAAACTGCTCGAACGTGTGTCCCCTGTTGATGAACGCCAGCGTCCGGTCGGAAGCGGACTGAAGGCCCAGCTCCACCCAGACGTGATGCTGTTTCGCGTAACCCGCCAGAAGATCGATCACCTCCGGGGGCAGACAGTCCGGCCTCGTGCCGATGGACAGGCCGATGATATCTTCCTGGGCCAGCGCCTCATCGTAGAGAGTCTTGAGCGTTTCCACGGGAGCATAGGTATTGGTGAAGGTCTGGAAATAAGCGACAAATTTTGACGCGGACGGCTTGTAATATTTTTTGCCGGCGGCAATCTGGTCGGCCACGGAGGGAAGAGCCCCGCTCTGGCGCAGCTTCGATCCCCTTCCGTCGCAGTAGATGCAACCGCCCTCGGCCACGCGCCCGTCGCGATTGGGACAGGTAAAGCCGGCGTCGATCTGAAGCTTGCGCC
>Ga0209407_1002523_pt1 | contig 17060 bp, 13 predicted proteins | sample AD_JPNHG3_MetaG_FD_184410 | JGI IMG/M metagenome (GOLD analysis project Ga0209407, IMG submission 184410) | Active sludge microbial communities of municipal wastewater-treating anaerobic digesters from Japan - AD_JPNHG3_MetaG (SPAdes) (version 2) | ecosystem: Engineered > Bioreactor > Anaerobic... | reverse complement strand
TCAATATTATATTTTTTTAGGATCGTTTCCCTGTCCTTATTAATGACAGGATGCTCTATAGTATTGTATATTTGCAATAATTTATCACAACTAAACCCCCGATTTGTTTGTAACGATTCTTTTGTCTGCTTAGAGCCCGAGATAAATATTTTAGTATATTCAGAAATTTTTCCATCTATAAAGCGCTGAACAGGGTTACTCGGTTTCTCTGCCGGATTATTGATATGAAGCACGATTCGATTTACGCCACAATGCTTTGCGGCAAAAACGGCATTGAGACAAACAGATGACGCCGGGTACCCGCCGTTGTTTATATGAACAATATCCGGCTTAATCTTGTGTATGAAAAATCTGAGTTTGACATAATTAAATATGTTATAAATACCGGCTTTCTGAATTATCCAGAAAGGCACCTTGATAAGCCGGCGAATGTAAATACTCGAAATTCGTTTATTGATTCTAAAGTATAAAGTATCATTCGATAATAATCGCAGGGGAACTTGAGTGGCCCGCGATGATAAATCTCTATTAACTCCCTGCTTGTATTCCTTGAAATATCGATATCCAAAAACAATTTCATTCTCAGAATTTTCCGAAATAAAATTTATTATATTTATTATACTGCGATCAGAACCGCCATATATTGTACAATCTGAAATATAGAGGAGTTTACATCTCATCAGCAAATATATTCACGTAATTACTTGTATTCATTACATATTTTTTATGGCTGTTAAGAAATAGGTTAAAGAATTCAACGGCAATAGATGAGAGATTCTTGATTCATAAGACTGCGGATATCTCTCTGCAAACATGATAAGTAGTTTGTGGTGTAGACGCATAGGCCCGCTTTTTGACTCTCTGTCAAATTCGAGCTTATCTAATCGAAACTTTGCTTTAGTATATCCATAACGACTATGAAATGGATGAGATGGGTCGAAATAATAGAACCACCAAACGCCAAAAAAGTTTTTGTGGGTGGGATCGATGGTGGCATAAAAGCTTCTGAAATAAGGAACACCAACCACCACTTTAGCTCCATCCTTGCAAATGCGGTATATCTCTTCCATAACTTTTAAAGGATTATCAAGATGCTCCAGAACATTATCCATCCAAACATCGTCTGCTGAATTGTCTTCGAAAGGATAAGGGATAACATTCAGATCATGCACAACATCGACCTCAGGGAGGCTTAGGGCATCAATACCTACATATCCTTCCTTCTTGTTTTGTCCACAACCAAAATCCATCTTCATCGCGATTCAGTCTTCAGAATAAAATGGGAGACAATATAATTCTTTTAATTGTTTTTCCTAATAATTAGCAGATAATTTAGGCAAAGTTTATCGCTATAGAATACTCTATCGAGATGAATGGCCTTAAAATTGAGATAAGGAACCAAGAGAAGATTCCTCATTTTGCAAATAATTTTTACCAAAATATTATTATGCTCTCTGCTGAGCAAATAAACTATCCTAGCCTGGATTAGTGTCGCATAAGCTCCTTCCATACTTTCTATCTTGATTATCTCAAAGCCAGCCTCACTGAAAAGCCTCTGAATGGCGTGCTTTGTAAAACGATAAAAGTCATAAGGTTCTGAATGGCATTGCCAGACAAAAGGAATGGTAAAAATACCTATCCCTCCTTGAGCAAGTATCCGGTAACATTCCTTAATAAACTTTCTCGTATCGTATATATGCTCAATCACCTGTGTAGATAGCAAGGTATCAAAACTGCAATCCCCCAATCCTGTTTCCGAGCAATCCACAAAAAAATCGGCCTTTGTCTGATCACCATAATTGGCATCCATGGTCTGAGGATAGTCCACCCCAAAATATGAATCAACAAAGGGTGTAAATAGCTCTTCATAAGGTTTTATCCCGCAGCCAACATCAATAAGTCTGCCTTTTGCGTACTTTGCATTTCTCTTTAAACCTTGGAAAATATTGTATCTGGTAATTTTTACGTCAGACCAATATGATATATTAATAAATTTATTCGGCATGGCCTAACCCGGAACGTCCCTTTGCATTTTTCTTGTTAAAATGGCCACAAGCTCCTTTATTTCGCCAAAATTGATGATCCTAGCTATCACCGCAATCAGAACAAACAAAAGCAACATAAATAATTTTATAGAAATCTCGACAATTATATTCAAATCAATATAATATAAAAAATAAAGAAAGGCCGTTCCGGCAAATAAGGTTCCAAGCATGAGCGCTAGTCTTCCTCTATCTATAGGAACAGGTGTAATACGCAGCCCAATGAACAGTTGCGCTCCCTGGGCCAAGGCTGCCGCAATGAACGCCGCAAATGCCGCCCCCATAACGCCAAATTTGGGAATTAGCAGGATGTTCGCAAAAATGCTTGCCATCGAAAAAACGAGGTTAATCGGCATTGCCCAGAATGTTTTAGAAGGATGATAATATATCAACCAGTATGAAATCAGTCCCAGGACGCCAAAAATGTGGTAATAAATGTAAATTGGAACCACATAAATAACAAAATGATAGTCTTTGGGGGTTAGAATATGGACTATTTCCTTGGTGGACAATATTATGGAAAAACCAATGAATAACAACAAAAAAGTGATCTTAAGGTTCAGATCGGCCAGCTTCTTTATGGACTCTTTTGTGTTTTCTTTGAGAAGTTCCAGCGTAAGTGGAGAAAGGACACCGGAAACACCATCTATGGACATCTTCATGATCGAGGAAATGCGGCTTCCGATATCCAGAATTCCTACCTGGTAGAGCCCCTGAAACCTGCTAAGTAAAATCTTGTCAAAATATGAATAACCAAAGCCGATGAGTGCCGTCGGGAGTTGTGGCCACGAGTAAAGAAATGTCTCTTTCAAAAAAATCTTGCTAAATAGGATGCCGTAATACTCTCTCAACTGCGAAAATAATATAACCGACTTAACGATCTCGGCGCTTATAGAAGCAAGAATAATTGCCTCAAAGGTAAATTTTCCTGTCAAGACCAAAATGATTGAGAAGCCCGTCAAGATCACTAATGAAACAACTTCGTTCAAAAACCATTTCTTACCCTGGTGCTGATTCTGAAAGATGTTCTGATTGATCAGGTTTATATATCCCAATGCAAACTGAATAAAAGCGATTAATACCCAGACAAAAGCAAGCCTGCCCCTGAATAGCCATTGGTTTAGTGTTGGAAAGGCAAAATATAATAATATTCCATAGGCTAGGGAAACACCAAGCAGAAAAACCAAATTACTTGAGAACATTGCCCGAAGTTTCTGGATATCATCATTATACTTAAAATAATAACGATAGGACGCATTGTTGATGCCCATGTAGAACATCGCACAAAAGCTTGATATCATCATGATAAGGCTTAAAACACCATAATCGGCAGGTGAGAGGAATCTCGTCATGATCGGAAGCGTGATGAATGCCAGGATGTTTCTTAGAATAGGAATGCCGACATAAAAGAAGGTGTTCTTTATGTAATTAGTCTTCTTATTTGTCAGTTCCAACTAGACATATCCATTCAGGGTGCCTTGACGTGCTTAAATTTATTGCTCAGATTACGAAATTCCTCACTCCATTCATCGGCACTGTTGACTGAAACTTTGCCAAATGTGTTTAGAAAACTGGCAACTGCTTTCTGCCGTTCCTGTTCATGCCACCACTCGTCAGCATAATCAAAGACAAGATTGGTCTGCTCAGCGGCATCCCGCGGGTTGTCAAATAAAATCCCAACGGACCTTAAGTCATCATAAAAATCTTCAGCCCCGGGATGAAGCATGTTGGCAGTAAAGCGGGGATTGTAGAAAAGAATAGCAGGCTTGTCAATTGTTAATGCCTCTATGAATGTGGTAGAAGTCAAGGGATGATCACAAATATACAGGCGGCTACGGATAAGACTCGAGAGGAATGGCGTATCCCAACTCTCTATTTCTATATTTTTATTGATACTTTTAAATCTGGCCACCACGTCCCAATCAAAGTCCTCCTTGTGAGGTCGCAATCTAATATGGGCCTTCACTTTTTCCGATAAAGAACGATAGTATTCCAAATTCATTTTCATGCAATCATCCCAATATGCGTAGGTCCAAGGAAATTGGATGAGATATCTTGGCCACATTGATGTCACATACAATATTTCCTTTTTCTCTTTGATATCTGAATTGGGAATGCATTCAAGTGCCGCAAGCTTTGTTGCATAATAAGGGAATATCTCCCCGTAAGTCCCTTCCCTGGTCCAACCCCATGAATAAAATCGATCCAATATGGAAAGCTCATGATTTTCCTGAAGAAAATACTTTAGACTCCCATAGTTTCCACCATGCTGCGTTCCCACCAAGAGGACGCCCTCTTCCGCTGAATTTGCCGCCCATTCCTTGAATTGATCTTGATAATGCCAAGCGGTTGCGCTGAAGATCGCGGCAGGTCTTCGCCTTGTATGTTTACGTGTCCGTTTAATTAATCCCTGATACTGCTCGATAAAAATCTGCGGCATATCCTCTGCAACCAGTTTCACAAGTAAACACTCAAAATCGTTTTGGCCTGAAAGTGCTTCGGCAACTTTAATGCGCGCCTGAACATTAGCCGATAACGTTTTTATGGGTGCAGGGTTTTCAAAATAAGGCCAGAAGATTCCCTTCGTTTTCTTTATAATTGAGATCTCAATATTCTTGGGAAAGTAGGAACTTTTAAAGATTACCTTGCGGTTGTCATAAAAAATTGGCCATACTTCATAGAACAAACACCTTGACATGTACTCAATTTTTGAAAAAAATGAAGAAAATAAACCATTCTTATCCTGTTTTGCCTTCCGGACAGGGAATTCTTTTGTTGGATACGCCTTGCCCTTGCTATTCAATATTTTGCTATAGATTTGGAGATTATAGGCATCCTCCTTGATTAGATCCATAAAATCAGCGGTGTCAACGGGCACTATGTAACAACTTTTATCAAGACAAATTGTTGAATGATCGGGATATCGTTTTATAGCCATTTGTATCGTGAGATACCGATCATAAAGGGCATGTGTATAGTGGCGAAGCCACGGACCAATAAAAATACTCCAATATCGTTTGCTATGCGAAACACTGTGTATATCGTTCAGCACCGGTGTAAGTTCAGATAGTATCCTCTCATACAAGCCATTAAGATCACTAAATATTATTCCGGTATCCTCGTCATTGTAAGGCAAGGGAAGGGTTTCCCTTTCAGTGTATTGGTGAGATAATTTTTGAGAATATCGTTTACACCATCCCCCCAGGAATACTATGGGTTTTGAGGGATCCCAAAATTCTTCCAATGCGGTGGCAGCCAGGAAACATGAGTTGCTCCAGTTTGACAAATCACTATTTTTTTTTAGCATTATCGAGTATTAGGATTTGACATTCAATCCCACCAACAAAATTCACCTGGAAAATCATTAGTTATATGATTCGCCCCCCTGTATTTGTTTACAGCTCGCGCCAACGAATGGGATGCATTGTCCGATTGCTTGATTTCGTCCATAAATAGATTTATGAACTGCACAATCCTGGCTCTTCCTGACAAATCATCAAAATAATTGATCGTCTTTCTCCACTGAGAAAAGTCGCCGATCTCTTTATCTCCTTGCGATACTTTTATGATCGCTTCTTTTGTCTCATTCATTGAAAGAAATATGATTTTTTGGTTTTTATCTCTATATAGTGGGTATTTCATCCAACCCGTACAATCCCAGTGAATTACCCTACCTCCATGTAATGCAGCAATCACACCCGCCGAGTTTATACCCAAACATACACTCAAGTCTGCATACCTTGCCGCTATGGCCGGTGAAAATTCTTTCGAATCCAAAATTACTGCTCTCTTCAATTTTTTGAGGCGGCTTATTTTTTGAATTATTTCCTCTCCCGAAGGAAGTGTCGATAATTCCTCTATAGCCCATTTTTTACTCTTGACAACAATACCGAAATCTTCATGACGATCAAGGAGTTCAAGAATAGCAAAATAAAATTCGGCGGCCGCCTCAGGCGATTGTTCAATATTATAAGCGGCATCAGTATCAAAGACGGCTATTTTAAATCCAACTTCCGGGGAAAAATCATTGATGATCAAACTATCATCTTCAACATCGTCTATCCACACACCACATGGTAGAATATACTTACACGTATTTCCTTTCTTCGCCAACAATTCGAAATGCCCTTTACCCCAAACGAGAAAAACATGTTGTGGAGTTATATGCGAGGGATATTCATAGTTCAAATAGCTCGACCAATGGAGTCCGATCATGATACCGCCAATTGCATCCAGAGCTTGTTTTTGTGCTTCTTGCCTCCAGCTCCCTTCTTGATGCTGAATGAGCAGCTTTACATTGAATCTCGCATACATGGACTTATAAAGAATATAGATAACTTCAAAATGAAGACGTATCATAAATAACCATAAGGGCCGCAAGTGAGTTGATCTTCCCATCTTGGTGACAAGTTCATTAATATCAGAAAGATTCAGACGGGAATGCCGCATTTTTCTGCAATCTATCCACTCTAAAGCCATTGATTTAAGAGTATTGACAACAGTCTCATCTATTGGGGTATCATCCCTGTCGAAATAATAAACAGTTTTGTATTTGTTTTTATCGATATGATTACTAAGAAATCTTCTGAACTGCACCCATACCCCATGGGTATGCTCATGCTCGATCCATAACGCCGGCAGGACATCTCTTTCTTTTATGGTACCGGTAATTTTGTTAAAAAAAACTTGATAATACAACGCTCTTACAAGCAATAAAAAAGGCTTAACAAGTAACTCCAGGTAGCTGAATATAGGAGGCAGCTGACGAATCTTGATCTCTTTATCCGGAAAGAAACTGATAATTAAATAATTGGCGAAATTGGCCTTGAGGTAAATTTCATGTTTAACATTTTTAATTTTCAAGATTTCATGTTCCACCATTGTTATAAAGAGAATATGCTGCCCCAGGTAAGAAGAGAGATAACTTTTAACCACCTCTTTAAACCACTTAGGCTCATTCAGCATAACTGACGAACACACAGAGTCTACACACTGAGAAAGGTAAGTGGCCCGCCGGTACTCAATGGCATAGCCATTTTCATCTTTAACATTAAGGCGCAGCGATGCAGGGCTAATAAACGATAGTCTTCCACGTTGTATAAGTAATTTCAATATTTTACATAGAAATGTTGATGACTGGTGCTCATCATAACGTATATATGCGCCTGAAAACAGTCTGGTAAAAAAAAACAGCGGCAAATTTAAAAAATTTATACTTTCAACCCATATGACCTTCCTTAATTTATGTGTCACGTTACTATATCAGCGTGATTACTTTTATGTATGTGTTTAATGTTTTTTGAAGGATTACTATCAGGGGTTATGTTTGTCGAAATCCACGGAAGTTTTTGTTCATATCAAAATAGAGCTTTTTTGCTTCATCTATAGTAGCTTTTTTTCTATTCCGGAAATACTCTGTAATTAAGGTCTTATTGGCATCAAAAAGAAGCTTGTGAAATTCATCGTCTGTCAGCTCTGTAAAGTTGACCGCCAACAGATCAGAATTCAAATGTTTATTTTCATAGAAATCTTCGCAATCCTTTAATAAACCCTTTTCAATCGCATAATAATAAAGTGGCGACCCTGGATATGGAGTTACGGGCCTTATTGTTCTCAACTGGGCATGATCGTCATACTTCAGGAGGAATTCTACACCGCACTTGAGTGCTTCTGGAGATTCACCTATGTTGCCAAAAATGATATTTAGTCCGGGACTTATGCCTGCAGCAAGGGTATTTTCAACTCCTTGTGTTATTATTTTTCTTGTAAGACCTTTATTCATGACTTTGAGGATTTTCTCGTCAAGGGATTCAATACCATAATTAATAAAAACACATCCCGCTTCCTTCATCAATTTTAATACATCAGGTTTCGCATAGTTCAATCTTCCTTCGCAGTACCACTTAATATTGAGCTTTGCCTTGATAAAGGCTTCGCATAACTCGATGGTTCGTTTGGAGGAACTCATAAAAAGGTCATCCGTAAACTCAACATAACTAATATGGTAGTCTTTTTTAAGCTTCTCAACCTCCTCGATAATACTAGCTGCGGAGCGGGGGCGGAACCCCGGATCCATACGGTAACAAAAGTTACACTTGAAGGTACATCCCCGACCTGACAATACTGTCATGTAACGGTCACTGTTTCTTATATTGGTTGCCCGTAATAAGGCATAGTGATCCATGGGAAACAAATCCCAGGCGGGAAAGGCAATATTATCAATGTTCTTTATAAGTGGTCGTCGAGTAGTCTGAACACATTTGCCACTCTCGCGGAATGCTATACCCGGCACCGATGATAGATCCCTGTTTTTTCCCAAGGCCTCCAGAAGATCTATGATAGTCTCCTCTCCTTCACCGATTACAACCGCATCGGCTCCCGTTTTTTTAAGAAAATATCCGGGCTCCGGAGAGGGCCCATGCCCTCCGATAACATAAAAAGGTCTTTGCTTTGATCCATTGATAGCTTCAGAAAGCTTTAATAATTTCGCATACTGATAATATCCACCAATTGTTCCTATGCCTACCAAGTCAAACCTCTCATGATCTAGTAAATTTGTTAAATCTGCTTCCGGCCAATGGTATACATCCTGACTGAATATTTTTACATCATGGCCTGCGTTTCTGCACGCAGAGGCTATATAGGCGGTACCCAACGGAAAGTAAGAAATATGTGAGTCATTGTCGTAAACGACCAATAGAATTTTCATTATTTTTTCCCTTTTTGCTACAAGAAGGTAGGCGGACAGAAATAAAAAACCATAGCCCCTTTTCCTGTTACTTCTTACCCCCTCAGTTTCCTTCGAATCTGGACTTCGCTTTCTGTCAATTTCTTAACACCATCGCCTAGGCTGACAGGAATTTGTTTTACCCGCTTATGGAGGAGATCCATGGCATGAACTTCCAGGCTGGCAAATTGGTCGGATCCCCACATATTGTGATTCAGGGTAATATGCCTCTCGATTATCCTGGCACCAAGGGCAACCGCTATTACTGTCGGCTCCAAGTCATATTCATGACCACTATAACCGACAACACAGTTATATCTATCTTTCAGAAAATTTAGCGTCAATAAGTTCAGTTCCTCTGGAGGGGTTGGATATGTGGAATTTGTGTGCATCAAGACATAATTGCCGGGGGCAAATTCATCGAGCACCGAAACTGCCGCATCAATTTCCTCAACTGTGCTCATCCCTGTTGACAAAACCACCGGTTTACCAGCCTTTGCGGCAGCACGTAAAAGATCGGTTTCGACAAGCTTTGCCGAGGGAATCTTGATGAACGGCACATCGTAACGGAGAACGAATTGCAGGCTCGGCAGATCCCATACCGAAGTTGTCCAAAAAATCGGCTTCTCTTGGCAATACCGGTCGATATATGAGTATTCCTTTTCCCCAAATTCGATGCGGTTCCGATACTCAAGATAGGTCATTTTACCCCAGGGCGTGTCTCTCATGACTGATTTCTGGTGGTCAGGAACGCAGATTTCCGGCGTTCTCTTCTGAAACTTGACACAATGCCAATCGCAGGCGAAAGCAGCATCTATTAACTTCTTCGCTATTCCCAACTCCCCGTTATGATTCAAGCCAATCTCGGCAATCATGAAGACCGGCTCATCATCGCCAACGGTGCGCCCGCAAAAAGTAAGTTTTTTACCACTCATTATTCCACTCCCATATCATTATCACTATCAATAAAAGGCTGATTGGGAAGCCCTCACCATCATACAAGGTAATGGCCAATCAACTTCATATCGCAACGCTCCGTACACTTGTTACCCCCAACCAGCTCTACATGATCCCGTCGAAACCTGTCATATCTCCAGCCATTCCAAATATCATACAGATATTCCTTTGTCGTATCGCCAAGTATTATTTCGTTGTTGAAATCCTCCATGCACATTGCCGCCTCACCATTGGATTTGATCGTCATTGACATCCATGGGTGTTTGCAGAATTCCGACCAGTGCACGGAACAGGTTCCATGAAAATCTTTTCTATACCATTGCTGGTCTTCACTTTTCATATATATGTAAACATCCATACCTTCAAAAAGTCTCTTCAGTTTCGAGAAATCATCTCTTTGCCATTCTTTATTGAGATCAAGCATAGTGATGATAATTACTGTTTTGAACCCTTTCTCTTTTTTTATATCAAGAATCTTCAATATTTTGCCGTAACTTTCGGTGAAATTGGAAGCATCACCCCTAATTTCCTTATGGCGTTCATCATCTACACTTTCTATAGAGTATTTTATATAATCCAATCCATTCTCAAACATTTCTATTGTTTTTCCTATGTTAATGTTTGCCGGGTTGCAGCTGAAATAAGAATAGAATCCCTTATCCGCCAACATTTTTACATATGCCCCCATATTCTTGTCGAGCAAGGGGTCCCCGTAACCATGGAGTTGAATGACCTTGGGGATGATATACAGAAAGAAATGATTTTCGCTTATATCAGTCTTTCTTATACCGTATTTTTCCTGAACGAATCTTTCCCATTCTTCCCATTTTTCCTGCTTGTGCGGTTTCAATTGATCAACAATCTTTCTGAATAAATCAACTCGCATCGTCTTTATGGATCTCGTCATCATTGTTGTTCTGGGGCACATCTCGCATCTCATATTACAAGCATTGGTCGTTTCGATGTTATAAACAATAGGCGCTTTATTCCTTATGCTTTCAAGAAATTCAAAGGCCTGATTTTTATCCTTAATATTTCCTTTCCTCGCTTCCTGCATAAAATCAAAGGACTTCATGTAAAAATCTATGTCGAACATTATCCGCCTCCGGTCTTATTGCCCAGTATTATTAAGGTATCTCCCCGGCCAAGCAGTTTTGTAAAAGTGAACTTATATATGTTGTCTAATATGGGCAGATGAAAGTTAATGTTACCGGGTCTCCCCAAGAACACCCATCTCAAATGGTTCAGGATACCGTATTCCTGCCTTACCATCAATCGTGTGTTAAGCAGTCCATCATATTCCGAAAATAGTCTCTCCGCGGTTTTCTTGCTGAAAAAGAAGAGATGATAAGGATACCAGTAAAACTTCCTGAATTTTTTATTTTTATACAATGTCAGTAGAGGATCGTCTACACTCGGCACTTCGAGAACAAACCTGCCCGTTGGGGAAAGGTTCTCGATCATCCAGACGATGAAATTTCTTGGATCAGCCATATGTTCAAAAAGGTGTATGGCATAAATCATATCTGGCTTTTTCGCAGGTTCATAGTTTCTGATGTCAGTGTTAATAACTGTTTCGCCGTTACAAACAGACGGATCCTTGTCTACGCCCGTTACCCTGAACCCCCTGCGCCTGAGGAACTTGATGTTATCCCCGTGACCGCACCCAATCTCTAGGACGACATCTTCTTTATTGATCATCCCGGCAAGATATTTCGAAATCTTGATCTTCCGCTTCTGACCTTTGAAGTCCTCCTTTTCCCAGTACTTAGAATAAAGATCATTCAGCTCTTTTTCCGTCCATTGTGGAAACAATTGGACCAGGCCACAAGCCCGGCATTGGAGCACTTGCTTATTTGCGCCGTAACAACCGAATCGGATGTCTTCCTTTTCCGCAATAACTTCCGCACTGTCGTTTCCACATAAATAACAATTGAAGCTCATTATTTATTAAAGTCCTTTATCGTTTTTAACAGCGCGATTGCCTTGTTCTCGGCAAGATTTACGTCCCGGTAATTGGTCTTGAACTGCATGATCTTGGGCTGTAACGCTTCCGCGACCGGACATAATCCTTTTTCATATCTTAGGTCCTCATATACCCAGGGGCATCTGTTCGCAAACTGTCTTGTTGCAATCATCGGTTCAAGATAGGGCACACTCCAGGCGCCGTATATACCATCACCACCATGGTCAATATAAGCTTTCCTGAAGTCTTCCCATGAAACGCCGATGCTTTTATCACCCTCATACACAACCCCGAGCGTGTAATAGGTATTTGTATAACCTGAAGGGACAAACTGCGGGATAAGATAATCGCAAGTTTTCATGACATCGATAAAATACTGCGCCGATTTTATTCTCAGTTCTATCAGTTCTTCTATCCTTTCAAGCTGGGCAAGGGCTATTGCAGCGTTGAATTCCGGAAGCCGGTAATTCCATCCCAGAACATCATGTCGCTTATAGTGGGGATTTTGGAAAACATCCTGGTTAAGGCGCACTCTTCCTTCCTCGGCTTTAAGATTCTTGAACCCGTGGCCGCCGATCTTGCGTACCAATTCGGCATATTTTTCTTTGTCTGTAATTATAATCCCCCCTTCACCGCATGATATGTGTTTTGTATTTTCGAAGCTGTAACTCGCCATGTGGCCGATCGTTCCGGCAAGACGCCCCTTGTACTTGCTAAGCACACATTGGGCGTTGTCCTCTATGACAACAAGGTTATGTTTTTTCGCCAACTCCATGATGGGGTCGAGGTCCGGCGGCAGTCCATACAACGCTACAGGTATTATGGCTTTGGTTCTCTTTGTTATTTTCCTCGCCACGTCGTTGGGATCAATATTGAATGTCTTGGGGTCAACATCGGCGTAAACGGGTATTGCATTGGCGTGGAGGGTCGCAGTTGAATCCATTATTACCGTTAAGGCTGACGATATTACCTCATCACCCGGACCAACTCCGGCAGCTTCCAATGCTGCATGGAGTGTTGAAGTGCCCGAATTCATAGCTACAGCATATTTCACCCCAAATTTCTTGGCAAACTCTTTTTCCAAGGCATTGTTCCAGTTCCCGCCCGTCGCTGACCAACTCTCTGCATTGAGAACTTTCTCAAGATATTTCAATTCATTGCCAAGATATTTGCTCGGGTTCACCATTTCATCTTTCATTATTTATTAACCTCTTTCTTCAGTACCAATTTGGTCTTGGAGCGTTGATTATCCAGGAATCTTTCCTGCAGATACTGATTTATCTTGATGATCTCAGGATTGTCATCTAGGTAAGTGACAACATCCCTTAACGTAAATGACGGATTATCGGAAAAATGATCGAATATAACTTTAAAGAACTTTAAATCGTCATCATAATCAAGGGTCATTCTGATTTCAGGACGTTGAAGCACTTCGGGGATATTTTCAAGCTCTTCCGTCTTGAATAGACCGGTATTAAGGAAATAAACCCACATCATTTCCGTTTCTGCCGAGTCCTTTATTTCGCAAACCTTATTTAAGGCAGAAACCCTGATCCCGTAAGTGAAGGCTCCACATGGCACATTTTTCCCTTCGATGAAGTCGGCACCCCTTCTTTCAAACTGATCAAAAGCAAGGTCTACAAGTTCCGGATCGCATAATAGATCATCGCCGTCAGCGGTCACAAAGCACTCAACGTCGAATTTTTCCGCAGCACCTTTCCATCTCATCAACTTGTCTTCGGCGCTTCCTCTAAAGAATGATATCCCATTTCTTTCCGCTATCTCGCAGAGAATATCGTCATTCTTTGATTCTGTAGTACAGAGCACGATAATTTCAGCCCTTTTAGATCTTTTTGCCCGATCAATGACAAGCTCGATAGTTGATTTTTCGTTTATCTTTAGGAGCGCTTTTTCAGGAAGACGCGTAGAACCTGTCCTTACAGTAATAAAGATCGCTTTTTTCATTTTTTGCTACCTCTTTTGATAAGGTCAAAGAATTCCCTGACAACACCGTACCCACCTCTTGTTTCTAGCACTATCTTAGCGGCATTTTTCACTTCTGGATAAGCATCAGCCGGCGCTACGGGAAACCCGACATAGCTCATCGCAGCAATATCATTAAGCTCGTTCCCGATAAACGCTACGTTATCCTTGTGGATATCATTTTCAGCTAAATATTTCTTCAAGACGTCTAATTTATCATCTACATCATGAAGGCATGGTATCTTCAACTTTTCAGCTCTTGCTTTGACGATAGGGTTAGCCTCCCTTGAGATTATCAACTGCTTTATACCCATTTCTCTTATCATGCTGATTGCCCAGCCATCAGAGCGGTTAACAAAGACTGCCTCGGTGCCATCTTGAAGGACCAGTGCCCGGTTGTCGGTCATAACGCCGTCAAAATCATAGACAATGAGTTGTATCATGGATGGTGTCAGTTTCAGAAATTGCTTTGTTAACCGGTTTTTGAAGTACCATTCACAATGTCCCATCTTTTCAAGGGGATAAATTTTCCATGATTTCCAGTAATCCATTTCATAGGTGGAAATGCGGCCTCCCAAGCTGCTGTTTGTTGTTCGCAGTATATCCGGTTTAAAAAGATAGAAGGAACCGTTTTCCACAAACAGGCGATTGTCATGCTGCCGTTTCAGAAGTCTAATATGATTATAGTTTAGACTGTCTAAACCATCCTTAGTCTCCTGCCATACAAAGAAATTGTCTAAACATAAAGATGAAAATAAAGTATCCGCATTCTCAGCAACCAGTTTCTGCACAGCACGGTCAATATCTTCCGGTTCACGAAGGGGGAGGTGTTCTTGAAGAAGTGCTACCAAATCCATTTTCACTTTATTTTTCGATTCAATATAATTTATTGCTTTGATGATTATCGGTTCAAGAGTAATCACATTATTCTCCGTATTTTTGATGGTTATTGCTCCAAACTCCTCGGCAACCTTTATGATCTCATCATCATCAGAGACGACATAAACCCCTTTTACCGATTTAGCCTGCTGTGCCTGGATGATTGACCAAGCAATCAGTGGTTTCCCACAAAAGTCCATCATACTGATTCTGGCAACTCCTGTTAAGCCGCTACAGGCTATGATTATGCAGATTACTTGCATTGTTTATCCTTCAAAATAACTATAATTAGTTATTGAATATTTATACATTTTCTTAGCGCCATTGTTCCCCTAAATTATAGACACTGTCTCGACCTTTTCAATTTAAGGTTTTCTGCTGCTCCCGGGCGATATTTTCAACATGTTCGGCAAATTCATTATAAATAATATCGGCATCATAATGGTCCTTGAAAACTTTTGCGGCACGTTGCGCCATTGCCATTCTCAGATCTGCATCCATGACAAGTTTATCGATCAGGACAGCCAAACTTTCCTGATCGCCGACCGGATAGGTAAAACCGCATTGCTTTTCTGCAATGAGTTTCCCCAACTCACCTTCAACGGAGGACAATATTGGCAATCCGGCGCTAAGATAAGTATATGCCTTGTTGGGAAAGGTCTGAATGCTTTCCGTGCAGGGGATGACCCCTATATGGGAGATGGACAACAGATATTGTATCTCTGGTTCCGACAGCCATCCGGGCAGAAAGACATTGTCACAATCACGGGAATATTTATGTAACTCATCAAAATGCAACCCGTTTCCGGCAATTATAAAAAATACCTTATCCTTGTCACCCATCATCTTTGCCACTTTGACAAGAATGCGGGGATTATAATACGACCCCATTGTACCGATGAAAGTCACTACGCACTGCCCGTTCAATCTATGGGCGACCTTCATGAACTTTTCCGGAACAGGGGCATTAGGTGATTTATTAGCATATCTTGATCCGAGATAGAAGACCCTGTCTTTCCAGGTTTCCATTCTACCCGCCTTATCCAGGGCCCATTGCATCATATATTGCATCATCGAAAGAATGCCGGTTGCATTTCTTAGTAAATACGAAACCTTTTGGTATTCAGCAATCAGGATGTGCCTCATGAAGGGTCTGAACATCGGGCTTACCAGGTTCAGAAAAACGTCCGGCCATTCATCGCGGACATCCACCAACACCGGGATATTCATTCGTTTGGCATACTTAACTGCCTGATATGCCGTCCAGTGGTCAGGCATGGAAGCAACAATGATATCCGGTGGTGCACTGCACCGGAAGCTTTTAGCCATTTTCTCCGCAAGCAGGAGGTGATCTAGACAACGGCTTAGAGAAATGTTCTTCTTGTATCCCCTGCTGGTCAGCGCCCTGATTTTAAGTCCTGGTCTTGTTTCTATCTCTCTGTCTTCAGGAAACAGCATCTTCTTCTGCATGTGATCAAAGGCACTTGCCCACCAGACCACATCATGCCCCCGCAAGTTCAATCTCTCTGCCAGATACCCAACCCTCATCATTCTGATGTTGGCTTGCAGAGGAAGGATTTCCCCGATTTGTGTCAACCAGATCTTCATATTGATAAAATATAACCGTTATTATACTTTAATATTACAGTCATTTATCGAGCAATCCCTTATATAAGTGTAGCAGCTTTTTGGCTTCAGTGCCCCAGTTCATCTCATGTTGGACTGCCGACGCCCCGTTCTTGCCCATCCGTTCCGCCTCCTGCTCATGATCGAAAAGCCATTTTACCGCTGAGGATACGGCTGTTTTATCCAGGGGATCCACGACTATGCCGGCACCGGTTTTTTCCACTATGTCTTTCCAGAGAGGGAAATTGGACACGACCACCGGTATGCCCGCGGACATATATTCAAATAGCTTTATCGGTTGTGAATAGATATAACTTTCGATGGGATGAAGGAGAGCAATCCCTATTCTCGACCGTCCCAGGGAGGCAGCAAGTTCTCCCCTGGACAACAAACCCAAATACTCTACTTGTTCCCAGCCTGGCATATTTTTTATATCTTCTCCCAATTCTGGGGGGCTGAATTCTCCCGCCAACAGAAGCTTTGTCTTGCCATTGTGGCGCAAGGCATGAATGGCACTGATCATTTCCCTGATACCCCGACGTTCGGAAATACCCCCGGCGTAGATGACATTGAAAGGCCGCTGGGCATAAGGTACCGGCCTTTCGCTCTGTAGTTCGCCCAGAAGGGGGTAATTCTGCACCAGGACCGTCTTTGCTGACGGGAAAAGGCTGCTGATTTTGGGAGTTGCCACAACGGCAGCGTCATATACAGCTACTCCCATCTTTTCCACAAGCCGGATCAGATATGAAGTCATCCATTTAAGAAGCGGCGGCAGCCATTCCCGATCGCTTTCCCGCAAGGAGGCGGCAAAATCCTCATGGACATCATAAACTACTTTCTTTCCCGCCAGTTTCAACAGCAGGCCAACGGGGATAAGTTC
>Ga0209407_1002505_pt1 | contig 17150 bp, 11 predicted proteins | sample AD_JPNHG3_MetaG_FD_184410 | JGI IMG/M metagenome (GOLD analysis project Ga0209407, IMG submission 184410) | Active sludge microbial communities of municipal wastewater-treating anaerobic digesters from Japan - AD_JPNHG3_MetaG (SPAdes) (version 2) | ecosystem: Engineered > Bioreactor > Anaerobic... | reverse complement strand
TTTTCTACACGGGTGCGAACAAGAAGGAATAGAATCCGCCATGCCTACGCCGGACCAGTGGGAACAGGCGGTTGACAATGCTGTTATAGCGCTAAAAGGCGCGAAGGGGGAATCATGAAAGAAGAATTGACAAACGGTGGCTATCCGTTTTCGGGGCGTAAGAATACCGGCAACAAATACCACAATCAGAAAACAAAAATCGGCGATATGGTATTTGATTCAAAGAAAGAAGCAAACCGATTTCAAGAATTGAAATTGTTGGAGCGTGGCGGCGTTATATCTGACCTAAAAACGCAGGTATGCTTTTTAATATGTCCGAAGAGCGGCGGAAACAAAAGAGCGCGTTATTATGTCGCTGATTTTGTTTACACCGAAGGCGACAAGGCTATCATCGAAGATGTAAAATCGGAAATTACACGAAAAAACGCCGTTTACAGTCTCAAAAAAGCACTGGTACAATGGCAATATCCTGAATACATATTCCGGGAATCTTAAAAAACCGTGTAATGATTAAACTAAATAATTGATTTTTAACGCCTTATAGAGTAAAATAATAGGCAAAAGAACTATTCTAAAAAACTTTTTAAGTATCATTCTGACCGATGATACAAATAAAATGGGTGGGAAAGTGAAAATCCGTTTTAATTGTATCGTTGAGTATCTTAACGAAAAGCAAACATCAAACTTTACCGGCAGCGTCAAATTATCTTTTGAGAATGGCGATATTGTCATGGTAAACGAGGCAAACAAGCACGATTTACCGACTTCAAAAAACACAAAGGGCGAGCAGCTTATAGCCGAGTATCTTAGAACCGCGACAGAAAACAATTTTAATGGCGCGGTAGTTTTCGTTTTTGATTCCGGCAAGTGTACAGATTATTCTTATAGCAGGACATACAAAGGCGAGACCCTAAAAAATTTTTTGGGGGCGTAATCATGCAGAAATGCCCAAAATGCGGCGCAAATATTAAATACATCGCTACAGGATATGACACACAGGTAGTGTGTGAGAGTGTACCACTGGAAGTGGTGAACGATAACGGACATAAGTTTATAGGTTATCCGCTCCATAAATGCAAAGAGGATATAAGTGAACGAAATAACGACAAGCAATAATTCTATTGACGCTAATATCAATACAATTACCGAAGTAACAAAACGAAAAAAAACACCGGCAAAGAATAAAAAAGACAAATTACCTCTTATTGCGATAATCAATAACGGCAGTAAATACATAAATCTTGATTCTGAATTGAAGTGGACGCAGAATCTTACCGACGCTCAAAGATTGTTTGTATTTCATTATGCAAATCAAAGTAATTTGAAAAAAAATGCAGCAGAAGCCGCTAGACTTGCCGGTTATTCAGAAAAGACCGCAAAAACGCAAGCCGGACAACTTCTTAAAAATCCGCTGATTCTTGCGGAGATTAAAAATATTAACACTCAATTATTAAAAAACTTTACTAAACTTGACCTTGAATCGACTGTAAAGGCAATTATTGAACGCAAACAAGCGCGCCTGAACATGAGAGCGGAAGAGTTTTACAACATCGAACGCAAGACAACTGACGACGGTTTTGAGTATGTAAACGCGATGATTAAAACGCCGGAAGAACTTACCGACGAACAAAAAGAACTCATTGAAGATGTCGAGTTTGTAGGACAAAGAAGCATACCACATTACAGAATACCTTCTAAAACGCAGACAGAAAACGAACTTTTGAAGATTTATAAAGACCTGAAAGACACCGAAGACAACGGCAACGATTTTGACATTGAAACAACGGCGGAAATTATCGGCGAGAAATTGCAGGTAAAAACAAAGGTTATTAAACAGAATCGCGAGACGGCTGAAATGTCGGAACTGGCAGCAATCGGCGCAATTACGCGCGAGGAAGAGGACTAGCGAAAAAATGGAATTATGGACGCCCGAAGAAAAATTAAACTATGTCTATGCCTTTATGAAATACGACCATAAAGATATTGAACTGGACTTTTGGCAGGACGATTTTATCAGGAATCGCAATAGATATATAAGCCTTCTTAAAAGCAGACAGACCGGCTTTTCTTTCGTAGTCGCTATTAAAGGACTTGTAAAAGCATTAGACCCGGCAAGAACTCAATACACAAAGCAGTTTGTTTCATACAACGAAGAGGACGCGCAGGAAAAAATCAGATATGCGCGGCAATTATATGATTCAATTCCGAATCGCTACAAAAAGAAATTAGTACACCAAACGGCGACAATGTTAGAGTTTGAAGATGTAGGAAGTAAAACTACAAGCCGTTTAATCAGTTTACCATGCAGACCGCCACGAGGTAAAAACGGCGATGTATGCCTTGACGAGTTTGCTATTTACTTGCCGCGACTTTCAAAAGAAATCTATACCGCAGCGTCATTCTGTACCTTGCGCCGTGGCTGCATTGAAGTAGGCAGCACACCTTTAGGAACTATCGGCAAGTTTTATGAGATATGCACGAATAGAGAGAGTTACCCGAACTTTGACCGCTATTTTATTCCGTGGTGGTATGCAAAAGTAATGTGTAAAGATGTACGCGGCGCGGTGCAATTTGCTAAAGAAATGGAGACCGCCGAGCGCGTAGAGCGTTTTGGAACTGACCGCCTTATATCGCTATTTCAGAACTCTACACTGGAAGACTTTCAACAGGAATGTGAATGTGTATTTATTGATTCATCGGCAAGTTATATTTCACTTGAATTGATTTATGCAAATACGCCCGGACGGCGCGAGGAAGATATACCGACAAATATCGAAAAAGACGAAGACTATTTCGCCGCAAAGCGTGATGTAGAAATTCATTGTTTCAAAGACGCTGACGAACTGATATTGAATTATAGCCCGGAAAAATACGGCTCACCTTTATTTATGGGGCTTGATATTGGACGCACTTCCGACGCTACAGTTTTTTATATCATCGGAGTTATCAACGGCAAGAAAAGGAGCGTTTTAAGACATGAAATGAGAAACGCCGATTTTGACGCGCAGACCGCCGTATTAAATAAACTCATGGAGAACTTGCCTATTTATCGTTGCTGCATTGACGACGGCGGTATAGGACGCAATCTTGCTGAAAATGCGCATAAAAGATATGGAGAACGCGCGGAACTGTATCACTTTGATTTACAGTCAAAAGAAATACTTGCTATGGGCGTAAGAACTGGACTTGAACGCCGGGAATATGAACTTGATAACGACCGCGATTTTCATGCGCAGATTCATAGCATTAAAAGAACGCCGTCAAGTGGCGGTAGTTTTAGATATGACGCTGAACGAAACGAAAAAGGACACGCCGACAGTTTTTGGGCGTGGGCGTTGGCAAGTTACGCAACGGACGGTAAAAAGATTGAACCGAACTTTTACGCCGAATATGCTAGAAAAAAGAACGATTCAGTGGTAACATTGAATAACGGCAATATAGAACCCTCAAATATTCCGCAAACATCGCTGACCCGAACGCGCGGTAAATCCTTATCATCAGTTTTAAGGAGCGTTCGCAATGGCAACAGATAACAATAAGCAGCTTATCCCGATTCAGAAGAGTATTGAAGTTGAACCTATCGACATTAAGAGGGAAATCAACCGCGCTAAAAAGTATTCAAGACAGTTTATCCCGACAGACTACGCAAGAGCAAAGCAGGGCGGCTCACAGACTTCTTTTTTTGACCCATACCGTAATGTAGAAAACGAATACGGTAATTTACGAACCGCCGACGGACATTTTAACCGTGAAGTCGATTGTCAAACCTTGCGCCGTGTTTCAAAAAAAGCGTGGATAATAAATCTATGTATTATCCATGTGCAGAAGAAAATTAAACCGTTTTTGAAACCTTCCACAAACCGCAATTTTCGCGGTTTTGTTGTTAAGAAAATCGGTGAAGATGTAATTAAGGCAGCCGGGCAGAAATCAGAGGCAAGAACTGAAATAGAGCAGTTTTTGCTTAATACTGGAATTGAAAAATCACCTGACCGCGATAACTTTACAAGATTCTGTATTAAGATTTTAAGAGACGCGCTTGAAATCGACCAAGTAGCAACAGAAATCGGGCGTACCGTATCGGGTAAGGTTTACGCATTTTGGGCGGTGGACGGCGCGACAATCGAGCGTGTATTACCGAATCAGGATAACCCTTTACGCATTAAATATGTGCAGGTAATAGATTCTATTCCACAGGCTTTTTATCCCGAAGATTCATTGATTTTTGACTATCAGAATCCGCGTAGTGATGTACGCTATTCATTCTATGGCTATTCACCAGTTGAACAAGCGATAGACCTTATTACAAGCACAATTAACGCATTTACATATAACGCCGGATTCTTTACAGAAAACAAATTGCCGCGCGGTATGCTTTTATTGGACGGCAACGCAAATCAAGAGACCGTTGAGCAAATGGAAGACTACCTGTGCGACATTATGAGCGGAACTACCGCTAATCAATGGCGAGTACCTATTATACCGGCAGGTAATGGAAGCAGCGGAGAGAATAACTCTATCAAGTGGGTAAGTTTAGGCGGCACAAATAAAGAAATGGAATTTCAAGGTTGGTTGGACTTCCTGACAAGTGCTATTGTTTCGCTTTTTGGTTGCAGCATGGAAGAGTTAGGACTTCACTCTTCAAAATCTCAACCGATGTTTGAACATAATACAAGCCCTGAAATCGAAGCGTCAAAATCACTTGTTTTAGGTGATATGTTGGCGTTCTTGCAGCAATATATCAATCAGATTCTTGAAAAAGCATATCCGGGATATGAAATTGAGTTTGTAGGCTATGAGCGCGATGACCCTAAACAGATACTAGACCTTACAAAAACCGAACTTGAATCATTTAAGACATTGAATGAAGTACGCAAAGAAAAAGGACTTAAACCGATAGAAGCTGACTGGGCGGATAAATGCCCGGCAAATCCGCAGTTTGTACAGATGTATCAATCGGCACAAATGGACGGCGGCGGAATGGAAGACCCGGACGCAGGAGACGACGAAGAAGGTGCGGACTTTGGCGGAGAGGATAACGGCGGCGACTTTGGAGAAGAAAACGCAGAGGAAAGCGACAATGTAGATAATGACGCATGGGGCGAAATTGCCGGAAACGACAATAAAGACAATGCAGGTAACGAGGATAACGCCGGCGAGGAAGAAGAAAACCCGGAAGGCGTTGAAAAGTCGTTTAAGTATTCTTTTTAAGTAAAGGGCGGTAATCTGAAAATGAAAAAAAACATTGAAATTGAGATAACCGACATCACAATAGGAAACCGCGTAAAGAAGTTTGAGCAGCTTGAAAAGAGTTTGAACGGTGGTATTCCTGAATATATTCCGGCAGATAATACACCGCGTTTAGGAACAATAAATATAAAACTCAAAGACTATTCAAGCGAGCGCATAGAAAAGGCGTTGCGTACTATGGCTATGAGTTTATCTGTACCGCTTAAAGCTGCAAAAGGCGAAATCTTTTTTTATAAGTCGCAGGAAGATTTAACCGATAAATGGTGTATTTTCTTTTCTGAACTTGTAAGAAATACTTACGACTTCATAACTGATTATCTTGATTTACCTAAGAAAACCGTAATGTCAAAATCTGACATACTCACTCATAAAGGCAAGATTCTTTACAATCCTTCTACAGGCGAACCGATTAAACAATCGGACTGGAATAAGTTTGTCGGTAACCTTGAAAAGTTTTTGAATCGAAACATCAAAGATGTCGAAAAGAAAATTATACTTGAATCAAAATCACTTTCTAAAATCCTTGACCGTATGCTTAAATACAATTCACTTGAAGCCGTAAAAAACTTACGGCTAAATAACATTGAATATCACGGTAAATCTTTTGACTGGATAAGTGAAAATGTAAAGAATATGCAAAATGTTTTCGGCGAAAGTCTCACCCGGCAGGAACAGGCGCGAATTGAAGTAATGACACAATCGGCAGCGCAGAAAATCACAAACATAACCGACAAAATGCGCGGCAATATCAAACAGATTCTTATTGACGGCGTAAAAGGCAAAAGAAGCAAAGGGCAAGTCTCACAAGCATTGTTTGACAAAATGGTAGGTGATAACCGCGACTTTCAGAGAGTTGCTGACACAGAGATTCAGAACGCCTTTAATAATTCTTTTGTGCAGGAAGAAGTTTATAACACCGAAGAAGGCAAAAAGACCTATTTTAAGCGCATTGAAGTAATTGACGGTAACACTTGCCCGAAGTGTAAAGCAATCAACGGTAAAATTGCAGTATGGAGTGATAAACCGCTGAATGATGAAAAATCAAAAGACAAGAACGCTGATTATGTGATATGGGAAGGTAAAGACGGCTTTGAGTGGGAATGTCCTATTTCCGTAAAACACCCATATTGCAGGGGAACTTGGCAGCGTTACGACATCGGACTTGATAACATCAATATTGACGCGCTTGTAGCTGAACAGAGTAAGAACGCTAAAAAATGGAATAATGCCGTAAAAGCTGCAAAAGAAGAGTACAAAGAAAAGGGAATTGAAAACCCTGACGATTCTACAAAAGGATTTACGGAGCGAATAAAAGAACTTTATAACGGCGCGGATTCCGTAGAAAAATCTTTGACTTTTAGCGGACATAAATTACAGGGTAGAACCGCTTTTAGAGGTTTGAATATAAGCATTGAAAATAAAAAAGGAACTATCCGGCGCGGCGTTGATTCAGACGGTCATAAATGGGCTATCAAAATGCACTATGACTATGGATATATCAGAGGCACGGAAGGCGTAGACGGCGACCATGTAGATTGTTATATCGGTGATAACATTGACGCTAAAAATGTTTATATCATTCATCAAAAAATACCGGGAACTGATAAATACGACGAAGACAAGTGTATGCTTGGCTTTGACACACTGGCAGACGCTAAAGCGGCGTATTTGAAACAGTATGATAAACCGGGCTTTTTTGGCGGCGTTGATACTGTACCGTTTGAACTTTTTAAGCAAAAAGTTTTAATGAAAAAATATCATGGCAAGAAACTTGTATTAAATTAGGCAGCATGGTAAGGTTGTAGTTGCCATAAGCATAAATAACCGCCTTAGAACCGCGTACATTCAAGGGCAAAAACAAGGGGGCTATTATATGGCTTTTAGAATCGGATTTTTGGAGCGTTACAGGGCTAATCACGAATGGGAAACTGTTCAGAAATCACGCCCGGTAAAGTACATACGACGCTATCCAAAGAAAACAGGTAAAGGGTGGAATTATGTCTATAAAGATTCATGGAAACACCCTTTAACGGCGTTACTTGAATGTTTCGGAATCGGCAAAAAGAAGATTGACGAAACATATACAAGCGACATCAAAGAAGAGTACGGCGTAAGTAAAACTACTTGGGCGGCTCATGTACTGGAGTATTTCACTAATAAAGTTAAGTGGGATAATCTTTTTTCCAAAAAGGAAAAACGCGACAAGTACAAAAAGCCGGTAACACAAAAAGCAGTTGAGGCAAAAGCCGCTGCAATAGTTTCCGAAAAGAAAGAAACACCGAAGGCAAAAAGCGGTGATAAAATGATTATCAACCGTTCTTTAATGCGTAAAGTATGGGCTACTTTTAGCGTAGAAGGACAGAGAATTGACGAAGCGGAAAGCGAGCAGGAAAAGCACGATAACCGCAGTAATGCCATGAAAGGCAATCAGAACGCAAAGAAAAACGGCGTTTATACCGATGATTTACAGGGGGTAAACAATGATAACACTGGAATTGAGCAGGGAAGAATTTCCAATGGTACTGAAAACTTACGGACTGGAAGGAGCGAAGAAACAAGCCGTGAGAATGTTGGTAACACAGGGCGAGAAGATAACACAGACGAATCTTTACTCGTGTCTAGCGAACTTGGAAGAGGACTTGCAGAACCAAACGGCGATGTTAACGCAGGAAGAGGAAGAATAACAAAAGGACAGGCGCGAAAAATCCGCGAACAGTGTCGCGAGATTCTTAAAAAGCCTGATTCAGAAATTACTGACGCAGATAAACAGATTCTTGCACAGTATGTCGGTGCAGGTGGAACAGACGAAGAAGGAAGTAGCAATAGCGGCGTTCTTTATGAGTTTTATACACCGCGTAATGTTATTTCTAAAGTTTGGGAAATTGTCGATAAATACAATCCTAGACAGGATAAAAGCGTTATTGAACCTTCTAGCGGTATTGGACGCTTTGCAGAAGGCAGAAGCGAAAAGTTTACGATGTTTGAACTTGAACAGGATAGCGCAAGAATTGCACATATCTTACACCCTGACGCTGAAATTGTGCAGGGAGCATTTCAAGAAAACTTCATGAAGAACAAAAAAGGACGCTTTACAAAAGACTTTGAAAAGTTTGATGTAGCGGTAGGAAATCCGCCTTATGGTGCTTATACCGGCAAATATAAAGGTATGGGCGAAGGTAAAGACTACAAACGCTATGAGACATACTTCATGTCGCGAACACTCGACACTGTAAAAGACGGCGGAATTATGGCTATGGTAGTGCCTAGCGGATTCCTTAACGGCGGTAGTTCATACGGTAAAGACCTTGAAAAAATCGCAGGTAAAGCAGAATTACTTGAAGCGTGGAGACTTCCTAACGGAACTTTTGACAGTACCGATGTCGGAACTGATATTGTCGTATTCCGCAAGGGTAAAGGTACAACAGTAGACGCGCTGAAAAATTACTTTACAAACAATCCTGACCATATCGCCGGTGAAGTGTCTACAAGAATCGGACGCTTTGGCGAAGAGACTTACATTAAACCAAAAGACGGTGAAACATTTGAAAGCGCAGTAGCAAATATCAATGTCGGACAGGCTGAAATTGACAAGATTATCGAACAGGAAGCCGCAAAAGTTGAAATCAAAGAAGTAAAGAACGAACCTAAAAAGATTACTTCTAAAACTGTTTTCGGTGATGTTGTAAAACTTGACGACGGAAGAACTGGAATTGTCGCAGGATATGTAAAGAAAAACCGTAAAACAGCCGGCGTTGTAGTAAATGTGGACGGCAAGAGCGAAAAAGTATTATTTACTGACGAACAGGCTGAAAAGCGCAACCGCTCGGAAGCTATGAAGGGTAATAAAAACGCAGAAGGCGCACACGATTATCCTATAAGCCCTGACGCACACTTACTCGACGCGGCAGAGTTTAACAAGATGTACGGTAAAGACATCGACCCTAAAGACCTGCCGGTTTGGAAAGTAACCGATAAATACGGCAATATCGACATGACAAAACTTTCTGACGAACAGAAAGAATACATAAAATCATCAGACCATTATGTAAAAGAAGGTGATACTTATGTAAACGCCGTAAACTATGCGAGTGGAAATATCCGTAAGAAATTACGCGAACTCGACCCGGAAGACCCACAGTATGAAACTAAAAAAGCCTTACTTGAAGCGGTATGCCCTAAAGAAAAAGGTCTTTTGCGCACTTGGAAAGAAGTGGACGAAAACGGCGTAGAGGTTGAAAAGTCGGACGGATTCACATTGTCGCCAGTCATGGACTGGACGCGCGATTATAAGACTAAAGACGGTATGAGCCTGATTACAGGATTCTTTGAATGGGCGTATGCCGGACACGGTTACTATAGCGAGAGCGATTCACCTATTGCGCGTGAAGAGATTCCGGCAATTCTTGACTTTAGAGATATTAAAGCGTTCTTTGATAAAGAGGCTTTAGTTTTGGATAGAGGCGAGGCAGGAACGGACGACAAAAAAGGCAAGGCGCGCTACAGAGAGCAGAAAAAGCAGCTTAGACGCGATACCGCTATTAAACTGTTTAACCGCTATTTGCGCGAAGGTTTGAGCATTGAAGACCAAAAAGACCTTGTACAGGCTTGGAACGATAAAGCAAATACTTTCGTAAATCCTGATTACACAAAGATTCCTATTTTCGTAGACGGTATGAGTTCTCACAAAGGTAAAAAAGAGTTCAAGCTTTCGGAGCAGCAGATTAAAGGTATTTCCATGCTGACAAACAAAGGAACTGGACTTCTTGCTTATGATGTCGGCGTAGGTAAAACCGCTTGCGGTATTGTCGCAACAATCAATCAGATTCAGACAGGGCGCGCAAAAAAACCGCTTATTTGTGTACCAAATGCAGTATATAAAAACTGGATTAATTCTATACATCAGTTATTCCCGGAAATTAAAGTAAATGAACTTGGAAACCTTTCTAAAGATTATTGGAAAGATGGAATGAAGATTGAAGACGGTACTATTTCCGTATGTACTTATGAAGGACTTGAAAATATCGGATTCAATGAGCAGGAAGAGGCAGAAATACAGGAAGATGTAGAGTTTGGCGCAATGGAATCAAGCGACGACGGCGAAAAGAAATCAAAACGCAAGGCTGCAAGTGATAGCGAAAAGAACGCTGAATTAGTCGGCGAAATGTCGCGTACACGCGATAAAGGCGTACAGTTTAGCGAACTTGGATTTGACCATATCACCGTCGATGAAGTTCATAACTTCCGTAACCTTTTCAAAATGACTAAACACATGAATAAAAAAGGCGAATCAGAAGCCGGAGAATCTAACGAGTTTGACGGACTTGGAAGCGGCGGAAAACCTTCTAACAGAGCAAAGAAATTGTTTGCTATTACGCAGCTTATTCAGAGACACAACGACGGACGCAATACATTCTTACTTTCCGCTACACCTTTCCAAAACTCACCTACAGAGGTTTACTCAATTCTTTCATACATGGCACGCGACAAACTTAAAGAAATGGGATTCTACTCACTCGAACAGTTTATACATAACTTCTGTAAAGTGCAGCGCGAATATGTCGTAAAGGCAAACCGCGTAACAGAAGCACCAGTAGTAAAGGGATTTGCAAACCTTTCAGAATTGCATGGTTTACTCATAAACTACATGGATAAGGTAGACGGTGAAGAGGCAGGAGTTGTACGACCTTATAAACGTATGCACGCGCCGGAACTTGAATTGACCGATTTACAAAAGGCAATCATAGATAAATGTAGTGAATACATTGAAGAGCAGGAAAAATTACCAAAAGACGACCGCGACGACGGTTATATGTTCCGCGCCATGAACGCTATGAAGAATTGCGCTTTAAGCCCGGCACTTGTAAACCCTGAATTTATCCCGGACGGCTACGAAGCACCAAAAATGAGCGAGTTTGTAGATTCTTCTCCAAAGTTGAAGTTTACTTGTGATTCTATTATTGCGCAGTACAAAAAATCACCGACAAACGGACAGATTATGTATATGCCTAGCGGCGTTGAGCAATTCCCACAGGTAAAGAACTATTTGATAAAACACGGTATTCCAGAAGACGCTATTGCGACCGTTGCCGGAGCAGCTACAACAGATAAGGTACTGGACGCAAGACAGGAAGTTTTCAAAGAGTTCAATGACGTAAACGGTAAATGTAAGGTTATTATCGGTAGTTCAACAATTAAAGAAGGTTGTAGCTTGCAGGGTAATACTACAACAATCTACTGTACTCAACTTGACTGGAATCCTACAGATGTTCAACAGTTATGGGGAAGAGGTTGGAGACAGGGAAATAAGCAGGGAATTGTTCATTGTGTAACTCCACTTATGCACGATTCACTTGACCCGATGATTTATCAGAAACACGACGAAAAATCATCACGAACTGACGACCTTTACTCTTACAAGGGCGATACAATGAACTCTAACGATGTAAACCCGGAAGAGTTGAAATTCTCATTGATTAAAGACCCTAACAAGCGCGCTGACTTGCAGGTAATGGAATATACCGAAAAGAACAAGAGCAACCAAAGAATGTACGGACAGTTGATTGATGTACTTCATAAGCAGATTGATATTGCTTTTAAATCTGACGAAGCTATCAAAGAAAACGCAAAGAACGGCGTAAACTGGCGTTTTGAAGGCGTTGAGGCAGAAGAAAAGAAAATCAATGATTGCAAAGATAACATCAAAGCTATTAAAGACATGATTGCGCAGTTCAAAAAAGACTTTAAGGGCAAGGAAGATTCTTATAACCATAACGATAGAGAAGGTTTGCGAAAATACGATGTCGCAGGAAAAACAATCTCTTGGTTCAATTATTACGACGGTAAAAAAGGTTATGACGAAGCCTTGCAGGATATGGAGCGTTGGATTGCAGGTTATGATGATGAAATCGCAACTTCAAAAGGTTATATCAAGACCTATAATAAAAACCTTAAAAAGGCTATGGATACAAAGGCAGCTTGTAAAGCATACCTTGATTCTAAAGGCTTGAAGACACAGGAAGATTGCGAGGCAAAGATTCAGGATTATGTAAAACTTATGGACGAAGCGCGCGAAAATGTTGATAAAGCAAAGGATATGCGCGAACAGTTCTTGCAGGAAGCTATCGCCTACAACGAAGCAAACAAGAAAAACTTACTTTCAGTAAATGAACTTGTAAAGCAGAATGTAGACGGAATTATGAACGATTTACACGCTATGGACGACGAATTTGAGGCAAAGATTAAAGCCGAAAACGATAAGCGTTTCGGGCGTGATAATGTTCAAAAATCTTGGTGTTACTTTGACAAAAACGGAAATCTTTATTTCCGAAAAAGTGCATTTTCAAAATAAGCGTAACGGTGTATAATACCAGTACACTAAACCGTATCTAGGTTGTTACGCAAAAGCGAACGCCGATTATTCTTAGATTTATTCTAGGAGTAGTCGGCGTTTTGTTTTTAAACTTGATTTTTCGGAGCGCACAATGAAAGACGAAAAACTTGATTACTTCAAAAAACTTGTTATTGAACATCTTGAATCTTTGGAAGCTGATAAAAAAGAACTTAAAAAATCACTTTTGGAAGCGGAGAGCATAGCGAAGGGCGGCAAAGGTTTGCCGGTTGGAACTGTAAGAGACTGGAAAGGCAGAAAGTATGTAAAAGTTGCGCCGGGCAAGTGGAAGCCTAAATATGATAGTCATTCACGCGGCGCAAAGTTATCTATCGCTGCACTTAAAAGAAAAGCGGACGAGTGCAAAAGTTCAGAGGAATTATTGCAGCTTGTACTTGAAAACCGCGAAAGATTCTCTGATGAAATGGGTAGACCGCTGCCGTTTGTAAAAGAATTGTCGGACTATATTTCTGCAAAAAATGACGAACTGGAAAACGGAAAGAAACCGGCAAAAGCAAAAGCGAAAAAAGAGAAAAAGACCGTCGCCGAAATGAAAGCAAAAGACGACGAAAAAATACAGGTAAACGAAACGCCGGAAGACCGCGCGCAGGTTACAAAAACACAGGCTTTTAATAAAGAAATTGAAACTTTGACAAATAGCAGCTATAAGGCTGATTCAGTTGAAGACGCTATAAAAGCACTGGAAAAACATAAAGAGTTTGTACACTCAATTATTCCACAGAATGAGACTTTACACGAAAAAGCAACACGCGAAGGGCGCGAAGAGGCTATACAGTCGATTATTGATAAACTCAAACAGGGAATTAAAGACATTATAGCGATGTTTGTAAAAGCCCCGGAAAAGAAAGCGCAGGAACAGGAAGAAAAAGAACTTGAAGAAAAATACGGCGCAGAGCCGGAAACAACAATAAAAGACATACGCGATAAATACGAAGCGTCAAAAAGCGTTACCGGCAATAAAAAGACCGTTACTCTTCCTGACGGAACTAAAATAAAATGCCATTACAAGATTGTTGAGGCAGAAGCACCGACGGCAAGCCATGACGAGCGCACTTTTGCGCCTTCTAAGGGATTCCCGACAACAAAGGACGGTAAAAGCGTAAACGACCGTGATTATCAGAATGACGCGGACGCACAGGAAAGCGTTAGAAAGATTGCAAGCAACTTCAATTCTCTTGCGCTTGAATCGCCGCCGATTGTTACAAAGGACGGTATTGTTATTTCCGGCAATAACCGCACTATGTCAAGTAAACTTGCGGCAAGACAGGGAACTGATAAAGCATACCTACAGGATTTAAGGGAAATGGCGGACGAATACGGAATAGAGCCGGAAGACTTAAACGGCTTTGAGAATCCGCGCCTTATTCTTGAAACTGACAACGAGCATGAGGGCGACTACACTACAGAAGAGTTTGCACAGTTTAACCGCGACACAAAAAAGACAATGAATAATGTTGAAAAGGCGGTAAAACTTACAAAAACACTTAATACCGAAAAAATACAGTCTATCGCCGAAAGTTTACAGGGATATGACACAATGGGCGAACTGTACGCCGATGTCAAAGGTTGTCAAGATTTTGTAAATAAACTCATTACCGCCGGAATTATCGGAGAAAACGAAAAGGCGCAGTATTGTAGAACTGACGGCACTTTGAACGATACTGGCAAGGATTTTTGCGAAACTGTACTTGTAGGAAGTGTGCTGAACGAGGATAACATACGAAAACTTGACGGCGCAGGTGGTAAAAGAATCAGGCAGAAACTTGTAAGAGCCATTTTGCCGCTGATTGAAAATAAAGGAACTGGCAAAGAATACTCATTCAATACAGAACTTAATGACGCGGTAAATATCGCCGTTACAGTTGCAAAAGACCATGATACTTTTCCTGATGTCAAAACATATCTTTCACAGGGTAATTTGTTTGGAGAAAAAGAGCCTGACGCGGCAACTTCACGCCTTGCGGAGATTATTCACGATGAAGGCGAGAAAGCGTTTGCGCAGCGTATGAAGGATTTAGGCGCAGGATTAAGAGCAAGCGCAAGAGGCGAGCAGGATATTTTCTTAGGCGGCGTTGAATCAAAAGAGAGTTTGTTAAACAGATTCTTGGAAATAAAGAAATCTATTGCAGGTATTCTTTCTAAACTTGGCAAAAGAGAGCAGTCGGCAAGTGAACTTGTGGCGAGCGTTCTTAATAATATTGCATAAGCGAGGTAAAGCAAAATGAAAGTAGTATTTAGAAAGTCATTTTACAAAGGAATGATGAAATCTTTTGCAGAAGTCGAAACCTTAAAAAAGTCGGCGGGCACTGAAAAGCACGGTATAGGTAAACACTACGAGACAATCACAGTGCGTAGAAAAGACGGTACTGTATATCAGAGACGACAGGAAGTAGGACGCAAAAAGCCCGAAAATAAAGGCAGACCGCAGAAGAAACCCGAAGAAATTAAACACTCATACGCTCATACTACCGGCGACCACATTGTATTTAACAACGGCGGCGTTGATATGACCGGCGAAGTTGTTGGCGTTGGAAGAGAAGGCGTAACAGTTAAGGGAACTGGAAACGCTAAAGGACAGACTTTCCGCGTAAGACACGAAGATGTAAAGCAGGGTACAAAAATGATTAACCCTAATGACGCTATCCGTGGACTTATGGACGCAAATAGCATAAGCCCGGAAAGGAGAAATACCGGCGATTTTGGCGTAAAAGTCGGCGACAAAGTGTCTTTTGAATCAAAAGGCAAAATGCTTGAAGGAGTTGTACGCGGTGTCAACAAGGATTCTATCATCATTGACGGAATCGGAGAAGGAAAAGGAATCCGCTACACTGTTCCAGAAAATCAAGTCAAAGAAAAGATAGGCAACGCAGACGGCACTATTCCGGCAAGCAAATTCAACGCGAATGATTATAAAAAGTCATTCACTGATTCAAAATGCACGAATGACGCGGAAGGAATAAAGTATGTGTATTCTTTGCTTGGCGAGGAAGGAAAGACAACACAGGCACAGGTTGAGGCAAAACTTAACGAGCAAACTCATAGGATGAAAAACGGCGACACTCAAACAAGAAACATGGTAAATGGAAAGTGGACGGCAGAAAGGAGAAAACTTCATAATGAGATAATCGCTAAGATTCTTACGCCCGAAAAAGTAAAGGCTTGCAGACCAAAGAACGGCGAAAAGCCGAAGTTTGTAATGTTCGGTGGGCGCGGCGGAAGCGGAAAATCTTGGTTTACTGACAAAGAAAGAGCGAAAGCGGAAGGTAGACAGGTAATGTTTGATTCTGACAATTACCTTATTCTTGACGCGGACGAAATCAAAAAGGCTATTCCAGAGTACAAAGCCTGGAACGCCGGAGAAGTTCACGAAGAATCTTCATACTTGAACAAGAAGATAAAAAGAAGGGCAATGTCTTTAGGATTAAATATCATCGTTGACGGCACAATGAATTACAACCCGAAAAAGCCCAAAAAGGTGCGTAATGAGATGTTGAAAGCCAAAAAAAAAGGGTATTCGCTTGAAGCACATTATATGTTCTTGCCGTTACAGGATTCTTGTATTCGGGCGTTCAACAGATTCAAGACAGAGAAAGGCGATTATTCCGGGCGTTTAGTTCCTACGGATATTATGCTTGAAATGCAAGACAATGAAAAATCTTTTGATTCCGTCAAAGACATTGTGGACGATTGGAGTTTTATGGATAATCAAGGCAGCACTGGGCCGCGACTTATTTCTAAAAAGGGCTTGAAATAATTTGACTTTAAAGCCAATGCGTGGTATTGTAATTATGGAGGCGGTACTATGGACGAGAAAAGAATTGAAGAAATCTTGAAAGACCCAAACACTTGGGATTGGGACGGTTGCACCTATTCTGACCTTGACGTTAAAGAGGATTGGGAAGATGATTTCTTTGAAAAACTCAAAGAGCAGGTCGAATAAAATCAGCACACCGCTACACTTTCTTGTGTAGTCATAGCCGTAGCCAGTCTACGGCTTTTTTTATTTTACTTTTTACGCCGATAATTCAGGTATGAAACATATAGACTGTAAAACACCGCAAGGCAGGGCGGCGGTAGTTACAAGTGTGCGTATAACCCGCCGTTCTGTGAGAAACCACTGATACCGAAGGAGCCGGAGCATGAGCCGATCGAGAAAAAAGCTGGCAATCTGGAAGCAACGAAACAACCGATGGTACAAAAAGCAAGCAAGCAAAGCGGTGAGGCGGGCTGATATAGATTCCGGCGGGATGTTCAAAAAGGTGTACAGTTCATACCGGATTTGCGACTGGAAGATTCATGAGTACCAGCATTGTCTGAACCGAGATTGGACGGACGAAGAAAAAGAAAAAGCGAGGCGAAAATGAAAATAGCCGACAAAGCGAAAAACTACGGGGAGACCAGGTACGGCAGATCATGTGCGAACTGCGTGTACTACAAACTGCACAAGGCGCTTGGTTCTATGTGTGAGCTTCATGACCTACGGACCAGTCCGGGA
>Ga0209407_1002502_pt1 | contig 17163 bp, 14 predicted proteins | sample AD_JPNHG3_MetaG_FD_184410 | JGI IMG/M metagenome (GOLD analysis project Ga0209407, IMG submission 184410) | Active sludge microbial communities of municipal wastewater-treating anaerobic digesters from Japan - AD_JPNHG3_MetaG (SPAdes) (version 2) | ecosystem: Engineered > Bioreactor > Anaerobic... | reverse complement strand
ACGCACCCCACAGGGGGTTCACCTCCATGGCGAACGATTGGAGGCTGGTTTACCTCGAGCAGTTCGACTCCATACAGCAGGCACGTAAGCGCGAACGCCAGATTAAGGCCTGGAAGAGCCGTAAAAGGGTTGAGGAACTGTGTGGGTTCAGTAAGCCCTGAACCCTACGGTTCAGAGCATCCCGCATCCGGCGGGAGGGTCACAGGTTCGATCCCTGTAGCTCCCACAAAGCCTTCGACTTTATCGAAGGCTTTTTTTGTATGCACTACACATACATCATTTACTCCAGTTCTACCGACCGTTTCTACATCGGGTCTACCTCCGATGAGATTTCCCAACGCATCCGGCGCCACAACGCACCCCACAGGGGGTTCACCTCCATGGCGAACGATTGGAGGCTGGTTTACCTCGAGCAGTTCGACTCCATACAGCAGGCACGTAAGCGCGAACGCCAGATTAAGGCCTGGAAGAGCCGTAAAAGAATGAATTTATTAATTAGGATTTTTGCTTTTTTAAAAATTAAAGAGCCTCAACCACTATTTCAAGTTTTACACCACGGGAGCCCTTTACCAACACCATGGAGTCCTTAATTGGATTCTGCTTCAGATACTCAGCACATTCAGAAGAATTATCAAAATAATAAAACATACCGTTAAAACTTGAAAAGCCCTTACCCACAAGTAAGATTTTATCAAAATTCAAAGCGCTGGCAAGCTCAACAATTTTTTTATGCTCATCGAGACTATATTCCCCTAACTCTAGCATTTCACCTAGAATAGCAACCTTTTTTGATGCATGTAATTTTGCCAAATTTTTTAAGGCATTTTCCATACTAGTTGGATTGGCGTTATATGCATCCATAATAACAGTATTGTTCTGGGTTTTTAAAAGTTGTGATCGATTATTTGAGGGAATATAGCTTTCAATCGCATCTTTTATGGTACCAGGGCCAACTCCAAAATGTCTTCCAACAGCATAAGCTGCCATAACATTCTCCACATTATATTGGCCTACAAGGTTAGTCAGAATAGTTGTGAGTTTACCTCCCTCACTTATTGAAATAGAAAGGAAAGGGCTTTCGGGCTTCTCCACAACTATGAAATCCTCAAAATACTTAGAGTATGGAATAACGTTATTTGCTTTATACTTATTTAAAAGTTCTACAAGAATAGGATTTTGATGGTTGTAAAATATTGCCCTATCTCTCAAGGCTAAAAAGTTATAAAGTTCCCCCTTTGTATTTTTTACACCTTCAAAACCGCCAAAACCACCAAGGTGAGCTTTCCCAATATTGGTAATCAAACCGAAATCAGGTTCAGCAATTCTGCAAAGTTCGCTAATATCACCTGGATGATTTGCACCCATTTCGATAATCGCAAAATCAACATCTGGAGTAATGGATAGTAACGTTAAGGGAACCCCAATGTGGTTATTCAAATTACCAACCGTTGCATAAGTTTTAAATTTTTGAGAAAGGACAGTGTACAATAATTCTTTGGTAGTGGTTTTTCCATTGGAACCTGTTATAGCAAAAATTTGTGCATTGATTTTTTGCCTATGATAATTTGCAAGTTGCTGAAGTGCATTTAAGGCATTCTCCACCAACACACACCCCTTGGTCATGTAATGGGGATTATCAATTACAGCAAGGGCTGCTCCATCCTGCAAAGCATTGGCAGCATAGGCATTCCCATCGTTATTTTCACCCTTTAAAGCAAAAAATATTGAGCCAGCTTTAACCTTTCGGCTATCGATAGTTACGTGATAGGATTTTTCAAATTCTTTATAAATATGTTCAATCATAACAAACCAGTAAAAAAGAAAACCTCATAAAGATATGAGGTTTTCCAAAAATATTGATTTATATTGACTATTTTCCTCCAATTCTCTCACCACGTTTCTTTGCCGATTGAGCACCAACGGCTTCCATTGCGCAACGGAACCCAATATCATTGGTTGATGATGCTTCGTCGAGGAAACGGCGGGTACCTGGGCTTAACCAGTATGCCCTATCCTTCCAAGAACCACCCTTATAAACCCTAACATGGTCGTTAATCAGAGTTGTCATACGCACATTCTTCTGTTGAGTATCGCCCTGATAGTACATCCTGTCGGAGTTTTTCTCTTTCACAGTTTGTCCATCTCTGAAATCAAGCGTTGAGGCAACATCACCATCCTTATAGTTGATATAGTAGGCTTTATTGTAGTTCTGTCGGTTAGCTGCTTCTTCCTCGGTAACTTCACGGTAGGGTATGCGACCTAAACTATCCTTCTTGGAGTAGTTACCGTCTAAATCATATGGGGTTTTGAAAACATTACCACGGAACGGACGAATTTCATCAACATCTTCAAAACTCAAGGGGCGGTAAACGTCAAGCACCCATTCATTAACATTACCAGCCATACAGTATAGGCCGTAATCATTAGGCCAGTATGATTTAACTGGTCCAGGGAATGTGTTCTCGTCGTTCAAATTACCTGCAAGCCCCATATAGTCACCACGACCGCGAACAAAGTTAGCCATCATCTGGCCACGAACTTTTGACTCAGGATTACGCACGTTGTGCCCATTCCAAGGGTAAATACGACGCTCAACCATGCGCTCGTCATAGGTATTACCTACAAGTCCCGATGCGGCAAACTCCCATTCAGCCTCGGTTGGGAGGCGATACTTGGGTAGCAGGATACCATCTTCAAAGCGAACGTGACGTCCTTCGGGTTTTTCAGGGTCAAGGCTGGGTAAAAGCTTCTTAACGCGCGCATCGTACTGGCCCGAAAGGTAAGCCTCAGTGCTAAATGCATCAGCACCTTTTTGAGCCAGGTCAAATTCAATAATGCCCTTATCAACTAAAAGACGCTCATTTACCCTATCGGTACGCCATATACAGTAATCGTTTGCCTGAAGCCAGTTAACTCCTACTACAGGATAATCGTTATAGGCAGGATGCCTGAAGTAGTCGGTTACAAAAGGTTCATTGTAACCAAGGGGCGAACGCCATACAAGAGTATCGGGTAGGGCATTTTTAATTACCTGTGGATAGGTTGAATATACACGTTTAATCCAGTGAACATATTCACGCCAATCTACATTGCTAATTTCGGTTTCGTCCATGTAGAATGATGTAACTGTTACCCTGCGGGGTTTAGCATTCCAGTCGTACATAACATCCTGCTCTACTCGACCCATAGTAAATGTACCACCCTCAATGAACACCAAGCCGGGACCTGCCTCGGGTCGCCAGTTTTCAACTACCTCAAAGCCCCCATTATCAGGGCTGTTATACTCCCAGCCAGTTTTTTCGGACGCTCCAGTTCCGCCACCACCACCACCAAATAAACCGCAAGAGTTAAGACCAAAAATTCCGGCTGATGCCAATAATAAGATTCTATACTTTAAGCTCATAGCTGTACGGATTTTCTCATTATAATTAAACTCAAATATATAAATAATATTTTGTAATGCGCCCTAAAAGTTTAAAAAAAAATTAAAATTTTGGACATTTGATGTACCGGTATTTCTTTTTCCCCCTTTTATACTCAAAATTCCACCCTAAGGTTACCTCATGCGATGAGGTTGGTAACCCTCTAAGACCATGTTGCATAATACTGAAATCGTAACTGTAACCAATACGAAACATATAATCGGCATATCCCAAGGTAACAACAAACGAATGGCTATTTAAATTTAAATTTTCCCTGAACCAGAGTCCTGCAACTGCCCAGTTTTTTGAAAGGTAAAAGCCTACGTTTAGCTGATTAAAATTTAGCTGTTGAATATAGATTACGTTTGGAGAAAAAAGCAGAACCTCCTTAAACCTTCTCCACTTATATAGGTTAAAATCGGCACCAATATGGAAAGTATACTTACGGGGAATGTATGCTTTTCCGCCCGAGAAACTGGCCTCAACAGGTTGTAAAAGATGATGCACCGCAAATCCACCATAAAAATTTTCAAAATCACCGGCAACACCAAGCCCTATATCGTAATTCCAGGTTGTATAGCCTACGGCGTCGGAATTTCCAATCACATTACCAGCCGGATCAATCATATCCGGGAAAACCAAACCTGAAAAACTCCGTGTACGAAAAATAGCTGAGGTTTGAAGTCCAAATCGTACGTGTGAGTTATATGTAGGTTGAATTCCGTATGAGTAAATAAGATCGAGAGTGTTCCGGGAGAATGTTCCTTTCCCTTCCACATCGCTCATAATGTTTATACCAAAGCCGCTCCGCCCTGAGGATTGAGAACGATTGTTACGAAACGAGTGTTTCCAGCTTGGGCCAAAATCAATCCTCCTGTCAAAACTTACCCCAAAGGTTGAGTATGGCATATCTATCATGGTCCACTGATTGCGATATATAATGCCTAATCGCATATCCTTTGATGCGCCTGCATACGATGGGTTGAGCATGGTTGGATTAAAAAAAACCTGTGAAAACACAGGATCCTGACCATGTGATTTTTCAAAACATAGGACTAAGCCCAGCAAGTACAATAAAAAAAAACTGTTTTTAGATATCATTTAACTGGTTTGTAATAATAACTAACATTATTCGTTTTTTATTGTTAGAATCAAACGTAAAGGTAAAGTAAAGTTTTGTTTCTTTGCAACACATCAGTCAATTATGAGGGCAGTTTTTTTCATCATATTATTAACAACACAAGCATTGGGGGCTTTTACACAGGAGTTCCACAGAATTCTTGAATGGGTTGAAACCGACAAAAAAAATATCAACTGTTTATGGTTTAATGGCGAAGATTTTCCTGACCCAGCCAGTAAGGTCCCATACTATACCGAATTAATACCAATTCCCGATAGTAAGGAGTACAGAATTGAAATAACACATATAAAATGGGGTAAACTCAATAGAGATTTTGATTCTAGTATTGTTCAAACTGAACCAAATCCAACAACAAAAAGCTTGAGGGTTGGGGCAAACAGGGTTCTGCTTTTTTCAATACCCGCAATGAGGAACAATGCCTCTGGCTCAATTGAGAAACTTGAATCGTTTAGCTTCAGAATTGAGCCCATCAGTTCCCATGAAAAAAATATTGATAAAACGATTCGTACCTCGCTTTCGAACTCGGTTCTTGCTTCAGGTAAATGGGTAAAAGTGGGCGTGCAAAAAAGTGGGATTTATAGGATTTCATTCGAAGATTTACAAAGGTATGGTTTTAGCAACCCAGAAAATATTAGCATTTGGGGAATCGGAGGAAAGTCGTTACCCCTTATGAATGCCCAAAGCAACCTCGATGAGGTAGCTCCAATACCAATACAAATAAGTAAAGGTGCCGACGGCATTTTTAATCAGGGCGACTATATTCTATTCTACGCTCAGGGCCCCGAAACTTTAACGTATAATGAAACATATAGTGCATGGAAATGGGAAAAGCATGGATACACCAAAACCATTTACTACTTTTTAACAACCAGTCAACCTCAAAGCATCATCGGTTTTGCTGACACGCCAACCGAAACCGAAAATTATGCAACAAATGAGTTCGATCAAGTAACAACCTTTGAAAGCAACGATACAAACCTTGTTAAATCGGGCAGGGAATGGTTTGGCGAAATTTTTGACATAAAAACCACCTACAGCTACAATGTATCAACACCACTCCCAGTAAACAACTCCACCTATAAAGTATGGGTAAGAGTAGCGGCACGATCTTCGTCAACCTCAACTTTTACCCTTACAAATAATGGAACACTTGGTAGCATAACTTTAAATTCCGTAATAATTGGCGATGAGCTAGCCAATGTGGTTTCTGTAAACGAAAAAGTATTCTCGGGTAATACTGTTGGACAAAACCTAACATTTGACCTTACCTACAATAAACCCAATTCGGGTTCAGTGGGTTTCCTGGACTTTATATCGATTCAGAGCCGACATGGCTTATCGTATAGTAATGCCCAACTGCCCTTTCAGGATTTTCAATCGGTAGGGGCAGGAAGAATTAGCAGGTTCACAATCAGCAATGCAAACAGCTCCGTTCAGGTTTGGGACATTACTGATATCAATGAGGCCAAAAGGGTTAATATTTCCTACGCCAATGGCACAATAACATTCAAGCAAGCTACCAATACTCTCAAAACCTTTATTGCCTTTGAGCCCGATAAAGCCTACAGTGTTGTAGGGTATGCAAATGTCGATAACCAGAATATTCGCGGGAGTGGCTTCTTCGATTACTTTATAGTTACACATCCAAGTTTTAAAACCTATGCCGAAGAGCTAGTTCAACTCCACCGACAAAGAAGCAACCTCTCAGTTGCTGTTTATACTACCGACCAGGTTTACAATGAGTTTTCGGGTGGTAACCCCGATGTTGCAGCTATTCGCAATATGCTACGTTACTTTTATAAAGCCGCAACTAACGACGACGATAAACCTAAATACCTACTCCTATTCGGCGATGGCTCATTCGATAACCTTTCCAATAGCCAGGTCAATACTAATTTTATTCCCACATACCAGTCGCCTCGCTCAATAAACAGGGTTGAGTCATTTGTATCGGACGATTTCTTTGGATTACTCGATGATAATGAAGGCGAAGCCTCAGGCTATGTAGACATTGGAATTGGTCGGCTACCGGTTAGTTCACCGGAACAAGCCGCCAATTTAATTGCCAAAATTAAGAGTTACATGGAGAATGAAGATATTGACGACTGGCAAAGCAAATTGGTTTTCATAGGCGACGACGAGGATGGTAACGTTCATATGCAGGATGCCAACACGCTGGCAAAGTACATTGAAACCAATTACCCGGCATATAATATCCAAAAAATATTTTTCGATGCTTACCAACAGGAGGTTGTTTCGGGTGGTCAACGCTACCCCGATGTTACCAGTGCCATCAATTCTGCTGTTAACAATGGCGCTTTGCTTTTAAACTATACTGGTCATGGGAATGAAAGGTGGCTTGCCCACGAGAAGGTTTTAATGCTAAACGATGTGTTGGGATGGAAAAACGCTAAACGCCTTCCTCTATTTGTTACAGCAACCTGCGAGTTTAGCCGTTTTGACGATTACCACATGACCTCAACCGGGGAATGGATACTACTTACCCCAAAGGGTGGTGCAATAGCGTTACTCTCTACTACCCGGCTTGTTTACTCAAGCCCAAACTTCACTTTAAACTACAACTTTATACAGCAGCTTTTCAAAACCGATGCCAATGGCAACTATCTCAGGCTTGGTGATTTGGTTCGCATAACCAAAATACTATCGGGAACCGGTTACAATAAACGCAACTTCACCCTATTAGGCGATCCCGCATTGATGCTAAAATACCCTACATACAACATAAAAATCTCATATATTAACGAACGCCCAGCATCAGAGCCAGCTGATACACTAAAGGCACTTAATAAGGTAAACCTTAAAGGGTTTATTGCCGATAACCTTGGCACAACTGTTGAAAATTTCAATGGAACCGTTTCGGTTACCCTATACGATAAGGAGCGCGAAATTACCACCCTGGCTAACGACGGCGGCACTCCGATGACCTTTAAAAGTCGCGATAATATCATATTTAAAGGGAAAGCAACTGTTTCACAGGGTACTTTTAGTATCGATTTTACGGTACCAAAAGATATTAACTTCTCATACGGGCATGGAAAAATAAGTCTTTTTGCAACCGATGGCATGCAAACAGCCCTAGGCGTACACGATTCAATAGTTGTTGGGGGAATTGGTAACCCTGAAAGCATTGATAGTGAAGGCCCTCAAATTAAAATCTACCTGAACGATACCAAGTTCACTAACGGTGGTATTTGCAACTCCAACCCTCTGCTACTGGTTTACCTTTCCGATGCGAGTGGCATAAACACAACCGGAGCAGGGATAGGGCATGATCTTACCGCAACATTAACATATCCAGCCGGACAAAGCGAAACATTCAACCTTAATAATTTCTACAAAGCCAATACCGACGATTACACCCAGGGTATAGCAACCTATCAGTTCTCCGGCCTAACTCCCGGAACTTACACTATAGAGGTAAAGGCCTGGGATGCCTTTAATAATAGCAATACCGGCAAAATAGTTTTCCGGGTAATTGGCGACGATAAACTTGTGGTTGGTAACTTTTACTGTGTTCCAAGCCCAGTTAAGGATAACACACAGTTCTACTTTGAAACAAACACCAATGAAACTGGACTTGATGTAAAGCTGGAAATATTCAACATCAATGGCTCTAAAGTTGCCGAACTCCTAAAAAAAAGGATTTATACTGAAGGTTACAGAATAGGGCCGCTTGAATGGAACGGATGTAACTCCAACGGGGAGAAACTTGCAAAGGGAATTTATTTTGCTCGCATTCAAGTTTCATCGGTTCAGGGTGAGCAGGTAGCCACAACAAAATTCGTTGTACTTTAGTTTGATATTAAACAATAAGTATCATATTACACCGTTTACATTTGTTACTGTATAAATGTTATTTTTGCAAACTCATAATTGTTAAGTTGATGATTAAGAAATTTTTTGGAATTGCAACAATTCTTTTAGTAGGATTACAGCCTACTGTTAAGGCTCAGTTCGATAGTACCATATCGCTATCGGGTGGTTTAAATGCATTGCGCATTGCTGTACCATTCCTAACCATAGCACCCGATTCACGGAGTGCAGCCCTTGGCGATGCCGGAGTGGCATCGGTACCCGATGTAAACTCGCAACACTGGAACCCTGCAAAGTTTCCATTTATTGAAGGTAAAAAGTGGGGCATGGGATTTTCCTACACCCCATGGCTCAGAAACTTAGTAAACGATATCAACCTTACCCATTTAACCGGTTATTACCAGTTTGATAAGATGCAATCCATTAGCGGATCGTTGCTTTACTTCTCAATGGGTGAAATCACCTTCAGGGATAACAATAACAACTACATCCAGGCCTTTAACCCTAACGAGTTTGCAATCGATTTTGCATACTCGCGTAAGTTTTCCGACCATATTGCCGGTGCAATGGCTTTCCGTTACATCCGTTCCGATTTAACCGGTAATTTTACTACCACAGGCACTGGCAGCGGTAAACCCGGTACCTCGTTTGCAGCCGATTTGGCAGTATACTACCAGAACGCTATTAACCTTGCCGGGAAAAGTGGCGAAATGGCAATTGGTGGCAATATCTCCAATATTGGAACAAAATTATCGTACAATGAGGATCCACAAAAGGAGTTTATACCCATTAACCTAAGGGTTGGTGGAAGGTTATCGCTTAACATCGACCAATACAATGGGTTTTCGTATCTACTGGATTTAAACAAGCTGTTAGTTCCTACTCCACCTGTTTACAACAGCCAGGATGAGATTGTTAGCGGAATGGATCCAAACGTATCGGTTGTGCAGGGTATGATTCAATCGTTTTACGACGCCCCAGGTGGTTTCAAGGAGGAAATGCAGGAAATATACATTGCCACTGGGGTTGAGTACTGGTACGCAAGACAGTTTGCCATTAGGGCAGGATACTTCCATGAGAGCCAAAATAAGGGGAACCGTAAGTATATCACACTTGGGGCTGGATTGCGTTACAATGTTTTTAATATCGATTTCTCGTACCTAATCCCAACCGGTGGGTTCAATAGCCCTATGGCCAATACCCTTCGCTTTTCAATCTCTTTTGAATTTGAACCTGCAAGAACAAGAACAAATAGGAATAAGTAATGGATTTTAGGATAGGTTTTGGCTACGATGTTCATCAGCTGCAGCAAGGGCTCCCCTTTTGGCTAGGTGGAGTTCAAATTGAACACACCAAGGGCTCATTAGGTCACTCCGATGGCGATGCCCTTATCCATGCCATTTGCGATGCCATGCTGGGTGCAGCCAACCTGGGCGATATAGGTGTCCATTTCCCCGATACCGATCCCTCTTTAAAGGGTATCGATAGTAAAATACTTTTACGGAAAACAATGGATATAATTGCCCAAATAGGTTACACCATTGGAAACATCGACTCAACCATCTGCCTACAACGCCCAAAGGTAAAGGATTATATACCCAAAATGCAGGCTGAACTTGCCAAAGCATTAGATGTTGAGCCACAGCAAATTTCAATAAAAGCTACTACTACCGAGAAACTTGGTTTTGTTGGACGCGAGGAAGGCGTAACGGCCTATGCCGTAGTTCTTCTGAGAAAGAATTAGCTGTATGGAGGTAGGAAACGATATTCTTCCAAAAACTTTGGTACTAGGCGCCAGTCAAAAACCTGAGCGTTACTCGTACCTAGCCATACGAAGCCTTAAGAAACATGGTATTGAGGTAGTAGCAATCGGTGCACGTAAAGGGATGGTTGATGATATTGAGATTCATACCGAACTACAGGATATACCAGATATTCACACCATAACACTATATCTCAGCGCACGTAATCAGGCTCCATACTACAACTATATCATCAACCTCAAACCCAAACGTCTGATTTTTAACCCGGGAACTGAAAACCCTGAGCTGGAAAAACTTGCCCGAGAACATGGAATTGACGTGGTGGAGGGGTGCACCCTTGTAATGCTAAGTAACGGAACATACTACGAATGGTAAAAGTTATACAGAACGAGTCCGATTTAAGTAAGGCCCTGAGCGAGCCAGCCAGTGCTATCTACTTTAACTCACAGGCATGCGGGGTTTGTCATGTTATGCTGCCCCAACTCGAGCAAATAGTTGGTAGTGAATTCCCCAAGATGCACATTTACGTGGTAAATGCCAACGAAACTCCTGAGATATGCGGGAAATTCTCAGTATTTACCTTTCCAACCGTGTTAATATTTTTTGAAGGGAAAGAATCGTTGCGTATGGCAAGGAATATCAACCTGGCCACTTTCAGGCAAGCCGTAGCTCGCCCCTACTCCATCCTCTTCGACTAGGGACGATCGAATGTTGCGCTAACAAATGGGTCGTTTACCTGCCCTGAAACACTATACTCCCAGTCAATTGTTTGGCTGTACCTGTGCCAAACACCCCTGCCAGTTATAAAGTATAGATCGCTATTGGTGCTTAGCACCGTAAAAACGGTATCCTTAAGCTGAACATAGGTTTCAACGTCAAGCCCAAGGTTGTAAAGGTTATAAATCACGTAGGTTGAGCTATCGAGTTGGGTGTAGCGGTCAACACTCACGTTATACGACCTGAATTTGGTTCCCTGGTAATTCTCCCGGCACCGCCAAACCCCGGTAATCCCCTCCCCCTTTTCGTACTTGTCGCACGATGAACCAGATAGCAATACAAAAGTTGCTATGAACAATAACAGTTGGGCAGTCCTTTTCATAACTCAAGTATTTAAGTGATGAAGGGCATTAGCCCTTCACCACCTTATCAATTAAACTATCGTCGGCAATATTAGGAAGCGTAACCTTGAGCAGAGGGGTGCGTTCCATCTCGCGCTTAATGGCAAACATTGCGCCGCTGTTACGCGCCCAACTCCTACGGGCAATGCCATTGTTCACATCCCAGTGGAGCATCATGTGGAGGCGTCTATCGGCAGCATCGGAGCCATCGAGAGTGAGGCCAAAGCCGCCGTTTATTACCTCGCCCCAGCCAACACCACCTCCGTTGTGAATTGATACCCAGGTGGCACCACGGAAAGCATCACCAATTACGTTGTGGATAGCCATATCGGCAGTGAAGCGTGAGCCATCGTAGATGTTTGATGTTTCGCGGTATGGCGAGTCAGTTCCCGATACATCGTGGTGGTCGCGACCCAGCACTACCGGGGCTGAAATGCGCCCGTCGCGGATTGCCTTGTTAAAGGCAGCAGCAATCTTAATTCGGCCTTCAGCATCGGCGTAAAGGATTCGGGCCTGTGATCCAACCACCAGGTTGTTCTTACCAGCCTCGCGTATCCAGTGAATGTTATCCTGTAGCTGCCCCATGATTTCGGCAGGAGCATTCTTGGCTATCTCCTCAAGTACCTCAAGTGCTATAGCATCGGTGGTGGCCAAATCCTTAGGATCGGACGAGGTGCAAACCCAGCGGAATGGGCCAAAGCCGTAGTCAAAGAACATGGGCCCCATTATGTCCTGAACATAGGACGGGTACCTAAAATCGCCGTTAGGTTTAAGGATATCGGCACCGGCGCGGCTACTCTCCAGTAGGAATGCATTGCCATAGTCGAAAAAGTACATGCCACGCTCTGTCATCTTATTAATAGCATTTACATGCCTGCGAAGACTCTCGTAAACCTTTTCCTTGAAAAGTTCTGGCTGTTCAGCCATCATCCTGTTAGCCTCCTCAAAGCTAAGGCCTACAGGGTAGTACCCTCCAGAAAATGGGTTATGGAGTGAGGTTTGGTCGCTCCCCAAATCAACATGGATATTCTCCTCAACCAACCGTTCCCAAAGGTCAACAATATTCCCATGGTAGGCCAGCGATACCGCTTCCTTGTTGGCAGAGGCCTCACGAATTCTGGGAATTAGCTCGTCAAGGCTGGAGTAAACCTCATCCACCCACTTTTGTCCATGGCGAACCTCAACAGCCTTGGGGTTAATCTCGGCAATAACGCCAACCATTCCTGCAACCACGGTAGCCTTGGGCTGAGCACCCGACATTCCACCAAGACCTGATGATACAAATATTTTACCCCGCAAATCGGTTTCGCCCGGTTTCATCTGCTTACGACCAGCGTTCATCACGGTAATGGTTGTTCCATGCACAATCCCTTGAGGGCCAATGTACATGAATGAACCCGCTGTCATCTGCCCGTATTGGGTCACGCCAAGTGCGTTGTAACGCTCCCAGTCGTCCTTACTGGAGTAGTTGGGAATCATCATTCCATTGGTAACCACCACGCGGGGTGCATCCGGGTGCGATGGGAAAAGCCCCATGGGGTGGCCTGAGTAAAGAACAAGGGTTTGCTCATCGGTCATCTCGGCCAGGTACTTCATGGTTAAGCGGTACTGCGCCCAGTTCTGGAACACCGCCCCATTCCCGCCGTAGGTTATAAGCTCATGCGGATGCTGCGCCACAGCATAATCCAGGTTATTACTTAGCATTAGCATGATAGATGCAGCCTGAACCGATTTATGCGGGAAATCGTTAATGGATCGCGCATAAATCTTATAATCGGGCCGGAAACGGTACATGTAGATTCGACCGTACTCCTCCAGCTCACGGGCAAACTCCTCGGCCAGAACAGCATGATGCTTTGTCGGAAAATACCTAAGGGCATTCTTAACCGCTAGCTTCTTCTCCTCAAGGGTAAGAATCTTTTTGCGCTTAGGCGCATGGTTAACCGAGGGATCCCATGGCTTGGGTGCTGGAAGCTCATCGGGAATCCCCTGCAGTATATCCTTACGGAACTCTTCAAGTGTCATAGTTACATTTTTTTTACTCTTACCGCAAAGGTAGGAATTTTAAAACGATTTCAGGCGAGGGAGGTGGGAAAGATTATTAAGATGTAAAAGGAGTTAGAAGAAGTTAGAGGAAGTTAGAGGAAGTTAGAGGAAGTTAGAGGAATGGGGTGGAATGAACCGGAATTATTCGGAATTATTCGGAATGGGAGGGAACCAGTTGTAACAGGGCGGTATTGCTGTATTAAAAAAAACTAACGTTTAATCCATTGATGTAAACAAATGTTTTTTATAAATTGCATTACTTTAGTAATACTTTACCTATTGCAATAGCTTAAAGTTCCAAATGCAACGATATTAAATACAACCCAAAATTATCACTTTTCAAAATGGAATAGATAGAATAAAGATGAAGATATGAGCACAATTGCAATAACCGACTGCGAAGGCAACGTTTTGTATAGCCTTGAAGAATGTGAGATGTTCCCCAATTACACTGCAGTACTAAAAGATGCAATTGCACAGGGTAAAGACCTAACGGGATTGTGCATTAAAAACCAAAACATAAGTAATGTAGTATTCCAAGGAACCACGCTTTACAATGCGGTGTTCGAGAATTGTAACTTTCATAAGGTCGAGTTCATTGAATGCCAAGCCGATTCCGTTTGGTTCAATAGATGCAACCTTGATGGGCTTAAAGTCAAAAAGACAAACCTTTCCAAAGCCCAAATTCACAAATGTAGTATTAGCAAGGCACACTTTACCAGGTCAAATCTTAACGACTCTTTAATATTTGATAGTAATTTACACCTTGCCGTTTTCCTTAAGACACAACTCAATAATGTTGGGTTTGATAATTGCAACCTAGAAAAAGCAAAGTTTGAAGAGTGTTCACTGGCTGAAGCAGGATTTTACAATTTATCTCCAACCTACCAATGGATTAACGATGTCCTATTCTCAAGATGCATATTGAATAACTGTAACCTGAGTTCGCTGAACTCCCTCTCGATGCTTTTCATTCGGGAAAGCAATATTGAAGATGCAGAACTTCAGGATCAAAACTTTACCAGGGTAATCAATACTTACACTAAAGTGCTGTATGCCATTGAATCCGATACGGTTTGGTGGGAAGACTTTAGAGGAAACTTTGAGCAGTTTAAAGATATGGTTGAGAACGACACGATGGAAAACGGAACTAAATATTACCTTGATGACTTTTTGTATGACGAGTTAAGCAAGGTTGTGTATTACCTGGAGCAGTGGCATAATGAACAAACAATTATTGCTCAAAATACGCTAAGCATCAATAAATGCGAATAGCAATTGCACTAAACACGATTGGTTCAGATTGTATCGTTTGCATATTGGTCATACCCTTTGCTACACCGCATAAAGTGCTACAGACATGTTAATATGTTCTTTGCATCCAACGCATTAAAAATACATCATACACGCTATAGCTTGATCCCGTTGAGCTAACGCTTTCAAGTATCATTTCTTTCTCAAGGAGGGCATCGAGCATCCTATGAATGGACGAGGGTGTACCCAGCTGATGCTTGACAAGGAATTCCTTGCTATATATTTGTGATACTGATTCCTCCTTTGCCAGGGCAAGTAGAAACTCCCATTGCTTACTGGTGATTAAATTTCTAAACTGAAGGTATATGGGCTCATTCTCCCTAAGCAACGCTAAACACTCTGCCTTCACGGCATCCAAGTTAATTTTTCTCAACGAATATAGCCTATTGCAAAGACTCTGCGTGTAAAATGTATAGCCCTTTGTCCATTCCAGCACGTAATCGATGCTTTCATCATCTATAGCTCTTCCCCCTTGTTCAAATTTTTCACGAATGAAATTTCTGTACGTTACCCTTTCAATAGCATCAAGGTTGATGAAACGGGTACTGGAGTAGAAAGGTCTATTGGCATTGGCAAAAATATCCATAAGGGTATGCCTTCGACTACCACTAAAAATAAAACAAAGCCGGTTAAATTGTTGAATATACGTACGGAGTATAGCCTCCACATTTTTCTCGGGGTAATGAGCAATTTGCTGAAACTCGTCAATGGCAACCACAACAGGATGAGGTTGTTCATTTATAAAAGCAAGCAATTGCTGGAGCGTGTATTCCTTATCGCTCTCGGATTGGTAATTAAACTGCACTTGCGGTGCGCCAGTGATGGCATCGAACGAGAATACTGGTCGTAAGCCCTTAAGCAGTTTTAGGAAACGCTTTCCCACAGGGGTTCTCTCGGGAAACTTATTGATAATTGCAGTGGTAAGCAGTTTAATGAAATCAGAGAGATTGCGTGAGGAGTAAATATCCACGTAAACAGTTCCGTAATCACCCATTTCGCCAAGCATCTCAAAAAAGCGTAAAATTAGCCCTGTTTTCCCCAATCTGCGTGGCGATATCAAAGTTGTATTCACATTACCCCTTACATTCCTCAGCAGGACATTCAACTCATCCTCACGATTGCAAAAATACTCCTTTGAGATATAACTATTAACCAAGAAGGGATTTATATCCTTTACCCTAGCCATTTTACCATTTATTTTATGCTAATATATGTAGAAAAACACATTTCGCAAAATATATAACGCATTTTGTATAACGCATATTGCGAAATTGATGTATTTAATAATCAAAGTTTATGGGTTAACCAAACTTATTCAATCCACGCACCCGCGCGGGGTGCGACTAATAGTTTAGCGGCTCTGGCGCCGTAGTCCCCTAACTTGTCAAACCCTTTCATTACTCTAGTTTTCCAATGTATTTTTCCTTGTAAAATATGTTATCATAGTCGGGATTGTCCTTAGGGCTGTCATGCAACGGCTTTTCTCCAACCTTTTGCTTCCAATACTTTTCGGGTATGCGGTCAAGGTAAGCAACACAAGTTCGGTTTTTAATGTAATAGATGCACGTTTCGCAAAGCCTTTCGGGGCGTTCGATTTCGTCGTTAAATGTTCTAATTTTTTTCATGGCTCTATTTTTTTAGGTAAGGATTGTCTAATTTAAGTAACATTTCTACAATTTCAATCATTTCTATTGTTAATTGCATATGCTTAGCCGAACTTGCAAAAAACACTCGGTTAAGATTGTATCTTTGACATACTGGTCACAACATTTCAACCAATTTTTTGTAGGTTTGTGGTGATGTGAATTGCTTTGGCTTCGCCGAGCTCGCAAAAAAAGTTCGGTTCAGATTGTATCTTTGACATATTGGTCATAACTTTTCTTATCTTGACAACCACTTTGGTAAAGGTTCTTACGTTGCCATTAAGGGTTTTGCCCAACCGTTTGACTTTTACCTGGCTGATGAAAAGGACTCAATTTATATTGATACCTATGAGCCTTATGAACTACAAGACCTTAATACACTTCTCTACTATAAGGTTTATCAAATTGTATAACTAACCACTAAAACTTTATACTATGAAACAGGAAATGGCTTTTTACTTTTCTGCTGCTTCTTTCATCCTTTACGCTTTAATTCTTCTATTTGCTTTTTATAGGCATGTAGATAGATTAAAAAAGGGTTACGAGGTTAGAAATTTTATGGGGGTACTAAAATGGTTGTTTTTATTCACTTTAATTTACTTCTTTATTTGTGAGATTATTTTAAAGGATGTTTTATTTCATTTCTTTTAACTCTTACAATTAACTTAACAATCGGAGAGGTCGGCGGGGGTTGAACTGTTGATTTCTTGTTGTGAATTGCTTTGGCTTCGCCGAGCTCGCAAAAACGCTCGGTTCAGATTGTATCTTTGACATATTGGTCACAACTAAATTATTAATTTCAAACAATTCATTCAAGTTGTGAATTGCTTTCAGATTGTATCTTTGACATATTGGTCACAACCGAAAAATGTAAAGCAAACA
>Ga0209407_1002498_pt1 | contig 17177 bp, 15 predicted proteins | sample AD_JPNHG3_MetaG_FD_184410 | JGI IMG/M metagenome (GOLD analysis project Ga0209407, IMG submission 184410) | Active sludge microbial communities of municipal wastewater-treating anaerobic digesters from Japan - AD_JPNHG3_MetaG (SPAdes) (version 2) | ecosystem: Engineered > Bioreactor > Anaerobic... | reverse complement strand
GCCTCAAAAAAATTAAATTCTGTTCATTTTTTGTCATTCACACGAAGTTTATTCTCATTCCCGCGAAGGCGGGAATACGGTAAGTCAAAAGAGTTATGGAATCCACCCCCGCCTTCTCAAGGGCAGACTTCGCGAGAGTAGCAGAAATAATGACTTTTTACGAGGCTGCCATCATTGTTGATTAAAATTTTTATATAGGTGTATATCTGGCACAGTAAGTGCTTTTGAAAGAAGGCAAGTAGGTAGAAGAGCAATAAAAAGAAAGATCAGAAAATTAAAATACAAAACAAGGAGGAAAAGTAATGAAAAGATTGAAGAGTAGTAAAGGTTTTACGTTGATTGAGATTATCGCCGTTCTGGTTGTTCTGGGCATTCTTGCGGCAGTAGCAGTTCCGAAATACATTGATTTAGCAGCTGATGCAAGAAATAAAGCGGCTGCTGGTGCAGTGGCTGCCGGTAAATCAGCGTTAAGTATGGAGTATGCAAGACTATTGTTAAGTTCTGGATCCGCGCCTAGTGCGGCAACTCTTTTAGCATCAGCAAACCTTACAACGAATTGCGGTGTGGGAACGGGTGATTTTACAGTTTCATGTACGGGTACTGGTCCGATAACAGTATCAGCAAGTGGAACTGGCGGTGGGACGGCTACAGGATCATTTGTATTGCCCTAACGTTCAGTAAAAATTGTTCTGAAGATTCAGCGTTTTGCTGAACACATTAAAAAGGTGGCGAGATTCAATCGCCACCTTTTTTTCATGTTTTTTTTGTCTCAAGTGGACCAGGTTTTGATATTATGAGCGTTTTAAATATGCATTTTCAATTATTTCCAAAAGCTTTTCACGGTCAGGTGAAAAAGCGGCAGGAGCCATCTTATCGATATCATCGTTCATGAATTCATCCCATGTTCTTGATCTTTTTAAAGTCGTAAGCTTCTCCACAGTACGGAACAGCTTGCCGCGATTATTTTGAACGAAATACAATTCAATTAGGGCAAAATTTCCCTGAAGATTGTCCGGATATTTTTCAAGAAATTTCTCCCAGTAGGCAACAGCCAGACCGATATCCCCTTTTTTTCGAAAGGCTTCGGCCAAAATAGTCAGGGGACTGTATCGCCTCGGATCGACAGCAATAGCCCTTCTGGCTTCGAGAATGGCCTGGTCATATTTGCCTGTCTTTAATAAAATCAAGCCAAAAGCTTCGTGCAATTCCGAGTTGTTCGGCCACATCGTCAGCGCCGTTCTTATTTTTTCTGCTGCTTCCTTAATGCTTCCTTTTTGCAGAAGGCAGATGGAAGCGTCTTTATAGGAAGGCCAGTAGGACGGATCCACGTCGATTGCAGATTGCAAATAGGCCATTGCGCTGTCAGGATCTCCCTTCGCGTAAAGACGGCACATGCCGAGGCTGTGAAGAGTGACGGCGACGTCTGTTTTATTGATATGCCGGTTAAAACGCAGGGCATTTTCATAGCTTTGACAAGCTTTTTCGTATGCTCCATTGGTCCAGTAAACAGATCCTAAATTATGGTGAACACGGCTGAGATTTGGTGACTTTTTGACGTTGTCTTCCATAAGGAGCAGCGGATGGGCAAAGAGTGCATTGCGAGAGAAAGCAGTGTCACCCTGCGCAAATAGAAGAAAAACGACAAGCGCCGTGATTAGTCGTTGAACGGACTTTTGATAGGAGAAATGGTCGATAACCTTCAAAAGAAATATTGCCACCGGCACGAAAAAGAGCATCGAGGGAATGTAATTCCTGTGCTCGTAAATCAGCTCCAAGGGGACAAGAGATCCTTCAGTCAGATGGTTAAGCAGGAAGAACAAAATAGAAAAGGAGATTAGAGGGCTTTTTCGGGCAATATAAAATCCCAGAAAGACCAGGAAAACGATGCAAGCGATTGCCGGCATGGTGGTCCAAGGCGTTAAAAACGAGGTAGATATTTCGACATCATGAAGCAGGGTCAGGCGGGAACTGATAGGATAGAAAAGGAGTGTGATATAAAAGATGATCACACGGGGTTCGGTCAACAATCTTTCCGATAATGTAAACGTTCTGCCTTTATAGGCCGCTCCGTTTAATATGGATGTGACGTCTACATACCAAAGAGCGATGGTGGCCAGAATCAGAATTATTGGAACAGCTACTTTCAATTTCTTGATAACGTTTTCGCGGGTTACACCCTGTATCAACAGCAGATCAAATACCCATAGGCTCACCGGGATCATGACGGCATTTTCTTTTGTTCCAATGGACAATAAGGCGGTCAGTGTGGTGAGTCCAAAAAAAATCAAACGATTGGCATGGGTATTTGCAGTTCTCCCTTTCAGGTAGAAATACATGGCCATGATATAAAACAATCCGGCCATGCTGGCCATTCGCTGAACGATATAGGTAACAGCCGTGACCTGCACAGGGCTCGTCGCCCAAAACATCGTTGTTAGAAGCGCTATGCTGTAAGCAGACTGCCCGTATTTATCGCTGAGGGACGGCAGTTTAAGGGTGTTGAGCAGAAACAGAAAAAGGAAGATGGACGCTAAATAGTGGATGGTGAAATTGATGACGTGGTAACCAAAAACATTGAGGCCGTCGAAATAATAATTGAGCGCAAAACTAAAATAGGCAAGAGGCCGAACGATTTTCTGCCCGTCCATGCCATAGAATGTTCTTTTGATATCCGGCCAATCGAGGGAATTTAGCTGGATGTTGCTGTTTCCGACGATATTGGAAACATCATCAAAATGAAAAGAGCCCTGAAAACTATTGGAATAAATTATGAACAGGAATGCAAAAAAGGCAATAAAGGCAAAAGCATATTGCCTGCCGACGGTTGACCGCCACAAGATCTGCAGATCAAAGTCATCATCTTTTTTGATCATTTCCACCTCAACCCTTTAGGTAAATTATCATAATCCATTTGTGCCGTAAAAAGAAAGAGATTTACATCCCGGATTGACGTTTACAACAATCCATTGTATTCAGATCGCGAAGATCCTTTTCGCTCAATTTTTGCAGTATAAAAAGAAAAATCGTCTTGATGGAAAAGACGATTTAAAACATGAAACTCAGAATGGATTATGGGCGATGAATAACAACTCATCAAAAAACCTACGGATCCTATTTATATCACGAGCCTTTCCTCCAATTGTTGGTGGTATAGAAAGGCAGAATTATGAAATATATAGGCACCTCTCTGAAAAGGTTGATACTAAACTTGTGGCTAATCGGCATGGCAAGTATTTTCTCCCGATTTTTATACCCTATTCGATTGTATATGTCTTGTTGCTGGGTAGCCGGTATGATGTGATTCTTTTTGGGGATGGTATTTTGTCAATTGTAGCCTGGGTATTTCGACTGTTCTATTCCCGGCCATTGATGTGTTGCATCCTCCATGGGCTTGATGTGACTTTCCCCCAATTGTTGTATCAGCGTTTCTGGGTAGGCCGGTTTATGAAAAAAGTTGATGTCCTGCTTCCGGTCAGCCGCCAGACTGCGAAAGAAGCCATTGATCGTGGCCTGGCTGAACAGCAATGTGAAATCATTCCAAATGGCGTTAATCCTGACGATTTCACGGATAAATATGATTCACAAAGTCTGCATCGCCTTCTTGGTTGTGACACAGGTGATAAACACCTTATTCTAACCGTGGGTCGTTTGATTAAACGAAAAGGCGTGCACTGGTTTGTTGAAAATGTTTTACCGAAATTGGATGAAAAGATTGTTTATATTATCGCCGGTGAAGGTCCAATGAGAGGGACAATAGAAACAATCATCAAACGGAAGAAACTGGATTCAAGGGTGTTTTTGACTGGACAGGTTGACGATGCTGATATTCGGATGCTTTATGCAGCCGCTGATCTGTATGTTCAGCCGAATATCAGGGTGGAAGGTGACATGGAAGGATTTGGTCTGGTTGTACTTGAGGCCGGAGCCTCCGGACTGCCGGTGATCGCATCACGTTTGGAAGGATTGGCAGATGCCATATCGGAAGGAAATAACGGACAATTGGTCACTCCCGGCAATACCGAAGAATATGTTACACATATTCATTCCCTAATACGTGATAAAACCGCCCGACGCGCTACTGGACAACTTGCCCGGGATTTTGTTCGGCGGCATTTTAACTGGAATATAATCGCAGATAAATACCTATCGACTTTTACAAAATATCTAAAAAATCAATCCTTGACCAATAAAACTAAATAGCGAAACAGGTTTGGGATATAGTGTTGCTGTTTTAAACGTGTTAATGTTTCGATAAAACTTCCTCAAAAAGATTCTGATACTGTCTAACCATCCGATCCAGTGTGAACATTTTTTCAACTTTTGCCCGGTTGTATTCCCCCATTTCACGACGCAATTGCGGATTCTCGGCAAGAACATTAATTTTTTCGGCAAAGGCATCAACATCGCCCAACGGGCACAGAAAACCTCCCTTCCCGTCGTCAATTAGTTCCGGTAATGATGAACAATCGGTTGCAACAACTGGAAGACCACAAGACATGGCTTCAGCAGCTGCCAGGCCAAAACCCTCACGGACCGAGGGAAAAAGAAGAATATCGGCGTCTTGATATAAAGCGGGCATTTGCTGATGTGGTATAGATCCAACACATTGGAGCTGTGGGTGATTAAAAAACATGCTGGTAGGTTGCAAACCAGAAGTGTAAAGAATATTTGTGTCTTGATCCAGTTTTTCTACAATGGGAACAAGCCATTGTGCTCCCTTTCTTCTAGTGAGTTTGCCGCAAAATAATACATTAATTTTTTTTGTCTGTTTATTGTTTTTTTGTTTTTTAGGCGAAAAAAGGATATGATCTACACCGTTATAGATAACTTTAATATCAGACGCCATTTTCATGTCCTGCTTTACCAAGTCTGCCATAAATCTACTCACTGCGGTAATGATGTCCGCCTTCCCAATAGCCAATCTGATGAATAATTTTAAATCGGTCTGACAATGTACATTTTGCAATACGCTACTATAATTCCGTAAAAAATGATCTAGTGAATAACCGTGAAACGTCAAAATCAGAGGTATATTTTTTTGCATATGAAAGATCGCATAGTCCGGAGAGGTATGAATCAAATCAGCACGGCTGGACCGCCCTATTGACAGCAAAGAGGGCGGAAACAATGTTCTGTATGGATTGTAGGGAGCAACGGTGTAGCCGGGTATCCGGCTTTCAAGTAGTTTGTGGATAACATACGCGCCGTTTCCGGTAGCCATGGGGCTTATAATTTTTTTTAAATTATTCACGGTTTATTTTCGAAGTTATAATTTTTTTTACTGCGCTTATACTTGCCGTTACCGGAACTAATGATCGTAAACGGATAGCCCGTACAAGGCTCCGTGCTGTGAGTGTCAATAGTCTCCCAAGATAAAATAACGGAATTTCCCACTGGTGCTTGATTATTTTTCGCGCCAGAAGGATGTGCCCACGTACCGTATGGTACTCGTAAAAGTAACCACCTTGCTGACTTGAACCCACACCTTCATGTTTGACGATCGCTTGACTTACGCAAGCCGTTTTCCAACAGGATAATTGTAAGCGCCAACTGAGCTCAACATCTTCTCCATACATAAAAAAATCTTCGTCAAATAAGGCGTTGCCGATGATGCGCCGATCCAACAAAAGGCAGCATCCGGAAAGGTAATGAAATGCACCGATCACCGGCTTAGAAAAAATTAGCCCACCGAGACGCTGATACCAATAGCCCGTTATCATTTGGCAACCAGCATCGATCATTGGCGCAATGAGCGCCATGTTCTTATGATCAAACATGTATTGAAGCAGTGTTGTCAACATGCCGGGAGTGGACTTAGCATCATTGTTGATCAGAAGATAATATTGGTGCGGTTGATTGCTTTCCAGCCAGTTTAATGCCTTATTCATGCCGGCGCCAAAGCCCAAGTTTGTCGGATTAACCATAAGATGAATGGCGAAGGGCCTTTTGCAATGTGTAAACTCCGCCAGAGCCTCTTGCAGTTTGGCGCTGGCTTGCCTGTCTCCGGAGTTGTCCACGACTACAACGGAATCAAGACCCTGATCGAGAAGGGACGTCAGGCAGGCAACAGTCTTGTCCGCGCCAAAATAATCAAGAATAATGGCGCAAACAGACATTCTTTCCGGCTGGCCATCTGAAAGGTTATTCATGTGCAATCATCCAGACAGTATAAAGAGAATCGCTTATCTGTTTTTCCGCAGCTTTAAAACGCATTCATCACCGGAGTCCTGATTGAAAGCATACAGGATCCTGGCTATGATTAGAAATATCTTGGATACTATGTTTAATAAAACCCTAGCAGGCAGGTTGGTTATTTTGCCATCGTAAATACTGTTGAAACTGCCCAAAAAAAAATGATGAGCATTGGCCGAAGTAGTCCATGTTTGAAAAATTTTGAATCCCGCCTTTTGAGCAAGACGTTGCAGACTTTTGGGGGTATATATAAACAGGTGTCGCGGTGGTTCTAGGCCTCGCCAGTGAGCCTTGAATATTTTATGCCCGCAACTTTTTCCGTTTGGCGTAATTGAAATAATTGTGCCGCCCGGTGCCAGAAGACGCCGGCATTCCATCAATAGTTTCAATGGGTCATGCACATGCTCAATTACATGATGCATCACAATCGCATCATATGAGGCAGCAGGCAAATTAAGAACATCAAGTGGTCCGAGATGAACCTTCATGCCGTATTTTTCAGCCGCAGCAGCGCTGATCGGATCCACTTCCTGGCCTTCGACAGACCATCCGAGATCGGCAAGGTAAGCCAGACGTGCGCCGTTGCCACAGCCCACGCCCAGCAATCTGCCTGGTTTAATATTTCCTAGATACATTCGATTGAAGTTTTCCCGCTCCTGGTAAATCGGCGTGAGACGAAGAAAAAATTTAAGGATATGTTTGCGGATGCTATTGATTTTCTTCATGGTTCGGCTTTGCTTCTGATCTGGATCTTCATGCGTATAGTATGAACAATACGCTATGTGCAGGTCTTCCGCTAACAGCATGGGGTCCAGCCAAATCAGCCCGCACTCCCTGTTTGGGCAACGGCTGAGGTTCCATGAACCGGGGGCGTCAAATAAGTTATCCTTTAGGTTACTGTAGAATAGTGTTCCCTTGGAGCCGCAGAGCATGCAGGACGAGAGGGGAATACTACGTATTATGCTGTTATTGCGCGTCCGGTTGCTCATCTGATAGTCTCGGATACAGAGATCGGTAAAAGTTTTCAAAATGCAATTCGAAACGATAATAAGCGTTATAGCATTCAAGGGCATTGGCTCTGTATTGATCCAGTTGCCTGGATATTTCTTCCACGGCCGTTGAAAGACGTGAAAGGGGGACGGCCAGACCAATGCGGTGGCTGTGGACGAAATCGCTAAGGGAACTAAAATCTGAAGTGATAACCGCAAGGCCAGCCTTCAGGTATTCTCCGATTTTGTTGGAAGAAAAAAGAATTTCCGTGCAGTTTTCGTCCATCGATTCATAGAAAGCAAGGCCGATGTCGGCCGATGATAAGGCCTCCGTCAAGCTGTCTGGGCTGATGTATTCAGTCGAAAAGAATACCGGTAATCCTTGTGCTTTTCTCACCATATTCTTAAAATACTCGGTTTCCAGAGAAGATTGACTCCATGTGTGCATGACTAATGTGCATCCACAGCGGCATGACCGCATGGCGTCAATTATTTCAAGACACTGGAACCAGGAGATAAAATTTCCAGAGTAAATTAATACAACATGATCATCAGGTATGGAAAATTTATCACGAAAATACCTGCCTTTCTTCAAAATAGGATTGCCCATAGAAGCAACGGGAAGAATTTTGGTTTTCCCCAACGGGAAATTGTTGATTTGGCAAAAGAATTCAGCGCGGGCGGGACTTGGCAAAACCGCAAATTTAAGAGATGATGTTAAGTGATATTCAAGCGATTTAAGTATTAATTTATTCCCAAAAACCGGGTTAACAGGATTCCAGTCGAGAAGCTCCATATTGTAATAAACTAATTTGTGTTTATGAAGCATGTCGTGCAGGCTGATTAAGCTGTAGAAATCGACAGGACACACATAATCGTAACAATCAAAATTTGTGATACTTTCTAACCATTTTGAAAATCGGTAAACTTCCGGATACGTGACCATTAAACCGGTACGAATGGAGGCGCGTTTCACTAACGGATAAAGAAGGTTTGAAGCCTTCTTCATGATAAATCTGTAACCTCTGAGGAAGATACTAAAGTCTGTATCGTCGAAAACAATGATGTGTGTATGTGGATCAGCAAAAGTAATGGGGCATTCATCAAGCGATCGCTTGCTTATATAGACATCCACGGAAACGCCCTTTTCAGCAAACATGCGGATGCTATTGACGATCATTGAAGAGATGCCCAATGGGTAACGACATAAAATGAAGGCGATCTTCTTTGTATAGGTCATATCATTGGTTCCTGGAGGCACCATTATGCATTCAACCGTCCATATAATGCGTTCGGATAATCCATTCGTATAGGGTTTTATCTTTTCTAGAAGCATTTTGATGCATGGAGTAACCTTTATAATAACTTTTTTCAAAGAGGCGTCTCTTCATATTTAGATACAACTGCCACTTTTTACGATGCAACCGTAAAAACCATTTCAGACGGTAAGCAGTAAAAAATCTATCGTGGGCATCGTTCCGTATTTTTGTATATGAATCCGAGATACCTTGGAGGTAAGCGCGTTTGCAAAAATATTCTTCTGAGAGTCTTGCTTCAGGAACCAAATGATATACAGAAGCGTCAGGATTATAAATTGTCCACATTTCTTGTTTTTCAATATATTGTGAAACATACGTTTCTCCGTCACCCCGATACTGAATGAGTTCCTGCGGCATGGCGTCCGGATGAAAACCACCCGCTTTCATCAAAACGGATTTTCTGATGGAAAAATTACAGCCATAAACATGATAGGGGGTAGTTACTTTTTTTATGTCCCCTAAATCGAGGATGCTAAGGTATCCGAGAATTCTTTCCCCACTCTTATTCTTTTTCCACATCTTCAGAATCCAGTCAGGTGGCTCGGATTCAAATTTCGGCAGGTTTTTCCCACCGACGAGTACCACATCTTTATCCTTAAATGATTCAACGATGGCTTCGAGCCAAGTAGGAAAAGCCTCGATATCATCATCGGCAAAAACGAGAATTTCCGCTTTTGCCATTTTCATGCCGAGGTGACGACCAACATGAAGGCCTGGCTTTTCTTCATAGAAGTATCGGAGTTGCGGGATTTTATCTCTGAATGTGGTGCAAACATCACGAGTGTTATCCGTCGAGCCATTGTCAATGACAAGCACTTCATACCAGTCAGCGGAATAGGTTTGCTTTACCAGTGACGCTAAAGTATCTGCGAGAGACTTTGCTCTGTTTCTGGTTGGAATGATGACGGAAAGAAATGTCATGCAAAGGCCGCCTTCTTTTTTTATTTCAGATTCGGAATTCATCAGGGCGTCATGTCGATCTTTAGAATTTCATAATATGGGATTGGTAAAGTTTTCATTGCAGGGCAGGGTAATCTGTGTGGGAGAATCCGTTCTTCCATTGTCAGGACGATGATCGCATCATTCGTTTCTTGCGACAGACAAAGATATTCAGCATGGCCAGCGCGGGTAACGCCAGTGGTTCTATCAAGTCGTGCAGCCAGCGAAACCATGCTGGCTTTCGGCAAATAATCTGCCGGTATAAGAATGGAACGGTTAACGTCACGCCCTCAATTTTTTCAATGTGCAGACCGGCGTCCAGCAAAAGTTTTTTATTTTCGTGAAATGGGCGCTCGCCGACATGGTTGCGTTCGATGTCTGTTCGATCCAATTGGCCGAAGAAACTGAAGTAGAAGCGAGAATTCAAGTGGGCCAGATTAGGAATAGAGGCAATCAGGAGGCCGTCATACTTCAGGACACGGCAGATTTCCAGGAGCGCGATCGGCTGCTCCGCGAAGCCCAGATGTTCAAAAACATCCAGCAGAAGAACAGCATCAAAACTGTCGTTTTCGTATGGCATCTCCAATATCGAACCCCGCAGGACCAAATCACTTTCATAATTCAAATCCAGTCCTTCAATTTGGAATCCTTGATTCCGGAATTCTTCCACCAACACGCCTTCACCGCAACCCGCGTCCAGAATCCGTGCCCCCCGACCCAGTCTTTGGATTTGACTTCGCATGAAAGCCATTTTTCGGAGGTAGGTGGGTGTATAGGACCAGTTGGGATCAAGATTCTGATGATAATCGCCTTTATCCGCATATTCCCATCCCCTGTATGGGGAAGATTTTGTTTCATTCATTTTCGCTATTCCTTGAGAATTTCATGTTTTTATCTTTGTCCAATACGTATTCTGCTGGACATGTCCGCTGTCTTTTTGGCGTGGCTTAACGATCTCGTCAACGACTTTTTTTACCCCTTCGGCCCAACCGTAATCATGCATGATGAGCATGCCGCCATCCCTGAGCCGCGGCAACCAGGCTTCCAGATCAGCCCTGCATCCTTCATACGAGTGATTCCCGTCAACGAACAGCAGGTCTATGCTTTCATGGAAGGATGCCGCAATATCTGTGGAGAAACCTCGATGCGCTTTAATGATTGTGGAAAAGGGCATGATATTATTTGAAAACTCATCCCATGTATCACGCTTTCCCTCGGTCATGCCTTCGTTGCCCCAACTATCCACACAGTGAAGCAAGCCGCATCGTTCCTGGACAGCGGCGGCAAGAAAGCATGAACTGGCGCCCAAATAGCTGCCGATTTCGACAAATATTGCGCCCTGAGGTTGTTTTACTCCAAGATGGTAGAGAAGCAGGCGTTCTTCCGGCGTCAAGTGCGTAAAAATACGCCATGCGTCTCCAAAACCTTTCCGCTGAAAAGTCAATCTTGTCGGGATCCATCGCAGCTTGCAGATCAATTTATTTGCGATGGTCTTCAATGACATATGTTCCCTTTCAGGAGGTGCGGCGTTTTCCGGCTGATCATCATTCGCAATGAGCATTTCATGCCAATGCCGCTTTCTTGATCGTGGATCGCGTTTCACGGACAAAATTGCGGTCCAGAAACCAAAGACATGCCAGATAGATAAGAACACCGGCGCCGATAAGAATAACGAGCGATATCGAAACATGGGGAATATTCATCAGCGGCAGGATACCCCATTTCAGAGTGGCGACGCCGATGGCCATAACCATTGAAGAAAGTATCATAGGCTTACCCTCCTGCCACAAATAGAAAGGTGAGAAATTGAACAGCTTTTTACAGACATAAACATGGATAAAGATTCCTAATGTTCCCACGATTAAACGGGCGTAAACAAATATTTCTAAGCCAAAAAGGGCTGCTATAAAATATGACGGCAAATAATATAGAATGGCCATGAACATCAATTTTGTATTGATATCCGGTCGCCCGATAGATCGATAAAGTTCAGTGTTTATCCCCACAATCCAGGTTATACCATTCGTGAGCCCGATAATGCTCAGAACAAAGCCAATTCCCTGCCATTTCGTTCCGAAAAGGACAAAGGCTACTTCGTAACCGACGAGAAAGATACCAACGCCCATAGGCAGAACAAGAGCCATGACCACACGGTTGGCCTGATGAAATACTTTGATCATTGCAGGGATGTTGTCTTGAAATCTGGACAGGGTGGGATACAAGACGGGAAGAAAAGAACCAAGCACAAAACCAAAAATAATGGCCACGATCATGCATCCGGTCCGGTAAAGCCCAAGGTCATGTATGCCGAGGAACTTTCCCACAATAAGATGATCACCCCATAAGGCAAACCATAGGGCTAAACTCTCGCCAACGACCCAGAAACCGAAAGTGAATAACTTCCTGGCCAATTCTCTGTTGTAAGTGAATTTCGGCCGCCAGGTGCTACGCTGCCACAACAGCAAGCAATTAAGAATCTGACCGGCCAATAAACCGGCCACGAGTGCCCAGACGCCGTAACAGAAGAGCGCCATAGGGATGGAGCATAAACCGGGGACAAAAGCGCTTAATAGTTTGATCCAGAATAGACCGCGGAAATCAAGATCCCGAATGAACAGGGCCTGCTGCACGGATGAAAAGGAGGCGATGACGATCTGTAATCCCAGGACACGAAGCACAGGACTGGAAGAGGGGCTGTTGAAGAACAAGGCAATGGCGGGCGCCGAGATGAAAAGAGCAAAATAAATCAAGACGCCAAGAAAGATGTTTGTCCAGAATACAACATGGGCCGCATCTTCTGGTGCTTCCTCGCTCTGGATTAGGGCTTTGCTCAAGCCTGCGTCCCAGAACATCTGGGCAAAACTGATGGCAATCATGGCCGTTGCCACTACGCCGAAATCGTCAGGCGTCAGCAACCGGGCCAGGATGACGAAGATAATTGGTAAAGCAGTCCGTGAAACGATCTCCGTTAGAATAGACCATTTGAAAGAATGGACGGCCTTCTGCGTTACTTCTTTATGCGTGCTCACAAATGGTGTGCTGTCATTCCCGAAAAATTGGTTCTCATACTTTTTTATCGGCCCGTTTTGTGTTGTACGAATTGAAATCTCTTAAACTTATTAACTAAGTATGAATAATAAAACTTTGGTGAAAAAAAATATTTTAATAAAGACGGATTTTTCTCTATGGCATGAACGCCCCTAGTTATTGTCTCTCTCAGGCCCATGTTGGAAACTTCACCGACGATTCTTCTGAAATTTATTTCTTTCAGGATTTCCAGCAAGGCATCCGGTTTTAACTCATCTATAAAAAGAGGGATGTTGGGCAATTGTCCCAGTTTCACATTAAAGCTGGAAAAATAGGGCTCATACCAGGAGAAGTCTTTTTTTAATAAGTATTTATTATGCGAGATGCTTTCGATCTCAGTGCCGGGAAAAATCATGGTGGGTTGAAAAGCACAGGGGCCGACCCCTCTGAGTTTTTCAAGTTTAAACATTAGATCGATGGTTAGTTTTACGTCCTCTATCGTTTCCCCTGGATGAGAAAACATGAAATATGGCGCTACGAATATCTCCAAATCACTACATTTTTGACAAAACGCCAGCACTTGATCAATCGAAACATTCTTGGAAATGGAAGAAAGAATCCTTGCTGAGCCTGATTCTACTCCGACAACGGTAGAAACACAGCCGGCCTGTTTCATGATATCTAAAAGCTCCAGCGGTATATTTGCTCTGCTTTCACACCACCATTTTAACCCCAATTTTCTGTCTATCATTTCAGTGCATACGGCCCTTACGTGGTGGGGGTTTGCTGTAAATGTCAGATCAAGAAAGTTAATGCCTCCAATATCAAGTCTTTCTTTGAGTATCTGAATTTCATCAACTACTTTTTTGGCGTCCCGGACACGGTACTTCATTCCCGCTTTTGAACAGAAAATACATTTGAAGGGACAGCCACGTGAAGACATCACGCTTGTGGCACGAATCTTTTCCTTACTTCCAAAAAGGTATTCAGGATACTCCTCCCAGGAAAATTTTGAATAAATTGGCAGGCTGTCAAGGTCTTCAAACAGATCCTGATCAGGATTACTAATGATCTTACCATTTATCCTGTAGGTGATTCCTCTGATATTTTCGATGTTCTGCCCGTTGTTTATGGCGTTCGCAAGCGCCACAATTATTATTTCGCCCTCACCCCGGACAACAATGTCAATTTCAGGGACACTTGCTAATGTGTCTTCCGGACAGTGCATGAAGTGTACGCCGCCAACAATAGTGGTTGAACCAGGGTAATTCCTTTTAATAAATTCAGCTATTTTAACAGCTTCATAACGAGTGTATGTCGTCGCTGTGATGCCAAAGATGTGTGAATCGCAGTGATGAAATACTTCCTCCAGGGGAATATTTCTATATCTGTTTTGTTCCAGGTCTAAGATTTGTACATCAAAGCGTGTATGTTTTTCAATGAACGCTGCAAGAAAGAATAACGAAAACGGTCGGGCTAATTCCCAATGACTTTCGGATTGAACACCGTAACTTGGTTTCGGCGGTTGAATGAGAGTTATTTTCAAAATATGCTTCGCTCTAAAAATGTTAAGATATGATTATATAAGTTCAGACGAATGGATTTCATCGTTTCTGTTGAAGAGATTCGTTGTGCATAACGAAGCAAATGCCCCAGGTGTGGCAACCGATTTCTTTCCCGGATAACCATTCTTCCGCATGCAAACATTGAATCTCCGCCAGGGCCGCAAACTGTTCAATCTCCGGTTTGAAAAAATACCGCATCGCATGAGTTTCCTTCAGTTCTATGACAGCGTTAGTTGCACGATCCCGCACAAAGACATGATAATTCACATCCACACGGTTTTCATTGGGATGAAGAACAGGTTCAGCCAGGCGGGTTACCTCGATTTTCTCATCCGCCATCCGTTTAATTCTGACCTCGGGACGTTGAGTTAAAACCGCTGGACCATACCAAACATCAAAAATAAAAATGCCGCTCGGTTTCAGGTGATGCTTGGCTGTTGCGAATGCGGCCTGCACATCTTTATTTGTCGTCTGATAGCTGATGACATGAAAAAGGGCGATGACGGCGTCAAAAGATTTATTTAGGCGGATATCACGGATGTCTCCATGGATGAAAGTCGGCCGTCCATATTCGGGATTATGTTTATCAGCTAGTGCTAGGGACCGGGTGTGCATATCTCGGCTGCGCTCGACGCCATAAATAGAAAAATCTTTTTTAGCGAGGAGGCTGGCATGGATGCCGGTTCCTGAACCCAATTCAAGGATGGATTGGGCTTGAGGATGGTATTTCCGGATAAGAGTCTCAATGTATTCAGCCTCCGCCTCATAATCTTTATCGCGGTAGAGCAGGTCATAATACCGTGCATAATCATTGAATATTGTGGTGCTAGAGGTTTTCTTGTTGGTTGATTTTTCATTCTGCTTTTCAGGCATAGTATAAATCCATTTAGTTGCTTTGATTATTTTAAAAGAGATTTTATGGCTTGGCACACTTCGTCTATTTGCTGTTCGGTCAAAGTCAGACCTGATGGGAGGTAGAGTCCCTGACGCGCAATGCGCTCCGAGATCGGGTATTTTTCATTCTGGAAAAGGCCCATATCGCGAAAAACCGGTTGCTCGTGCATGCCCAAAAAGAAGGGGCGTGTTTCAACGCCTTTTTCTTTCAGTAGCTGTGCTAATCTAACGGCATCAACTCCCGTGCATTCATCAAGGACAATGCCATACATCCAATAAACCTGTCTTGCCCAGGTTTCTTCCACGGGCAACTGGAGACTGGGGATATCTTGGAGTCGTTCCGTATAGGCCGTCCCCATCCAGCGTTTTTTTGCAATGATCTCCCCCATGCGCTCCAACTGGCCCAGTCCGATGGCCGCCTGAAGATTGGTGAGGCGGAAATTGTGGCCCAGTTCTGTATGGAGGAAACGCTGCTCCGGCCGGAAGCAAAGATTGCGCAGACTTCTTGCTTTCTCAGCATAAGTCGCATCATTGGTGAGAACCATGCCGCCCTCGCCGGTGGTGATGAGCTTGTTGGCGTAAAAGCTGAAGACGCTCAAATGGCCTAAACTGCCACATTTTTTCCACCGGGCTTTTGGAGTGTCCCGATTGGAAAGATACTCTGCGCCGTGGACCTCGGCTGCGTCTTCGATAATTTTAAGGTTATACTTTTCAGCAAGTTCCAGAATAGGGTCCATGTCCACGGGGTGACCGTAAATGTGGACGGGCATGATGGCTTTCAGTTTACCGTCTCCCTTTTTGAGTTCTGTTTCGATCTTTTCCAGGACCTGTTCCACGTCCATGCACCAGGTGCGGGGATCGCAATCGACAAGAATCGGCACTCCGCCATTGTAGATGATTGCCTGTGCGCAGGAAATGATGGTGAAGGCAGGCATGATGACCTTGTCGCCCGGTTGCAGCCCGATGCAGCCGACTGCCGCCTGAAGCGCCGCCGTACCGTTGCTCATGGCGATGCCGTGTTTCATGCCGCAGTATTCAGCCCACTTTTGCTCGAATTCCTCGATGAAGCGACCAGCAGAGGAAATCCATCCGGTATGGAGGCACTCGTTAACGTATTCGATCTCTTTTGCGCCGATCAGAGGTTCGCTGACGGGTATCATGTTTATTCCTCGTCAAACCTTGTTTTGTCACCGTCTCCGGTGTAAGGTCCCTGTTTGACTTCGATCATGGATGTTTCTTCCAACATTTCAAAGGAGTGACCGCCGCCGCAAAGGAGAATAAGATCACCTGAGCACAGAATCCTGTCTCCGATATGTGCCTTGCTTGACGCATAGAGTTTTACCTTCACCTTGCCATGCCGAACAATGAGAACTTCCTGTGTGTAAAGCACCTGCCGCGTGATCATGTTGTGGTGGTGAGCAGCAATCTTGTGGCCTTTCGGGTGTTTCATATAGGCGACTTGCTGCGAAAAGCTGCCTGGTGTGAAAAATTTGATCCCAGGTTCGTCATAATCCGCGCGAATGATCAGGGCAATAGGTTCCAAGCCGTGCGTGATGGTTTCAATGCTTTTATTCATTTTCAGTTCCTCTGATCGTTTGTAGTTATTAATGTTACGATCCATAATATCCTCGGTACCACTCCACAAACCTCTGTATTCCATATTCTAAAGGTGTGGATGGTTTGAATCCGACATCATTCATTAGATCATCCACATCGGCATATGTTATGGGAACATCTCCCGGCTGCATGGGCAGCATGTTTTTTTGTGCTTTTTTGCCGATATTCGTTTCTAATATTTCGATGAATTTTTTCAATTCTACGGGATTATTGTTGCCGATATTGTAAAGTTTGTATGGTGCATAACTTGAACCTGGATCGGGATTTGTCCTGTTCCAATCAGGGTTTGGCTGAGGGATTTTATTCATAACACGAACAACGCCTTCGACAATGTCACCAATATAAGTGAAATCGCGTTTCATTTTGCCAAAATTGAAAACATCAATAGGGGTTCCCTCCATAATAGCTTTTGTGAAAGAGAAATAGGCCATGTCGGGTCGTCCCCAGGGGCCATACGCAGTGAAAAATCGGAGTCCGGTACAGGGCAAACCATATAAATGGGCATAGATATGGGCCATCAATTCATTGGCCTTTTTGGAAGCAGCATATAGAGAAACCGGATGATCAACATTATCGCTTACAGAAAACGGAACTTTGTTATTCATTCCGTAAATAGAACTTGATGAAGCAAAGAC
>Ga0209407_1002496_pt1 | contig 17182 bp, 16 predicted proteins | sample AD_JPNHG3_MetaG_FD_184410 | JGI IMG/M metagenome (GOLD analysis project Ga0209407, IMG submission 184410) | Active sludge microbial communities of municipal wastewater-treating anaerobic digesters from Japan - AD_JPNHG3_MetaG (SPAdes) (version 2) | ecosystem: Engineered > Bioreactor > Anaerobic... | reverse complement strand
CGGCAACGTGCTGGCCACCGAGACCGGTACGCTCGACGGCGGCGCGACGGCCGGTGTTTCGTCGTTCCTTTTAGTCGACCATGCCGACCAGACCGACGGCGAAAGCGACAATGATCTGATGCGCGTCGCTGCCGGCGCCCGCGTCGGTGCCGCGAGCGACGCCCTGCAGGGCGACCTCATCACCGCTCTCTCCTGGCGCGAATTCGGCGCGCGCGGCTTTTACGGCACTGACCGCAAATACCCTGCCGAGGAGCGTAAATCGGACGCGCTGCTCGCGGGGACGCTGCGCTTCACGAATGATCCGCTTCAACCCGCCCGTCTCTCGGCCGCCTGGTCGCGTACCGACGACACCTACTGGCTGGATCGTCACCGGCACTCCTTCTTTGAGAACGACCACACCACCGATTTTCTGGCGATCCATGGCGACACACGCCGGACCTTCAACGAGACATTCTCTGTCGACTTGCGCGCCGACGCCGACTTGGAGACGATCGACAGCTCGTCGCTCGGCGACCACACGCGCAGCCACGCCGCATTCGCCGCCTTGCCGAATCTCACCACGGGGCCTTTCACCTGGACGGCGGGAGGTTCGCTGGATCTTTTCTCCAGCGATTCGGCTGCCTGGTTGCCGGCGGCGGGCGTCGAATGGGTGGTTTCAGACACGCACATCCTTTTCTTCTCCTATACCGAAACCGTCCGGCAGCCCTCCTACACCGAGTTGAACTACGAATCTCCGTCGTCACTCGGTCATGCCGGTCTGAAACGTCAGCGCACGCGCACGGCAGAGGTCGGCTGGAAAGGTCAGACCGAAAGGCTGACGTGGCGCACGGCCCTATTTCATGAACGCGGCGCGAACATCGTGGACTGGCTCAAACGCAATCCGGGCGGACGTTGGGAGGCGGTCAATCTGGACGACATCAAGACCTGGGGCGGCACGGCAGAAGCGCATTTGGATCTTACGGCCGGAACCGGCGTCGGTGTCGATCTGCTCGCCCTGTCAAAGCGGTGCGACACCGACTTCCACGCCAGTCGCTACGCGATGGATTATCCGAATGCCGAGGCGGGGGTGAGCGTGCGGCACCGTTTCTCGCGCGACCTGTCAGTGCGTGTCAGGCAAGGCGTCTCGAACTATACCGGAAATCGTGCGCGCGCCCATGACGACTGGTTTTTCGATACCGGTGCCGAACTGCAGTGGCGCGTACCCGCCACCGAGCGCGCCACCCTCAACGCGGGCGTCAGCAATCTGCTGGACGACGACTTTCAACTTTATCCCGGCCAAGAACCCGCAGGTCGGCGATTTTATGCATCGCTCACTTATGCGTGGTAGGCTGGTTGAGAGTTGCTTGCAGGTGTGGCACGGGCATTTTGCCTGTGTTTCATGGGCGGGACGCCCATGCCACGAGGGATTTTGCAAGAGCCCTAGTTGAAAGTTGATGTGCCGACCCCAATGCTCCTAGCTCCCAACGCGGACGAAGTCCGCAACCCCAAGGACGAGGGCGAAAGCAATTCCGTTTTTATCGCACTTGGCGAGCTATAAAAAGCACTGGAGTGCCTTTTATTGGGCATCAATGCCCAGTATGACAAGCGGAACCGACGGGACGCCACGACCCTGCCTGACGATATTGTAAAACTCGCCTTCGTAGTAAGCCACGCCAGAACTCATATGTTTTTGAAGTGACTTCATGGGCAGTATCTCAATTCCGACGTCAATTTGATCGCGGACGAAGAAGGCCAGGTGCTTGACAAAAAGATCGTATGCCACAAACGAATATTTGCCGAATTGCACCTCAACGGCCACACGATCCTTCACGAAATCGGTCTGATTATAACTGAGTATCGGCTCCTCGCCTGCCTCCTCAATTTCCTTCTTCTGCTCTTTGGCCGACATGGTAAGTGTCTTCCGAATTAGCTTCTCGCTTCGTGTTACCCAATAACTGATTCTACTCTCTTTCCAGCCCTTGGCTGACAGGAAATGCTTGAACTCCTTATTCATGCCAATCGGACTGAACAGCAATTCTCCTTTCATCCTTTTTTCTTTCGACACCTTGGTTCTACACTTTTCGGCGTCAACCGTCGCAATGACATCTTGAATCTCTTCCCACAGTGCCGGTTTGTGGACGAGTAGAAACTCAAGCCCATTGAGATGGGAATAGGTTTCGACGATTCTCATTGAGCAGCGTACCTTTCTCGCTTGTTCTTTTTCTCCAAGAGCATCGTCTGGGTAACGTCAACGGCTTTTGGGGGCCTCTTCCATGGCGCGATGGTAAGACTGTTTCCAGCTTTGATCGGATCATAAACTGGTTTGTGCATCGGACGCGTCCTGAGTGTGCCGGCGAGTTCTGCAGCGATCCTCTCTTCAGCGAGGCTCACATATTTCGGAACCACCTCTGCTCCGGCCCCTCGACGTCCGTGACGTACAGCCGCGATAACTGTTGTTCCTGACCCTAGAAACGGATCAAAAACCCAGTCTTCCGGCTTCGTCATCGAAAGAACTAAACGTTCAATCAGTTCAACGGGGAACTGACATGGATGTTCGGTCTTTTCTACATGGTTGCTCTTTACGTTGGGAATAATCCAAAGGTCTCCGGGGTTTTTCCCCAAGGGGTTACAGGAGTATTCACCCGCTTTCGGACCTTTGAAGTGTTTTTTCCCCGGATATTTTTGAGGGATCCGTACAGGATCCAGGTTGAAAAAATATTTTTCCGACTTGGTAAACCACATGATGGTTTCGTACCGACCAGAAAAACGTTTGGAGCAATGCAACCCGTGTTCGAAATGCCAAATTATCCGATTGCGCATCCGCAAGCCAAGTTTCGTGAAAACCGGATAGAGCATGGTGTCCAAGGGAATGATGGTGCCTCCATCGACATAATTCCCAACCTGCCAACAGATGCTCCCGCGCTGGGAGAGACACCGAACACACTCCTGAATGACTTCGGCTTGCTGGGCAATGTATTTGTCGAGCTTGAGCCGCTTTTCGTATTCTTTGCCAATGTTGTAGGGCGGTGACGTGACAATCAGGCCAAAAGTCTCGTCCGGGCAATTACGCAACAAGTCAAGGCAGTCGCCAGGAAACACGACGACTCGCTCGTTCGGGCCAAAGTTATCAGCTATGTTCTGCACCTTCTCAAACATGGGGATAGGATACCGGATCGGCGATGGCGGGTCAATTCACCAAACTCCCAACTCCTTGCCAGCCCACAGATACCCGCTCCCCGCCCCGCGCTACCCTCGCTCCAAGCTCACAGCGCAATCGGCTCCTCCTAACTCCTAAATCCTAAATTTTCCCTAAACTCGCGCGTGCGCCGCAACAACGGCGCGCACGTTGACAAGTCCGCGCGGTGTCACGTATAATCATACGGTATTGTCATGAGGTGCGTCAGTATTTTGTGTGCGTTGCCTGTAAGTAAGACATTATCGCGACACGATATGAATGATTGCCGCCTTGCGGCGCCCTTGCGGTCTCGTGGCAATAGGCGGGTAGCGGTCGCACATGAGCACAGGAAATCAAGAGGCTGTCAGTCAGTTTATCAATCACCACGTGATGCATCACGCGGGATCGCTCGACGCATGGAATCTGCCGTTTTTTCGCATTGATGCGCTGGAGTGGTTCCGCTATGACGCGGTGATGGTTTTTGTGGTGGGGGCGTTGCTCATCGCCACCGCCTGGGCCGTCCGCCGTTCCCACACGGCGATTCCAAAAGGGCTCGCGGCGGTGGCTGAGGCGTACGTGGTCTTTATCCGTGACCATATCGTGCGCCCGAACTTCGGCAACCGTGTCAGCCACGGGACGCTCTCTTTTTTCTGCACACTGTTTATCTTTATCCTGTGCGCGAATGTGCTGGGGCTGATCCCGCTTTTCAGCACGGCGACCGGCAACGTCAACGTGACCGCCGGCCTGGCGACGATCTTCATGGCGGCAAGCTTGGCCACCGTGGTTCAAGCGAATGGCTGGCGCGGAATCAAGGCGGCATTTGTGCCGGGCGGCCTCCCGGGCTGGCTGAAGCCGGTCATGGCGTTCATGGAGGTCGTCAGTTTTGTTTCACGCGCTTTCGCGTTGACCATGCGTTTGTTCTGCAACATGTTGGCAGGCCACATCGTGATCTACTCTTTGTTGGGGGTGATCGCGATGTTCAGCTTGATGGCAGCGCCGATGTTGGTGGTGACAGTCGGGATGTACGTCTTTGAGCTATTCGTGGCTTTCTTGCAGGCGTATGTCTTTACCCTGCTGTCGTCGATTTTTATGGGTATGATGGTCAATCCTGAACACTGAACACATGAGGTACACAATGATGATTCCCTTGGCTCAAGTCAATGCGGTGCTCGGCGCCAGCATTATCATGATCGCTGCCGCGCTAGGCATCGGCGGAGTATGCGCGGTGGGTCTGACGTGCATGGCGCGCCAGCCTGAGATACAGCCTAAGCTGCAGACCGCGATGATTATCGGCGCGGCTTTCATCGAAGGCGCGACGCTGTTCGCGCTCGTGATCTGTCTGATGAAAGGCTGACGCGTAACCGAGCCGTCAGGGCTCGGATGAGGACGTGCAAGCATGAGCGACGTGGAACACACTGCGGCAACCACAGCGGTGCCCGGCATACCGGAGCCGTTGCAGCAGATGCCGAGCAATGTCATGCAGATATCTGACAAGATGATCCTGCTGACCTGGCTGGCTTTTGGCATTACCGCCTTTTTGCTGCACAAGCTGCTCTGGAAACCGATCCTGCGCGCAGTCGAGGGGCGCGAGCGCTCGATCAGCGAAGCGCTGGAGGGCGCGGAGCGTGCACGGCGTGAACTGGCTGAGGTCGAGACGCGGCGTCGGGAGTCGGTGGCACGCGCCTCTGCCGAGGCGCGTGAGGTGACCGCGCGCGCAGCACGCGAAGCAGCCGATACGCTGGCACGTGCTGAAGACGAAACCAGAGCGATGGCGCAACGCCGGATCGAGGAGGCTCAACGATCGATCGCTGCCGAGCAACGCCGGGCGATCGAGGCGGTTCGCAGCTCTGCGGCTGAGCAACTCTGCGATACGCTGGAACAGTTTCTGCGGAACGAACTGACCGAAGAACAGCGCCGCGCCTATCAGCAGACCGTGGTGGGCGAGGTGACCGCATGACCCGCAACGAACGCTACGCGCGGGCCTTCGCGCGCGCCCTGCAAGGCGCGGCCGCAGCCCGGCGCGAAGAAGCACGCGTGACAGCAAACGTGGCCGCGCTGGAGCAGCTCTGGGAAATATCGCCGGAGTGGCGTCAGTTCTGCCGCACCCGTCAACCGGGCGGCACCCGTGCGCGCGTCGAGCGGGTGCAACAACTCTTTGCGGATGCGTTGCCGGTGGTCGTCATGCAGTTTATCGAAGCTGTGGCGCACCATGACCAGCTTGCGCTGCTGCCTGATATCTGTGCGCAATATCAGCGGCTGGCGGCGCAGGCGCGGGGATGCAGTCAAGTGCAGATGCGCTTCGCGTGCGAACCGACCGAAGATCAAGTCGCGCGCGTCCGCAACTGGGTGGCGGCGACGCGCGGTCCGGAGATGGAGGTGACGGTGCTCACCGATCCGGAGTTGATCGCCGGTATGCGCCTCTTTGTGGATGACACGCGCATCGATGCGTCACTCGCCGGACGCCTCAAGCGTCTGCGTGCGGGTCTGCGCAAACCCGTGCCTGTGGCAGCCGGAGAGAATGAGAGTGGAAAACAGGCATGAAGATTCAATTGAAACCCGATGAAATCGCGGCTCTGTTGCGTCGCCAGATGCGGCAGATCGATCAGCCGGTGGATGTCGCCGAGGTAGGCACGGTGCTAAGCGTCGGCGACGGTATCGCGCGTGTGGACGGCCTCTCCAAGGTCATGTTCAACGAGCTGGTCGAAACCGAGGACGGTGTGGCCGGGTTGGCCTTGAACCTCGAGGAAGAATCGGTCGGCGTGGCGATTCTCGACGATGTCACCCATGTGCGCGAAGGCGATCTTTTCCGCAGAACCGGCCGCGTGGTCTCGGTGCCGGTCGGCCCGGCGCTGACCGGCCGCGTGGTGGATGCGCTGGGGCGGCCGCTGGACGGCCGCGGCGCGGTCATCACCGATGAGCAATTGCCGGTCGAGGGGTTCGCGCCGTCGATCACCGAGCGTAAGAATGTGTGCGAGCCGTTGCAGACCGGTATTCTGGCGATCGACGCGCTGACGCCGATCGGACGCGGCCAGCGTGAACTGATTATCGGCGACCGCAAAACCGGCAAGACTACGCTGGCGATCGACACGATCCTGAATCAAGCCGGTACCGGCGTCCACTGCTTTTACGTGGCGATCGGCCAGAAACTCTCGACCGTCGCCGCGTTGCACAAGCTGCTGACGGAGAAGGACGCGATGGCCTACACGACGATCATTCTGGCCAACGCCTCGGATCCCGCGCCGTTGCAGTATATGGCGCCCTATGCCGGATGCGCGATGGCCGAGTATTGGCGTGATCGAGGTGAGCACGCGCTGGTGGTTTATGACGATCTCACCAAACACGCGCAGGCTTACCGGCAGATATCGCTGTTGCTGCGGCGACCTCCGGGACGCGAGGCCTTCCCCGGCGACGTCTTCTATCTGCACAGCCGTCTGCTGGAGCGGGCGGCTAAACTCTCGGACGCCAAGGGCGGCGGCAGCTTGACCGCGCTGCCGATTGTCGAGACGCAGGCCAACGACATCTCGGCCTACATTCCGACCAACGTGATCTCGATCACGGACGGCCAGATCTTTTTGGAGTCCGACCTGTTCAACGAGGGACAGCGTCCGGCAATCAATCCGGGCATCTCGGTGTCGCGTGTCGGCGGCGACGCACAGGTCAAGGCCATGAAGCAGACAGCCGGCCCGTTGCGCGTGCTACTGGCGCAGTATCGCGAACTCGAAGCCTTCATGCGCTTTTCGTCGGACCTCGACGCCAACACGGTTGAGCAACTGGCGGTGGGACGCTCGTTGATGCAGGTGCTCCGCCAACCGCCCAATAAGCCGGTGTCGGTCGAGAAGCAGGTGGCCGCGCTGGCCGCCGGTGTCCAGAAGGCGCTTGTGAAGGTGCCGGAGAAACGGTTGCCGGAGGCAATCAAGGCATTGTACGAAGCGGTCGATATGCGTGAGGCGGGCCGCGCCTACGCCGCGCGTTTCGCGGCGAATCCTGTGATGGACGAAGAACTTTCAAAGATGCTCGCGGCGTTGATCGAAGAGGCCGTGCAGTCCTTCAGGAAAGGGTGAGTGCGGATCCGGCGGACGGACGGTTGAACCATGGCAAACTTTCGTGAATACAGCACGCGGCTCGCCTCGATGAGCGGCATACGGCGCGTGACGGCGACCATGAAGATGGTGGCCGCCTCGCACCTGCATCGGGCGCAGGCCGAGTTGCGCCAGCCTGAGCCTTTTGCCGAGATCTTACGCGGTCTGCAACCGATCGTGTACGGACTGAACGCCGCCCGTCACCGCGTGTGTGCCGCACCGCCCGTCCAAGACAGCCGCATTCTGCTGGTGGTAATCACCTCCCATCGAGGGTTCTGCGGCGCGTTCAACAACTCGGTGATCCGTGAGGCGCGGCGGTGGGCGAACGAGCAGACCGAGAAGCGCGGTGCGCAGTTGGAGGCACTCTACGCCGGACAAAAAGGGTATGCGGCGCTCAAGGCGGAAATCACGCCCTACATGACGCCGCTCACGGTTGCCGCGCATCCGTCGTCCCAAGAAACGGTCGCGCTCTCAAGTTTTACAATGGACGCTTTTATGGCTGGCCGCTATGACGAGGTGTGGGTCGTGAGCAACCGGTTTGTGAACACCCTGACGCAAGAGACAAAGGTCGAACGGTTGCTGCCGTTTGAGAAAGGTACGGTCGACAAAAAGGGCAAGTTGCCGGAGGAGGGTCTTGAAAAAGACCTTGCCTACAGGTGTAGCACGGGCATCTTGCCCGTGTTTCATGGGCGGGACGCCCATGCCACGAGAGGTTTTGCAAGAGCCTCGAAGGTGATTATCGAACCGTCCGACGACCGCATGATTACCGCGCTGGCGCGGCAGTGGGTGCATCTGGAACTGTACACCCGTCTGCTCCACAGCGCCGCCGGCGAGCACGCCGCACGGGTCATGGCGATGGAGAATGCCACCATCAACCTGAGGCGGATGGAGAGTGATTTGATCCTGTTGCGCAACCGTGCCCGGCAGGCGGCGATCACCAATGAATTGACTGAAATCGTCAGCGGCGCAGAGTCGCTGGGATAAGTGAGGCGGAGTATGAGTGAGGCAAAGAGAGAAAAGGCGGACCAGGGACGGGTGATCCAGGTGCTGGGCGCTGTGGTCGACGTTGAGTTTCCGGATGGCTACCGGCCGCGCATGCAGCATGCGCTGAAAGCGACCAACCCCATGCTGAACGACCGCCCCGACAATCTGGTGCTGGAGGTGGCGCAGCATCTCGGCGACAGCCGGGTGCGTACGATTGCGATGGATTCGACCATCGGGCTCGTGCGCGGTGCGCGCGTCCGCGACACGGGCGAGCCGATCGTCATGCCGGTCGGCATCGCGACGCTCGGCCGCGTGCTGAATCTGCTGGGCGAACCGATCGACGGCCAAGGCGCGGTCAAGGCGGAGCAGCATCTGCCGATCCACCGCCAGCCTCCCGCCTTTACCGACCAGAACCCCGAGACGCAGGTGTTAGTGACCGGCATCAAGGTCATCGACCTGCTGACCCCTTACCGCAAGGGCGGCAAGATCGGTCTCTTCGGTGGCGCGGGTGTGGGCAAAACTGTCTTGATCCAAGAGTTGATCCACAACGTCGCGCAGGAACACGGCGGCTACTCGGTGTTCGCGGGCGTCGGTGAGCGGACGCGCGAAGGCACGGCCCTGTACCAAGAGATGGCCAGCGCGGGCGTGCTGGACAAGACCGCGATGGTCTTCGGCCAGATGAACGAGCCGCCGGGCGCGCGTTCGCGCGTGGCGCTCTCGGCCTTGACGGTGGCGGAATACTTCCGCGACGCGATGCATCAGGATGTGTTGCTTTTCGTAGACAACATCTTCCGTTTCACACAGGCCGGCTCCGAGGTCTCGGCACTGCTCGGGCGCATTCCCTCCGCCGCCGGATACCAGCCCTCGCTCGGTACTGAAATGGGCGAGCTGCAGGAACGCATCACCTCCACTCGCAACGGCTCGATCACCTCGGTACAGGCTGTGTACGTACCCGCCGACGACTACACCGACCCCGCGCCAGCCACCACGTTCGCGCATCTCGACGCCACGACAGAGCTGTCGCGCGCGATCGTCGAACAAGGCATCTATCCGGCGGTCGATCCGCTTACATCGAGTTCATCCATGCTTGCGCCAGAGGTGGTGGGCGAGGAACATGTGCGCGTCGCACGCGGTGTGCAGGAAGTGTTGCAGCGCTACAAGGAGCTGCGCGACATCATCGCCATTCTCGGCATGGATGAACTGTCGGAGAGTGACAAACTGGCCGTCGCGCGCGCCCGCAAAGTCCAGCGCCTGCTTTCACAGCCGTTCCATGTGGCCGAGACCTTCACCGGCATGAAGGGTGCGTACGTGCAGTTGGAGGACACGATCCGCTCGTTCGCGGCGGTATTGGACGGCAAATGCGATGACGTGCCGGAGCAGGCCTTCTACATGGTCGGCACGATCGAAGATGTGTACGCAAAAGCCGAAACCCTGAAGGCAAAATGAGAACGTTTCCGTTTCGCATCCTGACACCCGGCGGCACGATCGTGGGCGGCGACGTCACCCACGTCCAAGTGCGCACGCAGATTGGATCGCTCGGCGTGATGGCGCGCCACGCCCCGATGGTGGTGGCTTGCCCCGCTGGCGTGGTGCGCATCCAGCAAGAAGGCGTCTGGATCGAGTTCAAAACCGATGACGCGATCCTCACAACCGATGGCACCCAGGCCACCCTGCTCACCGCACACGCACAATTCTCAGGCAGTGCGTAGCACCATTCCTCTTACTTACCACTTCCACCTTGAAGTCGAATGCGGCACCCGCGCCATCCGCACCAACAAGCTTGAAGTCTGCCCGGGTCGTCTTGTCGGTGGAGTATTTGAGATCCCCTGGCCACATGGGTTCCTGCGGGGTGACTGTGAAGGCCTCCGAGTTTGAAAAGGTGAGGCAGTCCTTCATAACCCGAAACACAGTCATGGGGCACATGATGAAGGAAAGACGGGGACAATGTAAGAGCAAACGCGCACTCCCCAAACCGCGACATCAAACCGTTTTCTGTTGCCGCGTGAGGCTGTTCAAAGTACACTGGCCTTTCCTTTTCTTTTTGTGTTTGAGAGCTTTGTTTGGGAGAGTGCTGCATGCTGACGGTGATGTTGAATGCCGGATTCGGGGTGTTGGTGCTGCTGGCCTTAGGAATGAGCGGCGGTGCCAGATGGGGATGGGCGGTTTTTTGGGGCGTGGCGGCCTTCGCGGTGGCGCAGGTGGCTACGGGATTCCTGATTCAGCGACGCATCAAAGCTGCCATGGATGGCGTGCAGAAGATTTTGATGGATGGGCAGAAGCGCTTGCAGGCGAAGGTTAATCAGTGGCAGATGCGTCCGCCGGGCAGTCTCAAGCAGGCCCAGATCGAGATGGAGCGCGAACAGCGGGTTGTCGTCGAGCGGGCGCTGGAGGCGTCGCAGGAGTTGGAGCGCTTTAACCGCTGGGCGCCGTTGATGGGGCGCCAGCTTGCCACGCTGCGGTTGCAGCTCTATTGGATGCTGAAGGATTTCAAGAAAGTCGATGAGCTGATGCCCAAGGTGCTGGTGATGGATCCCATGATGGCGGCGATCAAGCTGGCGCGCATGCACATGCTGGAGCAGAAGGAGAGCATGGCGGCTTTCTTCAAGAAGCAGACGCGCCGGTTGCGCTATGGTCAAGGCGCGTTGCTCTATGCCCTGTATGCGTGGATTCTGGTGCAGAATCAGGATGTCGACGGGGCGCATAAGGTATTGATCGAGGCGGGGGAGAAGATGGAGAACGAGACGCTCAAGCGTAACCGCGAACATCTTGCAAACAATCGCATCGGCCAATTTTCCAACGCCGGCCTGGGGGACGAGTGGTACGCCCTGCATCTTGAGCAGCCCAAAATCAAGATGCAGCGTCAGCGGGGGAATGCGTACGGTCGGCCGTTTTGATGGATTGTACGATGCATGACACGGACAGATTGGAGTTGCTCGGGCTGGAAGTCGCCTGCATCATCGGCGACCTGCCCGAAGAGCGCGGCCATGAGCAGCGGTTGCTGATTGATGTGTCGCTGGCGTGTGATCTGGCCGCAGCGGGCGCGAGCGACGCTTTGCGCGATACGGTGGATTATGCGGCGCTGGCTGCGGCGATCCGTGCGGAATTGCGCGCGGCGCGTTGCCAGATGATCGAGCGCGCGGCCGAGTGTGTGGCGCGTGTCTGCCTTGGTGATCCGCGTGTGCGGTCGGTGCGCGTGCGCGTCGAAAAGCAGGGCGCGGTGCCGGGGCTGCGCGCGGCGGCTGTCACCGTGACGCGCCAGAGAGGCGGTGGTCCCGCATGATCCCGCGTCCTAAACAAGCTGTCGTTCTGGCGGCCGGTCTCGGCACGCGCCTGCGTCCACTGACGCTCGCCCGGCCAAAGCCGCTGATGCCGCTTTGGAACGTGCCGCTGCTGGAGCGTATCCTGCGCCTGTTGGAGGGGTGGGGGGTGGAGCGCATCGCGGTGAACCTGCACAGCCTGCCCGAAGCGATTCAGGCCTTTCTTGATCGCCGCGATAGCCGCGCCGAGATTCGCACGTCGTACGAGCCGGAGATTCTGGGGACAGCGGGCGCGTTGCGTCCGCTCCGCTCTTTCCTCGGTGCGGAACCCTTCTGGGTGGTCAATGCTGATATCGCGGTCCGCGTGACGGTCGAGCCGCTGCTGCAAGCGTTCGCGGCGGGCCACGGTTTGGCTGCGGCGTGGCTGGAACCGAAGAAGGGGCCGCGCACGGTCGAGGCCGACCGGCGCGGGCGCATCACCTGTTACCGGAGTCCGACGCCTGGTGTGCCCGGCACCTTTACCTTCTGCGGCTTGCAACTGGTTTCGCCGCGCATTTTCGAGTTTCTGCCGGATCGCCCGTTCTGCACGTTGGTGGAGGCTTACGAGAACGCCTTGATGTGCGGCGTCTGCGTGCAGGGTGTGGTGGCCAAGGGGAGTTTCTGGGATGACGCCGGTACGATCGATGCCTACCTGCGGTTGCACGACCGGGGGGCGGCGGCTAAAGGGATGCCGCCCGAGGAGCGGGATCAGCAGTTGGTGGACGGCGGGCTGGCGTCGGGGCTGTGGGTGAGCGAAGGTGCCGAGGTGGCCGAAGATGTGCGGGGAAGCCGCAGCGTAGTGTTCGGCGAGGCGCGCGTGTTGCCGGGCAGCGTCCTCAAGAGGTGCGTGATCGGCGGCGGGTGTGTCGGCGGGCGGCTTGATGACGTCGTATGCGTAGCGGCCGACAAGGCGGGTGATGATGCGTTGCCGGAGGCGCTGGATGAGCTGGGGTGGTCGCCGCGCGAGACCGCCGTTGCGTTTCTCGGGACGCGTGGATCGAACCGCAGTTTTTGGCGTCTGTATCACGGTGCCGACCGGGTGATTTATATCCGCTACAGCCTTGAGCGGAGCGAGAACGCGCGCTATGCCGGGCACGCGCGTCTGCTGGCGGAAGCCGGCGTGCCGGTGCCGCAAGTGTTGGCGGAGTTGGTGGAGCGGCGCTGTCTGGTGATGGAGGACTGGGGCGACGACTCGCTCCAGAAGCGCATGAAGGCGCGTCCGGAGCGGGCTGAAACGTGGTATCTGCCGGTGGTGAAGGCGTTGGCGCGTCTCCATGTGGAGGGCACGCGCCGTGTCGCGGCCGAGTCGGACGCGATGCTGGAGCCACCGTTTGATGCCGCGCTCTACGACTGGGAGCACGGCTTGTTTGAGACGCATCTGCTCAAAGAGCGTTACGGACTGGCAGCGTTGCCGGGCGACGTGGCGCGTGAGCTGCGGCAAGTCGCGGCGCGCCTGCTGGATGCGCCGCAGGTGGCGCTGCACCGCGACTTCCAGTCCAGCAACATCCTGTTCTGCGGCAGGCGCATGGCGTTCATCGATTTCCAAGGATTGCGGATGGGAGCGGCCGCTTATGATCTGGCTTCTCTTTTGTATGATCCTTATGTTACACTTACTCCTGAATTGAGAGTGCGTTTGGCGCAAGCTTATGAAGTATGCGCACCCGACCTGCATGAAGGTGTGGTGCTGCTCCACATCGGTGCCGTGCAGCGGCTGGTGCAGGCATTGGGTGCGTTCGGGCGGCTGGCCTCCGTGGGGCAGACGGGCTTCATGCGGTACATCCTGCCGGCGTTGCAGAACCTGCTTGAAGCTGCTGACGTCTGCGGGTTGGATGCTGTGGGCGGGCTTGCTGAGGAGTTGATTGCGAGAGAAACTTTAATGCTGCTGTAGGAGGGCATGAATGGGTGCCGTTCGTAAATCTGTTGTGAGTCGCCGCAAATCTGGCGTGAGTGCGTTTGTCGCGCGTGTGCGGCGCGAGGCGCGCTTGAGGCGGGAGACCGTGGTTCTGAAGTCGATGGGCCACGAGCGTGTCTTCATCGCCTATGACTGGGGCAGTGACACATTCATCTTTGAGAAGGATGTCTGGAAGCATCTGGAGAATCACAGCCCGGTGCTGATCGTGCGCAAGCGGGATCTAATCAAGGGGACCGGCGGCTACGTCATGACGTTGACCACCGGTAACCACACGGTCGCGTCCATCCCGTTGCTCTCGGGCCAATTCTGGAATCTCGGCCGTGTACCGGCCTCGCGGCGGAGCAAGACACTGCGGGATGCCATCGTCTGCGCAAATGTGGTGGACGGCGTGATCGAAGTCTCGCAACGCGATGTGCCGACCGACGTGGTCACTGGGGCCGACGAGTGGTTGCAGAGCGTCGGGTTCGCGCTTAACGACGTGATCATGGGCGAGCGTAACGACGCCGCTCTTGAATACTACCGGCAGCAGGGACAGGAGTGGCGCGTCAAGCCGTTGGCCTGGACGCGGCGCGAGATGGATGCGGCTCTGGCCGCGAGCCGCACGCGCATCGATACCCGTCTGCGCTACTATCACAGCGCCAAGGGCGTGCACTTCCTGACGTACACCGATTTCAATGCGTTGTTGGTGTTGATCGAGGCGGACTATGCCGGATTTGTGGAGTGCCTGCGCGAGCTGGTCTCGGTTTTCGAGGGCGATGTGCGCTCCTGTATGCGTTCGCCAAAGTTTCATGGTCACAACGAGATTGAGCTTTTCGGTCTGCGCCGAGGCGTGGCGTGCGAGATGATCGTGCCCGAACTGGAACAGATCATGGAAGGCATCGCGCTGGAGCGGCTGGATGCCTCGCAGGTGGCCGAGCGGATGCGGGCGGTCGATGCGCAGTTCAAAGCTTCGTTGGAGCGGCCCGAACTGGCCGATGAGTCGAGCGAAGATTTCGTCGAGACGCTTTACAGTCATCTCACGGGCGAGGTCTATTACGGGTCAGGGGCGGCCATTGCACCGGCGTTTGACGACCGCCGCACGGCGCTACCGGGCGCGACCTTCCGGGGCGGCCGACCGGATTTCCATCCGGGTGCCGACGAGCGTACGAGGGTTCTGCTGGCCAACGTTCAGCAGATCATGAGCCAGGGCGAGATCATCGAGTACGCCAATATCTACGAGGTGCGCTCCGCAAGTGACGCCACGAACAATCTGACCGTGGGCGCGGGCGCGACGCGCGAAATCGTCGTCAAGACCAATCGCCGCCCGCTCTGCATGAGCTTGATCGAGAAACGACTGGCGCAGAAAACGTCCGGCTACGGCAGCTACATGCTGGCGCGCGTTGAAGCCTTCAAGGCGTTGGGCGTGGGCTTCGGCGAATATCGTTTGCTGTCGTGGCTTGACAGCACCGCCGGGCGCGAGATGAACTATTTCATTCGCAGCCGCAGTCCCGGCGAGCCGCTGGAGGACATCCCGCCGCGGCTGTTTCAGCGCACGGGCGAGTTCGGCGGTAATCAGGGCGGTAAGGATCCCAGAGTGGTACTCAAGATCGGAGCGTTGCTGGGGGACGCTGCGGCGCAGAATCTGGTGCTCAAAAAATACCTGCCCGAAACCGGGGGATGCCGGTTCGGGGAAGGAAAGGAGATTTTTGATTTCGGATATGATATCACCGTCAGGCGCGAGATGCCGAAGGGGGTGAAGATCTGCTCGGTCCGTGGCTCTTGCGGTTGGCCCAACAACGCCCACACCGAAGAGAACCTCGATGAGCTATTCGATTTTTATTTTGATTGCTACTCGCGGGTTCTCCACCGGTTTTGGCTCAATCACCGCGATGCCGTGCCGCTCGACACCTTGGCGGAGCACTTTTTCGACGGGTTCGAGTTCAAGACACGCGAGATGCACTGGAACTACTCAGTGCGGCGTGAGCAGTTCGACGATTTCGATCCGGGCTTGCCCAAGCACTACGGCTTTGCCAAGAGGTGGCGGTTCGCGCTTTGGTCGCTGGAGCGTCAGTTGCGCCGTATTGAAAGCCTGCGGACGCACTTCATGCAGCACGTGCGGCGGGTAGCGAAAGCCTCGGGGGACGAGCGGGGAAACAGGTGCCATGATCATGTCTAAGACCTCCGACAGTCTGGTGACGGCGTTCTCCCCCTCTGCAAACATCAATCTCGTTTTTGTTGAAGTGACCGATTCCGCGCGCGAGCTGGAGCGTAGTCATCTGTGCGGACCGACGGCGGGCTTGATCCAGGCCGAAGCTCTGGCCGCAGTGGCGTTGCTCGGTGCCGAGCTGTCGCAGCCCGAAGAGACGGTCACGTTGCGTATGCGCGTGTCGGGGCCCGTGGGCGGTTTGCTGGTGGAGGCCGGAGCCGATGGTAGCCTGCGTGGTTACACGCATGTCAAAGTGATGAATGAACTGGATGAGTGCGAGGAACTGGATCTCTCGTGTGCGTTGGGCGATCAGGGTGAGATTCAGATCGTCCGCTCGCTGCCTGGTAAAATCTTGGCCAGCGGCGTGGCCGCAGTGTCGCCCGCCTCGGTCATCAAAGGGTTGGAGCAGTACTACCAGTACTCGCTGCAACGCCGGGTGCTGGTGCAGGTCTCCGCTTTGGCTTATGGTGGGTTCATCGACGGTTCGCGCGGTCTGCTCGTGGAGTGTCTGCCAGACAGCGACCGCGAGACATTCGAACGCATCGCGCGGTACTTTGAGGATGGTACGGTACAAGAGAGCCTGGAGGCCGCAGCCTCGCCGCGAACCCTCTGTTCGACGCTGGGACTTGACGACTGCGTGTTCCAGCCCGCCAAGCCGCTACAGTTCGCGTGCCGCTGCACGGCAGAACGAGTCGACGCCATGCTGACCGCCATGCCGTCCGCCGATCTTGAAGAGTTGGTGCGCGAAGACCGCCCGGCGCGGATCTTCTGTCACATGTGTGGCAAGGGCTATGAGGTGGCCGTCGAACGTCTCCAGCAGATACTCGACGAACGTCGCTGACAGCGCCGCGCGAAAATTTTTTTCGACTTCCCGGTTGACTCCCCGCGCGGGGCTGTGGTAATGTGTGCGGCTCTTTCCGGGACACCAGGCGGTGCGCGCCGCCCGGGGCGCCGGGGGGCGGCGGAGGGGGTTGCGGTTTCCCCGCGATTTTTTCCGCCGGGGGGGGTTGACAGGGCTCCGGCTTTTTTGCTATAGTCTACCCCCGCGTCCGCAGAAGGCGGCTGTGCCGCGCGGCGCGAAATTGCTCTATGACATCCGGTCGTTCAGGCGCAGAACCGTGTCGGGTCCCGAATCAGTTCGAGGCGGGCCGGCGGGGATGCGGGAGAATAGGAAGCTTGTGACGAACCTGTCCGGAATCGAAATGGAAAAAGCGGCGGGTGGGCGGGCCTTCGGGTCTGCGCGCCACGCCGCGAGAGAGATTATTCTGAGAGTTTGATTCTGGCTCAGAACGAACGCTGGCAGCGTGGATTAGGCATGCAAGTCGAACGGGATCGGCCCGGTAGCAATACTGGGCCGTGAGAGTGGCGGAAGGGCGAGGAGCACGTGGACAACCTGTCCCGTGGGTGGGGATACCGTCCCGAAAGGGGCGTTAATACCGAATGGGGCACCGGGCCGCATGGCCCGGATGCCAAAGGCGGGGACCGCAAGGCCCGCCCCCCCGGGAGGGGTCCGCGCACCATCAGCTAGACGGCGGGGTGACGGCCCACCGTGGCTTACGGTTAGCTGGTCTG
>Ga0209407_1002489_pt1 | contig 17202 bp, 10 predicted proteins | sample AD_JPNHG3_MetaG_FD_184410 | JGI IMG/M metagenome (GOLD analysis project Ga0209407, IMG submission 184410) | Active sludge microbial communities of municipal wastewater-treating anaerobic digesters from Japan - AD_JPNHG3_MetaG (SPAdes) (version 2) | ecosystem: Engineered > Bioreactor > Anaerobic... | reverse complement strand
GCTTCCTCCAGCTCACTCCCTTGCGGTCGCGGCCTTGCCGTTTCGCTACGCTTGCTGTCACTGCTTTTGCGATCAACTCCTTTCAGTTGACTAGTACATGCCCATGCTGGGCGCACGAGTTGAGCGGCGTTCCACGCCGCCCCCGCCCCAGTACCGGCAGTCCCGGCAGTCCCCGCAGCCGCCCCCAAAACCTTCGTGCCCTTTGTGCCCTTTGTGTGAGAAAATTTCCAAATCACAAATCTAAAATCCCAAATCCCAAATTCCCCTCACGTCTGCGGTATGCTACTATCTGTCTTTTCAGTTTTACAAAGGATCAACACATATGGCTCTCGGTGTAGGCATCGTCGGTCTTCCCAATGTCGGCAAATCTACGCTCTTTAATGCATTGACCCACGCGCAAAACGCGGAGGCGGCCAATTATCCGTTTTGCACGATCGAACCCAACAAGGCGACCGTCGCCATGAACGACGTCCGTCTGGATGCGCTGGCGGCAATCGCCAAACCCGCCCAGATTGTGAAGGCGACGGTCGACTTCATTGACATCGCCGGACTGGTGCGTGGCGCCAGTGCAGGCGAGGGGCTGGGCAATAAGTTTCTGGCTAATATCCGTGAGACAGACGCCGTCCTGCAGGTGGTGCGGTGCTTCGCCGATGACGACATCGTGCATGTCGAGGGCGGTATCGACCCGGTGCGCGACATCGAAATTATCGAAACCGAGCTAGTACTCGCCGATATGCAGTCGCTGGAAAAACGCATCGACCGCATCTCGCGCCAAGCCCGTGCCGACAAGGAGCTTCGCAAGGAGCTTGAGGCCATGGAGCACCTTATGAAACACCTCAATGGCGGTCATCCGGTGCGGACCTTTCCGCGTACCAAAGATGATGCTCTGGACACCACGCTGACCGAACTCCAGTTCCTGACCGACAAGCCGGTCATCTACTGCGCCAACGTGAGCGAGGACGAGCTTGACGGCACTAGCGATCAGGTCGCCCGTGTCAAGGCGTATGCGGAGGAAAAAGGATGTGATGTCGTCGTGATCTCTGCCAAGATCGAAGCCGAACTGGCGGGTTTGACCGACGCTGAACGTGATGATTTCTTGGCATCATACGGCTTGCAGGAGAGCGGACTCGATCAGACGATTCGCATGGCGCACCACACGCTGGGGCTCGCAAGCTACTTCACGGCCGGTCCCAAAGAGGTGCGAGCGTGGACGTTCCACCGCGGCTGGACCGCCCCGCAATGCGCGGGTGTCATCCACACCGATTTCGAACGCGGGTTCATCCGTGCCGAAGTGATTGCCTTTGAAGACTACGTGCGGCTGAACGGCGAAGCCGGCGCGAAAGCCGCCGGCCTCATGCGTGTCGAAGGCAAGGAGTACGTCGTGCAGGACGGCGATGTCATGCACTTTTTGTTCAACGTTTAACGTGGGCGCAGCCCGCAACCCAATTCAATCTCACACAAAGGCACAAAGGACACAAAGGTTCCATAACACCCTATTCCCCTTAGTGCCCTTCGTGTCTTCGTGTGAGAAACAAGAGGAACCACCCTTGCGCATTGCGTTTTTAGATTCCGGTATCGGCGGGCTCACGGTGTTGCGACAGGCACTCACCGTGCTGCCGGCCGATCAGTTCGTCTATTACGCCGACACGCTGAATGCGCCCTACGGGATCAAGCCCAAGACCGATGTCTTTGCATACGTACTCGCAGCCGCCGACTTTCTCGCAAGTTTACAGATCGACGCGCTGGTCCTTGCCTGCAACACCGCGACGGCAGTCGCGGTTCAAACGCTGCGCAAACGTTATCCGTTTCCGGTGATCGGCATGGAGCCGGCCATCAAGCCCGCGCTCATGCAGGGCACGGGCAAGGTCATGGTATTCGCCACCTCGCTGACACTGCGGGAGAGCAAGCTCGAAACACTCATCAGCAACCTCGGGCAAGGCCACCGGGTTGAGTGCCGTGCGCTGGACCGGCTGGTTCCGTTCGCCGAGGCTTTTGATTTCACTTCACGCGCCGTCAGTGACTACCTCGCCGACCGTCTGGCTGATATACGCTGGAGCGAATATGAGTCGGCCGTGCTGGGCTGCACCCATTTCCTGTTTTACCGCGACCTGATCCAAGAGTGTACAGGGCCGGACATCCGGTTGATCGACGGCAATCAAGGAACGGTGAACCAGTTGGCGCGCGTGCTCGAACCGCTGCGCACGCAGGCGGCCGCCCCGGTTCACGACGCCGCGCCGCGCGTCACGTTTTACGCATCGGGGCATAAAGAAACACCAGCACGCGTCGAACGCATGCTGGCGCTCTTGGACGATCCAAGTTAATTAGTTCATTAGTGCATTAGTTAATTAGTTCATTAGTTAATTAGTTCATTAGTTAATTAGTGCGTTAGTTTGTCCGGGGGCGCATTACCCTCAAAAACCTCTGTGCTCTCTGTGTTCTCTGTGAGAGAAAAACCCGAGCAGTGCTGCCATCCCCAAAAAAATCTGTGTAATCTGTGTCATCTGTGGATGAGAAAAAAACTCCTAAATCCTAAATCCTAAATCCGAGGGGAGGCTCCGCCTACCCAAGGTACGCGCCTTGCTCGCGCAGAACCTTCTGGATATCGGCCGCCGGCAGGTCACGCGGACGAACCCCGCCCTTGGCCGCAAGCGCTGCCGCAACACCGGCCGCTTGACCGGTCACCACGCACACAGGAATCAGGCGTACGCGATCGATCAGATCCGGCGCGCACGAAATACAGCGGCCCGCCACGATCACGTTGTCAACGCTCTTCGGCAACAGCGAGCCATACGGTATCTGAAACTCCGGCAGACGCAGTCCGTCATGCCCGGACACCGCCACCGTATCCGGGTAGGTCGTGCGTTCCACGGCACCCTTCTTGTCGATGCGCACCACGCCGTTTAACAGGCGCGTAGCGCGAACGCCGAGTTGCGATGTCGTCTGAGCCAGATAGACCTCTTCATAGCCCGGAGTCTTGCGAATACGCTGCGTGTAGTTCCAAGCCGATTTACGGTGCATCATTTCGGCCTGAGTCATATCACGGATGTCGAGACCGTTACCTTTGCTGCCTAGGCTGTTCACCCAACGCACCGACTTGAGGGGCTCGCGTCCGCCGATATTCAGCCGCGTGTCCTTCGGCGCTTTCGATTTGTCGATGCGGTCGGTATTGCCGAGGCGATGCACGAAACCCAACGCATGCGAGATCTGGGTATAGCTCTCACCGGCCTGGAAGAAGACATCACCGTCGCCCGATGCGTCCACCACCACTTTGGCAAGCACGGCCTGACGGCCCTGCTTGCTCTCGAAAACCACCCCCTGCACGCTCTGGCCGTTCTGGATCACGTCCACCCCCCACGCATGGAAGAAGACATCGACCTTCGCTTCCTGGACCATATCGTCCATCAGCACTTTAGCGGCCTCGGGATCAGCAGTCGGCTGCCCGATGTTCGGCTCCAGTTTGGTGATCGCGCCATCGCCCATAGCTTCCAGACGGCGCATAAACTCCTCGCAGACACCGCGCGTCACCAGCTTGAACTCGCCGTTCTCCTTGACGCCCGTCCCAATGATGATCAGGACCATACCGTTGGTGAAAAGACCGCCCAAACTGCCATAGCGCTCAATCAAGGCCACTTTGGCACCGGCCCGCGACGCTGCCACCGCTGCACCGAAACCAGCCGCGCCGCCCCCGACCACCACGACATCCGCCGTGTGAAAGATCGGTAATTCACGCGCTGGCTGAATGACCTTACCACCCTCCAGCCGCGCTGAAGGCACATCCTGCATCGAAGGCTCCACCACGCGGATATTCCGCGCGAATCCTGCATACGCGGGGTCACCGTCCGTCTCATCGGCAAAACCGCGTCCCGCCAACATGCCGAGCCCCGCCGCCGTACCGCCCAAACCCAACCGCTTGACCATATCTCTGCGTGTGATACTCATCGTGCATGAACCTCCATGAAAAGCGTTAATAGACGCCTCCCAGTGTAGCGAACCTGCCGCACATCGGCAAGACCAGCCGGACGCGATTCGTGAGCCGGATATCAACCATGCATGGGGCGGTCCGAGACGTTCCGCCCTAATGCTGATACTTCAAATCCATTCGCCGGACTTGCGCAGCACTAGCCTGAGAAGGGCGGAGCAGGAACGAGCAGACGCGCGTCCCTCCCGTCTTATGACCGGGCTTGCGGAGCGCTGGAGCAAGCATCTGCTTGACCGGCAGCGGTCACGCCGCCACCCATCCATCAAGCCCTCTACCGTACGAAGAGCACCGTGCCCTGGCTGGATATCCAATAACCGTCTGAACGCATGGACACGCGAGCATTGCCGGCACCCTGACCGCCCGAAACATGCCAAGTGGGCGTTGTGAGCGCCGTGCCTGTAAAGCCAATCAGCTTCGCCTGTGAAGGAACAGGATCCAGCGCAAGGTTCACCGTGCCAAGCGCCACATCACCGTTCACATTGAAGAGCGTGCAGGAATCGGCATTTGCATCATTCCATACGCGCGTCCAGTCCACCGTTCCCTCCGTGGCAAGGCCGCCGAGTGTCACCGTGTCCGCCGCATGGTCGAGGGTGGTGCCGTCCGCCATCGTCAGTGTGGTTTCAGCGCCCAGCGTGGGCGCGGCAGCATAACCCGTGAGCCATGCGGGCGGGGTGGTGCTGCCCGTGCCCTTGTTCAACCACTTCTTGCGCAAGTAGGCGAAGAGTTCTGCCTCCTGGTCGTGCGTAAGCGGCTGCGTCGTGGCGATGAGTTCGCCGATCTGGCCGTACCACATGCGATTTCTGGAGTCATCGTCTCCGTACCACTGCGGAGCACCATCCTTCATCAGGCGTCCGCCAAGTTGCACGAGATCGATATCGAGAGGTTCGCGGGCGCCAAAAGCCACTCCACGCGGCACAGACGTCACGCTTGTCCCGTTCGTCTCGTAGGCGACCAGTGCCGCATCGGCAACCGTATGAACCACGAAGAGGTATGGATCCCCTGTGACCGGGTTGCTAGTCCCCGGAGAACCGCCTGCGCCCTGTCCGTCATCCACGGTCATGTTCAACTCGTTATTCTCGGAGCAAAAACACACGCCCGGCTGCGCCTCCTCGGAAGCCGCCAACGTCGTGCGGGCGAAGGAGAAGGCGCCACCCCACTTGCCGTATCCCCCGCCGCTGTACCCTGTGGGGTGCAATGTCCATTGCGTCCGTTTGGCCGCCATGTAGATATGGAGGGAACGCGGCGAGGTCCGGTTCGTGTAGCTGTCGAGCGCGAGCGCCTGAGCGCCGCTGAACTGGAAGGTCGTGTTCCCGTTGATACCGTCCGCTACGAGGGAGGGAGCGCCCGGCACCGTAGCCGTATTGCGTCCATTGATCGTAAAGCAACCTCCCGCAGCTCCCTTGTTCACGAGGTTCGTCACAAGGTTGTTCGCATCAAGCGTATATGTGGAAGCGTCCGTCGCATCCACCCAGATGTCCACCTGAGGCGGCATCGCGTCCCGCGCGAACGCAATTCCACCGGCCGCGACATCCACATAGCCCACGCCCGTAATCGACCCGCCGAGGCGGAGCGTGCCCGCGCCCGTCTTTGCGACATCCAGCGCCACGCCTTCCGTCGTCGTACCCGCATTGAACGCGAGATGCGCCGTAGCGTTCTCCGGCACTTCCACGGCGAGCGTGCTCGCGAGCGCCTTTGCCTGCTCATCCGACAGCGTGCCCGCACCGAACCACTTGCTCTGCAGATAGGCGTAGATCGTCGCCGTCTCCTCCGCCGTCAGATCACGTGAAAAGACGAGCACCTCGCCAATCTGGCCGATGTACGCGCGATTATCCTTGTGGTCAACGCCCCAAATCTGCGGCACGCCCGCACGCAGGCGCGTGCCGATGGCCGTAGCATCGATGTAACAGTTGCCCAAGCCCGCAGGCGTGTTCGTTGCGATCACATATCCGCCGTCGCGCCACACGCCCGTGTAGATGATCTTCCGCTCGCCATCACGTCCGGAGTGCGTGATGTAAGGCTCGCCCACCGTCAAGCCGGTGTTCAAGCTGGAGACACTGCCATCTTGAGAGTACGTGCTGAGCAGAGCGAATTTCGTCGAATCACCATGCTGGTAACTGAGCGCCCCAGCACACTGGTTGTCGTCTCTGGTGGGATTGGAGTACACCAACGGGTCTTTGGCTGCCATCGAGAAGGGGCCGCCCCACCGGCCTGCGCCGCCGGTGCCGCTCCAGCTTGTCCATTTCGAAACGAGGAATACGGTCGTGCGCACGCCGCGGTTCGTGTAGGCCGTGGTGACGAGTCCTTGGCTGCCGTTGAAGAAGAGCGTGCCGCGACCGTTGATGCCGTCCGCCACGTAGGTCGGCGGCATAGGCATGTAGCTGCCCAGGCCCCTCACGTTGTCAAACGTACCGCCCGCCGTGCCGAGGTTCGGCACACTGCTCACCGCAGCGCCGTCCTCAAGCCCGAGGCGCGAGGCATCGAACCACACGTCCGCCGTACCGCAGAGGGCGGAAGCGAGATCGGTGGCATTGACAATCTGCGCCTCGTCACCCAGCACGATCTTCGCCCGAGGCGACACATTAAGCTTCAACTGATCGTCGAGGCGTCCCTTCGGACCTAACTCCACCGTGCCGTCCTGAATATCGAACGTGCCGCGCGTGCCGACCGGACGTAGCAGCTTCAACGTGCCGCCGCCTGTTTTCACAAGTCCCGCATAGTTGGGGCTCAGCGTGTTGGCGGACCATCCAAACTGGAGCATCGTATCCACCTCAAGCGTCGCGCCGTCCTTGACGTCGAACACCGTCCTGCGCGTCCCGTGCGCGAGGTGGCACTGGTGCGCCTCAATGCGCGCGGGACGGCCGTCTACGGACGGTATCACCGTGATGGGACCGTTCAGGCCGAATCCCTTCCACTTGGCTCCGCTTTCAAGCTCATGCGAATTGCTCCTGAGCTGGGCGTAATAAGCGAACATCCGCCCGCCGCGCAACACCACGTTGCAGAGGGGCGTGTGGGTGTCCCACTGAGAGATTCCGATTTCACCCTCTTCATGCACTTCAAGCGTGAGCACGTATTGGGCCGTGTGACCGCCGAACACATCGCCGTTGTACAGTTTGATGCGGCCTTCGTGGATCACCCAGGTCGTCCCCCTGAGATCCGCCAGCGGGGAGTAGAACTGGGTGTTCAGCCGCCACTCCCCGGCGCCTGTCTTTGTGACCCGGGCACCGGCCGAATAAAAGTAGTTGGAATGGATGCCGAACTGGACGCCCTCCGGCACGTTGAATGACGAAGCGCCCTTGAAGGTGATGCGCGTGCGCCCTTGGTTAAAGGTGCCCGTGATGCCGAGCCCGGCACCGTCCTGCACCGTCACGCCTCCCGAACCGAAGCAGCTTTCCGCCGCGACGTTCACAAGACCTTCTTGGATCGTGAGGGAATCATACCTCGTTTCGCTCCCGGTGGGCAGAACGAGCGTGCCGCTCCCCGTTTTGATGATGTCCGTATAGGGCTCCACACCCGGCGCCGCTTCCACGAGCGAGGTGATCTCCACCGTCTGGCCCGCAGCCACGTTGACCGTCACGTCGCCACCCGTCAGATAGAGAACGCCGTCGTTTAAGGGCGAACCGACCGTGCCTTGCTCGGCCACCGTCACCGTCACACCCGCCGCCACATCCGGGAACGCCGCCACGCCCGCCCCCGTTTTCGTGATCGTGCCCGAACCCGACACCGGCGGACACGTGAACGTCACGCCCGGCATCACCTGGAGCGTCACGTCACCCGACACCACCACCGGACCGGTCCAAAGCGCCCGTGCGTCGCCGATCGTGATCGTACCGCCTTCGATGTAGGTGCCGCCTGTCCAGCCACTGGGCTTGAGGAGAACGAGTTCACCTGCCCCGCGCTTCGTGAGCCGATTCGGAACACCCGCATTTGCAAAACCGTTCGTGAGAACGCCATCGATAATCAGCCGCGCCCCCTCCTCCACGTCCATCACGCAGTTCGTGCGGCCATTGTGGCCGAGGAAACCATAAGTCGCGAAACACATGTAGCTGTCCGTCGTGCAGGCATGCGCCGTCACGCCGCCATCAAGCGAAGCGTCCGCCCACGGTGCCCATTTGTTCTCCACGTTCCGGCTCAGGAACGTCCCGCCCGTGAGTTCAACCGGACCTACCACGCCATGAGCGGTACCGTGGTCGTAGGTGGCACCCTCGCGCACATCGATCGTCACGTTCGTGTCCGCTGTGGTGTGCCCGCCCCAAAAGTCACCGTTATTGCACTGCCATTTGCCTTCCGCGATGATGAAACGCGTCTGCACACCGGCCGCCCTGCCGAGCCCCTGCGCCCGGAGTGTCCCCGCGCCTTGCTTGACGAACGTGTGGCCCAAGAGGCCCTGCACGAACTTCGCTCCACTGCTGAAGAACACTTGCTTGCCTTCAGCCACTTCGATCACACCCGTGGCATTCAATCCGTCGCCGGCAATGGCATAGGATTTACCGCACGTCATGGAGGCACCAAAAGAAACACCGCCGCCATTCATCATCACCACGTTCGTCACGGATCCGAGATCCGCTTCGGCCGTGATGTTCGTTACGAGTCCATCAAGCGTCAGAATTCCATCGGCCACCGTCGCCGTGCCTGCAACCAGTGCAGTGGCTACACAAGTGGACATCATCGCAAGCAGGATTTTCTTCATAGCAAACACTCCTCTAAGATCTTTCGAGACTATCTTAGCACGCGCCCTCTTCAACCTTCAACGAAAATACCCAAAAAAAACCAAAAAAAAACGTGTGAATCTGCTTGCGGACACCCGTACCACCCGATAAGATTGTATTTCTTTTAACGGAAAGCAGAAAACATCAGATGCGAACAGTAGCCTGTCCCGCCAAAACGTCTTGCCATCTACACACGACACTTAAGATACGCTTGATCTTATTGCGCGGTGTGATGCGTCGTTTTTTCCTGAACGTTTTCAACCCGCGTTATGTTCGTGAAAGCTTGGCGTTGCGGCAAGGCGAGTGCCGTCGCTGCGGCGTCTGCTGCCATCTGACCGCCAGCACCTGCGGCGCTCTGCGCTCTGATAAGGACGGGCACTCCTCATGCCGCCTTTACAAACTTTACAGGCTGCCGAACTGCTGCACCTTTCCGATCGACGCGCGCGACCTCGCCGATCGTAACCTCGTCGCGCCGGACATCCCCTGCGGTTATTTTTGGCCTTCCCTTGAACGTTGAGCGTTCTCACATCGAGAGCGGTACGCGGAAAGTCACACAGGTTCCGTGACCGGGCGCGCTTTGGATGTCGAGTGTCCCGCCAGCTTCTTTCATGCGCCGCGCCATATTCCCGAGACCGTCATGCCCGACACCGCCCGACTGGGCAGGATCGAAGCCGACGCCGTCATCCTCGACCCGCGCCTCCAGGATATCGCCATCAAGGCGCAACGCGATGCGCACCTGCTTGGCTAATGCGTGCTTGAGCACATTTCCAACGGCCTCGCGTACCGCCAACAACAGGTGGTGGCGCGTCTTGGAAGCGATGGGACGTTCGACCAACTCTGCCGGACGCGTGAAATGAAAACGCAGACCGGAATTACCTAGAAAATACTCGGTGTATTGCTCGAAATAACTGATGAACGGCTCCCATCCGTCATTGGCCGGATTCACCGCCCAGACGGTCTCGTCCACGTTGCGCGCCAATTCATTGGCCACTTCGTAGATCTGATCGAGCCGCTTGTGAACGGTCCCGTTTTCCACGTCGTTGTGCGCCAGTTCACTCAGCGTGGCCACGACCGAAAGACCGTTGCCCAGTTCATCATGAATGTCCCGCGAAATGCGTGCACGTTCCAACGCCAACGCCTCCTCGCGCTTGAGCAACGCCATCTGCAACTGATACCGGTGCCAGAGTATCCAGCGGGCAATCAGAAAGACCACGACCGCCAATCCGGTGGAGAGCAACAGATAGAACCACACCGTCTGCCAGAAATAGGCGCGCACCGTAAAGGGCAGAGAGATGCCGTCCAGATTCCAGATGCCGCCAGCCTCTGCCACAACCTGCAACACATAATCGCCGGGCGGCAACCACTCGAAAACCGCCGTGCTTTCCGCCTGTACCGGCGACCAGCCTTGCCGCACGCCATCGACCCTATACCGGAAACGCACGGAGTCGGATTCGCCCGGCGACAGTGCGGCAAATTTAAAAACGATGTTACGCGCGCCCGGTGCCAACATCAGCGCGCGCGGATGGGACACCGCATTGTCAAAGATCGGTTGTCCGTTGAGGCTCACGCCCTCCAGCGCCACGACCGGCGGCCGTCCGGAAAAATCGATCTTGGCCGGGTCCACCACCGCAACACCATTTTCAAACGGGAACCAGATGCTGCTGCGACGCGGCCCGCCGAGCGAAGCCGCACCACCCATGCAGCGCTTGCCCAGCAAGCCGTCCGAACTCCCCAGATGCAGCATGCGCACTGCGATCACCTGATCGCTCGCGGTCGTTCGCGCCAACCGCACAAGGTCTTCGAGGTACACGCATAAAAGCCCCTGAGTGGTGCCGAGCCAGAGCCGCCCGAACGCATCCTCCGTGATCTGCAACACGGCATCATTGAAGCCGCCGGCATGCCGCCCGATCGCAATCACAGCGTCACGCGCCACCAGAAACAGGCCGACGGTGGTTCCGACCCAAAGATTGCCGACCGTGTCACGCATCACCACGCGCGGATAACCGGCCAGTCCGGCCTCTTGACCGATCACCAGTTTGCCGCCATCCGGAGCGATGCGCAGCAGGCCGAGCCGTTCGCTGCACAACCAAAGCGCCCCGTCCGGATCACAATGCAGGCCGTGTACCGGTTCCGACACATGCGAACCGTAGACCACGGCTGTCTCCAACTCGCCGCTGACGGAGACGCGCATTAATCCCTGCGGCGTACCGACCAGAATGCCCAGCGCAGAATCCTCGAACAGCGTGTACACCGTGTGTACCACCGGTGTGCTGTAGTCGCTCTGCGTAACCAGCGTCAATGCCCCGTCGCGATACATGAAGAGTCCGCCGCCCAACGTACCCATCCAGACATGCCCCGCCGCGTCCTGCAGCAACGCACTCACCGGCACGTCCGCATCCAAGTAGAGCGTTTGCAACAGGCGACCTTCCTTGCCGGTCAGCCGCACCGCACGCCCTTTGTACCCCACCCACACGCTGTCATCCGCCATGCGGCGCAAGGCATAGGCGGTGCCCGCCGTGGCGCGCCCTTCTGCAACGAGTGTGCCGACGCTCTTCTTGCGGATGCGCAGCAACCCGCCGTCACAGGCCGCCCAGATGGTGCCGTCACGATCCTCGATCAACGTGTTGACAGATAGGCTGCCCGGCGTGTCCTGCTCTTCGATCCGCTCCCAGCGCCCCGCCTCCCAGCGGAACATGCCAGTCGGATTGCCGATCCACAGCCCGCCGTCCGAGACCTCCAACATCACGGTAGCCATGCCGGCATTTTCAGGAAACCCGATCGGCGTCCAGATGTTCTTCTCGCGGTATGCCACCCCGTTGGGGCCGTAGACCCAGAGGCGACCCGAACGACCCACATGTACACCATCAGCCGCCTCGACCAGAAAGTCAGGCAGGCGCATACTCTGATCGTCAAAGCGTCCGTCACGGTATTCGACAAGCCCGTTCCACGCGGTCATCCAGATGCTTCCCGATCGATCTGAAGCGGCACCGGTCACCGCGCCCAACGTCGCGCGGTCATCCGGCGGCACCGGACAACGCTTGACGACAAACTGCGTAGTCACGTCGTCTGCTGCCGTTACCGCCTCAAGCAGACCGCGCTCAGCCACGGCACGTATCACGCCGTCCGGCGTCTCGACCATGCCCAGCACATTCCCGACGGCCCCGGGCAACGCCGCCGCAGACCAGACCTGCCACTCGCCGGTCAGGTAACGCGCCACGCCGCTCGCGCCGTAGACCCATACGCCCTGCGCCTGTCCGCAAAAGACACCGGCCAACTCACCGGTCTGTTCGCGCACGGCGGCCGGCACCGGCACGTCATAAAACTCAACACCGTTGAAGCGGATCAACTGCACATGCGTCGCCAACCACAGGTAGCCGTCCTCGGCCTGCGCCAGCCCCACGACCGGGCTCCCCGGCAGACGATCCTCCACCGTCCACAGCTTGAGGGCATACGCCGTCGTCACGGCAGGCGCGGCCCGCAGAAGGCCCACCGCCAGCAACGCGGTCGCCAACACCACGCGGCGGCGGCTCGTGGGGACACTCGCCCTCCAACGCCGCGCTCTAATCCTGTCAAAAATTTGGAGTGCGGTGACAAGAGCCGCGCTGTGCGCGGGTCGCGGCACCGCTTTCTTTCCGCGCTGTACGCGGAGACACTTAGTCCTCACTCTTAGTCGAATACACTTAGTCTCGACACCTCGTCGATTGCGCCAGCGACGAAGTGTTTCGACGAAGTGTAAGCGACGAAGTGTAGGGACGAAGTTGCTCCCGACTGCGTACATACAAAATACGCGCTCAACTCGCATGCCCCCTATCATCACCCGATTACGCAACGCTCACCTCCGGCCGCAGCCCGCGCAACGCCTCATCCGGCACAAACCCCGGGAACGCCGCGAACGCCGCATCTACCACGCGCCGGTATTCATCCACCGTGCGGCACACGCGCACGCCCTTCCAGAGCCGCTCACCGCCGACCAGCGCTTGATGCAGATAACTCCACGACTCCTTCATACGTCCCAACACCGCAGCCGGTCCGTAAAGCTCCTCCTCGCACGCGGTCAGATAGTCATCCAGAAAACCTTTGAGCCGCGTCGCATCACGCGGCGGCGGCGTGTCCATCGTCAGACGCGCAAAGACAAAGGGATCGATCGCCGCCGCGCGTCCGACCATCCAGCGCGTAATCTGCGGAAAGCGCGCTTTAAGCTGCAAAAAATCCACGCGCGTGCGCAGATCGCCATTGTAAACGACCGGATGCCGACACCTCTCCAGCGCGGCGGCAAACGCCTCCACATCCACCGTCTCCTCATACATCTGCCGTGCGGTGCGCGCATGGATCGTGACCTCCCGCAACGGGAAACCGTTGATCACCGTCATACGCGCCAACAGCAAGTCAGGACGGTCAATGCCCAGCCGCACCTTCACCGAAAAGCCCTGCGGCAGTTCCTCGCAGCCGACCTCCAGCATACGCGCGAAAGCCGCTTCATCCCGTATCAGACCGGCACCGCGTCCCTTGCGGACGATGAACGGATACGGACATCCGGCATTGAGATCAGCGCGGGTATATCCCATCGCCTTAAACGCCCGCAACAACGTGCGCAACTGATCGGGATCTTTACCGATGACCTGCGGCACAACCGGCACGGACTGTCCTAATTCGGGATCGACATCCTTCAGCAACAGCGGCTTGATCTTCTCACCCGCGAAAGTTGGAATGAACGGCGCCACCGCACAGTCAGGCGGCGTAAACCAAGACGCCTGCAGATTGCGAAACGTCCTGACCGTGACCCCGCGTAGCGGTGCCAAGCAAAAGATGTCGGGCTGTACAAGGTCAGACATGGAGCCAGCATATCAAACCGACCGCAGGGAACCAAGGCCGCAGCGCAAACGGCCGCTGGCCGTTGCGCTGAGTTAGGATTTAGGATTGAGGATTTAGGAGCCAAGGGTAGTCTAACAAGGTGCGATCACCGTAGGCCGTCCACTGTGTTTCAGGTGGCAGACGCGGATGAACAACATCCGTTTGCTTGGCGAACCACTGCGGATTATCTTGCCGGAGTTGCCAGCGGCGCGGATTGTCACGCACGTAGTCGGCAAAGACGTTGAATGTCGCGGAAGTGAAGGCGACAAAGTCATGAAAGCCAGCCTCCCATACGCTGAGTGCCGGTGCGTTTTTCAGTCGCCGGATGGCCTGGCGGGAGCGGGCTTTCATCCGTTCGACGATCTGCGAAAGCGAGTAACGGGCACCGCCTTTGCAAACCAAGATGCCGTGAAAGTGGTCAGGCATCACTACGTTTATACGGAGGCTATAGGCTGGATCGTCAGCGGGTATGCGCTGCCACGCCTCCACCACCGCCCGGCCTTCTGGGAAAAGCTGGACACGCCCATCTCGAATTTCTGACAGCAGCGCACGGCGCGGCGCAGTGGCAAACGTGATAAAGTAGTAGCCTTCACCACGGTAGTCATGGGTTTTGAGGCGGGCAAAGCGCATGGTTTGCTACGTCAAGGGCTCAGTTTGGCGTCGCGGATCGTGGCGGTTCACCGCCGCCATCTCTACAGCCCGCCCATGATCAGGCTGGCGAAGGCGCTGATCGGCGTGGTGTCGCGGAAATTGTCGACGGTCTGGCGAACGTCTTTGATCAAGCCTTGAACATCGGTGTAAAGCTCGTCTTCTTTCGAGAGCTTGCCGAGCGTGCCCTCGCCTTGGACCAGCCGGTCGGTCACCTCTTTCAGATTGGCGACCGTCGCCTGCAAGTCGTTGTAGACCGCATTGTCGTCTTTAAGCAGCTTGGCCAGCGAACCCTCGCCGCTCTCCAAACGCTCCGAGACCTTTTTCAGATTTTCTACAGCCACCTGAAGGTCGGCATAGATCGTATCGTCTGAGGAGAGCAACCGACCGAGTGTGCCTTCGCCTTTTTCAAGCCGGTCGGAGATGGATTTCAGATTCGCGATCGAGGCGCTGAGATTGGTGTAGACGTTGCCGTCGTCGTTAAGCAAACGCCCCAACGAATTTTCGCCGGTGTCGACCTTGACCGCCACGGAACGCAGGCTTGCGACCGCGTTTGACAGATCGTTGTAAAGCGTCATGTCGTCGGAAAACAGTTTTCCAAGCGTACCTTCACCCCGCTCGACACGCTCAACCGCTGTTTTGATCGACACAACCGCCACATCCAGATTGGTCAGGATGTTTTTGATGTGTCCGCCTTCGGTCGCATCACGCAGATTGGCCACGATTTCGCCCAGATCGCGCATCCAGTCGGTCGGCGTCTCGCCCCGCAGTTCGGTTCCGGACGGCACCTCGTCGCCCGTGCCCTCCTCGATCAGCAGATAGTTGCCGCCCAGCAGCGAACCGCTGTTCACCGAGATACGGTAGCCTTCCTTGAAGCGTACCGAGCCCTGAATCGCCAGCGTGACCCGCACGCCGCTATTTTCCAGGCTCATATCACTCACCGAGCCGACCGTCATACCGCGCAAGATCACCGAGTCGCGCACCTTCAGTCCGCCGACATCATGGAACAGCACGGTGACCGGCACCCTTTTCTTACCGTTCAGAACATCGATCCCCGAAATGATGATCGTGAAATAGACCAGCAAGCCCAACACGGCGACCATGAACAGGCCGACAATCACTTCGGAAAAGACCTCTCTATTGTTCTTCAGACTCATACGTCTCCCCTCTTCCATTCACTGGCGGCATCCCGCGCGGTATGCGTCAATTCCGCGTTCAAAATCCTTCAAGTCCCTTTTTTGAAATGAACTGGGCGTCCAGAAAACTGCGGACGTCCGGTTGATCCGTGGCGACGAACGTCTTGGGTGGACTGACTTCCACGAAGCGCCCGCCGGTTAACATGGCGATGCGATCCGCGATCAACAGCGCCCCTTGCAAGTCATGCGTCACCACCACGCTGGTGATGCCCAGTTCTTCGTTCAAGCGACGGACCAGTTGGTCGATCGTACGCGCGGTGACGGGATCAAGGCCCGAGGTCGGCTCATCATAGAGCACGATCTCCGGTTCGCGAATAATCGCGCGCGCCAGCCCGGCCCGCTTCTGCATACCGCCGGAAATCTCGCTGGGGTACTTGCCGCCGTCCCGCTCCAAACCCACCGCGCTCAACGCCTGCATCACGCGCTCTTCGATCTCCGCCTCGGTCAGGCGCGTCCGTTCGCGCAACGGCAACGCAATGTTCTCCTCGACCGTCATCCAGCCCAACAGCGCGCCGCCCTGAAACAGATAGCCGAACCGTTCGCGCGCACGCGCCAGTTCACCGCCGTTCACCGCGCTCATCTCGACATCGCCGACCCACACCTCGCCGCTCGTGGGCGTGAGCAATCGCACCATGTGCTTGAGCGTCACGCTCTTGCCTGTTCCGGACGGACCGACAATCGCGAAGATCTCGCCCTTCTTGACTTCGAAGGAGAGATCATCGAGGACGTTGCGCCCGCCCAGTTGCTTGGTAACGTGATCAAAACGGATCATAGGTCATAAAACATGCGCGTGACAATATACCCGAGAATCAGAACCAGCAGGAAGGAGGTAATGACTGAACGTCGCGTGGCCTGCCCCACCCCCACCGCGCCCTGCCGCGTGGTGAACCCTTCATAACAGGAGACACCGGTAATAACGATCCCGAAAATCAAAGCCTTGAACAGCCCCACATAGAGATCACGCATCCGCGCGAAATCCATCGCCGTCGTGATGTACTGATCCCACGCCACATTAAGCTGGGTAAGCCCGACGATCCCTCCGCCGATCACGCCCAGGATGCAGGTGTAGAATGAAAGTATCGGCGTCATGACAACCATCGCCGCCATGCGTGGCGTCATTAGAAAACGCACCGGGTCGATCGACATGATCTCCAGCGCCGCGACTTCGTCATTGACCGTCATGGTGCCGATCTGTGCCGCCATCGAGGAGCCGACGCAGGCGGCCAAGATCAGCGCCGTCATAAACGGCCCCATTTCGCGCAGCAACGAGACCATGACTGCCGAGCCGATATAGATCTCCTGATTGAACCGGCGCAGTTCCAACCCCACCTGCAACCCGAGGATCATACCGGTAAACATGCCCACCACCGAGATAACGGGCAGACTCTTGATGCCCATCTGGTACATCTGGCGCACCCACTCGCGGCGTTGACGGCGGGAGAGGAGCATGAGCGGCATACCCGCCAGCGCCTGCATCGTGAGCACGCCCAAGCGGCCGACATCCGCCAAGCCCAGCAACACCATGCGCCACAGGCCACCCCACGCCGTAGCCGGTGCATCCGTATAGACCGGTTCGCGCGTGATCACCGCTTGTCTCCTATGTGATTCCTTACTGTCATGAAACCTTGCGTAGGCCCTTTTTGGGGAATAAATATAACAGAGATCACGGGATGGAGCAAGGTGCCGATCAGATGGACTTGTAATCGGTTAGTGACAGGGGGGTGCAATTCAAGTGCGAGGGATAGCGGAAATTTTTTCGCATTTTTTTATTTTTGTGCTTGCATGTGCGTTTGTAATATGATAAACATGCACCATGAAAACA
>Ga0209407_1002483_pt1 | contig 17229 bp, 17 predicted proteins | sample AD_JPNHG3_MetaG_FD_184410 | JGI IMG/M metagenome (GOLD analysis project Ga0209407, IMG submission 184410) | Active sludge microbial communities of municipal wastewater-treating anaerobic digesters from Japan - AD_JPNHG3_MetaG (SPAdes) (version 2) | ecosystem: Engineered > Bioreactor > Anaerobic... | reverse complement strand
TAAGTGGATGACGTCTTTCAATTAATTGGAAATAATCCTGAAATTCTGAAACTATACTATTTAAAATTTCAAGTTTTTGTATTTGATCTATATTTTTTACGAACTGATCTTTATATCTTTTTACTTTTGCTGGTAAGCCTGCTGCAAGAGCACCTTCCGGTATATCAGAATTTACATAAGAGCCAAAAGCACAGATAGCATCATCACCAATAGTAACTCCAGGAGCAACAAATACACTATAAGTTAGCTCTACACGTCTCCCTATATTAACATTATCATAAACTACATTATATCCATCTAATATGGACTTATAAGATGAATGCGTAAATATATTACATTGAGGTCCAATGCCAGTTCCATCACCAATCGTGACCTTCCGAGAGCAATCAATTGTAACAAAGGGAAAAATATGCACTAAATCTCCTACAAACAATTCTGAATATTTTGATATATGACCACTTCTAATAATAACAAGATTACTAATTTTTGAGTCATTGCCAATATAAACCTTCGGAACACTTATAAAAGAGAATGGTGATATCTTACTATATCTCCCAATATAAAACTCATTGGCTTTAATATATGTAAAAGGTGCTATTTTACTTCCTTCAGCAAATACAGCATTAGCTTTTATAGCTATAATGGAAAGGAAACCAAGAGAAACATCATGCGCAATTTTGTATCCCAATAATGAATATAATATCCGCTTTATTTTACTTGGAAATAAGGATATTAACAATAACATCAAGTTTTTCATAGTAAAATATAAATTTTAATTACAGGTTGGGATACACATTCAGGGGGTATGATCATTCCTAATTTTAGAATAAACTACCTTATGTTTCATTATCTTTGAGTACTTTGATAAAAGAAAATCAATTGCCTCTATCTCATCAAAGATTGGCGCTTGCATCATTACAGCTCTTTTACTTAAACTGGATAAAAAACCAGGTTTTACTGTTTCAATAACCCCGGTCCGCATTGCTTTAATTTGTCTTTGATCATCAACTGCATAATAAGCAAATGGATCATAGTTAGTGGTTTTCCTATAAACCTCAAACATATAAGGAGTATGAAAGATTGTCCCATAAGGATGATTATCCACATAAGACAAGCATTGTTCACTTGATATTTCTTTGTTTGTAAGCAGTACCCATTTCATAAATTCTATACTCTCAATAATAGAGGTCTATAGGAAAGATAATGTATAATTCACTTAGATTATTCCATAATGGAAAATGATGCTAGATTCATAACAACAAACCTTTATACTTCTTTTCCTCTTCTGCATTTTGTCTTGGTTAATCTTTTTTTTGCCACTGTTTCAGATATTCCCACCGTAGGTCATATTATTTAAACGGTAGCATTCTTTTATAATCCTATTACATTTCTTTAACAATCATCTAACGAGATTAGAGATGTGTTAGATTGTCGTTAGAAAATTATTAGATAATCTGCTAAGAAACAAGTAGTTATAAAATTTAAATTTACATAGATATAACATAGTTTCAGCATACACTATCTTTGCCCTATCATCCATAAACTTTTTCCTTTGAAGTGTTATAAATTACTTCTTCATAAACTTGAATTATCATCTTAGCAATATGTTCTGAATCTAAACCTAAACTAATAAGTTTTTCTCTTCCCTTTGTTTTACCTCTAAAATTTAGGGCTTTCTTTATTTTATCAGCAACATCCTTAGGATCATTAGTGGTAATAAAGCATCCCTCTACCCCATCCAACAACCATTTTACATCGCCTACATTTGTTGATACAATGGGACAATTACAAGCCATAGCTTCTTTAACTATATTGGGAGAGCCCTCCCAAAGAGATGTAGATAACAATAAATCAGTAGCATTCAAATATATAGGTATATCTTTATGAGGAACAGGATATACAACTTTTAATTCAACATCCTGTATATTTAAGGTCTCAGTTGCTTTTTTTGCTAAAGAGAAATTTTTTTCTGGCCTTTTAGGATCTGCTGCAAAAAGGATTATTTTCTTTCCAATATCCCACCCAAGTTCTTTCCTGCAATCATTTTTGTCCAATGGCTTAAAGAGTTCCAAATCTACTCCATTAGGAATTACTTCTACTGTGTCAATTCCCAGTTCTGTTTTCATATCTACGGACTTAACAATTGTTTTTCCCCATTTATGCATAATAAAATATTTAATAATAAATCTCCATAATCCTGATTCTTTTACATCACTTCCCATAAGTGAACAAACAACTGGTTTTTTTGTTGCCAAAGCACTTACTATTCCACAAAAGGAATAATGGGAATGAACAATATCATAATCGCCTTTCTTAATAAATTTACTGAGCTTGGTAATATTAGAAAGGTAACCCCAAAGACCTTTACCTTTAACCGGATAATAATCTATTGTGTGCCCCAATTTTGTTAATGACTCTGCCTGAGATTTTATAAAAGGAGAAATAATAAATATTTTAGAATTCCCACTACATACAAAAAGTATTCTCATCTCTAATATATCAACCAAAATAAAAGAGCTAATTATCTAAGTATTATTATGTTGAATGTAGCTTGTTATAGAATGGACATAAGCTGATTCCACGGTTTCATTATTTGAAACAGCAATCCAATTGTCATTTTCTCGTTTAAAATAATAATTAGATCTTACTATTCCCACAGTTCCTAAATATAAGCATTGATATTCTAATAAATAATATCTTTCCCCATCGTAAGCAATATCCAATGATGCATTTGGGACATTCAACTGTTCTCTTGCTTTAATTGCATAATCAAATAGTCCTTCAGGCACTTTTGCATTTTCTGCATAATCATAATTATCATGTCCACCTCCACTCGCTTTAAATACTCTTTTTTTTAATACTGGCCTATAAAAAACAAATATTTTATCCCAAAAAACTAATACTTTCCAATCATTGGTTAAATTTGGTATGAATTTTTGAATAATAAATTTCTCCCGATAAGATGAATCTTTGATATATCCTTTATACCTTAGGGCTCTAATAAATTCGTGTAAATCATATTTAATTTCTTTTGTATCAGCCACAATTTTTAAACAATTGAGTAATTCATTTCTATCTTTAGCCAAATAAACTCCTGATCCACAAGCACCTTGGGCTGTTTTAACAACAAGAGGATATTCCCAGTTTACAGATAATGCTTCTTCAAGGCAACCAAATACTTTAGTATCAATCTGATACTCCGAAGAAAGCACAATATTTCTTAATAATTCCATAAATACTTTATTGTTATTTGCTTTAAGATATTTATAATGAGGTATTACTTTAGCTCCATAAAGATATAAATAATATACAATATCTTCAATAAAACTTTTATACTTATAGTGGGCATCCTCTTGAGAAGTATATAAGATATATTGATCCTGATAATTATGATTTAGCTCCATATTCGTAATTTTAATAAAATGAGTTTGATATTCTCTTTCTTCAAATAACTGCTGAAGAAGTTTTTTATCCATACCACTTCTATAGGGCTGATCATTGTCTTTAGAACCAAAACGTCCTTTATAATCACATAAACATATAATATCCTTCAAATTCGCTCCTTGTTAACTATATAATAATAAAATAATTGTATTTCTTAGGCAAGTAATATCGTAAAAATCTAAAGAACTTCAATAGGGACTTCCATATACTATGTTGTCACATATTTGTAATGGATATCTACTATCATAAAGAATTTTAATTATTGTATAATATGCAATTTTAAATATTCATAAACTGACAACTTCAAAAAGAGAATATCTCTTGCTTGTTCATTATGTAATAATTGAACGGCATATTCATCGGATACCGTTTCCTTGAGTGTGGGATCATCAATGGACTTTCTATAATGCAGCATCCCTGAAATTAAACTCAAATTATCCAAATTCCCTTTTCTAATTCTCTTTTTCTTTCCTGCGTATCCATAAGTAATTCTAATCCTACCTAATAGAGATAACAAATCAGCTGGAGTATATCCTTTTGCAGACATTTCTTTTCCGATTTGGGGCCAGGTTCTATTTATTATTTGCGCATAGAAATACTGTCCCCAGAACCGTTTTAATGGATTTTGCTCTAAAAATTTACGATAGAATTGAGATACCTCGGTTTTAACTATTTCATTAAAAAATTGCCTATCAACAAAAGGACCTCTAATTCTGGAATAATGCATACCAGAATAGACCCAGGTTCCAAACAATTTGGGAAGAACTTCTTCAAACTCAAAACACGCTAATTTTTGGTTATTATTCAGCTCCCTGGGTAGCTGTGTAAAGTAATTTTTAATCCTTCCCATTATATCCTGGACTAACTTCAAATCAAGATAATCTTTTAATAAAGTATAATTGGGATTATATTGAGCATTTCCTCTTGCTATATCATCACCAAAACTTAAATAATCAATAATAAATTTTGATGTAATTGCCCCAGCGCAATGTGCATTTCTCAATAATTCACTACCAATATATCCGGTTACTATAGGCCTGGGGGTTTCACTTAATACATACGTATCATAAAGTGTATGGGGATATAAAAAACCGTTCATTCCTCCTGAATATCTAAGATATTCTTTCACAAATCTCTCATAATAATTTTTAATATAATCATCTCCAAGCTCTATAAATTTATAGGGAAACCTTAATTTTTGTGATAATTTTAGAGGAATATAAACATCAAAATTTTCAGCTTTCCCATGAGAAAAAGCAATAAAATCGTTATTACGATAATGTGCTATAGAAGTAACAGCTCTTCCGTCAAAACCACCAGTTAACGAAACATAAGAAGGTTCAGTAAAATATTGTGAGCAGTTGTCAATAAATGACTCGACTACCTGATTTATGGCTTTTTTATAACGAATAGGTCTTTCTGCAAAATAATCATAGAATCTTATGGTCCTTATTTCCCTTAAGCCATTGCTATCTATTCTTAAATAACAGCTATAATTAAGCCTCTTAATATGCTTAAAGAAACAACTATCCTCAAAGGGAGCATTAAGTAAAGCTATCTCAGTAACGAAATCCTGATTAAAATCAAGTTCTCCCAATAAGTTATAAATAGTATCAACGGAAGATGAAATAAGATAATAATCGTTTCCTTCATAATAATATATGGGTAAAAAATTTTGATAATCGGAATATAACTCAATTGTCTTTGCTATCTGATCCCATTTAATTATATAAAAGAAACCTTTGTGTTTTGTAGCGTCTTTAGTACTAAAGTTTATCACATCTCCAAAAAGATAACATTGGGTACCTTCTCCTATTTTTCCCTCTTTATAATCAAGATGATCTAATTTTTCTACATATAGAACTCCATTTTGGGGGTTTATACTTTCCAATTTGCTAATGTATTCTATTTTAAAAGACAATTCATTCTCTTTAGGAACTCGCAACAGAAAATCCATTATTTCTCCTTATTATCTATAATGTTTTTAAGCTTGATGTTCATTTGCTTCCAGGTATATTGTGAATAATCAAAATATGGCTGTTCATATTCACCTTTTATAATTTTATAAATTCCTTCCCGTATTTCCGGTATTGAATTTTTCACCCACACAACACCAGAAGCATCTTTAATATATTTAAGAGTAGGAGAATTATTATTTTTATAGATAAAAAGAATCGGTTTCCCTGAAGCAAGAGTTTCTATAGTTTTTCCGGGAACTTGATACCCGTAGTCATTATCTAATAAAATTAAAGCATTTGCCTTTGCTGTAATATCTGCTAATTTCATTTTATCTACTGCTTTGTGGTATTCTATCTTGCTTGAATTTTTAGGTCGATTAATTTTACGAATATTACCATAAATTTGTAATTTACAATCCAATTCTGATAACTCAAAAGCTTTATATAAATTAAAGGGATTACGCCCTTTTTTATAAAAACCACCCGCATATAAAAAAGTAAATGGAGTAATATCTCTATTTGAGCCATTCAATTCATTTACCCTATTAATAAAAGCCTCATCTACACCTTGTTCAACTACTTGAAATTTATCAACAATTTCTGGATACAATTGTTGATACATATTTTGGATTTGTTCATTTAACACAATAATTTTATCAAAATGGGGAAATGCTTTCCTTTCAATATATCTTGCTATTCTAATTCTATTATTTTCCCCTCTATTACCCATATTAAATGAAAATGGATCGGACATATCTGCAATCAATAGTGAAAAAGGATAATTCGTTTTTATCCATTTTCCTAGAAGTAAAAGTGAAAAAGGAGTACAACCAATTATAACATTTTCAAAAGCATTATTGGAAAAAATTAATCTTAACTTCTTTTTATACTGCTCTAATCTAAAAATGTAAACATCGGGATATATTATTCTCCTCAATATTCTATTTATGACAGTATATGTAAGGGGAAATTTTATTTGCCTAACGGTATAAGTATCCCAACCATCTAATTTATCACTATTGGAAGAATAGACAAGATTTATGTTGTTTTCTACTGTAAATTTATTACTATAAAGTAAAGCATATCTTAGTCCTTGTGCAGAGGTAATTTTAAAATCACTCGTTATTAGAATTAAATGTTTATCCTGCATTTCTTAATAATTAAATTAATTGCATATATCTTTAAATATTGTGCCGAATCAAAGCTATTTTATGCCGAATTTATTAAGTTATTATAATATTATTTTTAAATTTTATATATTTATTTAATATAATTATATTTATATTCATCAATATTAAACGCATAATAAGTCATAGCTGGACCAAAAAATAACCCTAAAATAAAAATAGGAAAATCAGATAAAGCCTTTATAGAACCTAAAATAAGAAAAGATAGGATAATTAAAATACAAAAAAACTTAGCATCTGTATGAATTTTACCCAGCATTCTTTTAATATAAGTATATAAAATCATAAATAAGGGTATAAATCCTATTAACCCAAATTGTCCTAAAAAATTAAACCAGTAGACATGACTATTTACAACTTTCCCATTTCCAATTAAAGGAGATTTAAAAAATGCACTCAATGTTATGGGAATACGGGCAGCACGGGATTCAATAGTATTAATGCTATTCTCTGCTTCGGGACTTATTTCAATTCCCTCTGCTATTGATAATCCAAAATCATTAAGTTTTTGTTTATATTCTATATTTGTAGTTTTATCTGATAAACTATAAAAAATACTCCCAATCCAAATACGAGGAATAAATAATATCAATATAGGAATTATCATAATAAATCTTAAATTACCTACAACACGAACTCTTCCCATTAAAGATAAAATTAAAGCAATTATACTTATTAAAAAAGGAGCAACTAAAACTGCTTTATATGAGTAAAATATAATAATAAACAATAATAAAATCCATAATAATTGCTTCCTTTTAAACAAATTATTTTTAATATTAATATAATAAATTAATGGAGGAATTAAAAAGGGAAGAGATGATACTATACTATAATCTCCCAATCCCATTTTTTCATACACGCTCATAATTTCTCTTGTAAACTGTAATTCTGTACCTCTTACAGCATCTGGGAAACGTTGGATTATGATAATACTCAATAAACTTTCAATTAGTAAAGAAAATAATCCAATATATATAATTATTTTGAGTTCACTTAAATGTTCTTGATTCAATAAATGCTCTCCCAATAGTACAGCAGTAATTAAAGGCAAAAGTTGATGCTCAATTATATAATATTTTCTACTATAAACTCCTTGTAAATCATAATAACCTAAATAACTCATAATAAAAAATATTAATAATAATATATAACAAAATATTATAGATGGTGATAATAATATTTTAGAGTCATTAATAACAATTATAATTATTACAAAATAAGCCCATAATCTTCCATTTAATAAATTATTTCCCATAAATCTAATATTAAATTGTACTTGTAAAAATGGTAAGCATATTAATACTATAAATATACATATTATAATATATTCTATATTTTTTAATTTAAACATTATAATAAACTATTATTATTTAATATATCTTTGTAAATATTTATTAATTGTTTGGCGGCATTATCGTTATCAAAATAAGGTATAGCTGTTATTTTACCGTTTTTACATAATTTTTTTCTATATTCTTTATCATTTAAAAGAGAAATTATTTTATCTGCCAACAGTTGAATATTCCCTTTATCTACTAATACAACCGATTCTCTTTCTCTATTTAAAATATCCATTCCATCAACATTATTAACTATAACAGGGATGCCTATATACATACTTTCTAAAACAGTTCCAGGTAGATTATCATAATGAGTTGGTAAAACACAAATTTTTGCCTGCGAGACCAATTTAAAAAGTTCTTCTCTACTATCAATCCATCCAGTAAAGTATATATTATTGGTTAAATTTAGATTTGTTATGATTCTTTGTAGTTTTATAAGGTATTTATTATTATCAACCCCTCCGCATACTAATAATGAGATATTGTATTTCTTTTCCCGGCATAATGATAATGCATAAATCAAATCTTCTATACCTTTATCAAGAACTACTCTTCCCCAAAAAGCAACATCGTATTTTGTATTTTCTAGTTCTGGGTCAAATTGAGCTGATACTGGTTTTGGAAATGGTAAAATATGCCAATAAAATTTTGCTTTTTTATTAAATAATAATATATATTCTTTCATATAATTAGTTCTTATCCCAAAATATATAATATTTTGTATTATTTTATTTTCAATAATTTTCCCTTTTTTATTTATGTAATTATTACCAGAAACTTTATTTCTAAAGCCCTGGATTGTAACAAAAATAGGATATTTATTAACTAACGGTAAAATACCGGTAGAATATTCGGAATTTTCGGTACCAAATAAATGAATTATATCTGGTTTTATGTAATTAATAATTTTATATATATAATGCTTATATAACCAAAAATTAGTTATATAATTTATTCTTAAGAATGAATAAATTTTTTTTGGTAAAATAATATGGCGCTTATAATAATGATAAGTTATACCCTTATGTCTAAAATTTATATTCCTATTAAGAAAATAGTTAGGTGATATAATATGGAGTTCAATGTTCTTATATTTAAAAAAGCCCTTTTTTAAGCTTGATATCCATGGCGCTTGTTCCGGAATTTTTTTCTTAGAAAATAATTTTTGTATTTCATTATCTGCAGAATAACATATCCAAGCTACTTTCATTTTTTTTATTATATCAATCTAAAGGATTGTTTGAAGTTACGTTTCCTATATAGCTATCATTTATTTGTTTTGTGATAAACGATGCTCTATGTTTTTTTAATAAGATATGACCAATAATTAACATTAATAAACAATCTAAAAAGTTAATTACGACTTTTGTTGTTGCAGCTCCTATAAAACCCCATTTATTAATAGTATAAAATAGAAGAGCTAACCCACATACACTTATAATTACTTTTCTTCCTAACAAAGATAGTGTTTTACCTTTTGCCACGAAAACAGCTGATAGAAAATATGTGATAAGAGTAAATAAATTAGACCATATAAAAATATTTGCGTATTTTGTAGCTCCTGTATATCGGTATGAAGTTAAAAATCCAATTATATTTCCAGATAATAATGTAAATAATAAATTACAGATAATGGCAAATCCAAATATAAATAATGCTAAATATACTAATTTTCTTTTATCAGTATTTGCATATTTATAAATATCTGGTTCGAAAGATTGATAAATGGAAGAATACATTACCATTAAATAGCCGGAAAATTGCATGCCAATAGTATAATAGCTATAATTAACTACATCATTTATTCGTTCTAATATAATTTTATCCAAATTAGTAACAGGAATGCTAATTAAAGTAATTAAAACAAGAGGATACCCAAGTTTGAAAGCTTCTTTAATAATTTTCCAATCAATAGTCCACCCTTTGGTAAGAATAAAAAAAGCAATTATTCCTATTAAAGAATTAGCTATTGCTATTGATAAAAGTTTACCTGTTGCCCCCATCCTTAACTTTACAACCATAAATAATCCAAGACCTATATTAATTAGAGAAGATCCAATAGAAAACCACATAAATTTATAAGGTTTTTTTTGCATTTTATAATACATAAATAAACAATTAACATATATTGTTACGAATGAATTTAAAAATACCAGTAAAAGATAAGGTGAAAAGGGAAAATTTAATTTTACTATGTGAAAATAGATATACCAACCTAAATAATTAATAGATAAGAAAATAATATTCGCTAAAGCAAGAAAGATAGTTATTGAACTTAAAATATGATCATTCTCTTGAGCACTATGTCTATGATAACCTCTCATATAATATGAAAATAAAGAAAAATTTATAAAAGAAGAATAAATAGAACCAATAGCTGTAAAATATCCTATAATAGAATAATCAACAGGTGATAAATAACGAGCAAAAATAGGAGTAGTAAAAATATTAATAATAATAGTAATAATTGAAGGAATAATAAAATATATTGAATTAATGAAGGTAGAGCGGAAATTATGATTATTATATATATATTTAATATTATTTATATTCATAATATTTTGTGATATTTATAGAAATAGTTTATAAATATAAATTTAATAAAATCTTTAGTATTGAAATAAAAATAATTTCGCAATCTTTTATATAATATATTTAAATCCTCTTCATTAACAAAGTTAGAAGGATCTGGTTGTGTTAAAGAAATCTTTTGATTTATGAATCGTAAATCAGAAGATTTATGCTCGCCAGATTTATCACAGCCATAATTACGAACTAGGGTATGGACAGGACTAAGAGTATACCAATTATTTTTAATAAGATTAAGGTCAATATAAACATCTCCAGCAAATTTCTTACTTAGTAAACTGGAAATAAAATGTTGATTATAAGAAGGAGCAATTTTGTAAGTTTTTATCAAATTAATAGGATTATGGACAAATTTTTTTAAATTTTCAAATGACCAATCAATTCTTAACCATTTATCTCTCCATATACCAGCTCCCCAAGCGCAATAACCTTGAAATTTGTAAACATCTCCAGATTTAATGTCGTCTACTTCTATGGGATAATTATAACCATTAATTGCAAATATATCTTGATTATCTGAATATATGTCTAAAGCGTCATTCATAAAAAGAAGGAAACCTGTGGAAAATTCATTATCATCTTCTGAAAAAATAAGCCTATCATAGTATTTAAATATTTCATTCCGCGCAGACCATATATTTTCTTTTGACCCTAAATTGGTCTCTCTAATAAAAAGAGTTACTTCTTTAAACCCTTTTATTGATTTTGCAATTTCTATTATTTGATAGTACTTTTCAAGTATTTCTTCTGTTTTAGGATAATCTATAGCAATAAATAGATGGGTTTTATTAGCTCCCTCGCAATTTTTTAATGAATTTAAACATCTATTAAAATGTTCAATTCTATCATAAACAGGAATTAAAAGGGGAGCATAATTCATTTTATTCTTTAATTTTAAGAACCTGGGCAGGATTACCCACAACAATCGTATTTACATCAACATCATGCAAGACAACAGCACCACTTCCGACTAAGGAAAAATCACCAACATTTACTTTTTCTTTTATGGTTGCATTGCTTCCTATATGAACAGCTTTACCGATATGTACGTTCGAACCAACGACTGCATTAGTAGCTATATGTGCAAAAACATCTAAAACAGTATTATGCCCGATAAAACTATTGCCTAAAAGAATACAATTATCTCCTATTATTGTATCTGGTGATAATTGAGCTAAGGGAGCTATTAAAACACCATGTCCTATTTTACAATATCCTTTAGGAATTATTGCTGAAGGATGTATTAAAGTTGCATATCTGTTAGAAGGTATTTTAAAATTAATTATTTTGTTAAATACCTCCTTTTCCTTTTTCATGCCTACATATCCTATAAAAAAATCTACATCTAAATCTTCTATATAATTTAGGTAATCCATAGAATTCCCGATAACAGGATATTGCTGAAATAGTCCAACTTTTTCTCCTATTTTTATCTCATCATTTAAAAATCCTATAACATCATAATATCCTAAATCTTTGGCAATGCTGGCGGAAATCATACCAATTCCCGGACCTCCAAAAATAATTAATTTACGCATTTTTAATATCCTTTTTTAATAAATTATATTTCTTTACAATTTTTTTGGCAGTAATCACCATAGGTGGGCCGATAAATCTTCCATCTTTAATAGCTACGCCTTTATTTTCTTTTTGGGATTCCTCAAAGAGATTAAGCATTTCTACAGCATCTTTATATTCCTCTTCAGTAGGAGAAAAATATTTATGCACCAGCTCAATTTCTTTAGGATGCAAAACTAACATCCCTTCAAAGCCCAGATTTTTTGCAAGAATAAGATTTTTTTCTAAATCTTCTAAATCATGGACATTAATATGAACTGTATCTATTGGTATAACACCATTGGCACGTGCCGCAAGAGCTATAAGTGCGCGGGGAACAAATATACTTTTACCTTCGTGGTCATGAACACCTTCCAGATCACTTACAAAATCCTCACAGCCAAAAGCAATTGCTACAACCCGTTCAGATGCCTGACATATCTCTTGAGCATTTAGCACAGCAGCCGCTGTCTCTATTAGAGGTATAATTTTAAATGTGCCAACAGGAATTTTCTTTTCAAACTCAATCGTTTCCAGAAGTTTATCAAAGAAATAAATATCCTTACCACTTATGGACTTGGGATACATAAAGCCATCTATGCCTTCAATAGTTAGAGTCTGTACATCTTTTAGCAAATGACCGCTTTCTCTATCATTAACTCTGGGGAAGATATGATAATTTTTAAATTTATCAGCAGAAACCCATTCCCGAATTTTTTCTCTAGCGATTGCTTTATTATATTCTGGCTGAACCGAATCCTCCAAATCCAAAAGTAAAACATCAGCATCAGATCTGGCTGCACTCGCAAGCAATTTTTCATTGTGCCCTGGTACAAACATTAAACTACGCATAATCATTTCTTTCATTCTATTCTCCTTTCTTGGGAATTAATACCCTTCTACGATATTTAAGGACAGGAACTTTGTTTTGGTTATAGGCAATTGTTTCCACATAAATAATTCCCCTGTCTGGTTTGGATTTGGATTCCCTAACCTCTAGGATTTCCGATTCGGCATAGATGGTATCATTAATAAAGACAGGAGCCAGGTGCTCCACTTTTTCATATTCCAGATTGGCAATTGCCTTACCACTAATATCTGGTACTGTTATACCTACTACGATGCTAAAAACCAAAGTCCCCACTACCAGAATTTGATTGTATTGACTTTTTTCAGCAAAGTCTCTATTAGTATGTAAGGGATGATGATTCATAGTCAATAAGCTAAAAAGATTGTTATCGCTTTCAAAGATTGTTTTGGAAAGCTGATGTTTAATTCTCTGTCCAACTTCAAAATCCTCTAAATAATGTCCTAAAGAACTTTCTAACATTTATACCTCCTGTTCTATCAATTTTAAAAGATATTCCCCATAACCGCTTTTCCGAATGGGTTCAGCAAGTTTACAAAGTTGCTCTTTATCAATGAAGCCTTTACGATAGGCAATTTCTTCTATACAGCTGATTTTTAGTCCCTGACGATTTTGAATAACTTCTACAAATTGCGATGCTTGAATAAGAGATTCAAAAGTCCCTGTATCCAACCAAGCAGTTCCTCTTCCAAACACCATCACTTTTAAATTTCCCTGCTCCAGATAGGCATTATTCACATCGGTTATTTCATATTCACCCCGAGCAGAAGGTTTTATTTCACTGGCTATTTTAATTACGCTGTTATCATAAAAATAAAGACCGGGAACAGCATAATTGGATTTGGGATATTTAGGTTTTTCTTCCAAGCTTACTGCATTCATATCCTTATCAAATTCAACTACACCATAACGCTCAGGATCAAGAACAGGATAAGCAGTAATTATTGCTCCCTGAGGATTGGTACAATTTTGCAATCTCCCTTGTAGATCAGCTCCATAAAAGATATTATCACCTAAAATTAAACAGACGCTATCCAAACCGACAAAATCAGCCCCAATTACAAATGCCTGAGCAAGTCCATTAGGAATTTCCTGAACTTTGTATTCAAAACGCATACCCAGCTGAGAACCATCTCCCAATAGCTTTTGAAAGTTGGAGTTATCTTCCGGAGTGGTAATAATCAAGACCTCTCTAATACCTATCAGCATCAAAATAGAAAGAGGATAATAAATCATTGGTTTATCATAAACAGGAAGTAACTGTTTGCTTACAGCAATGGTTATAGGATATAAACGCGTACCGGTTCCACCAGCAAGTATAATACCTTTCATTCTTCATCCTAAATATTGTTTATTAGTTTACAAATATATGACACCTGTTCTTCAGTAAGATAATCTGACATAGGCAAACAAAGAACTCTCTGGCTGATGTCCAAAGCAATTGGACAATTGATATTATCCGCAAATATTGTTTCTAAACTTGGCTTGAAATACTCACGCGGATAAACTCCATTTGCATTCAAATATTGAAGAACTTGTTCTTTATGTTCTTTTGTCTCACATAAAATTGGCATATACGAATAATTTATTTCACCTATTATTTTCTGGAACCTAAGCTTTTTATTACTCCTTAACAATTCAAGATATTGATTATACCGTAGCTTTCTATTGGCTACTCCAGAATTAAAATATTTTAAATTAAGAAGACCCATTGCAGCACAAAATTCAATTAATTTGGCATTTGTACCTTCTCTCTGAATTATATTTCTCTGTGCATCCATACCAAAATAAGCTAATCGTCTAATTTTCGCGACCATTTCTTCATTTCTGGCAAAGAGAGCTCCACCTTCAACTGTATGGAATCCCTTTGTTGCATTAAAACTTGCCATAGAAAGATCACCATAAGAAAAAATTGATTTATCTTTATATATGGCACCAAATGCGTGAGCAGAATCATAAATAACTTTTAAGTTATATTTTTTAGCAATTGTATCAATTATATCTACATAACATGGGTTACTGTAAACATGTACAGCAAGAATTGCAGTAGTGTCTTTATCAATTAGAGTTTCAATTTTATCAGGATCAATATTAAGGGTCTCAGGATCAATGTCACAATAAACAGGTTTACATTTTTCCCAAAATAAGGAACCAGAACTGGCAACATGTGTAAAAGGAGTAGTTATTACTTTACCCTGAAGCTCTAAAGCTCTAATTGCAATATGAAGAGCAAGAGTACCATTACACATACATACAACATATTTTTGCCCTGTAAATTTAGCTAATTCATTTTCTAATCTTTGAAACATTGGCCCATCATTAGTTATAATCCCGGTTTCCCATATTTCTTTAATATATTCAATAAATTCATCTAATGGGGGCATAAATGTTTTCGTTACATAAATATTATCCATCAATCCTTCTCTGCTATATATTTAAATTTACTTTCTAAGGTAATAAAGCTCATTCCCTTTTTATCATTTTCAGAAACGATGATATTATCTATTTCCCATTCAATAGATAAGATGTCATCATTATAGTTAATAATTACCGAGTGTTGTTGAGAGTATTGTTTAGTACAAAAGTACGCCATTATTGAGATATCAGATAAAGTTAATGCCCCATGAGCAAAACCTGGAGGAATCCAAAGTTGTTTATTATTCTCATCAGATAAAATTACGCTAAAATATTTTCCGTAGGTTGGAGAACCTTTTCTTATATCCACAGCCACATCTTGAATTTTACCCATAATACATCTTACAAGTTTACCTTGTTCGTAAGGAGGATTTTGGTAATGCAATCCTCTCAAAACTCCTTTATATGAATAAGCTTGATTTTCTTGAGTTATTCTATGTAATATTCCCTTTTGCTTAAGCTTTATTAGGTTCAAAGCTTCAAAAAATGAACCTCTTGAATCAGTAAATACATCCGGTTCAATTATTTTAAGTCCCTTTATATTAGTATCTTCAATTCTCATAATATAAATCTTTTATCTTAGTGCGGGGTCATAGTTCAAAGTGCTTATAAATTCGTTATTTTGCGTCGTAGCTATAACCCCATTATATCCATAAGCTCCCTGAATATCATAATATTCATCATCAAGATCATAACCCAGATCGTTTATTCTATTTATTAAAAATGGATACATTGCCAGATCATTATGATCTTTAAATACAAAACAATGAGCAATCCCATCACCATTAATTTCATATAGCTTATAATATTCTGGAGTAAAATAAACATCCTGTTGCTCTATTGGAAACAGAGATAGATACTGATTCCATTTTTCTGCATCTCTAGTGGTTAGGATTTCACAATCAGCCATAGAATTCTTCTTCTAATATAGACATAATAATTAATGATACATATTTACCATCTTTGAAGATAGAATCCCTCATAATTCCTTCTTTTGTAAAACCTATTTTTTCATATAGCCCTAAAGCAGCAGCATTATCTTCTCGGACAGATAAACACACTCTATGCAATCCTAAATCCTTGAAAGCAAATTTTAGTGTTAATTGTAATGCTTCTTCAGAATATCCCTTGGATCTTTCATTTTTATCACCTATATATAGCGGTTTCTGCCGATCTATTAATTAAATTTAAATCTCTAAGTATAGTTAATCCTATAAGTTTATTATTCTCAACTAGTTCTATTCCGAAAACTGTTATTGGGAAATTCGATGTTAGTATTTTTTCATACCATTTACGTTCCATTTCTTCGTTTATGGGGAAAGGATGACCTGCATACATTTCTACTATATCTGGTTGATTATGCCATTTTAAAGTTAAAGGTAGGTCTGTAATTGTTAATGCTCTTAATTTAACATTTTCCATTTAATACCTCATAGAACTTGGTAAATTAATAAGAGATTCCTCAATCTCAGATGAAATCTGAATTTCCATTTTTAGACAATGACTAAACATATTTAGTTTATTCATTAAAATCCAGACAGGACGACACATAACTTTTTGTTTATTTGCTAGTTCAAGGAAAGCATCTCTTTCTTCAACATTTTTTAGGAGAATAGCATTCAGCCAATAATTAGAAATGCAATCTTTGGGTTCTGTAATAAATTCTATATCAGCAATTGTTTTAAAATAATCCTGGTAAATTTGAGCTGTTTCTCTTTTATTTTTCAAAATCTCTGATAACATTTCCATTTGAGCACAACCAAGAGCAGCATTTATATTGGGCAGACGATAATTATAACCAATCATATTATGTTCAAATTTCCAAAGATGAGGTTTTTTAGCAGTAGTTGTAATATGTTTAGCAA
>Ga0209407_1002478_pt1 | contig 17261 bp, 12 predicted proteins | sample AD_JPNHG3_MetaG_FD_184410 | JGI IMG/M metagenome (GOLD analysis project Ga0209407, IMG submission 184410) | Active sludge microbial communities of municipal wastewater-treating anaerobic digesters from Japan - AD_JPNHG3_MetaG (SPAdes) (version 2) | ecosystem: Engineered > Bioreactor > Anaerobic... | reverse complement strand
TGCTTTCAGTAAAAGCAATGTCCCGATGTACATCTAGCATATCGACAAATCTATCATCAAGAAAATATCGCTTAATAAATTTTCCCTGAGGCGAATATTTTTCATAAATTGTTTTTTGGCCTTTTTTTTGAAAAGTTCGGACGTATACATTACCACTATCATCGAGATAAAAACAATCAAAAGCTGGCAGATATTTATAAAAGTACAACGTATTGAAAAAATTTTTTATCATATCAGCATTCATGGTCGGTGGTTTATCAGGAGAGCTTATCAGAGCATTAAGAAAGCTTTCCTTAAAAGAAGCATCGGCTCTAATCTTCGGATTATCCTTTTTATTGATTTTTCCAACCAGATGGCCATCTTCATCATAAATCATTATCAGGTATTCTCTTGATGGATTAGATATAAAGACAAGTCTTGCCATTTCAGAATATTTAGCTTCAATACGCGGTTCTACTGCTACCTGTTCATATTTATCAGGAATTATCACCTTCTCTACCAATACTTCAGTCATATTCCTCAGATCTTTATCAGTAAAGTTAACCTTGTAAATTATGGATCTTTCCTTTTCAAATGAATAATCACGCGTTCTTATAACTACTTTTCCATCTTTTAATAGAAGTATCGAACCGTCAACATCAGGTGGTACTTTGAATTCTTTCAAAAAATTACCATCTAGGTCGAATACCAACAATCGATTACGAGAGAATGTATATATTTTATCTTCAAGAAAGCCGATATCTGTAAGCCGGGATATTTCACCGGGACCTTGTCCCTCATGACCAATCTTGTTGATTAAATTTAATCTCTCATCATATCTCCATATGTTGTTATTAGTTTGGTTTAAGACATATAATTGATTTTTATATGACTTTATACCTAAAACTCTCCCGGTGATCTGAATATTTGCATCATCTGCTGGCTGCATAGAGATAACAATACTTATGATCATTATTATCAATACAATTAACCGTGTCTTCATAGGCCTGTTTCCCCATTCTTTTTCAACAACTCTATTATAAGTGGTTTTCTTGTTATGTCGCATTTCTTAAAATCACCAGAATAGGAATAAGCTGACGCGGTACAACCACCTCGACAATAATCAAGAATATCACATTGCTCGCAATCCGATCCTTTAATAGATAAAATTTCGTCCACATTTTTAAGATTCTTAAATCTACTGTAATGTAGTGAACCCTGAAAAGCAAGACACTTTTTCTCGCACTGAGAGATAGAGTTCTTTTCACAAAAATAATTCATATCGTTTGGATTACAGGCTGTGGCTTTAACCCGGTTCATATTTGAGCTCCCTCTGATGTAGCTTCCTGTGTTTGAGCCCATTGCTGAGCAAACTCCTTCGGGCTTAGATACCCCAGGGCTGAATGAACATATAGACGATTATAGTCTTCCTCTATTCAGGCACCGATTCTGGCCTCAGCTTCCTCAAAAGAGCAGAACCTCATCCCTATTTGAGCCAGGTCTTTGGCACTCCTTCCGATACTGCCCGCTCCGGCTTATCCTGAGAGCTTCAAAGGCCGATTTCAAGCTCATCCCTCTCTACCTCATCAGCTCGACTACTTCCCTGAGATTAACTCTTGAGTTTTTTTAAAGCCTCAATCGCTATCGTCTGCCGCCCTATGATCTTCTCCAGTTTCTCTATACGAGCTTGAAGTACCTTCGTTTCATCCTCACTGCCCCCGTTGCTTAATCCCCTCTGACCTGCCTCCAAAAACCTGTCCCACCACCGATAATACAATGCCTGGCTTATCTGGTGCTCCCGACAGATCTCAGCTACCGATTTTTCCCCCTTTAACCCCTCCAGCACTATGGCCATCTTCTCCTCTGAACTCCATTGCCTTAGCTTCATCCTGACACCTCCTTATTCAGTATAAACTCTATCTCTCAGAGGTGTCCACCTCCTCAGGGGGTCATTATATATTTATATCATAATGAACCGATCAAATTAAAGCCGGCCACCCCGACTTCTGACATTGCAATAATTCAAATAATTTATGTTAGAGAAAAAAGACCATCTTATATAAGTTATTTTTTGGCCAATCTGATCACGGGACTTCTAGATTTGGGACGATATTAGCATAATAAACTTTGTAACCCAGCTTCTCTGAAATGCATATAAAATATATTGACCGAGCTTCTATCTTTTTGTAATATTCAAGATAGGGAAAAAGAAAACCCATAAAATATGGGCAAAAGAATGACAATCGCTGAACAAATAATCAGGGGGCTTTATATATTAACCATAATTAATCATAAAGATACTTTTACTCGGCTTGATCTAAGAAACGCTCTTAAAATCGACAAGTTTACATGGAATGCTAGCTTTAATCCCGTATTTCAAGCTTTGCGAATAGACGAGCCCGGAAGAGCTCCCTTAGTAAGAGAAGCACTAATCGGTTTGATAAAAAGAACCAGTTATGGCGTTTATAAATTAACTCCTAAGGGCAAGGATATCGTCAATAAATACCCTAAAAGGGGGGATAGATGAAGAAATATCATAGCTTGATTTTGATTTTAATCACATTAATTGGTTGTGCCGCTCCAAAAGATGTAAAATTCACTCCAATGACTCCCATCAAAACTGACGGAGTAATAACCGCCATGGATCTGTTTCTAGAGGCGGATCCAGAGACGAAAAAAAAGAGGCCACCTAACGCAATGGACATAGTAATTTTAGGTGATGAAAAAGTCATGGTAGCGCTTTCTTTATATGAATTTAAGGAGATTTTTTGGCTTTCTATATATGTGTACAATGATTTAGACGTACCTTTTGTGATAAATGCCTCTGACTTTATCTTAATGGACGCAAGCAGGACTATCTTTAGCCGGGTTCAGCCTCATGATGCCGCCAATCTTTATCTATCAAAATTGTCAGAGCAGCCTCCTTACCTTTATCAACCTAAGTATAATATTTCTCTTCAATCAAATACCACCGGCTACGTTTCATCTTCGGGATATGTGAGTGCAAATACGACCACTACTGGAACCGTTTATGAAGACCCATATTATAAGCTGGGTTATGATCTGGGATATTCAATAGGATTAGCGATGGTTGAAAACTATAATAAAAAGATTATGAACATGGCTGGCGCGGTATATTCTTCAGGTTTAGTCGATGGGACATCTGTTCCACCAAAGGCTGGCCTCCAAGGCGCTGTGTATTGGCTTAAAAGATCTGCTTCTGTGAAACCAATAATATTAAGGATCAGCTCTATTAATTATGAAATACAATTCAAGCCGAAAGCTTCGCCAAGATAAATAATTGAAGTGACACCCATAGATTCCATGGATAGCGGCTGCAAATGTCAATTTTAGTGCGAAATTTAGCCGTGAAATAGTTTCAATTTTTCATTCTAAAAGGGGACTCAATCCGCCCTAATGCTAATGGCATCTCAGCTTGGGATATCACATTGTGATACCCCGTTCACAATAAAGCTTGGTATTAAAGCTCAAACCTGTTTAGGCACTTTTCTAAAATAACATGGCCATGTCAAGTTTAGTTCTCGATTTGGCCATCGTAAACTCTCCATTTATTCACCTTAACTAGCCGCTTGGGCTTGCTCTGACACTAACAGCTGGTCAAGCTTATCTGCCCTGTCTTCATGTTTAATTTAGGTTCAATTTCTTTAATAACAAAACTGCCTTTTCTAAAATAATCTTTACTTTTCTAGCAGCGCTTTTTCGGATATCTTTTATGGCATGGTTATCATTATGGATTTCAACGATTTCAGGAAAAGTTACATATAAATTGATGATATTCCATATCTCTTCTTGGATCTCCATTAAAAGTACAAGTTTTTCGGGCTCAATCCAATTTCCATAATTTGCCAATAATTTGTCTGCGTTTTCCCAACTGATTTTCAACTGCCTAATAAGTATTTCCCAATCTGTTTTGGTTAGTATCATCACGTTAGAATCCACAATAGGTAAAAGGATATCTTGGGCGAGCCTAATCATTTCGCCGCGAATATTTGAAAGATTATCTCCAAAGATCACTTCACTGTTAAGTACTTTATAATCGATTTTAAAGGCGACTCGAAATTGAGAAACTGACATGTTGGCAAAACCGAAAAGTTTCTTTTCGATTAGAAGCTTTGCAGGAGTCCACCGGTTTTCCTCATGTTGTTTTAAGATATAATCGACATATAATACGGCGAATAAAATACCAATCAATGTAACCGCTAGATTTAAAAAAAATCCCTGCCATGGAAATAATAAATTAAGCACGAAACATAATAAAATTAGTAATACTCCAGGAACGACTAATTTTTTCCATAAGTAAGCTGGCATTGGAGGCATGTTATAACCCCCTATAATTAAGCTGAGTTTACTTCAGCCTGAAAATAGTTTCTTATCAAAAGTGCTATTTGCTAAAATCAGCAAATAATCTCTCGAAGCCTAATCTTATTTAAGTATTTCCTTTATTATTAGATCGCTTAGGACTCTTAACAGGGTGTCTTCTTCTCTGCCGATAATCGCTTTTCCCTTTTGACTTTGCCTTGTTTTTATCTCTTTTTTCAGAATTTCCAGCAATTCAGCCAGAATGTCCTTATAATGCCAAATTTCTATTCCGCCCTCTTTCAACTTATCCTCTAAGCTCTTTATAGAATAATCAACGACGAATATTTTCTTTACCTCCTTAGCCCAGTTTCGATATTCTGAAGTTTTGAGAAAAGACTCAGCATGAAAAAACCATGTCTTTATCTGTTCCGCTACAATATCCGACTTTCCAGTGCCCGCAAAACTCTTACATTGGATTATCAAAAGTGGCTCATTAGGCTTGATAGCCAGGATATCAATATCAGTCCAGCCAGAGACTTTCTTTCCAGTCTTTTCTTTTTCGAGCTGAAACCAAATACCTTGGCGGATAAGAAATCCCTTTTTAATTAGATACCTGGCCACTACTTCATCGACATATGAGATAGGCATACTTTGTCCCTCCCCATAAAGTCACCGCATCAATATATAACGCTATGAGATAATATTAATGTGTACCAATTCTAATCGTGTTCTTCTTTTTCTATTTCAATACCTGCTTGGGTGATGGTTTCTTTTATCTTATCTTCATAATCAGAGACCGTAATTTCTCCTGCTTTAGCCTTGATTTCAACTTCTACTTGGCAATCAGTAAACTTACCATTTAAAAAATTTATAATCTTAGAAATATCTGACATCCGGTTTCGAGGCACTGCGACTTTTAAATGTAACTCTTTATATACAGGTGCTTGTGACTTAGTAGCGGTAGACTCTTTAATACCTGGCGTCACCGGCACCGTAGCAGGCTTAGGCAGGACCTCTTCAGGCTCAGTAGCTGGTCGGCATAATTCTGCCCTCAAAATGATTTCGTTATCGCTAATTTCAGGGGTAGCCCTATTTTTAAAGTGCTTACATATAGGCTTTCCTTCTTCAACATACCCAAGCCCAAATATCCCTTTCTCTACCCCTTCTTGAATTCCTTCTTTGAAGCCCTCGGCTGAGGTTAACCTCATTTCTCCCGGCGTTTTCCATAAAGACTCCAAAAGGCTTTTCGTCCCAACTACACCTGTGTCTTTCAGGTATTTTTCTATTATAGCCGCTGGAGAAATTTTCTCTAATATTTCGCCTTCACTTCTTAGCCGATTAAATATTTCTCTATCAACAAATGTCTCCCCAAAAGTCGGCATCCCCAGACCGAATTCTTTAAATTTATTTTTGGCTGGAACAAACACCTGGCGGTAGCACTTTCTTAGCTCCTCATATCCTCTGGCTTCAAGACTCTTTAGCTTTTCTTTGATTTCCTTTTTTTGGCTCTCTGTTAGATTGAGATGCGCATCATTCTGAATAGACCTCATAGCCAGCAATCTTCTGAGATAATCATAAAAAACCGGTCTCTGGCTAGAATCTGGTGCCAAAAATAGCAGCATATTCCTATAAATTCGAGGTGACTCACCATGCTTTTCGATGAATTCCCAATCCGGATCGCCGTCTCTCAATATTATGAGTTTTAAATCAGGCGTATCTGGTATGTCCCTATGATTATCAGGCCAGATATAAACGGCAAGTTCACCCCGTTTGTTTATGGATTTCTCCAAGAGGGCCCTTTCCTCCTCAACAATTCCGTCATTCGGAATATTTTCTTCTCGGGTGAGCAAAATTCTGTTCAAGTTGGGCCGGTTGGTAAAATATAAACCTTCATCGGAAAGATAAAACAGCTTTTCTTTTAGCTCATTTATAACCGAATCAATTATTGAGCTCTGAAAATCCGGTAGGCAGCTAGACAATTTCAATTCACGCAAGCCAACGCGCCTTTCCCCTCTTCCCAAAAAAGAATACATGAAAATCGTTCTGGAAATTACCGTCCCGAGTTTATAAGCCTTGTAAGCACTTCCCACATTATCATCGACTATTTTAGCCCCTGCCTCTTTTGAGGTTATGTCCTGAGCGATAATACTATCCCATTCTTGCCCGATGTGCTTAATAAGCTCTATTCTGATCTCGTTGTTTCCCAAGTCAAAATCACCGAGCCTAATGAAAGGAACTTTTTTATCTAACAGGTCATAGATAACTAATGACAAGAGCCTGAGCACTCCCCTTGTCCTTTGGAATGTTGGAAATGATCCCCATCTTTTGTATAAGACGTCAATTACTTCAGGTTTAAAAGGGAAGCTATTGATAAATCTTTCTCTATATCTTTGAACTTCATCACCAGATAAGAGCCCCTCGGTTGTGGCATAATTGACAAAATCATTGACTACCTCTTTTGCCCCAGCTTCATTAACGCTCTGGAATAGCCTTTTTCTTATAACATGCTCGATTTCTTCTTCTTCAACCGGAGTATAAATTCTCTCTGTTCGTCCTGTTACCTTCTGCAGTGAACCATATAGTTTTTCGGCATTTTCGTCATAATGCTCCATAAGGCTAGAAGGAAGTGTTATTACCAAAAGGGCTTTTTCTAAGCTGGAGACGGCAGCAGTAATTTCTTGCATAAAAGCTAATGTCTGAGCCGCCAAATTAGAATCTCCAACTTTTACGCCGGCAGCCTTGGTAGCGTATTCCAGGATTTCATCCATTAAAATAAGAACTGGTTGATTCTCCCCCAGAAGCCGCGATAGCTTCTCTTTTCCCGCAGAAATTTCACCCTTGGTTAATTTAACTTGACCTGTTAATTGCTTTTCTATCTCCTCCCATGGCCGGGTCTCTTTTGGGCTTAAGGCAGACCCATCGAAGACACAAACCTTCAGACCCTTTCTCTTAGCCTCGTGATAAAGTGCAATCAAAGCATGTGTTTTCCCACCGCCGAAAGGAGTCTGGAGCTGAATTACTGAATCGCCACCCTTACCCTCAAGTCTTTTATTAACTACATCAAGCAGGTTTTTCAATCCCTTGGTCGGATAAGTCTTGTTAAAAAATAAATCCATATCCAGATAGTCCGCAGGTGCCTTACCATTTAGAACCTGCCAGATATCGGCAGCAAAAATGTCCATGGTAAGCTTTCCCTGTGTAATATCACTATGTGGTATGGCTATTTGATTAAATACTTTCATAAGCGTAACCTCCCCTGTTTTATTTCTTCCTTTATCTTTTCCTTACCACTCAGAAATCCTTCGAGAAGTTTTTTCTCTTTGCTTTCATTAGGCAAGGTCTCAGCTATAGCCTGGGCCACTCGATAAAAGGCCTCATTTAGCCCAAAACCAGTCTCCGATAAAACCTGGATGATCTTAGCCCTCTTTCCGTCTTTCCACAAAAGGAGAACATGATGCAGCACATCAATCAGTTCCTCAGAATCTTCCAGTTCCTTAAGTTTTCTGTCTTGCGGCCCTAATATGCTGATGAATTCCTTGTTTTTCTTAATGAATCCTTTATTCCATTGCTGGCTTATATCTATACCGCTGCTCTGGCCAAGTTTTTTAGCTTCATCAAAATTAAGCGCAGCTTCACCATAAGTCCATCTCCATAAGATATAAAATCTCGTTAATGGACTCAGTTGGCCAGCTATCCCGTTATGAAGAATCTTCTTTACAGCATATTCCGTGACTATCTCTCTGACATATTCTAAAAGCCTGTCAGCACCAATTGGATTTCCTTCATAGTCCAGAACCTTTTTATATTTGCCGAATATCTCAATTGACGAGCCGATAGCCGACACAAAATAATCGGCACCGCTAATTCCCTCTTCCCAAAGTCTATCAAGCTTGTCATGAATATGCTTTTTAATTTCCTCTTTTACCTCATTCAACCAACCAGTTTCTAAACGATCCATCTTACGACAGACAAAATAAATTGAGGACGCAAGAGCGGCAGATTCCTGGGCTCTCATCCGCTTTTTCATTTCCGTATCTATAGGCCACGATGCGGTCACCACCAGACCAGATTCAAGCAAGGAATTTATCAATGTTTCCCAGCCAGAAGTAGATTTATGCGTATAGACTATGGTGGCAATACCATTTGGTTTTAATATTCTGGCCATTTCCTGGAATGATTTTTTTAACATTTCTTCAAAATATCTTTTACCAGCTTCGAAACCACCTTCATTATGGGAATAGGCCACTATCTCTTTTGACTTCGGAGTCAATGGTGTCATAAAAAGCTCAGGATATAAGTCTCCTATACTTCTTTTAAGCCAAACATAAAAGAAATCAGAAAGGAAGGAATATGGCACATTGTCATAATACGGGGGATCTGTAAATACGGCATCAAAGTATTCGTCCGGATAAGGTAAATCCGTGGCGGAAGCCTGCTTTACACAAGGTATCTTTGATCTATTTTTAGCAGTAAGAGAAATGTGTTCAAGTGATTTTAAAACCTGTCGAAACATGCTATCAAAGGTCCCTGTCAAAATCGGAGAAAACGGATTTAGTTCACCATAATCCCAAGACATCGGCAAAGCCTGCCGAGCGAAAGTATTAGGGATAAATTCCCATTGCGGATGCCATCGGCACAAATCGGTCTCAAAGTCGGTTTCTCTACTCAGTATCATAGCCAGATAGCTTGCTATAGCCTTGGCATAATTATCCTCATAATCGTTTTCGATCATTTTTTTATAAGCAAGCTTTACTTTTTCTGTAAATGTTATCACGGCGAGTTTCTGGCGGGAGTTGAAAAGGTCACCGAATTTATTGAGCCCATAATTCCTGACGCTAAAGGCTCTCTCGGCTCCTCTTCCTTTTCCTTCTGGCGTCGGTTCATCTGGCACAGGCTCAATTCCCCACTCTTCTTTAAGCTTAGCTCTTTTCTCCTCAAGATATCTTTCAGCAGAGTTAAAAATTTCAAGGTCTTTATTTGTCGCTAGCCGATACCGTTTCCCTTTTTCGCCGGGTTTGTGGAGGACTACAGCTACCATTCTTTGTCCTGCTTCACCAATTTGGAAGAGCTTCCTCGTGGTCTTATCATCTACAGTAGAACCACAAACCGGGCAAACCGCAATAGCTCTTGAAACAGTTCCTTTTTCCGGGTCAAAATCCTTTGGTATTTCTTCATAGCCTGTTCCAACGATTTTGAATTCTACAGTTTTGCCTTGAACATAAGGATAAAGAAATACTTTTATATGTTCTTTTTTTGCCAGCCAGAACTGCCGCATTAAAGGAATCTGTGCCCGGCAGGAAGGATTCTGGCAAGGTATCGTTCGAGCCCAGATGTAGCCAACGGGAATGGAGCCATCTTCGTCGGGAGGATAAAATTGACCGATTTCTTTCTTAGCCTCTTTTAAAACCCAATCTCCCCACTTTTTGACATCTTCTAGCAGTGGAATTACTTCCTTCTCCTCTTCGTATCCGAGTTCCCTTTTCAATTTTTTCTTTACAGGCTGTCCATATTTCTGAGGAAATTCAAGTGTGCACTTAAGAATAAGCGTAGCAACTGGATTATATTCAAGGGCATGCGATTCGCAGCCAAGTCTCATCGCTTCTAATGGAATTGAACCTCCACCGGCAAATGGGTCTAGTATCCTCGGAGGTTTGCCCCCGTTGGCTTCAATAATTTCTTTTCTGGCTTTCTCCAGCAGAGCATAATTAAGTGAATTTTCCCATTTGGAAAGTTCTATGATAAATTGCCTTTTCTTCTCCCATTCCTCGGGTGTCTGAGGGGCAGGGACGAGAGCTGCATAGTTCGTTGCTCTGGAGCTGGCTAATGGCCGCCGTGCCCACCAGATATGTAAGGTTGAGATATGGCCATGCCTAATATTTTTTTCTTTGGCAGAAATTTGGCTAACTTCTTTAACTGGAAAAGTTACTTCAATTAGTCGCTTATCTATCTTTGCCATCTAAATTCCTCCTGCTTTTTGCTTTTCCATTCTGCGGCCGAAATAAGGAATCTAACCACCTCAACTCTCTCGGCCGGTATTAAATTTTCAGCCGGGTTTTGGATAATATTTAAGATAGGATTTGTCCCAGCGTTGGTGACAATGTAAAGCCAGTAGTCGTTTTTAAATCTCTTTGCCTTAAACCACTCATTTTGAGTCAGGGCAACGTCACCCTCGTTGGCTCTACTTTTTACCTCAATATACCTAATTCCGTCCTGGCCTTTCGAGCGAATGTCAAAACCTAAATTTTCTTTAGAGACATCCTCTGGCTCCCTGTCTTGGCTGCGCTCATATTCCATAGCTATCTGCATACCTATAGCCTCAATTTCAGCATCCTCAACCATTTCGCCAGGAACCGGTATTACCTTTATGACCGTGAGCAACTCTGGCATGTTCATGTAAAGGGTCATTTCTTTTTGAATTTCTCTTTCCAGTTCCTTCCGGGCTAATTCATATCCTTTTTTCTGTTCTTCCTTATTTCTTATAGGCAATTCGACCTTTTCACCCTGGGCCAATCTGTCCAAAAGGCTTACAATTTCCAGATCTAATTGCCCAATGAGAAAATCAAGAGACTTCAGTCCATATTTTCTCTTGATTTCAGCCTGACGACGCCGTTCTTCGCTAATCTCTTCTTTAAATTTCTCGATGGCTTTTATGGCTTGAGGAAGAAGCCTTTTACCTTCGATTTCTACCTTTTCGACTTGGCCGGCATAAGGAGAAAAATCCCAGATTACAGCTGGGTTGACTTCGCGGCATTCATTACCATTATCATAAAGAGCAATTATCCTCCTCCCAGCTACGTCATCTTTTCCATCTTTGATCTCGCCGACATAAAACCAGATATAGCCATTATATTGTCCAGAGCAGTCAGTAAATACTGATCCCCGCCCACTTAATTCCTTGAAATTATCGATTGCCCACCTTATAAGCGCTTCGAGTAAGGGATGCCCAAATGAGATAAATTCGACATCGGGATGAGCAAAAGCTTGCTCTTTATCAAAAGTGACATTGGGATATCTATTCATCAATAATCCAAATCGATTTTTAAAATCTATGTTTTCCGCGATTCTCTTTAGTTCCAGGGGAATGGAGTCAACTGCTAAGAAGCCGCCTCTGAGTTCACGAAATCTTCCACCGGCACGAGAGAGGGCCTTTTTAAAAAAGGCCTCGACATATTCTGGGATAAGTTTATTCTCACGTGCTTTTTCTACCCATTCTTTTATCATGGGATAATTGATAAAGCGGGTAGCCAAGGTTTCTCCCATCATCTCTTTTATGCGAGCAACATATTCCTCGTCACACTTGATATCAAGTTCACTTAATATTTCCTCCATAGTCTTAGCATTGGTGGCCGCATCAAGCACCAGTTGATAAAGGTTTTTCCCATAAAAAACATCTCCAATGACATCAAATACCCGATCGTTGCCGAGGGTACGTCTTATTTCGTCCAGCTTTTCGAGGATTTTGGCTAACACTTTGCCTTCTCTGGTATCGTCGGAGACCAGATTAAAAATATAAACATCTTTACGCTGGCGATAGCGGTGTATCCGGCCCATCCTTTGTTCTAAGCGATTTGGATTCCAGGGAATATCGTAATTTATCATAAGATGACAGAATTGAAGGTTAATACCTTCGCCGGCTGCCTCGGTAGCCACCATGATATCAGTTTCGTCATGGAATATTTTTTCAGCTTTAATGCGTTCGTCGATATCCATTCCGCCGTGAATATAGTTAACTTTGTAACCCCAGCTTCTTATTTTCTCTGTCAGATAATCAAGGGTGTCTTTAGACTCGGTAAAAATTAGAATTTTTGGATTGCCATTCATCTCCTGGATCTTTTTGAATCCTTCGGTTATAGCCTTTCGCAGTTCTTGCAGCTTCACTTCATTCTCATTTTTAATGATGTCTGTGGCCTTATCAATGAGGTTTTCGACTGCCGCGATTTCATGCTTTAACTCCTCCTCATTAGCAGCGAGGCTTACCGCTTCCCATTTCTTTTCTTCATCCCATCTTTTTTCTTCTTCCAGATCCTCGACTTCCTCAATGTCAATTTTTACATCTCTGGGTACTTCCCCTTCTTTTAAGACCTTTTCTAATCTCTCTTTTCTCCTTTTCAAAGATTGAAGCAAGGCATAGGTACTTGAGGCCATGCGGCGCTGAAGGATCATTAGAGCAAAGGCGATATTTCGTTTCTTCGGATCACCAGATGTCAGGTTGTATTGTTCTATTATGTACCGAGATACTTCGTTATATAAAGTGCGTTCATCATCTGAAAGCCGAAATTTTATCGTCTTGGGAAACCTTCTGGTAAAAAGCGGACGACCCTCAAAATCTTTCAGATCCTCTTTTAGCCTTCTGATAAAAAGTGGGTTGTCTTTGTTACGGAGTGATTCTTCGACCATTTCGCTTGAAGCAAAGAACCCCGGATAGAGCAAATCAAGAAATAATCGGAAATTTTCAGGGTCTCCTTTATGAGGAGTAGCTGTTAGGAAAACAAGGTGATTAGACAGGCGCGAAAGCGTTTCACCAAGTTTGTAGCGTTGAGTTTTATCTGTCTTGTCGCCATAGGTATAGGCGGCCATCTTATGAGCTTCATCAACTATAACTAAGTCCCAGCTAGCCGAATTCAGAGCCGGCAATATATCTTCCTGTTTAGCAAAATCAATTGAAGTAATGATTTGATCATTCGTTTGCCAGGGATTTTCACCATATTGAGATCGATAGACGCCACGATCAAGGACAACAAATCTTTCGTCAAACTTTTCCTTCATTTCCCTGATCCATTGTTCTTTTAGATGGCCGGGGACAACAATTAATATTTTATTGGCTAACTTGCGCATTTTGAGTTCTTTTATTAAGAGGCCGGACATGATGGTCTTGCCAGCCCCAGGATCATCGGCGATTAGAAACCTTATTCGCGGTTGCCGTAAAATATAGCCATAGACTGCCTCAATCTGAAAGGGTAGCGGATCAATCCTGGAAACACTCATAGCTAAAAGAGGGTCAAATAGGGAGGCATAGTTAAAACGCGTTGCTTCTATAAAGAAAAAAGTATCCTCAGAGGGAGCAGCAAAATCAATCTCGTATTCTGTAGCTTTAAGACGCTCGAACTCAGACTGGGATAAGAGACAGTTGATGCCACGATTGGTGTTTTTGGTGTAGCCGACGATGCGGACATATTGGTCATGCTGCTCAATTTGGCTGATAAACACAGGCTCATCCCAAAAGGGTCCTTTAACAATATCCCCCACTTTTACCATATTCTTTGCTCTCCTTTATGGCATAAATAAAACTTTAAATTTCCGCCTCTTCAAAATATCCTAGATAATTGCCTAAAGTGATAGGAACGTCAGACTAAAGCCTTCTCCATTGAGATTTTGCCCATGTTTTTGGCAACTTCGTCGAAAAAATGAATATTTTCATAAGCCCTTAAATTTTATTTGATATCATAGCATCTAATCAACTGTTTTTTGAGGGCACCTTATTCGCAAGCTAATTTAGTAGCAGACAAATATGGCAAGTGAAAAACCCTTTAAGTGATTGGAATACTAATGTTTTCAAAATTGGACGGTGGGCAGACACAACTCTATTAAGCCCAAAGGGAAATGATAATTTGGCACTAAGAACCATAGTAAAGCTAAACATACGAAAAATGTCATTACCCCTGTCAAAAGAAGTTAGCTTTTAGTCTGCCGCGTGCAGCTCACTATTAAAAGCTTTATTACATATATTGCTTAACCCGCATTGCTAAAGAGGCGGATATACCTTTGGTAGAAATAACTAAATGAGCTATTCCTTTGCCTAGCGACCTCAAGTGAAAAAAATTTTAGAAGTTCAATCATACAATCGACATGCGATCCAAATTTTTTCTGGCAAATGTCGTTAAATCGCTCCTTTGTTATGTCGTTTGTGTTGTTACATTTTTTAAAGCCACATTTCTTAAGTGCCATATCATCTAATCCCGCTAGATACCAGCTCTCTATTTCCTTAATAACGACAATTATTTTACCTTCATCAATATTTGCTATCCGATTCTTTAAATCTCTCTTTTTCGTGGTAACACATGGTGAACTATTAATATCTGTCACAAAAATATAGTCTGCGTGCATTGACTTAATACTATTAAGAAAGTTGACTATTTTTTCGTTTTTCATGTAGGCATACTCTATTATTTCTACGCAATCATAGATTTTATTTAATATGGGTTTAACTATCCTTTCAAAAAACCTTTGATCGTCAACGCCTTCAACCCAGATAAACAGATGTTTATAGACCATCATTAGGCCTTCAATAAGTCTTGCACATAGAGCTCTTCAATTCCGATTTCATTTTGTAAAAATGTTTTTACTTCTTCTTTTTCAGTTGGTCTCGAAACTCGAGAAAATCCTTCCTGGTCTCTAGATACTAATAAAATGTTATCTAAGCCTGCATGTTTAACTATTTCTGGGTTATGAGTAGTAATTATTATCTGCTTCTTTTGTGATGCATCCTTCATCATGTCTATAACTTTAGATATCAGATAAGGATGTATATTCCTTTCAGGCTCTTCCATTATCATTAGACGTTTTTTCTCGATATATAAAGCAACTATAAGCGCAGTGATATTTATCGTCCCATCTGAAATCAATGATGCCGGCAAATATTCGTTCTTGAAATATACTTCTTTTAATTTAAACAGCAAGGACTTGTCAGCAAATTTTTCTACACCAAGATCACTTATGAATGGCAAAAGGTCCTTTGCCATGTTAAAAAGCTTTCTCTTTTTTGTTCTATCTTCACTTATATTTTTAAGTATAATTGATAGGTTACTTCCGTCTTCTTCTAACTCCGCCTTTCCAGTAATCGGCGTAGCCTTTTTGGGTAATCTGGGATCAAAATCATATATTGAAATGTGGCGGAAAATGTCTACAAGCCAAGGGGAAAAATATAATCTTTCAAGAAGAAGTGTATTTTGCAGTAGTTTGTATCCTCTTAAAAAGATGGGATACACATCATCGGTTTTTATAGGCAATTTTTCTGGCTTAAAATCAACTTTTACTTCTTTATTAATTTGGGAAAATACTATTTCTCCTTCCGCAATCTTGTCTTTTTCTAATGTTTCTGCTTTTTCTAATCCATCTTTAAAAAACTCACATTTCTGTGTCAAAGTGTCTTTGGTAATTTCGAATCCTAATCCTCTTTTTCTAAACTTTAGTATGAATTCATAAACCGTTTCATACGTTCTTATCTTGATTGAACCACTTTCAGAAGGCCTATGTGCCCATAGAAAATCTTTATTAGAAATGACTCTAAAAGATAGATCCTCCGATGCCCCGATTCCTATATTCCTCAGATATCTCACGCCCCCCTGCATTGATATTGCGTTATTCAACCCGGAATTTGCTATATCACGTAGAAATGCGAATATCTGTACAAAATTTGATTTCCCTGAAGCGTTTGGACCAATTAGCACATTAAAATTGCCCAGATCTGTATTCAGTGTTTTAAAACTTTTGAAGTTTGTTATTTGTATATTGTTAATGATCATTTTTCAACCTCCATAATGACTAAAATGATCGCCAGGGGAATCAGTGCTATATAAGGTATTTATTAAGTTGCCGATAGACGGCTGGTGAGACAGCCCTCTCTTGCCTCTCTCTGTGTTAATTAGTAGAGCATTCTCCCTTATTACATCGAATAAATGACTTAAAAATATTCTAATATATTTTTTCATCCAACCTTAGCACGAAATAATGTGTATAATATCAAACCGATCTTAATGTAATTCCCTAATCAGTATGCACCTTAAAATAATATTTTTCAATCTCACTTCGGCCATGTCAAGTTCAGTTCGCAATTTGGCCATTGAAAAGTCTCCTCATGCCCATAATAGTCAAACGCTTGGGCCCCGTCTCACTCTAACAGCTGACAAAGTCCATCCGCCTTGATCCAGGCATTTCATTAGCGCAGTCCTCTGAATAGTGTATAAGGTAGGTGGAAACGAGTCTCAGGTACAAGGCTCAAAGAAGAAAACGCTCTTCTTCCCCTTATTTCTATCAGCTGGCCCTCTCAACACCATTATTCGAAGAGAGGCAACGGTTGTCTATCTCCGGGCAAAAGTTAAAAACCGAAGCCGAGTCTCCAAGTCCCTGCTGCAAACAGCGTTTAGCCTCGGATCTTGGCCCCTCGATCCACTGCTAAATTAATTTGATCGCCTCCATCTTGGTATCAAATAATAGCCCTGCAAACAAAGCAGATTCATCTGTCTAAGTCAGAAGCTGATATAACGGTTTGAAGGAGGCTGTGGCGCGGATTATTTCGTCCTTGAAACTTTCGCGTTCCATTTCCGGATGATCCTTGAAGAAATATCTGGTTCTGATCATGAGCTGACCGTTGTAATCCTTTTTGCGTTTAATGGTGCTTCTTAGCCCCTCCCACAATGCTTTGTTTTCTTTTACGTTCTTTTCGGGATTGCCATTTATCGTGTCCAAATTCATCTCTATCATCCCGTCGATGAGACCATCTTTTCTCCCCACATAATGACGCTGCAGGAATTCCAGGTAGATATTAGGTAACGTGCTTCTTAGCGCAAAGAGCTGGCTTTCAAACTCCTGGAAAAGATTATCATCCTGACATATGTGTTTAAGCCTACCCCACCTCTGTCTAGCACTATGGGGAATTGTCAGTCCGATGAACAAATTGGTCTCGCTCAGTGAGAATGTGAAATGGAGATCCTTGGTAAAATCTTCCTGGGGAGCCAGGTAACCCCAGGCCCATTCACGATAAATCTGGTAAGGATTTTTTGCCCTTTTGTAATACTGTTTTTCGTAGGTAAAACCTTGATAGATTTCTTGAATTTTCGGTTTTATAGCCCGGATTAAATTCCTGACAATGTTATTGGCCTGCTCAAGATCATATCCTTCTTCCCACTTTTTAATCCCGCAAAAGCCGATTAAATCATTTTGCATGTATAAAAACTCCTTTAGCT
>Ga0209407_1002476_pt1 | contig 17265 bp, 15 predicted proteins | sample AD_JPNHG3_MetaG_FD_184410 | JGI IMG/M metagenome (GOLD analysis project Ga0209407, IMG submission 184410) | Active sludge microbial communities of municipal wastewater-treating anaerobic digesters from Japan - AD_JPNHG3_MetaG (SPAdes) (version 2) | ecosystem: Engineered > Bioreactor > Anaerobic... | reverse complement strand
TGCAGCGTCTAAAGCTGGCCGGCGAATCAGGTCCTGGCCTCTTCATGCTCGACGGTGCCCTGGGTGCCCGGGCTGTCACAGTTCAGACCGATTTTTCCATTGGTGTACCCATAACCGGTGCAGGAGCATAAAAGAGTGTAGCGTTAAGTAAGTCGAATCGGGCTGTCCGCTTATCCGCTGGACAGCCCTTTTTTTATGTCAAAACGCGCCTTTTAGGCTATAATACAATTATGAATGATAAAAAATTTTGGCTTATCGGTATGGTTTTGTTTGGGATTTTTTCCCAAACCCTCAGTGCAAAAGAGCCGGTACAGGATGCCTACATCGAAACCGACGGGGCGGGGCTTTCGGTCTACAGTGTTCCCAGAGGAGCCCTAGTGTATATTGATGGAATACAGCGGGGGATTACCCCCCTTTCATTGCCAAGCCTGCCGCCGGGTAAGTACCAGCTGATGCTGGCGAAAGAGGGCTATGAAAATCGTAGTGTCCTCGTAACCCTTGCTGAGGGAAAACATCTGGACCTTACCCTGCTGCTCGCCCTCGCTACGGGGCAGCTGGTTATCAATGTGGAACGGGCTCCCGGAGCCCCTGGTTCGGATATTCTGCCCTTGTATGCGGACCTGTATATTGATGATAAACAAACCTCTGTTTTTTATCAGAAATTGCCCGTCGGCCTCCATCGTATCAGGGTGGAAGCCTTTGGCTGGGAACCGGTCGAAAAAGTGGTGATGGTATTTCAGGACCTGACCCAGATACTCACAATCCTCCTGGAGCCCGCCCAGTTCCGGGTCAGTGGTTTCCGTTCTGAACGGCAGCGGTTTAATCCTTATAATCCTGGGTTGCTGGGAAGCACCGATTTTAGCTTTTCGGTGACTGCGAAAGGGACGGGGCACATAAGCATCTATGATTCCAACAACAGTCTCGTGTATGAGCATCGGTTCGAACCCTTTACCGAGAGGAATCAGCGGTGGACCTGGAACGGCAGAGATAGATCGGGAACTATCCTCAGCGATGGGGTCTATACGGTAGTGCTCAGCACCACCTCGGTGCCCTATAATGCTCAGGAACCAGTTCAGATTGATGAACGGACATCCATAAATATAGATTCTTCCCTGGTCATACGACCCTGGAGTGTCGGCAGCGGCGGGGCCGGTCTTTTGTATCTTCCCATCCCGGAAACCCTGGCTCCCGCTTCTTTTCAGATGGATTCGCGCTTGGCCTTTGGCTTCCCCTATGGGGCCCAGGAACCCTTCACCTCCGTGCCCTTTTCTCTTGGTCTAAGGTTTGCACCGGCGGATACCTGGGAATGTGCAGTTTCCGGTGAATTTGATGCGAGCCGGGACCCTGCGGCAAATCAGGCCTCCTTTACCCTCCGCAAAACCTGGCTCAAGGGGTCTCACCGCTTTCCCTTTTCTGCAGGGCTCGACCTTTCGTGGACCCTGGCGGAAATTGCTTCCCGGACCGACCCCAGCGTTATAAGCTGGTCCGGCTCCCAGGGCGGCCCCCGACTGGGCCTTTCTTTCCTTATGCCGCTGGGAGCCCATGTTGGTGTAGGTGTAAGCCCCGCTTTGCTCTGGCCCATGGATACCCATACCCTGAGCTCCGGTCCGGTTCCCGATCTGGAACTTGGTGCGGGGCTTATCGGGACCGGCACCACCATTACGGGGGGCTTTTCGGCTAAGCTGCTCTGGCATAATAAGGATGGGAGAGAGGCTTCCTGGCAGGCTGGGCCTCTTTTTGCGGCGGCGGAACTGCACTGGTTCCCCAGGCCTTCGGTGTTTGTGTTCCACCTGGCAGGGGGGCTCTGGTATATTTCGGAAAAGAGCGGTGCCTTTGGCAGTTTTGGAATTGGAATCATTCATTAACAGGAGATGAGGCTATGTACGATCGACTAAAAGCGGATTTGCAGCAGCGGCTTACGGAACTGGAAGAACAGGGGCTTTATAAAATAGAACGGGTTTTGCAGGGCGCCCAGGGGCCCGAGATTACCGCCAAGCTGCCCGATGGAAAAACAATCCGGGCCTTAAATTTCTGCGCCAACAATTATCTGGGGCTCGCGAACCAGCCGGAACTGATTCAGGCAGCCTGCAAGGCCATGAATGAATGGGGCTACGGCCTTTCTTCGGTCCGTTTTATCTGCGGAACCCAGGAACAGCACCGGCTCCTGGAAGAGGAACTGTCAGCCTTTCTGGGCACCGAGGACACGATACTCCTGTCTTCCTGTTTTGATGCCAACGGGGGTGTATTCGAAGCCCTCCTGGATGCGGATTCAGCCATTCTTACCGATGCGCTGAATCATGCTTCCATTATCGATGGAGTTCGGCTCTGTAAAGCCCGGCGGCTTATCTATAAGCACCTGGACATGGCCGATCTGGAACAGAAGCTCCAGGAGGCATCCGACGCCAAATACCGGTTAATCGCAACCGACGGGGTCTTTTCTATGGATGGTGACATTGCGGATCTTAAAACCATCTGCGACCTGGCAGAAAAGTACGATGCCCTGGTGCTGGTGGACGACAGCCATGCTACCGGATTTATCGGACCCAACGGCAGGGGAACCCCTGAACACTGGGATGTGCAGGATCGGGTAGACCTGATTACAACCACCTTCGGAAAAGCCCTGGGTGGTGCTTCCGGGGGTTGTGTTTCCGGCCGTAAGGAACTGATTCAATGGCTCAGGCAGAAGGCAAGGCCATACCTTTTCAGCAATACCCTGGCACCAGCCATCGTAGGGGCAACCCGGGAAGCCCTGCGGATCGCTTCCAATGCGCAGAATTTGCGAAATCAGCTTGCCCGGAATACGATGCGGTTCCGCAAAGCCATGGAAGAGGCGGGATTTACCATTCGGCATGGCCATCACCCCATAGTGCCCATCATGCTGGGGGATGAAAAACTGGCGGTCCAGATGGCCCAGGCCTTGCTCGATGAGGGGATTTATGTTATTGCTTTCAGCTACCCCGTGGTGCCCAAGGGGCTCGCCCGGATCCGGGTCCAGCTTTCTGCGGCCCATACGGATGAAATGGTCGACCGTTGTGTGGCGGCCTTTACCAAGGTGGGCAAAGCCCTGGGTGCCCTGAAATCTTAACTTAAGTGGAGTATTATGCCCCGACCGACTATAGACCGGCGAATCCGTACCGTCCCAGCCTTTGATGTGTTCCGCCCCGCCGGCTCCTGTCCCATGCAGGATCTGGACGATGTGGTCCTTTCCCTCGATGAATTCGAAGCCCTGAGACTTGCGGACTATGAGGGGTTGTACCAGGAAGCGGCGGCCCTGCGGATGGGTATTTCCCGGCAGACCTTTGGCCGTATTGTAGAAAGCGCCAGAAAAAAGGTGGCCGATGCGCTGGTGAACGGGAAGGTCCTGCGGGTAGAGGGGGGCAATACGGTGTTGCAGAACACGGAAGAGCCCACCATGAACATCGCGGTCCCTATTGACTCTGGGGGCTTTCTTTTACCTCATTTCGGACACGCCCAGATCTTTACCATTTTCACCGTGGAACAGGGCCGGGTGCTGGCGGAGAAACAGCTTATATTTTCCGGCCCGGGGGGCTGCAAAAGCGCCGTGGCCAGCGAACTGGCAAAAAGACAGGTAGGTCTGCTCCTGGCCCAGAATATCGGCGAAGGGGCGGTGCGTCAGATGGCCTCCTTTGGGATCCGGGTCGTTCGGGGGCTCAGCGGCCGTGCGAGGGACGTTCTGGAACAGCTGTTAAAAGAAGAGGCTGCTAACAGCACCACCTTTATAAATGGCACTAATGTACCACAACAATAAGAACTGCAGTAATTAGAACCTCACCGATGAGAGACGGGTCTGGGGAACGGAGAAGCCCGCTAAAAGGGGCCCCAATCCTGAAGCCAGATGCATAGTGGCGGGAGGCTTCAGGGCCAACGCCGCCATCGGAGCTATGTATTATTTAGCCAGGACCTGTTCCCGGTCAGCCAGGGTCACCGTAAGGCTGATGGTTTTCCCGTTACGGTTAATTTCGACAGCCACCTTATCTCCGGGCTTGTTGTCCTCCAGAGCGGAGTAGAGGTCTGCCAGACGGGTAATCTTTATTCCATCCACCATGGTGATGATATCGCCGCCGAGGTAAATGACACTGTTGCCGTAACGTACCGGTTCACTGCCCTGGCGAATCCCCGCCCGTTCGGCAAAGCCGCCCTTCTTGGTCTGGGAGACCAGGAGTCCCGAAGAAACGGGCAGTTTTGCATAGTTGACCAGGGCGGGGAAGAGCTGCACCACCGTTGCATCAATCCAACCCCTCCGGACCTTGCCGTACTGGATGAGCTCGGCCACAACCCGTTTTGCCGTGTTCACCGGGACAGCAAATCCAATGCCCACTGAACCGCCGGAAGGTGAATAGATCATGGTATTCATGCCGATCATACGGCCCTGGGAATCCAGGAGGGGGCCGCCGGAATTGCCTGGGTTGATAGAAGCATCGGTCTGTATCATGTCTCGGATGATGGTATTGCTGGAGGTCTGAATCGGCCGTCCCAGGCCGGAGACGATACCGACCGTGAGGGTCCGTTCCAGTGCAAAGGGGTTACCAATGGCCAGTACCTTCTGGCCCACCTTTAATGAGGCCGAATCACCGAAGGGTACTGTTTTTAGCTGCATTCCCTTGGGGGGATCAAATTTCAGGACCGCAATATCGTTCTCCGGGTCTGTGCCGATAACCTTCCCTTCGAACTGGCTCCCGTCGGCCAGGTTGATGAAAATCTTGTAGGCATTTTCAATTACATGGTTATTGGTAAGTACATAGCCCCGGGTATCTATGATAGAACCAGAACCTGAACCCCCATCCTGGGGTACTGGCTCCAGGAACCAGTTAATCGCCACCGTTTCGGTGGTGATGTTCACCACCGCTTCATTGAGCCGCTCGTATACATCGATATTTTCCAGCTCATCCTGGGTGTAGGGGGTAATATCTGCCACGGTTTTTGCTGCTACAGCAGTAGCGGATTGTTGCAACTGCAGGGCAGGGGAGGTCTGATCCATTGCGGCTGTATTCTTTATCTGATTGTTTGTGGATACAGCCCCAGCATCTATTTTAATAAAACCCAATCCAATGGCAAAAAGAGCCACTAAAAGTGCACTTAAAAGGGAATAAAAGATAAGCTGTCCCCGGCTGTAAAGTTTCATATACTGCCTCCAGAATTGTATCCTTCTGTAAATATACTGCCTTTTGTGCTACCTTTACCAGTATGAACAGATTAATACGCCTCTTTGTTACATCCTTTGTGCTATGTTCTGCCTTTGTACTCTTTATGGGCTGTCCATCTGGCAAGAAAAATTCCAACGCGCCGCAGACAGACCAGGACTTTTCTCAACTAATCAGCTCCGAAGAAACGTCGGAGGCCCAGACAGATGCCGAAACTCCGGCTTCGATACAGCCGGTGCTGGTGTTTTTGCAGGGTTCGGTCAGCATCCAGCGCAGTGGCAAAGCCCTTAGTGCAGCCGAAGGACTCCTGCTGGAAGCGGGGGACATCATCAGTACCGGCAATGACGGTTCCGCAGAAATTGCCTATGGCTCCTTTGCCACCCTCAGGCTCTTTCCTCGAACTACGGTAAGCCTTTCGGTCCTTATTTCCCGGGCCATTGATCATGCGGATCGGGATGTGGCAGACCTGAGTTTGCTGGCGGGAACCGTGGCCGCCAAGGTTAAAAAACTTGCATCCAGGGATGAATTCCTGGTGCTGACCCCCAATTCAGCGGCAGGGGTCCGGGGCACTCAGTTTGTGGTGAGCTATGAGGAGCCGATCCGTAACAATGGAACCATATCCCGCACTGAACGAACCCTTGTGGCGGTTCGGGAGGGGGCTGTTGCGGTCCTACCAAAGGGAAAACTCTTAAGCAGCTTAATAGATGGACGCCAGGCGAATCCTTTAGCGGGGGCGGTGGTTGCAACGGCTCTGGCGTTGGCCCCTAAAGCAGGACCGGGTCAGGAAATTACTGTCGGAGGGAGGGAAACTGCTGCCGGCAGTCTGGAAGATGAAGATCTGTTGCATAGCGCCGAAACAGCCTACGGGGCTTTAGTCCGACAGGCAGAGGAATTCCAGGCCCGGGGAACCGACTTTGAAGCAGTACAGGATCCTGTGGCGGTACTGGCCATTCCCGATTCAGAGATTGAAAGATCCTTTGCAAAACTATCCCGGACCCTGCCGGCCCTGCTGCTTTCTGAACAATCCCGGTTCCTGCTTGATGTGCTCGATAGGATGAGAGAGCCCGGTGGAGATACTTCAATCCTGCCTGCGGGTCTTCCTGAGCGGTATTTTATACCGAAGGGGAATACCGGTGAAAAGGGTGACAAGAAAACCAGTGTACAGCCGCAAAACCCTCCGGGCCTGGTTTATACGGTTCCTCTGTCTTCTGTAGCCCTCACCGGTATGATAAGCCGCAGCGGAGATACAATCCTGCTCCTCGATTCGAAGGGAAACCTCTATGGCATCGATCAGGGGGGTACGCTGCTTTGGAGTCAGCCAGCGCTGGTAACTTTCACCGCCCTTGATGCTTCGGTTGCCCTGGTGGAGTCACAAAATCTCAAACTGGTAGAAGCAAAAAAAGGAACCGTAAAGGGAACCTATAGCTTTAATTCCTGGCAGGCCCTGCCCCAGGCAAAACCGGTACCGATCCCCAATGGCATAGCCCTGGCAACTCCCCGGGGTGTGACGATCCTCAGGCAGGAAAATGCGGAAGTCATGGCTGAAATTCCGGTTCTTGGGGGTGTCATTGCACCATTGGTATTGGCCGACTCCCAGCTCCTTGCGGTAAGCGGGCAGGGCCGACTGGTCTTTATCGATATAAAGTCAGGACGGATCAGTGACGAAATTGCCCTGGATCTAAAGGCCGATGTACTTACTCCCCGGGTAAAGGATAACCGGGCTTATATTGCCACAAAGGGGGGCCGGCTGCTTGCAATCGATGTGGCCGCCTATAGGATGCTCTGGGATATTCAGCTGGAACAGGGCATCGGTTCCGAACCGGAACTTGATGGTGACCGGATCTACCTCTGGCTCCAGGATAAAACGCTGGCTAGTGTATCGGTGAATAATGGCAGCTTTATAGGAAAACCTATTCCGGATGTCCAATCACCGCCACTTCTTTCTAAGGGCCGGCTGTACTGGGGCGGGAGCGGGCCCAGCCTGGTTGTTGCCGATGCCGCCACTGGCACTATCCTGAAACGCAGTCCCCTTCCTGATATGGTGAGTGCCCGCCCCTTATTCGTTGACGGGACCATCTATCTTGGCACGAAGGGTGGTAAGTTTATTCGGATTGATACGGACAAACTGTAAATATAAAAAAGGGCTGTCCGCAGGAGGACAGCCCTTTTCTAATATGACTCTGCTAAATGTTCTTATTATCGCTTTACGGCGGTCAGACCACCAGCGATTTTAAGAATGTTTTTATCAAAGGTAACCTGTAATTCGCCGTTCCAGCTGTACATGGCATCGGCGACTCCATTGTCGTCGGTAATCTCTCCGGTTTTTGTCGCTACACCGGCTTTAATTTCCTTGCCGCCCGCAATGTTGGCATCCCACACCTTTGCCCAGTTAACCTTGGCCGCAGTTCCATCGGCGGAGAAGTCCGTATGAATAACCTGAGGATTGCTTCCCTGGATAAAACCGATGGTACGGCGTACAAAGTCTCCCTTGGGGAAGGTGAACTTGCCGTTTTTATCGGTCACGAGCTTATATGCGGTGCCCCGGTGGACGTACTGTACTGTGATAACACCGTTTGAAGCTTTGCTTACCGTAAGATTATCAATAATCCGCTGATCCTTTGGAGCTACTGCAAAGAGGAAGAGTCCCCGAAGTCCTGTGGGCAGAACAGCCTTGCCCTTTACATCATAGAGGTAGGGCATGAAAATATGGGTAGAACCTAGTTTGGAAGCCCCGGTGGTGGCATCCAGGGTGTCCTTTTCCGCAGCCATATAGCGGATGGGACCTTTGAAGGTAAAGTAGTTCGCCGGATCATCGGCAGCCACATTTACCTGATAGTCGATTTTAAGATCCTGGGCAAACAGGAACCCGCTGAGTACGAGCATGAGGCTCGAAAGAATGAATAATTTTCTATATCATAACATCCTCCTTGTTACTGGTTTGTTCCAATAACATGAGCATTTTAGTATGACATAGAATAAAAAGCAAGATATATAGAGCATATTTTATTTATAACTTAAGGCTCTTTCAAAACTCAGAGAGTTTTGAAAGAGCTACCATGGAGGTTTTTGCAAAAATCTCACTCAGCTTTTATTAACCCAATAGGAACAGAAGGTGTCCAGGGCGCGCATGGCGGAGCGGATATCCTGGTATACCGGGAGACCCCCTTCTTCCAGCACACGGACGAGGCCCTGGTAGCGGGAACCCGCATTTACTGAAAGCACCAGGGGCTTTTTGTGTTTGGCCGCCACTTGAACCAATAGAGGGCCCAGGGCATCAGCCTCCCTGCAAATATCCTCAGTGGTTTTTAAGGTCTCCACATGGGGGACGATGGCGACAAAGGCACAGTCTACCTGGGGGTCCGCCAGCATGGTATCCACTATATCGGCGAAGAGCCGGTCCCCTGTCATTGGTGTTACATCTAAAAAGGAGGCTCCCACATTCAGGAGACCATGTTCATTCAGTTTTTCCAGGGCCTCGTTGGTTTCTGCCCTGTATAGTGCGGGTTTCAGGCTGCCAAGCAGGTCCGCACCCATCGTTGCGTCCAGGCCGGCATTGACCACACCACCGACCCGCAAGCCCCGGGGCCGCCACCGGTCCAGCATGGAAAAGGCCTTAACGGCATTGTAAAAGTCTGGCAATTCATCAATTAAAAGGATACCCGCCTGCATGCAGGCGGCCTGGAAAATCTCGTAATCTCCGGACATGCTTGCGGTGTGGCTCGCTGCCGCCTTTGCTCCAGCCTCGGTTCTGCCGGCTTTATAGACTATGAGTGGCTTAGCACTGTTTCGGGCGGTTTCAAAAAAGGCTCTGCCTTCTCCAGGCCCAAGCCCCTCAAGATACATGGCCATGACGGTTATATGTTCTTCCTTGCTGAAGTAACTCACCAGATCGGGGACATTTACATCAACCTTATTTCCGAAGGATACGATGGTACGATAGATGGGCCAATAGGGGGCCCGCTCCACAGCTGTGATGCCCATGGCTCCTGACTGGGTAAAAAGGGCCACATTGGAGTGTTCGGTCCAGCGGATGGGGAGCCGTTCATCTCCCAGAAAGAGGGTATTTACCCCTTTGCGTTTTTTATCCGGGGCAAAGAAGACGCCCATGCAGTTGGGGCCGATGATCCGCAGGCCCCTCTGGCTGTGTTTTGCAACGATGGCGGCAAAATCGCTGAAATGGATTTCCGTCGGAATACCTGATATAAGGATAACTGCGGCTCCGTCTGGAACGGTTTCGAGGAAGTCTACGGTCTGCTGTGCGGGGGCTGCAAAGACATAGAGGGAGCATTTTACCGGAATGTCCTGAATGGTCGGGTAGAGGGGGAATGTTTTTCCTGCAATCTCGGTGCTGCCGCCCTTTGGGTTCAGGCAGTATAGGTCTTCACGCCCAAGCTCGGTAAGGAGGCCCACAATAATCCGGGCCATGTTGTATTTTGTGGTGTCGGAAGATACCCCGGCAACGGCGATGCCTGAGGGTTCAAAAAAGGCTCTGAGGGAATCGGGATCCTTACATGCACTGTTTATATTCCGTTCATCGGAGGGCATGAACTGGGCAAATCCGTCGACTGCTACAAAGGGGTGACCTGTGGCCTTTGAAAAGACGAAGGGGTTTACATCCATCTGGAGAAGGTGAAAGGCTGGTTTAGGGTCCCGGCTAAAGGAGTATTCATAGGCCAGTTGGGATATGGCATAGAGGGCTTCCCCCATTTTGTTGCAATAGTCTTCCTGAAGCTCCGGGGCAAACTTATGGCGGATTTTAAGGTTATGGGTGACCCGATAGGCCTCTTCCCGTGTAAGGGGTGCCAGGGCAAGGTTTGGCGGGTCATAGTATTTTGCAAAGAATTCCGCATCGTCTCCCCCCTTTGTCAGGGTTACCGTGGGACCAAAGGCAATATCTTCCTTGATACCGATCAGCACCTCGTTCCCCAGGGCCTGGGAAAAGGGCACCAGCTGGGCCAGGAGAAATCCATCGATACGGGGCTGTTCGGCCTCAGAAAAATGGGAACACACTTCCTGCCGCATCACCTCCATGACAAAGCGGACATAGAGGGGGTCCTCCACGTCGATAATTTTTACTCCCCCCAGCTTGGATTTATGGGCAATGTCGGCGGAAACAATCTTTAAAACCGCCCGGGGGAGAAAGGGGCTGAGCTGGTCTTCGGTGAGCTGTTTCGGGTCTTTGATAAAGATATACTGGGGGACTGTAAGTCCCAGGGCCTGCAAAATTTCGTAAACCTCGAATTCGTAGAGGGTGCGCCGGCCCGCAGCCAGGGCCTTTTCAAATACCGAATTAATCTGTTGTTCAACCTTTGGATCCAGACTCATGGATGTCCTCCTCATGCTATTGTAACACAATTTCGGAGGCTCTAAAATAAAAATCCCTTGTTGTGTGGTGGGTTTGCTGGGTCAGGAACGGTAATAATGGTGCCGGAGGGAAAAAAATTCCAGTCCGCTGGAATATTGGGAAAATTATTCCCGGTGGGGGCGGTTGTTTTGCAGCAGGGTGAGCGCTTTTTCCCCTTGTGTTTTTTAAGGTTGTTTTTAGGTGTGTGTGTTGTGAGTGAGGCGTGTGCAGCAACCTCTTGCAATTATTTATATAGTAAAGAATAGTAAAAATACTGCAGGTACATCTAAGGTCACTCCTTTAAAACTCCCTGAGTTTTGAAAAGCCTCTGCTGTTAAAAAATAAAAATAGTAAGTTAAGGTGACTTGGCACGCTTATTGCTATTATATAGATGTCGGCCGTTGACCGAACAGGCTTACCGGCACAGAAGGTGCGGTAAGCAAAACCAAGGAGCTTACAGAGCTCCACAGTATCATGCAAGGAGTATGCTATGAAACGCATCCTGATTATTGTTGCCGCCGGCCTTATCGCTGCCGGTTCCGTTTCTGCCCAGGCCTTTGGTCCTGGCGCTGCTGCGGCTGTCCAGACCCAGAACCTTCAGACTGTTAAGGTCGAAGGCAAACTAGCCCTGGTAAATGGTTATATCGCCGTTCAAAGCGGTGGTAAAACCTACTATGTGGGCGGTCTTAACCGGCTCATCGGATTTATCGATGGCCTTAAAGAAGGTGCATCGGTAAAATTGGAAGGTTATGCCTTTGCATTACCCCAGGCTCCCGAGTATCAGCATCTCCGGGTAACCAAGCTGACCTTTAATGGGAAGGACTATGATCTTTCCAACAGCTTCGGCCGGGGCTTTGGCGCTATGGGTGCCATGGGACCCATGGGCATGAACGGATATGGCCAGTTTGGCGGTCCTGGTGGCCGGGGCGGCCGGGGCGGCCGTTGGTAATTCTGTTACTTGAGGCCTGCGATACATAAGACTTGGGGGATGCTAGTTAAGCTAGCATCCCCTTTTTTTTGAGGGGTTGGGGTACCTACCCTTTTCAAACAGCGATGGGTACGAAAAGATGCATAAAGAAGTCCCTATACTCTTTTTAAAATAATCATACTGATGTCGTCGGCAAAATTACCCTGATACTTTCTTAAGTCTCCGGTTTCTGCAAATTGGGAGACCTGATTCATAAGTTCCTTGCGTAAGTCCTCGGCAGAAGTGTGAGCATTGGCTTTCATAACCTTTTTTACGTTTTCTATACCATAGAGTTCATTATATTTGTTTCTTGCTTCTATAAGACCATCGGTATAGAGGAGTAATATATCCCCCCTATTCAAAGTACAGGTGCCAAGTGATTGAGATGCGTCTGCATATTCAGAGAGCCCCAAAAATGCCGCACGGTCAATCATACCAGAAATCTCTTCCACCTCTTGTTTATCATGCCGATATACAAGGCCAATGAGGTGTGAACCTGCATAGGTAAAGGTTCCATTCCGTTCTTCTATAATGTTGCCGGTCATGAATTTATCGCTGCCTATCCTATCACGGTTAATTTTGACCAGAACTTTGTTAATAATGTCATAGATCTTTGAAACAGGCAGGTCTGCTCCTAATTCTTCCAGGGTCTTTATACTGCCTTGCAAGGCTGACATGAAAATTAATGCCATGAGTCCAGCAGGGAGTCCATGACCGGCCACATCACCAATGGCTACATAATTCTTATTATTAAGGCCAATAAAATCGTATACATCCCCTCCGACTTCTGATGCGGTTTTCATGTAAGAGGCTATATCATAACCTTCAATGGTAATGGTTCTGGGGAGTACCGATTCCTGGATAGTACGGGCTACATCCATTTCTTTACTGAGCCTGTTTTTATCTTCCTGGATCCGTTTTGCATTCTGCAGCGTAAGGGCGATAGAAAGTTCATCATTTAAGCTATTTAGAATAGAACGTTCCTTTGGAAAGAGATAATTAGAACTTTCTTTAAATAACACCAGCATGCCAAGAAGTTCATTTTGATTAAAAATCGGAGAAAAAATAATCAATTTAAAAATAGCAGCCAAATGGGTGGGTGGGTTATCTAAAAGGGTGATATCATGATTATTTATCACATTTTGAATAATATTTTCTGGGAAAGAAGCCGGAGCATTATTTGCTTCAGATGCAGGAAGAATGCTGAATCTCTGCTCCTTTATTAATGTATAAGCTGCTTCTTGATTCATACGTTTCAGGGTCTCTATATTTATAAGAGGGGTACAATACCCGATAATATGGTTATCGGATTCGACCTGGAGCTTATCTCCCTTTCTGGTAAATAGCATCATAGATTTTATTTTTACGTTTGGATTGGTAAGGGCATTCTGAAATTGAGAAAGGTATTGTTCCAGTACGTTTTTTATTATTATTTGTTCTTCTGTCTGTGAAGCTGCAAGGATTTCATTAATGAGTCTTGTTCTATTTTGTTCTCTTTTTTCATGTTGAATATGTACCTGGTTAAAGTGTTCCATCCGGTACCAGAAATATTCATGAAATACCCTTACGGCGTATATAAGGTTAAGCATGAAAAGAAATAAAGAGCCTAAAGGACTTAATGTTGTTCCATTCAATAGTATGCCGAGGAAAGAGCATACTATACCAAGAACAAAAGGCATTCTATTAAATCGAATGATTCCTTCTTCAAAGCTGAAAAGGGAAAAATTATAGGTATACAAGATTATGATAAGGGCTGCTAAAAAAAGCTTTGGTATTATTAGATTTTGGCTCGGTTGTACAATAATAACTAGTAATACAATAATCATACCTGCAAGCAGCGCCCATATTATTTTTAAGCGGGAATTAAATTCTTTTTGTAACAGATTCTTCTTTATTCGTTGGTTGTGGACTGAATATTCTGTAACTGTAAACAATATCGGGTATAGCACCTGTGGAATAAACGCCAGTAATAAGGACCATGATAGGTAAGCATTAAGAAGGTTGAAATAGCTGAGTCCTACAAGAATTCCACTTATCATAAAAATGACCAGGGATACCAATAACCAGAAAGGCCGGTCCCCATATTCTTTTCTAGACATCGCACTCAGCCAGAGGGGAATTAAAAAAGCAAGAATAAACCAGAACGATAATGCATAAATTTGAACCATATCCAGCTCCTTTTGATAGTTACTCTTCTATCACTACATCAATAGCATGATGTAATTCTTCGATCTCTGTCTTTGGTATCGTTGTGGTATTACAGCTTGCAAGTTTTGATAATGCTTCTTCTATGGTTTTAAAGGTCTGTATTTCTGATTCTGCATTTTGTTTGGATAGGGTTGTTACCGATCTGATGACTTCGACTGCAAGGGTAACCCCCTGCAGAGCCCCCGCAACTGAAAGTATCGATTCGTTCTGGTTTAAAATTTCCTGATTTACTTTCCTTAATTTTTCACTCACCGAGCTTATAGAGTTTTTAATTTCATTGACCAGCGCGGTTATATCTTTGAGTGATCTATCGGTTCCTTCTGATAATTTTCGTATTTCCCTGGCTACTACATCAAACTCCTTACCCTTAGCCCCATAGCGGGCCGCCACGATTGAGGCGTTTATGGAGAGCACATTGGTGGTGGATGAAATCTCAGACATGATGGACAGAATTTCGTTTATTTTTTCAGACTGCATCTGCAAGCGGTTTGTGTCATCAACGGAAGTTTTTATAACATCTGCTAAAGAGGTAACCCTTGATTGGACCTGTTGGGAGAGATTAAAACCATTTTCTGCAGAACCCGCTAGATTTTCTGAAATACCATAAATTTGCTGGGCATTCTCCAAGATTTGGTTGCTTAAAGTTCCAAGCTGGTTTAGTTCACCCTGCAGCTGGGCGATGATCACTTCCCGCTCTGCATCTTCATCATACTGTGCCAGGATACGCGCACATATTTTTTGACAGGATGCGAGGATTTCTTTAATCCTGTCATTATTGTTTTCACACGACATTCACACTTCCGGGGACTAAGAAAGTTAAGGTCTGGAGGCTTGTTGCCTGCCATGCGATTGCTTTGTTTTGTAGTATTTTTATTTGATATTTCTTACTGGCTTCGGTGCCTGCCAGTTTCATAATCCACTTTGCAATAGCCTTTATTCCACTGGAGTTTAAAAATGTTAGATTGGTTACATCCAATTCGACGGTTTTAAGACCACTGGATAGGACTCCATTATGTACCTTATCAAAGAGGGGATCCAAAAGGGTGCTCGGATCTTGCATATCGATATCACCGGATACAATAATTTTAACTCCATCTGCAATATCTTGAGTATCTATAGTTACCTTATCCTGCTTAATGCTCTCTATACTAAGCTTGTTCATAATATTCCTCTCTCATTATGATTGGGTTAATGTGATTGTGACCTTATCTCCGTCAATATCCAATTTCATATCAGCTCCGGTTTCGTACCGGATTCTAACCAGGCCAAGCTGGCTTTTAGAGTCGTTTCTAGTAGCAGCTAACTGCATTTGAGCAATATAGGCTTGCAAAGGATCCCCCTGCATAACCTTATCCCAAATTTCTTTTAGACCCTTAATAGCTTCAGGACTAGCCTGATTTGATACAGAAACCATGATGGATTCTTTCTCAGGTAGTAGCTGCAATTTTACAATAGTTTCTTCCCCCTGGGCATATTTCACTGCATTTTCCAGAAGTTCGCTGGCTGCCATGGCAATCTTATCGGCTCGAAGATTGTCTAAATAGCTCACAGCAATGAAGTTCTGAATAAAAGCCCGAACCACTGCGATGTATTTCCATCGAGGTCCGAATTTAATTTCTATAAACCCTAATGACTCCTGTATTTCCATGCTGTATCCTTTTATAAAAGTCCAAAATGTTCATTATCATCATAAAATAATATAATGAAATGTCAAGCAAATAATAGACTAATCCCTGTACTTTCCGACCTTCTCTTCGGTGCTGCCCATGTTGGTGCCGCTCCAGAGCTTGATATAGCTTGCTGCGGTATTCACCCCTGTTTCGAGCATGCGGCGGTGCATGCGGCCCGCCAGTTCGAGCAGCCGGGGGAGGGGGCCCTCTACCACGGTCTCAAAGGGGCCTACTTCGTAGGACAGTCCCGATTCCTGGATAAGGGCAATCACGCTGTCCACCACCGCATAGGTTTCTTCCTTGTTTCCAAGGCCCATAGGCAGACACTGAATGGCCATAGCCGAGGGTATAGCATCAACATCAATTTTCATATATACTCCTTCATATAAGCTTCTGGTCCCCTGCAGGGGCTGGATATAAATAAGGATCCGACCGATGAACGAATGCGAATTTTCTAACCAGTGTCCTTTTTTTAACAACAAAAGCGAAAACATGGGTGCAGATGCGGAGTCCGTAAAGAACAGCTATTGCCGAGGCAACAACCTGCACTGTGCCTTATATATGATCGCCTCCAGTCTGGGCACCGATAAGATGCCCACCAATGTACTTCCCGCTGAAAAGGAAAAGGCCTTCGCAATTATTGCGGGATAAATCTGCCCTAACCCAATTCAAAAATAAAGCTTCCACGCTGGATAAGCGCCCACCACATCAGGAGGGTTGCCAGTCCCATGCCGGCGCAATAGAGGCTGTCCCAGCCTGTCCAATAGATTCTGCGGATAAAGGTCCGTTCCTTTGCTTCCTCCAGCCCCCGGCCAGCCATAGAAAGGCTGATCCGTTCGCCATGGAGAATTGCCCCTGAAAGGATTGTCACCGGGAGCCTGGTAATCGAGGGCCGCCGCTTCCCGCCCCTATGGCCTGTTTCACCTCCGGCCTGCCTGATAAGGGGTCCCCGGAATCCCGCACTGCGAATTTCCTGGGCCATCTGGGCAATTTCTATGTCCCGCTTTAAGAGCGGAATTGTATTCCAGCCCGCAAAGAGGGAGAACCCAAGCCGATAATTGAGGTGCCAGTTCTGCATCAGAGCGCGGATAATGTCATAGGGACTGACGGCCAGGATGTAAGGCGAGGAAAGGCTTATCAAGGTAAAACTCCGGAGAAACACCGAAATGGCCCGATCCAGTCCATTCACCCCCGCTGCGGGGAAGCAGAGGTTCATAAAGAAGAGTCCGAAGGAAAGGGTAGAAAGAGGCAGCACCAGGTGGATGAACCTCCGGGGCGACAGTTCCGCCACTGTAAAAAGATTCACAGCCCCCAGGGCGAGATAGAGGAGGGGAGTAAGCTTGTCCATGGCAAAAAGCACCGGAAGCATCAGAAACAACTGGGCGAGGAGCAGGGCCAGCGGATTGGGTTTCCAGGTTCGCTGCAAAGATTTCATATATTCAGCTCCTCTAGCTCTCCGTCCTTTAGACGCAGGACCCGGCAAGACCTCGGCCCGCCGCTGCCGCTATCGGCCTGGGACAGTACGGCTCTAAGGGCATGGATGAAGGGGCTGTCATGGCTTACGATAAGGAGACTCACCCTTTGCAGTTCCGGCAACGACAGGTATTCCACCAGACGCTGCCGGGACTCCCGGTCAAGACCGTAGGTAGGTTCATCCATGATGATGAGGGGCCGGCGCATGCTCAGGGCGATGCAGAGGGTAAGGCGCCGCTTCTCTCCTTCGCTCAATTTAAAAGGATGAGCCTTTAGCCGATGCAGGAGTCCAAAACGCCGCGCCAGATCCAGGGCCGTTTCTTTGTTTTCAGCGTTAAAGGTCAGCTCCGCCTCTACTGAGTCTTCCAGAAAGAGATGCTCAGGGTTTTGTGGTATATAGGCGATGTTCTGGTAATAGGCACTCTTATCCAGAGTACGGAT
>Ga0209407_1002474_pt1 | contig 17270 bp, 13 predicted proteins | sample AD_JPNHG3_MetaG_FD_184410 | JGI IMG/M metagenome (GOLD analysis project Ga0209407, IMG submission 184410) | Active sludge microbial communities of municipal wastewater-treating anaerobic digesters from Japan - AD_JPNHG3_MetaG (SPAdes) (version 2) | ecosystem: Engineered > Bioreactor > Anaerobic... | reverse complement strand
CCGCCACGACATTGAGCAGGCCGCTCCCGTTGGCGAGCGTGCCGCTGAGGATGTTGGTCAGGGGGCCGGTGAAGGTCAGCGTCTTGGTCCCGGCGGAAACGGGGGCGATGGCACCGCTCAGCGTCAGGGATCCGTCCCCGGCGCTTTCGAACGATGCGTTGGCGGCACCCATCTGGACGGGCAACGCCAACGTGGCCGGCGCGGTGCCGGCGTAGACGAACTTGGAGGGGTTGCCGTCGGCGCGCACGCCCGTCAGCCCCAGCGCGCCGGGGTCGGTGAAGACGAGGGTGCCGTTGCCTACCGAGATGCGGGACACGCCTGTGAACGTGTTGCCGGGATGGGTCAGGCGCAGGGTGCCCGTTGAATTCAGCTCAACGCCGGCCCCCGATGAGTCGATGATGCGCGTGGCGATCGTGAGAGTCGTGCCTGCGGCGGGCCTGATGTCGGCAAAATCCGTGACGGAGGTGCCGCTGCGCGAAAAGGTGACCGCGCCGTCCCCGTCGAGGGTGAAGTCCGCGCTGGTGACCAGAACGATGGTGCCGCCGTTCGAGAAGGCGAGCGTCGCCCCTGACGCCACCGTGACGGTGGCCGGGGCGTTAACGTAAAGCGTTTTCAGCGTGATGTCCGTCGGGATCGTGACGGTCGCCGCAGTGTTGATCGTCGCGGTGTCCGCGGAGGTTTGCGGCACGCCCCCTGACCAGTTGGCGGCGTCGGTCCACGAGCCGGTGCTCCCGCCGATCCAGGTGGCGTTCACGGCCGAAACGGCATTCACAGTCGCAAAGGTCATAATAGCGGCCAAACATGAACTGCGGACATGAACATGGATCATATCAGTTTCCTTTCTTCGTACAGGTCATCGCGTTACCATGGCCCTGACATTTTTTGATTCTCTTTATTTTAGTACCTATGCTTTCTTGCGAGCAAGGTTAAAAAATAGCAAGCGGAATCGCGAAACGATGACCGTTGGTCGGTTGCGCCCCGACGGTCATTTCCGGTAAAGTGGAGAAGTGGAGGGGATGCGGCCGCTGTACGGGTCTAAATCAAACGTGCGTGGTTTATGCTCGTGCATGGTGCATCGCTGCATTTGGAAAATGGCAACACGCAAAGACAACAAACGACGGTGGCTCTTCGGTGGTGCAGTCACACTCTTGCTAGGCGCGTGGTTTTTGTGGTCAGGCATGCGTGACGGATATCTGCCCGAAGAGGCTGAACTGACGGTTGTCCATCTGACCGATTTGCATCTGGACACACGGGGCAAGGTCATGCATACGCCGTGGACTCACAAGATCGCAGCGGGCCGTTACCGGTTGCACCGTCCCTGTACGGGGAGAGCCTTTGAATATTTGGAGCAGGCGGTCTCGCAAATGAAGGACACCATCAAACCGGATGTTGTCGTGATCACTGGCGATGTTGTGAACCATGCAGACGACAATGAGGCGCTGCGACGCGGTGTTTCCATTTTAAGCCGTCTTCAGTGTCCGGTTGTCGTGGCTCAGGGCGATCACGACGTTTCGAGACGGATGCAGAACAAGACGGACTGGAACGATCTGTTCGGTGCGACGCACGGTTGCACGGTCGTCAACAACACACGTTTTGTCTTTCTGCCGTTCGCGAAAGACGAGGCGGCCTTCGCCGATGTGCTTCAATCCGTGCGTACTGTTTCCGGTCGGGACAAGATACATTTTCTCTGTTTGCACAGAATGTTGTGGGCACCGAGCCTGATGGAGGTCTTAGCCAAACGGTATCACGGTTGCTCCGTTCTTGATCCGGAGCGGGAAAAGATTGTCGAGGCGATGGAGGCCTCTGATGGGCGCTGGATGGTCCTCTGCGGACATTCCCACACCGATCATTGCCGGACGAGGGGGAACATCACGCAACTGTGCGCACCCAGCCTGGCTGAATATCCGCACATCTTCCGCGTCATCAAGATCAAAAACGGGCAGGTCTTTTGTCAACGCGTGCGGTTGGACAGGGGGGATACCACGTGCCAGGCCCCACCGCGCATAAAACCATAATCATTCTTTGTCGCTCTCATCGCTTTGAACGCGAAGGATAACGCGATCATCGATTCCCTTGAATACCTGAAGCCAGCGCAGGACGCGCGACTGGGTCATGCGAATGGCATTTTTGGGGCAGATTTCGTGGCAACAACTGCAACTGATGCAACGCCGTGTATCCAGGGCCGGCACAGATGCGCCTACGGGCAGGGAAAGGGCCTGGACCGGGCAGGCCTTCACACAGAGGCCGCAACGGATACAGGCTGTGGACGAGAACGCGGGCCGGACCCAAACAATACGTCCGGCACGCCGGACCAGCCACTCCGGTAACAGCCTGAGCAAGTGGCCGCCTGTCGGCACGTCGAATGACGGAACGGAAATCGTGTCACCGATCGGCCTGGGGGTGGCGGTTTGAGTATCCAAATAAGGGACGCGGCGCGGATCAATCCGCAATATCCCGCACAAAACATGGTCGAGCGCGAAGGGGTCGGCAGAGGCTGCAAGGAATCCGAGCGGGATCGGACGCCCGTTGGCGGGGCCCTGCCCCTCCATGCCGATGACCGCGTCGGCGATCGTCCAGCATGGGGGCATCACACGCCAGAGCGCGCGCACAAGCCGTCCGAAAACCTCGGGCTTAGGATACTGGCGATGCAGCGTTGTTTTGGCATAACCCGGGATTGTGCCGTAAATGTTTTTGACGGCGGCAGTCAGCAGGGTGAGCGAATGACTTTTGACTTTGGGCAGGTTGACAATCAGGTCGGCTTCCAGCACCGGGCGGGCGATGGGAAAGGCGAAGCCGTCGCGCGTGAACGTTTCAGCCCCAGACTGCTCGAGCGCGATCAAAGGAACACCCTCTTCCGCGCACACCGCACCGATTCCGGAACGTTCCCACACGCGCGCCAGATTCGCGGCGCTGGCCGGGCTGTCGCCAACCGTGACGTGGGCACCGCACGCTTTCAGGCGGCGGATCACATGACGTACCAACGCCGGATGGGTGGTGACAGCCTGTTCGGGAGTGCGGTCGGTCAACAGGTTGGGCTTGATCAAAACACGCCGCCCCGACAGTGCCGACGCTGCGGGCCAGCCGGTCATGCTCACAAGCCGGTCTAGCGCCGGTTCCAAGGCACTCTCATAGTCACGACACGAGGTTACAAAAACAGGGCTATTCATGACGGTTAGTTTAGCAAACTGCTCAGGCTCTGTGGCGATGATTGTGACACAGGCATCTTGCCGGGTGGCTTCAACTAACGCGGGCGAAGCCCGCAACCCAATTCAATCTCACACAAAGGCACAAAGGCCACAAAGGCTTCTTTTAAAACGGCATCCACCTTCGTGCCCTTCGTGGCTTCGTGTGAGAAACAACTTGTTTTTTATTGTGCTTGTCGAGCCGCAAGGCACTAAAATGCGTCAGCCTTGGGTATGTCCGACTTGCGGTTGTTGATTCTGTTGTGTATGGTGAACGCATGAGTCGCTTGTGGTGCGAATGCGTGTTGCTGTATGTGGGGTTGCCCCTGTTACTGGCTGTCGTCCGGCTCACGGCGGGCGCGTTTCCCGTTTTGCCGGTGTTGTGGGTGGCGGCAGTGCCGGCAGCCGTGTATCTCGTGAAGCACGAAGGGTGGGGGAGACGTGAGTTTTTCGGTTTCGAGACAAGCTGTACACAGGTGCTGAAACTCGGGTTTCATCTTCTGGCGGTGGCTGTGGTGCTGTCAGGGACACTCATGCTGGTGGCCCCTGCACGGTTTCTGGAACTGCCGCGCCGTTCGCTGCGCCTCTGGTCGCTGGTCATGGTTTTCTATCCGCTACTTTCGGTCTTCCCGCAGGGTATCCTGTACCGCGGTCTCTTTTTTGCGCGCTACGCTTCGCTTTTCCCCGATGAACGGATGTGCCGTATGGCGGGGGCGGCAGCATTCAGTCTGGCGCATCTGGTCTTTCTCAATCCTTGGGCACTACTGTTGACGCTGATGGGGGGTATGTTGTTCAATCGGACGTACCGCACGACGGGTTCGTTGAATTTTTCCAACGTGGAACACGCGGTTTGCGGGCAACTGGTCTTCACCTGCGGTTGGGGGCGCTATCTGTATCACGGCATCACGCGGCTGGCGGAATACGCGAGGTAGCCATTGCTCTGGCCAATATTGTTTTTGACTCGATGAAACATTGCCGGAGACGGTTGCTGTGCGTATGATAGGCGCATGAAATCACACTATTTCGGGTATGACGGGTGTCTGGTTCTTGAAAATGATGCCGGCATACGTGTCGTGCTCAGTCCGTTGGCTGGCGGACGCGTTCTGGAGTATTCGCTCCAAGGGGTGAATGCCATTTACCTGGATTCGAAGCAGCAGGGCTGGCGTCACCAGCCCGGTATTCCGTCGGTCGACCCGTGCGGCGGACGGTGCGATGTCGGGCCGGAATATACAACACTGCCGCACCCTGACCTGTGGCTGGGGGACTGGCACGGCGAGATCACAGGGTCGGGACAGGCTCTGCTGACAAGTCCCCGAGATCGTGTCACGGGACTGACGGTGACACGTCGTTTCACCCTTGCGGCAGGCGACACACGACTGCGCTTCGAACAGCGGGTGGTTAACGACTCAACGCATCCTGTTTCCTGTTGCCATTGGAGCCGCACGCTCGCGGTGGGCGGTGGTGTCGTGCTGATTCCTTTGTCGCCTGAGAGCCGTTTCCCCAAGCACTACATTCAGTACGGCCCCGGGCCTGTTATGAATTTCCGCCCCGATGATCCGCAGATCCGCGTGCGTGATGGATTCTTGGAGGTGTTGGGGACACCGCAGCGGCCCAAACTCGGCATGGATAGCGCGGTGGGGTGGTTCAGTTATCTGATGCGTTCCGGGCTGCTGTTCACCAAGCGGTATCGCGTGGAACCCGATCGGGTCTACGGCGAAATGGCCGGTCTGACAATTTCGATCTGGTATTACAAGGACGAGATGTGCGAGTTGGAGCCGATCGGGCCGCTTGAAAAGCTGGCGCCCGGGGCATCGTTCAGCTTCACGGAAGAGTGGTCGCTGCAACCGTGGCGGTATCCCGCTCAAGGGGAAAACGTTGATCTGGCAGAGCTGAAGGCATGTGTCGGTGTTCGCAAAATCGAGGGTTGAGTTCGCATGATCGAGATTGCCCCTCGCGAAACGGGCGCTTATAGTTCGCATTAACGAACGGGGAGGAAGCGGGATGAGAAATCTGATTGGACTGGTGGTGGCACTTGGGGCGTTGGTGTCGGACGCGGGGGATATCGTGCTGTTTGATGCGGCGAGGACGCCGGTGTCGAAGGTGGCCGCGCAATCCGGCGGCACGTTCGCGTTGAACGGGGATGTGCTTGAGGTCGAGACAAAAGCCAACACCGGTTATCCGGGCGTGCGTATCGCTGGCGAATGGGATCTGTCGGGCTGCAACCGCATCACCTTCGAGCTGGAGCACCGCGACGGCAAAGGGGAGCTGCCGCTGACGGTCCGGCTGGACAATCCGGGCGCTGATGCCGGCAAGTCCATCGGCGTGTTTGTGGATCGCATCAAGATGCCGCGCAGGGGGACGCACGCGTGCACGGTCGCTCTGCCGCCGGTACTGCCCTCGGGACGCGCGATCAGCAGCAAATTGACCGGTATGCGGGCGACACCGTTCCAGACGGTCGGCGTGGTGGCAGACCTGGATGCCTCGCGCGTGGTGGGCGTGGCGGTGTACATGAAGCAGAACAAGCTGGATTGGAAGTGGGGCATCCGGCGTATCGTGGCGCATCCAGGGCCGGTTTCGGACCCGCCGGCGTGGATGAAGCTGAGCGAGAAGGCGTTTTTCCCTTTTATTGACGTGTATGGTCAGTTTAAGCACAAAGAGTGGCCGGGCAAGATTCATTCCGATGAAGAACTGAAACTGGCGGCGCAGCGCGAGGAGGCGGATCTGGCGGCCCATCCGGGGCCGAAGGGCTGGAGCCGCTTTGGCGGCTGGGCAGACGGTCCGCGGCGCGAGGCGACCGGTCACTTCCGTGTGGAGAAGATTGACGGCGTGTGGTGGATGGTGGATCCCGAAGGGTATCTCTACTGGTCGCACGGGCCGGTTCGCGTGACACCCTCCACGGCGATCACGCCGCTCGATAACCGCGAGTTTTACTTCACCGACCTGCCTGCGCCGGATTCGCCTTTTGCCAAGTTTTACACCACGCGCGATGAACTGCTGTATCCGTACTATGTCAAACGCAACATTCGGCGCACCTATGATTTCTCGTCGGCCAACTGCTTCCGCAAATACGGGCCGAATTATTACGAGATCTTTGCCGATCTGGCGCACCGGCGTCTTCGGAGCTGGGGGATGAACACCATCGCCAACAGCTCGGACAAAAAAATCTGCCTGATGGATCGCACGCCGTACACGGACCGGTTCGAGTTGAAGTCGAAGCCGATCACCGGCAGCCATGACGGCTGGTGGCCCTTCCGCGATCCGTTCGACCCTTCGTTCCGCGCCGATGTGCGGCGGCTGATGGACGAACACAAGGCCGAAATGGAGGATCCGTGGTGTTTCGGGTTCTTTGTGGATAACGAGCTGAGCTGGGGGGGCGAGACCGACCTGGCCGCTTGGACGCTGGAATCGCCCGCCGATCAGGTGGCCAAACGTGTCTTCCGTGATCGCATGCGGAAGGCGTACGGCACCATCGAAAAACTCAATGCCGCGTGGGGCACGACGTATGCGGACTGGGAAGCGTTTCTCACCGTCTGCAAGCGGCCGGGGGGAGCCGGAGCAACCGCCGATCTTAAGGCGTTCACGCTGGAGATTGCGGACGCCTACTTCAAGAACGTCCGAGAAGAGTTCAAGGCTGCTGCGCCAAGCAAACTCTACATGGGGTGCCGGTTTGCCGGACGCGGGCCGGAGTTTGCGGTGCGTGTGGCGGCCCGGTACTGCGACTTGGTCAGCTATAACATCTACGCGCGTCATCTCGACGATTTCAAGCTGCCGGAGGGCGTCGATAAGCCGGTCATCATCGGCGAGTTCCATTTCGGGGCGCTGGACCGTGGCCTTTTCCATCCCGGTCTGATCAAGGTGGAGAACCAAGAGGAACGCGGACGCGTCTACGTGCAGTATGTCACGTCTGCGCTGAAACATCCGAACGTGGTGGGTGTGCACTGGCATCAGTTCGGCGACCAGGCCACGACCGGGCGCTTTGACGGTGAGAATTTCCAGGTCGGTTTTGTGGACTGCTGCAACACGCCGTATCCGGAAACGATCAGGGGTGTCCGCGAGGTGGGATACCGCATGTACGAGATCCGCAGCGGGAAATGAGCCGGTTGTCGAGGGATTCGAAAGAGTCGATGGAATCGAAGAAATCGAAAGGAAAAGAGAAGATGCGTTTTAAAGATAAGGTTGTGCTGGTGACCGGAACGAGCCGGAATACCGGCGTGGGCATCGCCGCGCTGTTTATACGCGAGGGGGCGAAGGTCTGCGTATGCAGCTCCACGCCGGAGAGCACGGCCAAAGGCGCTGCCGAACTGCGCGCGATGGGGCTGGACGGCTTTACCGAAACGCCGGCCGACATCTCGGATACGGAGCAGGTTCGCGCGATGTTCCGCTTGATCCGTGAGAAGTTCGGACGGATTGACATTGTGGTGAACAATGCCTGCAATCAGGGCATCGGCCCGGCCTTTGAAGAGATGGATCCCGCTTTTTTCCTGTCGGTCATCAGAACCAATCTGCTGGGCACCTTTCAGGTGTCGCAGGAGGCGGTCAAGATGATGCTGACGCAGGAAAGCCGCGGCGTGATTGTCAATCTCGGCTCGAACGTCTCGATGCGCGCGATCCGCAACCGCACCGCCTATGTGGCGAGCAAGGGCGGATTGGACGCCCTGACCCGCTCGATGGCGGTGGATCTCGGCCCCAAGGGGATCCGCGTGAACATGGTGGCGCCAGGATATATCTTTACGGATCGTTGGGAGAAACTGCCGGACGACAAGGTCAGACGGCGCCGGCTGAACTGCCCGATCGGCATGGAGGCGACGGCCGATGACATCGCGCAGGCCGTGGCCTTTTTGGCTTCGGACGCCGCACGCAATATCTGCGGTGAGCGCCTGGTGGTGGATGCCGGCTGCAGCGCGCAGCACATGCCGGCCGATGTGGATGTGTGATTATCATGACAGCTTCTAAAACCTATAAGTGGGAGCTGCTGTTGTGGCTGTCGCTTGCCTTTTTCACCCATCAGGCCGGTCGCGCAGTGCTGGGGATCGTGGTGCCGGACGTGCAGCGCGACTTGGGGCTCTCGGATGAACTGATGGGGTGGGTGCCGGCTTGCCTCTCGATTGTGCTGGGTATCATGATCCCGATTTCGGGCATTCTGGGAGATCGCTACAGCCGCAAGTGGATCATCACTTGGACGCTGATCATCGGCAGTGCGGCGACGGCGTTGGCTGGTGCCGCCACGGGGTTTTTCACGCTTGTGCTTTTCTACAGCGTGACTTCCGCCACGTGCGAGGCGATGTATGCGCCATCGGGTTACTCGCTGCTCGCCTCCTTCCACAAAGAGACTCGCGCGGTGGCGATGTCGGTTCATCAGTCGGCGCTCTACATCGGTGTGATGACGTGCGGGGTGGTGGCAGCGATGATCGCCGATCATTGGGGATGGCGCTGGTCGTTCGCCGCGTTCGGGCTCTTCGGTGTCCTGCTTGGATTTATCGCGATCTTCCGGCTGAAAGATGCGCCGCATGACGAGGCGGAGGCTGCTGGTAGGCGTGACAAACCGGGGGTTGTGGAATCTGTACGTGCGCTGATCCGGATACCCAGCGCGCTGTTGTTGACGGTGGCGTTCACCGCGATTGTTTTTGTCAACAATATCTACTGGTTTTGGGTGCCGAAATACCTGCAGGATCCAGAGGGTATGTTCCGCATGAGCAAGACACAATCAAGCGGGGCGTTTACCTATCATGTGGTTGCGGCCTTGATCACCATCCTGTGCGGCGGTTTCATCACAGACCGCTTTGTCGCGCGTGATCCAAAATTCCGTCTGCGCCTGCAGGCAGCGGCGATGTTGTTGGGTGCCCCGGCACTGTATATGGTCGGGATCTCCACGACGGCCGTCATGGTCTGGGTTTCCTGTGCACTTTACGGTGTTTTTCGAGGCCTTTTCGAAATCAATACCCACACCTCGCTTTTCGATGTGGTTCCGGCGCGCTATCGTGCGACGGCAGTCGGGTTGCTGACCATGACCGGCTTTCTCGTGGGGGGGACGGTGGGACCGTGGCTAGTCGGGTTTCACATGAAACGTATCGGCACGGAGGCGGGCATGCAACTTGGTTTTACACTTATGGCAGCGGCCTATGTTATCGGAGGCGTCGCCATGCTGATTTCGCTGTTGTTCACCTTCCAACGTGACCGGTTGGATGCGGATGGAGTTAAGGCACATGAAAATCACCGGAATTAAGACGTTTGTCTGTCATGCGTACCGGACAAATTGGGTGTTCGTCAAAGTTTTGACCGACGAGCCCGGGCTTTACGGCGTCGGTGAGGCCACGTTGGAGTACAAGGAGGCCACAATTGTCTCGGCCTGTCAGGATCTGGAGCGCGACATGCTGGGCAAAGACCCGCGCGACATCGAGGCGATCTGGCACAGTAACTACCGCGACGCCTACTGGCGTGGCGGACCGGTGCTGATGAGCGCGATCTCGGCGGTCGACATCGCGTTGTGGGACATCCTGGGCAAGAGCCTGAACGTGCCGGTCTGGCGGTTGCTGGGCGGCCAGATGCGCGACCGAGTGCCGTGCTACGCCAATGCCTGGTTCGCGGGCGCGAAAGAGCCGGAAGAATTCGCGGCCAAGGCGGCGGAGGCAGTGGAGACGGCCGGCTGGAAGGGACTGAAGTGGGATCCGTTCGGTTCGGCTTACCGGCAGCTTGAGCCGCAATCGTTCCGCAAGGCGGTGCGCTGTGTCGAGAAGGTGTACAAGGCCGTGGACGGCCGTGCGGAGATCTTGATCGAGGGGCACGGACGGTTCGATCTGCCGACGGCGCTAAGGATCGCTCATGCGTTGGAGGATTTCAACATCCTCTGGTTTGAGGAGCCGATCATCCCCGACACGATCGAGGCGATCGCGGATCTGCGCAGCCGGGTCAAGGTGCCGCTCTCATTCGGCGAACGGCTTTACAGCACCTGGCAGTTCCGCACGCTGCTGGAGGCGCGCGGCGCGGATTTCGTGCAGCCGGATGTCTCGCATGCGGGCGGCATTACCGAGCTGCGCAAGATCGCGGCGCTTGCCGAGACGCATCACATCCCGTTCTGTCCGCACAATCCCAGCGGGCCGGTGGCCAACGCCGCCACGCTCCAGCTTGCCGCATCGCAGCCCGGCTTCTTCCTGCTTGAAACGATGGCCAGCGACGTGCCGTGGCGGCATGAGGTGTGCGACGAGTCGGTGACGTTGCGCGATGGCGAGATGCTTATTCCGGCGGATCGTCCGGGAATAGGGGTGGACATCAACGAGGAGGCCATCGCGAAGCATCCGTATCAGCCGATCGGGCTGCGTCACTACAAGGGCACCCTGACCGAAATCCGTCCGCCGGATGCGAAATCGTACTTTTAGCCTCAATAGAACAAGATGGGGTGAGGGGCCTTGCTGAAACGCGAAATGCTGCACAACGTTAAGGCGACTGAGGCCGGTCAAACACTGGCCGATCATTTGACGGCGCGTTTTACGTATCATGACCGTGCGGCCTGGTGTCAGTTGATTGGCGAGGGCCGTGTCACGCTGAACGGCTGCATCGTGGACGCGGAGCGTCGGCTCGCTGTTGGGGATCAGATCCGGTATGACGCATCGGGTATTCCAGAGCCGCCGGTGGACGATTCGTTCTCTCTGGTGTCGGAGGACGACCAGGTGCTGGTCGTGAATAAGCCGGGCAACCTTCCCTGCCATCCGGGGGGACGGTATTTCAACCACACGCTCTGGGCGTTGCTGAAGACGCGCTGTGGGGTGGGCCATCCGATTTTTGTGAACCGCTTGGACCGCGAGACCTCGGGCGTGGTGCTGGTCGCCAAAACGCGGCAGGCGGCGGTTCACCTCTGGCGTCAGTTTGCCGCGCACCAGGTGGCCAAACGTTACACCGTTTTTGTAGAGGGGCTTTTCCCGGATCACGTTGATGCCAAGGGTTGGTTACTGCCCGACGCGACATCACCCATTCGCAAAAAAAGGCGATGGATATCGTCAGACGTGGCCGCGCTGGCCCCCTCGCCAGAGGCCGAATGGTGCGAAACCACTTTTCATCGCGTGTCGTATGGTCACGGGATCAGCCGCGTGACAGCCGAACCGCGTACGGGGCGTCTGCATCAGATCCGGGCGACTTTGTGTGCGCTCGGCTTCCCGGTGGTTGGCGACAAAATCTATGGCGTGGACGAGACCGCTTTCTTGCGCTTCTGCGCGGATGCGCTCACAGAAGACGATACCAGGCGATTGCGCATGAAGCGGCAGGCGCTGCACGCGGCGTGGCTCCGCTTCCGTCATCCCGTCACGCAGGGGCGGATCGAAGTTGAGGCACCGCTGCCGTCAGACATGGCTGCGTTGTGCGGGGGATGTCATTCGCCGTAGATTTCGACTTCGGTGTAATGGTTATAGGGGTCTGAGGTATTGCCGTTGCTGGTGAGGCGCACATAACGGGCGCGTACGCCGTGACCGGGGATCCGGCGGCCGAAATGATCCTCGAAATATTCCTTGTCGGTGCCGCGGCCGAGTCGAGCGCTGTTGTCGTAATCGTTGTTAAAGAGCGTGACGACGCCCGTTTCAAACGTGGGGTCATCCGAAACCTGGACGACCGTATCGCGGTAAACACACTGTTCAGGCCGTTCGCGCCAGATACAGACCGCGTGGATCGCGGCGTTCGTGCCAAGGTCGATTTGAATCCAGCGTACGCCCGGTGCGAGTTCAAGATAGGCAGATGGACTGTATTGCTTGTTGCCGTCGGTGACCAGCGCGAGATCGCGCGGCGTCACAGTTTCGTCATTGCAACGTACCGGGCGTCCGCCCGACAACAGACGCGTACCCGCCGGTACAAGCAGGGGCGGGGGCGGCACATCGTCGCCCCGATACGGCTCCTGGTGAGGCGATCGCACATCGATCGGTGTGCCTTCAAAGGTCGGACGTGGCAATGCCGGCGTCAACAGCTTCATTTGCCGCGCTTCGCCTGAAACCGTCACCGCGCAGGCCGCCATGATCCCTGCGGACAGCAGGCGGCGCAGGAAGCGCGTGGAGACCGTCCGGTCACGCGTTGGGAGGTTACCTGTCAAAGCGTGTACCATTTGTTCGGTGCCAAGCCCTGTGTCACAACGCATACTGCGGGATCTTGAGGGTCTCGCCGTCACGCATCGCCGACTGGTGCGCGATAATGCCGGCGACCGTCATGTTCAGCGCGCAGGCCACGTCGCAGACCGGCCGCTGTTTGAGCAAGATCGCGCGGATGAAGTCGTCGGTCAGATAACCGTGAGAGCCGCCGTGCCCGCCGCCCGGCACGCCGGGCGGCAGCGGCGGCTTCTCCTGCGCGACATTCGAAATGTCCGCCTGACCGGAATAGCGCTCTTCAAAAGAGCCTTTCTGGCCATAGATGCGTCCTTTTTCGCCGTATGCGCCGGGCATGTCCCAGCTCACGGCCATGCGCGCCATGCCGCCTTCGCTGGTACGCAACAGCGCGATCTCGGTGGCGAACGGATTGTTGTAGCGGTTCTTTCCCGGCTGGTTGTCGGCCAGCAGGCTTGGCATGGCCAGACACGAGACCGAGGTGAAAGAGCCGCCTGTGACGCAGGTGTAAAAGCCGTTCGAGTGGGTCGGATAGTACTGCGGCGGCAAGCCAACGCGCCAATCCTTGTAGGACCCGATGTGCTTGTCCATGTAGTGATAATACTCACCCTCGGTGTAGATCAGCTTGCCGAAGCCGCCGGCCTTGTAGATCTCACGCATGGCGTGGCATTGCGGACGGAACGCCGTGGTTTCGAAGAGCGCGTAGACCAGCCCTGTCGCCTTCACCGTCGCCAGCAGGTCACCCGCCAGCGCCAACTGGTCCTCGCCGAACACGGCCGGCACCGCCGAAGCCATGTGCAGACCGCGCTTCAGACCCTTGATGCAAAGCTCGGCGTGGCTCGGCGCGTCCGTGGCGATGAAGACCGCCTCGATCTCCTTGTCCTTCTCGAACATCTCCTCGCACGAGGCGTAGGTCTTTTTGGCGCCAGTCACCTTGGCCAGCTCCGTGCAGGCGGCGGGGTTCAGATCGGTCGCTGCGACGACCTCGACATTCGGGTGGTTCTGAAAGCCGAACGCCGCACCGAATTTACAGACACCATAGCCGGCGATGCCGACCTTGACCTTGCGTTCGGAAAAAGGCGTCCACGCGGTCGCTTTGACCTGGCCCGCAGCTGTCTCGTTAAACCCCTCGATCTTGGGTGCCGCCGCTTGCGCACCTGCCCGCGTTGCGGCAGCGGCGAATCCCGCCGCACCGATCATTGCTCCTCTGAAAAAAGCCCTTCGCGTAAACGGATTCATGCTTTCTCCACCTTTATGATGTGATGCATCAGAACAATCCGACAGGTGTTACAGATCCGACTTGTCGGACAGATACACCATCACGGCATGATAAGTAAGTTTACCATAACAGCGCGACCAGCGACAGAACCATCAAGGCGAAAATTGCCCACCAGATGGTCACGTTGTGCCAGCCTTTGCCCAGATCGTTGAAGATGTTGATCTTGCGCCAGTTGATGGTCAATTCATCGGTCACCTGTTCCGGCGCGGGCGGAGCCGTCATCAAACTGACAACGACACAGGTCACGGCGCAGACAAACCAGTTGAGGATCGCCTGATTCGAATACGGCTCCAGCCAGCGCGGATGCGCCGGACAGAATTGGATGAACAGCTTCATCGCGATGCCGAAGGTGAAGCCGAGAAACACCGCCGTGGCCGCTCCCTTGCCGTTGATGCGCTTGAAGAGAATGCCCAGCAGGAACACGGCCGCGAACGGCGGCGCGAAGAAGGCGTACAGGGTCTGGATATAGACGAACAGACTGCCCCCCAGCCGCTCGATGAACATCGCGATCAGCATCGCGAGCAACAGAAACGCGACCGTCGAGACACGCCCGACAAAAATCAACTGCTTGTCCGTGGCGTTCTTTTTCAACTGCCGCTTGAAAATGTCCATCGTGAACACGGTGGACGTCGAGTTCAGCACCGCGTTGACCGTAGACTGGATCGCGCCGAACAAGGCCGCCAGAAAGATGCCGCGGATGCCGGCCGGCAGCAGGGTTTGCAGCATCAGGATATAGCCCTTGTCCGCCTCGGGACGGATCTCCGCCCACGGCAGCTTCATGACCTCGGGGTGCGCGGCGAACAGGATCAGGCCCGGGACCACCACGATCACCGGCAGAAAGACCTTCATGTAGCCTGCGAACACGATGCCCATGCGCGCGTGCCACGCACTCTTGGCACCCAGCACGCGCTGGATCATGAACTGATTGATGACGTTGTACCAGATACTCACTGAAAGAAAGCCGATCACCAGTCCGCTCCAAGGCGTGGTCTGATGGGTCAGCGGCTGGATTACCGCGAGCCGTCGGTATTCGCTCATGCCGACGATGTTTGGCGCGTTCTGCGCGACCACCTCCCGCCAGACCCCCGCGTGGGCCTGGTTGCGCTCGATCATGACCCTGAAGCCGTCGACCAGCGAGCCGGAGTCACCGGCCAGCATCTGCAGGCCGAAGATCGTCACCAGCGAACCGCCAATCAGCATGACCGCCACCGTGAAGAGGTCGGTCCAGGCCACAGAAACCAGCCCGCCATAGACCACCCAGCTCCCTGCCAGCAGCCCCAGCACAATGATCGACAGCCAGAGGTTCCAGCCGAACAGCTTCTGGATCGCCAAGCCGCCGCCGTACAATACGGCCGCCAGAAACGCCACCACATTGCTGATGATCGTGACGGCCGCGAAAAACTGGCGCAAGACGGAGTTGAAGCGCTTTTCCATGAATTCAGGCGTGGTGAAAACCCGCGCCGAAAGCAGGAACGGAATGAACAGCCAGATCAGAAAGGAAAAGCTGATGATATTGCCCCATTCCGCCATCGCCACGCAGATTCCGTACACGAAGGCCGCTCCGATCATGCCGATGAAGTGTTCGGTACTGATATTGGATGCGATGAACGAACTGCCCACCACATACCAAGGCAGGCTGCGGCTGGCCAGAAAGTAGTCGGCTGACTCCTTTTTCTTTTTGCGTCCGGCCCAGAAGCCGATGACGCACAAAATCAGCAGGTACCCGGCAAACGCCGTCAAGTCCCAGATGTTCAACGAGAAATTCTGATTGCCGGTCATTTAAATCTCCTGGGTTTGAAGTCCGATCATGCGCCCGAACGCTCGAATCGACTCGAGATGCTCCCCGAGCACCAAGGCGCTGTGGTGCGTGCCGCCCGCGCGTGAATACGCCTCCAGAAACGGTGCCACGCCTCCGCGCGGGCGCACCCAAATGCGGATGGCGTCGCGCATCGCCGGATCAACGGTGTCGTCTTCGGCCAGCACCTCGACCGGCGCGACGATCAGCGTGAAGGAGTCGTCCGGCCCTGGCGCGAGATTCACGAACACGGCCGGTCCCGGCCGGGCCGCGCAGGTCAACACGGCCGGATCGCACGCGCCGCCGAGAAAGAAGGGCTTCGAGATGACGCGGTGTTTCTCGCCGGCGACCGCCGGATTGATTTCGCCCATGTGCGACAGGAAAAGGCTGTCACCCGCCCAGTCGGCACAGAAGATTTCGGTGAACGTCACGGCGCCGAAAGCGCGCGCCAACGCACCCACCAATGAGGCGGTCAGGACATCCCCCTCGCCGCCATACCCGACCCCGCGCGCCATGGCTTTGGAAATCTCCAGAAACGGCATGGTGTCAGCGGGACGTTCGCGGGTGGTGAAGGCTTGGAAGTTGACGCTGAGCGCCTTGAAGCCGCCTTCATCCAGAATCTTTCGCAAGCCGAGTCCGACGCGCACCGAACGGGCGTGCGCATCATCGGGCAGTTCGCAACGGAAACACGCGCGGTCTGCCGCGACCTCCCGCGCGACCGCGTCAGGCGAGACCTGCAGCACGGCCGCATCCAACTCGTCCAGACCGATCTGCGTCACGTCAACGCCGAGTATCTCGGCCAGCACCTCTTCCGCCACGGAAAAATCGCCCATGCCCTTAAACGTGTGCCCGACCCGCAAGGCCCGGGTGCCGCGCAGCGAGCCCGCCGCCACCGCGGCCCGCGCCAGTTCCACCGTCCGGTCGATCAGGCACGGATCGGAATCATGTCCGGCCACAATCTCAAACGCGCGTTTGCGGCGGCGCAGCATCGAGGCAAAATCCATCACGCCATGAACACCGTGGTTGTACATGATGCGCGAAGGCGACACAGACAACCCGAAGTCGGCATCCATGGTGGTGTCGAGAATGATGATCGGCAAACGGGTTTCGCAAAATGCATCCAGCGCTTCCAGCGAAGGCGAATACGCCAGATGCAGCGTGATGATACAGTCCGCGCCCTGCCGCTCGAACGCTTGGATAGCCGGGCCGAACTCGTCGGCCACCCGGCAGACCGGAGCGGGGAGGACCTCAATGCCCCGCGCCTCCAGCGCCTGCGTGATGCGTTGCAGGAATTCGGTGAATCCGTTGCGGCGTTCGGGCTGGTGGTCGTCGTAAAGCTTCAGGTAGAAAGGGAGCAACCCCGCGACCGGTTTTTTTGTGCAGGACATGATTTAATTTTTTCCGTAGTTGCGTTCCGCGACGCTGCGGAACAGGTGAAAGGCCGTGTTGAAAAAGAGGTTTTCGATCTCTTGCCGCGAGAGGCCGGCGCGCTCCGCAGCGGTGCGGATGCCCCTGAGCTGTTCGTAGTAGAAAAAGGTGAAGCGCACCGCATGGGCGGCATCGTAAATGGCGGAGCCGATGGCGTAGTCTTCACCCATCAGGTAGGCGTACTGGTTGTTGACCTCCACGGATTTGCCGCGCAGAAACGCGATGGGCGCGTCTGAACCGAAGAGGATGCGCTCGCGCGGGAAATGGCGAAACGCATATTCCAGCACGCCTTCGTGATTGACCATCGCAGTGTCGATATAGGCGTTGCCGCAGGCGGCGATGCCGTCCAGAAAACCGGTCACGTTGCTCAGGTAGTATGCCCGCCCGATGTGCGCGAAGATGATCGTGGCGTTGGGGTAGCGCCGGCAGATCTCAACCATCTGCCGCTGGTTGACCGGATCGGCCAGCCGTTCTTCCCGAGGGATATGCAGGGTGATCGCGAGCCCGCGCTC
>Ga0209407_1002461_pt1 | contig 17302 bp, 13 predicted proteins | sample AD_JPNHG3_MetaG_FD_184410 | JGI IMG/M metagenome (GOLD analysis project Ga0209407, IMG submission 184410) | Active sludge microbial communities of municipal wastewater-treating anaerobic digesters from Japan - AD_JPNHG3_MetaG (SPAdes) (version 2) | ecosystem: Engineered > Bioreactor > Anaerobic... | reverse complement strand
GCACCCTGCCCTCACCGAATCCCGGGATGCCGCGGGGCGATACGCCGCTTTCCGTCAGCGCGTAGCGGCGGTAGTCCCGATCGGTCTTGATCATGAAATGCTGGTCGTACACCGTGTCAAGGTTCATGTCCGGGATATTGTATCTGCGCTCCAGAAAGTACTGGTCTGTGAGAACGAACACGGGCACCTGGTATTTGTCTGCCAGATAAAAGGCGTGCCGCATCAGGGAAAACCCCTGCTCGTGGGTGCCTGGCGCAAGGATGACCCTGGGGAACTCGCCGTGCCCGGAGTACAGGGCGAAGTTGAGGTCCGCCTGCTCGGTCCGGGTGGGCAGGCCGGTGGCCGGCCCAGGCCTCTGGCCAAGGTGGATCACCAGAGGCGATTCGATGCACCCGGCAAGGCTCAAGGCCTCCACCATCAGGGCATACCCTCCGCCCGAGGTGGTGACGAGCCCTCTGCCGCCTGCATACCACGATCCGATCGCCATGTTGATTGCACTGATCTCGTCCTCCGCCTGCTCCACCACCACGCCAGAGCCCTCGGCCTTTTTCGTGAAAAAGACCAGCACTCCGGTGGACGGCGACATGGGGTATGCGGACACGAAGGTGCATCCCCCCGCAAGCCCGCCGAGACCCACCACATTGATCCCGTCCGTGAGGATCTCGTGTTTGACCTCGTCTGTCCGCTCGATGGATACAGAGGCCTGTCCCGGCTTGAGCAGCCCCTTGCTCCTTTCGTATCCGGTCGCGGCGGCGGCAAGGTTCTTCTGCAGACGCTCCTCTCCCAGGCCGGAGAGGATCATCCGGATCTCGTCATCCATGAGCCCTTTGTCCACATAGAACAGTCCGGCAAGGATCCCCAGAACGATCGTGTTCGCATATACGGGCCCTCCCGCCTCGCGGGCAAGATCGTTTATGGGCACTTCGAGCACGGGATGGTGGCCGTCGAGATATCTTTTGTCGATAAAAGACCTTTCACCCATGATCACGGTTTCGGGAGTGATCCGGTCGTGGAATCGCTCCATGGCGTCTTGGTGCAGGGGAACGAAGATGTCGATCCGCCGGGTGTAGCAGAATACCCTCCGCGACGAGATGCGGACCTGTGTGGAGTTGTTGCCCCCGCGGATGCGCGACATGTACTCGCTGTAGGAAAACACGTTGCAGCCGGAGCGCTTGAACATCCTGGTCAGGATCGCTTCCAGGGTCTGCAGCCCCTGGCCCGCCTGCCCGGAGAAAACGATGGACATGTCATCCCGAGGTTTGAATACCATATATACATGGTAGCCTTTCGCAGACGAGATTCAACAGATGCCGGCGCCCCTCATCCGGCGCAGGTCATTGGTTTTGCCGGGAAGCCTCGTACAATGAAACCCTAGGGCCGCTTCCATTATGACAGGTCTGTGCCGACGCAGCCGAAGCAGGCCCGGAAGAGAAAGGCGATGGATCTCACAACCCTCGCTCTGGCCGGCGTCTGGGCAATATGGTGTCGATCCTGAATATTGCCGCAATCTCGGGCGTCATCGGCATTCCGCACAACCCCTGCGGGGATGAGGCAGGCCCTCATGATCGCTTCCTTTAGAGGATCTGTCCCGACACGTCCCGCCTCCGCCTGCTGCGAGGGTGTTGAAGCACCACGCTGCGTTCCGGGCGCAGGGCCCTTCGTTCAGACGGTCGAATTCCCCTATTGATGCCTTCGGGCCGGGATGCTACTATCCTGATACGTTAGACAGCCCGGTGCCCCTTTCGACCTTTTTTGAGCAGATGCGTGACAATGCGATGATGAATGCAAACCCTTTTGAGAGCCTGCGGAGCGTTTTCGGGTATGAGTCGTTCAGAGACCATCAGGAGGAGATCATCCAGGGGCTCATCCGGGGTGAGAACGCCTTTGTCCTGATGCCCACGGGCGGCGGAAAGTCGCTGTGCTTTCAGATCCCGGCCCTGCACCGCGAAGGGGTGGGCATCGTGGTCTCGCCGCTCATCTCGCTCATGAAAGACCAGGTGGACGCACTGCGGGCCTGCGGGGTGAAGGCGGAATTCTACAACTCCAGCCTGGGGAGCGCCGAGGCAAGGCAGGTGCTGGCCATGCTGCACGCAGGAGAGCTCGATCTCCTGTACGTCGCGCCCGAGCGGCTGATGAGCGACGGGTTCATCGAGCGGCTCCGGGGCATCCCCATCGCCCTGTTCGCCATCGACGAGGCGCACTGCATCTCCCAGTGGGGGCACGACTTCCGTCCGGAATACCTGAAGCTGGGGCGGCTGAGGAAGCTGTTTCCCGAGGTCCCGATGATCGCGCTCACCGCAACGGCCGAGCCCCACACCAGGAGCGACATCCTGGATCGCCTCCACCTCAAGGACGCGCGGTGCTACATCTCGGGCTTCGACCGGCCCAATATCCGGTATTCCGTGGTGGAGAAGCGCAAGCCCTTCGCGCAGCTCATGGAATTCCTGAGCTCCCGGCCCTCAGGCGCGGGAATCGTCTACTGCCTGAGCCGCAAGAGGGTCGACGACGTGGCCGGCAGGCTTAAGGAGGCCGGCGTCAGCGCCGCGCCGTACCATGCCGGGCTCGCCGCCGGGGAGCGGAAAAAGACCCAGGACGACTTCCTGCGCGACGAGATCCGAATCATCGTGGCCACCGTTGCCTTCGGCATGGGCATCGACAAGTCGGACGTGCGCTTCGTTGTCCATTACGACATCCCCAAGAACATCGAGTGCTACTACCAGGAGACAGGCCGCGCGGGCCGCGACGGGCTTGCCGCGGAGGCCCTGCTCATGTTCAGCTACGGCGACGTGGCCCTTGCAAGGGGGCTCATCGAAAAGACCCGCAGCCCGCAGCGCATGCGCATCGAGCAGCACAAGCTGGGAGCCATGGTGGGATTCGCCGAGGCCATGAGCTGCAGGCGGCGCATCCTTCTGGGATATTTCGGCGAGCGCCTGCCGCAGGACTGCGGGAACTGCGACGTCTGCCTCGACCCGCCCGAGGTCATGGACGTGACCCAGGACGCCCGCAAGGCGCTTTCCTGCGTGTACCGGGTGGGGCAGCGCTTCGGCATGGGCCATGTGATCGACGTGCTGCGCGGCTCACGGAAGGACCGGATAACCAGGCTCGGCCACGACCGGCTCTCCACCTACGGGATCGGGGCGGACAGGAGCCAGGACTACTGGTCCTCCCTGCTGCGCCACCTGGTGCATCACGGGTATCTCCTGCAGGACGTAGGGGACTATTCGGTGCTCAAGCTCACCGACGCCGCACTCCCCCTGCTGCGGGGCGAGATAACGCTCACCATGGCCGAGCCGCGGATGAAGGCGGCGTCATCGAAGGCCGCTTCAAAGGCGGACCGCCGGAAGGCCGGGGACATCGATTACGACCCGTCGCTCTTCGAGCAGCTCCGCGCCCTGCGCAAGCAGCTGGCCGACCGGGAAGGGGTGCCCCCGTTCGTCATATTCAGCGACGTGTCCCTGGCCGAGATGGCGGCCCTCGCCCCAAAGACCGAAGACGAGCTCCTCGGCATCCACGGGGTCGGGAAACACAAGCTGAAGCGGTACGGCCCGCACTTCCTCGACGAGATAAGACGATTCGCATCCGGCGGATGACGCCGGGCATGTTCAAACGTATGGCACCGGTCATATTCAAACGCACGACACCGGGCCTGTTCAAACGTACGGCACCGGGCCTGCTCAAACGAACAAGCCGCTCTCTTTTGTTGACTTTCTCACGTATTCACGGGCATAATCGTGAAGTTTTGCTTCTTGGGCTTGATTCGACAAAGGCCTGACCGAAACGGCCGTGCACGAATCGGGTGTTTGTCCGGATTCACGGGAACCGATGCCGGGAGGTTTATTATGCATACCCTGTACGAGAGGCTTCGCGACAGGATCGACCAGTATTCCGTGGGTTTCGTCGCAACAGCGTCGGGCGTGGAGCTCAAGATCCTGAAAAGGCTCTTCACCGAGGAGGAGGCATCAGTCTACCTCGGCCTCACCAGGAGACCAGAGCCGGTGAGGGCCATCGCGGGCAGGCTCGGGAGAGACGAAGACGAGGTCGCCCGCATCCTGAAGGCCATGACGGAAAAGGGGCTCACCTTCCCCGCCACGCACAACGGCGAGAAGTATTACGCCGCGGCGCCGTTCATGCACGGATTCTTCGAGCACCAGGTCTTCCGCAGAGACAAGGACCGGGAGCTGCCCACGCTCTTCGAGGAGTACTTCCAGACCGGCTTCATCCCCAGGACAAAGGCGCTCCGCACCGTGCCCATCCACATGGATGCGACGCCCGAGTCGCCCGTGGCCCCCTACGACGACGTGAAGCGGATCATCATGACCAAGGAGCGCATCGGCCTCTTCCCGTGCGCCTGCAACTACCAGACGGCATCCATCGGGCTTGAGTGCGACAGGCCCCACGACATGTGCATGGCCTTCGACTTCTACGCCGAGTATCTCCTGGACGAGATCGGCTTCGGCCGCAGCATCAGCCGCGAGGAGGCCTTGGGCATCCTGGACGCTGCAGAGGCGGCGGGCCTCGTGCACCAGACCGGCGGCGACAAGCGCAACACCGAGTGCATCTGCAACTGCTGCCCGGACTGCTGCACGATCCTGAGGCAGGTGAGGCTCCTTCCCAACCCGGCGCGCTACAAGAGCTCCAACTATGTGCTCTGCTACTCGGAAGATGTGTGCAGGCACTGCCTGGTGTGTCTGGGCAGGTGCCCCATGCAGGCCCTGAGCTCGGATGAGGACGACGCCCTCACGATCGACCGTGACCGCTGCATCGGCTGCGGCCTGTGCACCACCACCTGCGAGAGTGGGGCATTGAGGCTCAGGATCAAGGACGAAAAGGACCGGCGCACGCCGCCGTCGACATTCGATTTCATGCGCTGCTCCCTGGACCTGTGGAAAGAGATCAGGGGTGCCGGGGAGGAAAAGGACACTTAAGCGGCGGGCGTCGAGCGGGAAACCTTGCGGCACGTAAGGCGCCGACCGGCCTTCCCTTGATTCGGCCGGCCGGCTCGATACCATTGGTTATAGAAGAACATCCGCGATTCCCCACCCATGAAGTATGCCCCGGGAGGGATATCCATGGAAGGCGGAAAAATCAGAAGGATACATTTCGTCGAGTTCAACGCACGGATCAACACGCTGGGCTCGCTCGGCCCCCCGATCTTTACCAAGTACGGAAGCCTGCTCCTCGCATCCATCATGAGCGAAAAGGGCTATGACGTCCGGTATTTTCTCGAAGGCACGAGCACCATGGACTTCTCGGTGCTCTCCGACGCCGATGCCCTGTGCCTGCCGGTCTTCGCCCCGGCGCTGAACAAGGTAAGGGAGTTCGCGGGCAGGGTGCTCAGGGAAAGGCCCGGGATACCGGTGATCCTGGGCGGACCGCAGGTCTGCTATTTTCCGGAAACCGTGCTCGACCGCTGCACCTACGCGGTGCGGTGCGAGGGCGACGAGGCCCTGCCCCGGCTCGTGGAGCGTCTGAACAGCGGGGGAGACGTGAGGGACATCGCCGGGATCTCGTATCTGAGCAACGGGAAGGCAGTCCACAACCCCGACTGCGTGCCGCCCGAGATCCCGAAGACCATACCCGACGTCACGCTCATCGAGGGCTTTGACCGGGCCAAGCCGAGGATCAGGGGCCTGCACACGGTCATCAACACCCTGCAGACCACGCGGGGGTGCAGGTTCAGGTGCAAGTTCTGCCCGGTCCACCGCCTCTTCCAGGGCGTGTTCCGCAACCGCGACATGGACAGCATCATCGCGGACATCAGGAAAAGGATGCCCTACAACGACCATTTCTTCGTGGTGGACAACGATTTCTGCAGCGACCGGAAGAACGCCCGTGCGCTTCTGGAGCGGATCATCCGCGAAGATCTGGGCGCTCAGTTCGTCATCTTCGAGCGGCACGAGATCGGCCGGGACAGGGAGATGCTGGACCTGCTCCACCGGGCGGGGGTGAGGATCATCATCATGGGCGTGGAGTCGCTTCTGGACAAGAGCCTCAAGGCGTTCAACAAGCGGCAGACGCACGAGGAGGTCGTCTCGAGCATCCGCAACATTACGGATGCGGGCATGAACGTCCTTTCGACCTTTGTGCTCGGCTATGACGAAGACACGCCGCAGAGCGCCGAAGAGCTCATCGGCTTTGTCACGAAATACCACCTGATCCTGAACCTGTTCATCCTGCACGACCTGGAGGAGGACGAGACGAAGGACCTCCTCATCCCCCTGAACAGGCGTTTCATGACCCACTACGCCGGGACCGCACCGGGCGACCTCTCGTTCTGGGACTACATGACCGGAAGCTTTGTCTCATACTTTCCCAAGCGCATGAAGCCGAGCACCCTGCAGAGGCTGATCTTCCACATCAACGACCGGTCGTTCTCGCACTGGAACATCCTTCAGGACGTGTTCTCCCCCGACCTCTTCCGGTCCTTCTTCGGCATCGCCGTGGGCTACGGGATGAAGCGGGTCAACCGGAACCTCCGCAGGTTCGCGGAAAAGGGCTACCTCGACTATCTGGAAGAGATCGAGCAGGGCCTGTACGACGGGCAGGAGGTGCTCAGGGAGGAGAAGCTCGCCTCGCTCAAAGGCCTCCCCCTGCCGCCCAGGGTCAGGGAATTCACCGACACGCCCTATTACCGGGTTCACACCACGATGGCCCTGATACCGGCGCTGCTGCGCTATGCCTTCGTGAGGAAGGACCTCAAGGCCGGTGCAGGCCTCCCCGGCCGCAAAGGAGAGCGCAGTGAGCTTCGAGTATCTCAGGGAAATCCCCGGGCCTGAGGAGATCAGGGACGCCATACCTCTGCCCGGGCATCTCAAGCGGGCGAAGGAGCAGCGGGACCGGGAGATCAGCGCGATTTTCCGGCAGGAGAGCGACCGGTTCTTCCTGGTGATCGGGCCCTGCTCCGCGGACAACGAGGACGCCGTGTGCGAGTATGTATCCCGCCTGGCGGGGCTGCAGGAAGAGGTGAAGGACAGGCTCCTCCTCATCCCGAGGATCTACACGAACAAGCCCAGGACCACCGGGCAGGGCTACAAGGGCATGGTCCACCAGCCCGACCCGCACAAGCAGCCCAATATCGTCGAGGGCCTGAGGGCCATCCGGCACATGCACCTCAGGGCCCTGAAGGAATCCGGGCTGCCTGCGGCCGACGAGATGCTCTATCCGGGCAACCTGCCCTACCTTGAAGACCTGCTGAGCTATGTGGCCGTGGGCGCCAGGTCTGTGGAGAACCAGCAGCACCGGCTCACGGTGAGCGGCATGGACGTGCCCGCGGGCATGAAGAACCCCACCAGCGGCGACATATCCGTGATGTTCAACTCGGTGTACGCGGGCCAGCAGCCGCACGTGTTCATCTACAACGGATGGGAGGTGAGGACGTCGGGAAACCCCTTCACTCATGCGATCCTGCGGGGCGCGGTTGACATAACGGGCAGGAACATCCCCAACTACCACTACGAGAATCTGCTCGCCGTGGCCCGGGAGTACGCGGCGCGGGACCTGGCGTATCCCCTGATCGTGGTGGACACGAACCACTCCAACTCGGACAAGCAGTACCGTGAGCAGCCCAGGATCGGCATGGAGGTGATGCAGAGCCGCAAGCACTCCCCCCTGCTCGGCAGGCTGATCAAAGGCCTCATGATCGAGAGCTACCTGGTGGAAGGCGCGCAGAAGATCGACGGGAACACCTACGGCAAATCCATCACCGACCCCTGCCTTGGCTGGAAACAGACCGAGGCCTTCGTGAGGAGGCTTGCGGAGGCGGTGTGACGTCCGGTTCGCCTGCACACTGCATATGACCGGGGAGCAGCCTGCATCCTTGCGCTTCGGGCTTTTTTCTGTTAAGGTTCAGTCTGGCTTATCCGATACTTAATACAAAATTCGTCGATCACGTGGATCGCTTGTATTCCATGCAGATCAGGCAAAATAATTTGTGGGTGAAAACGCTGTATCTTTCGCTATGGAGAAAGACCGGCAACCCGGCGGCAGCGCTGTTTTCGGCAATGAGATGATGGTGCGGGGCTCCATGAGTCGTGATGCCATGATCAGAAAATTCAATACGGAAAGGGGCAATCATGGAACACAGACCGGAATCTTTTACACCAGCGGCGGACGAATCGTCTCGCTTCTTTACGGAAACAGCCGGCTCAAGCCGGCGCCATTCACCGGCGGGAAGCCTGATGCGCAGGAGAGGGGCAGGAAAAGGCCTTCAGCTGTTCCTGTGCATTCTGGCCGCAGCAGTCTTTCTCGGCACAGCCGGATGCAGCGACTCGGACAGTGACGACCTGGTGCTGACCGACGCGACCTGGATAGCATTCCAGGACGGCGACGGGCCGTGGCAGGAGCTCGAGATCGACCCCGAGACTCCGTCGTTCACCCCGGAGGTCAGCGACCCCGACGGCCGCTACGGCCTGGCCTTCGTGGTTGCCAGGGCGGCGGGAGACGCCGAGGAAAAAGGCTACGTGCAGACGATCACTCTTCAGACCACCACAGCCGACCTTCCCGAGATCGATTTCAGCAGCCTGCTCGGTTCCGGCGAGATCCCGGCGGAAGTGACGGTACCGGGAGAATTTGACTTCGGCACCTGGTCGCATCTCTACGCCGGGGATGAAAACGAATCCGTGTGGAGCGAAGAGACCGCCGTGATGCTGGATCCGAGTTTCGTGCCCTACGACCTTGTGGCGGCTCTTCACACCGACGGCAAGTATTACCCTTCGAAACTCGTCATGAAATCCCTTCCGGGCGATCTCGTTTCGGGCGATGTATGGGAGGTGACGATCGATTTCGATGCGGACCCGGACGTGCAGAACCTTTCGGGGCCTTACCCCATCGACCTTGGCGGGACCGTGATGCACTACGGCGAGGTATACCTGCGCACCGCCAACAACACCCTGGCCTCGCTGGGCAGGGACGATCAGGACAGTGAGACTTCTTTCGAGTACACCGCGCTTTCGGATCTGCCCGAAGGCGGGATGTACCTGCTCGAGCTTTCAATCGACCTCAGCGAAAGCTCTTCTCTCCTTTACTTCGAGGGGTTCTCGGAAGCCGGAAACCCGGACCTGGCGCAGAACATGCCCGACTCCTTTGACGGCGAGTTCGCTGCAGACACCTCCACCGGCTATCTGCTGCCCGGGATGACCTGGGAAGCGGAGTACCCGAGTGCCATCGCCTATGCCGGTGTGTTCAGAGGCACGGGAGGCGGCATCGACTATAACGCCACAACCCTGGTCACCGCGGGCAGGCAGGGAGCACAGAGCGGCTTGACGATGCCCGACCTGAGAGCGGCTCAGGGCTGGCATCCGCTCTGGTCGGTTCCGTCCGATGCAGTGGAAAGCTATAACAGCGCATCCGTGGTGCTGTCCTCGGCGGCGATTCAGGATTTCCTCCTGCCGAGCCTGACATCCCTGTATCTCGCGTACTGTCCGCGTCTGGAAGACGGCGACTGGATCGCCGCCATCGCGAATTACCGGCAGGCGGCCGGCGATCCTCTGTAACCGGCGGTTCCTGCACCCCGACGATCAGGGGATTCTGATCACGCGGCTCACCGGCGCTGCAGGGATGCGCCGGTGAGCTTTCTCTTTCCAGGGACCCGTTATCCGCGGGATTCAGACGATGATGCACGGAGCCGATCGGCACGTGCGCGCTTTGTAACCCGCGTACAATCATGTACGGTCTCTCCGCCTCCCCGCGCCGATGCCTCCGGCCGGATGTCGGCTTTTCAAGCCTTTTAGGTGAATGGGCAACACGATTATTGCAATCAGGAACAGGACTTGCAGGAGGGAAACCACTACAGCCGCATCACGACACGAGAAAGGAGAAAATCTTTATGAATCGCATGGTGATCGGGTTACTGACGTTCCTGCTGATCTTTTCTTTGACAGGATGTGCGGAGCTCAAGGAGCTGCGCGTACAGACCGCGGAGCAGCAGGCTGCGATCGATCAGCTCGGCAAGGACAACCAGGCATGCAGGGATTCGCTGAAGGACGCCCAGAACCAGCTGAGGCAGGCGAAGCTCGATATTCAGGCCAGAGAAGAGAAGGCCAGGGAACAGAGCGATGCGTTCGTCAGGATGCAGCAGGCCATGAAGGCGGAGCTCGAATCCAAGCAGGTGGCGCTCAAGGAGCTCGAGGGCAAGCTTACCCTGACCATGGTCGAATCGATCCTCTTCGACTCGGGCAAAGCCGAGGTGAAAAAGGAGGGGCAGGAAGCGCTTCAGAAGGTCGCCGGGGTGCTCAAGACCGTTCAGGATCAGGAGATCGTGGTGGCAGGCCACACGGACAACGTTCAGATCGGCCCCAGCCTGGCGAAAATCTATCCCACCAACTGGGAGCTTTCAGCAGCCCGGGCCATCTCCGTAGTCAAGATCCTGGTTGCGGACGGCGTGGACCCCAAATACTTGGGCGCTGTGGGCTATAGCGAGTACCGTCCCGTTGCGGACAACGACACCCCGGAGGGGCGCGCGCAGAACCGGCGCATGGAGATCATCCTCATGCCGGTGCACAAGTAGGATTTCACTGAAGGGAGTGCCGGATCCGTCCCCCCGCCGGCGCTCTCTTTTTTTCGATCACGAGGCTGCACGGAGAGTTTCGGTCATCCACCGTCTGTCTGGGGAAAGGCGGTGTTCGAATAGAGGTACTCGACCTTTTCCTTGTGCTTGAGCTCCTGTGATGCCATTTTGAGAAAGATCTGCTTGAGCTCTCCCTCAGGATGGAGGCCCGCTAGGCCGGTATAGAAGTTATATGACTTGAGCTCCCGGTGGGCGGCCACGAGGAAGACCTCCTCGGGCTTCATGTCCTTGTCTATCGCCGGCATGTCCATGTGCTCGGCGATCTTGTAGTCGATCACCTTGTCCATGCGCAGCGCATCGGCCCCGTATCCGCCGTCGCGGTACTTCTCGAGGAACTCCCTGTGTTTTTTCTCCTCAGCGGCGAGCATCTCGAGGGCGTGCTTTGCGCCCTTATCTTCCAGCCTCGAACCGAGGACCGTGTAAAAATCATACGACTCCTCTTCCCGCTGGATCGCAATGTCGATATACGCGCCCAGGCGCTTCTCTTCCATACACTCCCCCTTACTGAATCGGTAATATTGATCAGATAACGGTTCCCGGCTGGAAGTCAAGAGATGGAGATGCCTCTTGCGTGACTTGATCCTTTGAGGCGGAATCAACGCGTGTGAAGACAATCACTGCCTTGAGCTTTATCGTACCTGTAAAACCTTGGGTTATCGCTATCATCCTCTCTGAGGTTAAGGATCAGCGGAGCGGCTCCGTTGCGGAGATATTGTCAAATGTTGTGGACGGAGGGTACCCTTCGGCCTGAGTCATAGTTAAGCGGCCTCCTTAAGTTCACCGTTGATAAAGACCTTCCTTTGAAGGACCAAAGATATCAGATTATGCCCTTTGAGGCGTTTCCAGGTCTTCTGGGCCTCCAGCGCCAGCTTGAAGACCATGGTGAGAGTGGCTGTTCGAGATCCGCAGCCTTTCGTCTTATGGGTCCTCAGTCTCACAGTACCGAATGTTGATTCTATGGGATTGGTCGTCCTGATGTGTATCCAATGCGTTGCCGGGAAATCATAGAAGGTAAAGAGCACATCTTTGTCTTTCTCCAGGCAAGCAACAGCATGGGGATACTTGCTGCGATATACCTGTACGAAGTGATCGTAAGCTTTCAGCGCGGTATCTCTGCTCTCGGAGCGATACATCTCATGGATGTGGGCCTTTGCTTTGGACTGCATGCTCTTGGGGAGCTTGTCTAAGATGTTCGCCGTCTTGTGCACCCAGCACCGCTGCATACGTGTCCCGGGAAATACCTCATGGAGAGCCTTCCAGAAACCCATGGCTCCGTCACCGATGGCGAGCTCGGGACCACGTTTTAAACCTCTGCGTTTGAGATCCAGGAGCATCTCACGCCAGCTCAGCTCGCTTTCCCGATATCCGTCAGTGATCGATAGCAGCTCCTTGTTCCCCTCCTCATCAGCAGCCATGATCACCAGAATACAAGAACGGTCGTCATCGAGACGGACATTGAAGTATATCCCATCGGCCCAGAAGTACACGTATGCCTTCTGGGAAAGATCTCGTCTGTTCCACTCCAGGTATTCTTCTTCCCACTTTGCTTTCAGCCTGACAATGTTTGTAGCGGATAAGCCCTTTACCGAATCACCAAGGATTGCTTCCAGAGCCAGAGGGAAATCCCCTGTCGAGATCCCCTTGAGGTACAGGGCTGGAATCAGATTATCGATGCTCGGTATCCTCCGTAAGTACCTGGGTAGAATATTCGATGTGAATCGCTCCAGCCCCGTACTCTTTCTGAGCTTTCTATCATCTACACGGGGTTGTCTGATTGGGATTAGCCCTAAGCCTGTGACAATATCTCTCACCGGCAAGTGTCCGTTCTTCACCACCAGCCTGCGACCCTGCTCGTCCCTCTCGTGGGAATATCTCCTAAGATACTCCTCAACCTCGTTCTCGATCGCCTGCTGCAACAGCTTCCTCGCTCCTTCCCTCAAAAGCTCTTCTAAAATAGATCTCGATGTTTCCTCTGGACCAATGAGCGTTTCATGACTACTATTCTTCTTCATAAGCGTACCCCCTCCGGTTGCTTGTTTTCTGGCGTTTACTTCAACCGAAAGGTACGCTTATTCCTCCTCATCCACAACTTTTGGTTATAGCCCTCCGTTGCGTCGGCTGGATGCAATGGTTGGATGCTTTCAGAAACCTGTAAATAAGAAATCAAGAGCTGAGATAATAATATGGCGTTGATCTTTCAGTGACCCGACTTTTTCACCCAAAGCACGAACAGGAACACCTGCCAATTCTGCGGTGGACATGTACACAGTCTTTCGTTTTATCTGGAAATGAGGATTAAGATGGTCTATTGGCTTGCCCATTGCCGTTGCGCTCACTAGTGGTGCTACAACTCGTGTTGCAAGAGAATCGAGGAGATCGGCTTGAAGATCGAGAAGATAAGGAACATTCTTCCTCGTATGCTCATTCGGATTTTCGTATACATCAAATTGAGCCATTTAAAAACTCCTTAAACTATCACTAAAAACTCCTGAGGTTTCCACTCTACGATTATATGCATCGATAGCTTCCTTATTCTTTTCTCTCCATTTGCAGCGTTTCTGCTCCAACAGCATCTCGACAAGGCGCTGTTCCAATGCTTTTGACAAGTTGATATTATTCTGCTTTGCTTGCGCGAGAAGATCACTGTTGATACTGAGATTTGTAGATTTTTTTGGTGCTTTAGGATCATAGATATTGACTTGCATGCTTGCCTCCTTATGCGCATACAATAGGCCAATTCATGCGCATTATCAAGCGATGCTTATCGGCATTTTTGAATAGTATTCAACGCGGGGCATCACTGGGCGGGAAGCGCCCTTTTTTGCCGCCCAGTGGTGCCCTTGTTAGCTGTTGAAGATCAGCAGAAGTCTGCAGTTCTCATAAAAGTGCAGCCTCATCAGTTTTAGGGTATTGCTTTCGATTGCCTGATATTTAAAGACTTCAGGGTTGTCGCCATAGTAATCTGCGGATGAGAACCAACCATCGGCTTGTTTTGAAATCTCCAAAATACGCAAATTTGCCTTTTCCAACTGATTTGATGTAGCGAATAAGAACTCAGCTTGATATTTTATATGGGATTTCCACTTCTCTTTGAAGTGATGGAAGAACATGGCGCGCCCAAGCCTATCCACAATGGTGTCAAGTCTAGTCGGCTCAATATAGTGGGCGACCGAATTCACCATTTGTCCAGAAGCCGGATCTATATAGTTGGTGGGCCTGGCTGTGAATGCAATTTTCCTCAGGACGCTTGAATTTCTCTTTATGGCGCGCCTTACCTTTGTACGATAATGATTTCTTCCAATCTCATTAATTTGGAAGCTTGTAGAAAGAATATATAAAAAGTATTCATCATCATTTGACTTTCTTGAATTGTGAGTATCACAAGAAGGAACCTTGAGAAGATCCTTCGTAAGTCCATGCCCTGAGGCAGATCTTTTCTTTCCGGGAAAAGGCACTTCGGCGGCACATGCTCCTCACTCGTTGCCGGTGCATCGCACATATAGCATGTTTGAGCTGTGTCTTTCATTTGGTCACAGCCAACAATTAACTATACCGAATATTTTCTCGCCATCATGATATATTAGGCACAAAAAGCCTACATATTCGAAAAAGCAATATTGTTTTTAGAAGGCAGACTCCGTCCATTGAGGGTGAGTGGGTAAATTGTATGCTCTCTCTTGTATCCATCGCGAATATCAACAAATATGCGGGGTCAATCCAAGGTGCTTAACAATAATTGTAGGATATAATATTATTTCTTGGACAAATAGTAAAGATATTCATGGCATCGGTGCATTGGGGCTTCTCTTGCCGGATATCCATTATGGCAGACCAATGCACAGACCTTATGTTGACCTTACAGAATGTAATCGGCTTCTCGGCATGCTCCGATCGGCCGCTTCGCTTTATCGGGGCCGCTTTTCGGCTTGTCTTTCGATCCAGCCCTTTTATAGAGGGACCTATAACAGAAGGGTTTGAATCACTCGAGCCGGGCTTCCATCGTTATGACGGCATTCAATACCCGTGACACCGGACAGCCTTTCTTGGCCTTTTCAGCCGCAGCCTGGAAGGCCTGTTGATCTATCCCGGGCACTCTGGCGACAACATCCAGGTGCACGGCAGTGATACCGAATCCGCCCTCGATTTTTTCCAGGGTGACGCTCGCGACAGTGCTGATGTTCTCCGGGGTGAAGCCGGCCTCGCCCAGCATAAGGGAAAGGGCCATGGAAAAACAGCCCGCATGCGCGGCCCCGATCAATTCTTCGGGATTGGTGCCCTTCTCGTTTTCGAAGCGCGTGCCAAAGGAGTATGGCGTATCGGACAGCACCCCGCTGTCCGTGGAGATTGATCCTTTTCCATCCCTGATGCCGCCCTTCCATATTGCCGATGCTTTTCGTTTCATCCTTCCTCCCTCCTCTCAAAAAATACGTTTCTCCGGCCGGCCTGTCGGTGACCGCCGTTTCCGGCCATGAGGAAAAGATCCGTTACTCTAAGCAATAGATCATGCTGAACAAAAAGCAAGCGCCACTCGAAAGCGGGACGCCGTGAGTCATTGAACCGGATGGGCCCGTCGTGGTCCAGTTCACCCGACTCGATTCCGGCAGGAAGGAGGACGCTGGAATGAGCGCCATGGCGTTTTCCGCCGATGAATCGTGACATCCCGCCGGGGCCATGAATCATGGATAAAGATAGGCCTCGGGGGGATCACATCTCCACATCGGCCGGCCTGTCGATAGGTGTTCTGGTGGACGGGTCCCTCTGCGCCTTCCAGGCCATGGGTTCGGACAAAGATCCGTCGTTCGCCTTGACGAAGCCTTCGATCGAGGAATCATCGACTATCCCCTCATAATACATGGGGACGACCTTCCCGTTCACCTTCTGATCCACGGTGAAGCTCAGAGTCCGTCCCGTGATCCTGACGTCTCTCAATGGTGTTTTGGAAGAGCCCTCATGCAGGGTCCCGGCCGCATACTGGTACTCCTGATCCATCTTGAGCACACAGCGCCCGCTTCCCGCCTGATCGGGCATGGTCCACTCCCAGGCGCCTGACACATTCGCGGGCATGACCCAGAAATACACCGTGCTGCCGTCCACCTCGGCGACCTGATCAGGCGCCCAGTCCCCCATGTCGAAGTCGTGCGACACGATCCGCGTGCCCGGCCTCAATTCCCGGAACAGCTTTGGGCGGAGCTCGAGGTTCACCGAGGGGAGCAGGTACAGGGTCACCACCGTCGCGTCTCCCAGGTCCGTTTCAAAGAGATCCTGCTGCATGAACCGCACCCTGTCGGTCACCTGCGCCGTCCGGGCGTTTTCAATGCTCTCCATGATGCGCCAGCGGTCCAGATCGATGCCGATCCCTCTCGCCCCCCTCTCCTTCGCGGCGGCGATCACGATCCTGCCGTCGCCGCAGCCCAGGTCATAGACCAGGTCCTCGCCGTTCACCTCCGCCATATCGAGCATCTTCTCCACCACATTCTCGGGCGTGGGGACATAAGGGACGTCGAGGCCGTCCTGATCGCCGAGCGCATACGCGTTCCGGCCGGGCGGATTCAAGTCCGCGCCGCCCATCTGGATAACCGCGAGTATGAACGCAAGCGCTGTCAGCCGCCTGAACACTGTCTTTCTCATGAATTTGTCCTCCTTTGTTCTTTTCTTCCGCCCCGGTTCCTGAGCAGCAGCATCGGGACGCCCGCCAGCAGAACCCCCACGCCCAGAAGGGATCCCTTGCCGGTGTGGACCAGGCTCGCATGAAACATGTACAGGCAGACCAGGCAGAACACCAGCGGCGTGAGCGGATACAGGGGCACGCGGAAGGGCCGGACGGCATGCACGTCCCTGCGGCGAAGCACAAAGACCGAGACGCCGACGAGAAACAGGAAAAACCAGAACACCGGGGCCGTATACTCAACCATCATGACAAAGCCGCTGCGCGTCCCCGTCCCCAGGGCGACCAGGATCAGGGCGATCGCACCCTGGAGAACGAGGGCGTTCACAGGGGTTTGCCCGCTGTTCTGCCAGCGGCTGAGAAACCGCAACGGGCCGAAGTTTCTGCCAAGGGCATAGTTCGTCCGCGCACCGGTGATGATGGCGGCGTTCACGGTGCTGAGCGCGGCCAGGATCACGAGCGTGCTGATGAATTTCACTCCTGTCTCTCCCAGGGCCTTGTCCATCAGATCCGCCGCAACCGCCTGGGAGCTCGACATGCCGGACAGCCCCAGACTGTTCATCAGGACGGCGTTGATGGCGAGATAGACGCCCGTCACCAGGGCGATGCTGATCAGCAGGACCCGGGCCATGTTGTTCCGGGGGCCTCGGACCTCGGACGACAGATAGGCGGCCTCGTTCCAGCCTCCATAGGTGAGCAGAACGAAGATCATGGCCCTGCCCAGGGCTGGGCCTGACAGGGAAGCCTGCCCGGACGGGTCAGGCGGTCTGGCAGGCGCAAGGGCGTATCCCGCCACGGCCACGAACACAAGCCCCATAAGGATCAGAGCGATGAGTATTCTCTGGGTCCATTTGCCCTGCCGGATACCCTTCATGTTGACGGCCGTCAGGACCGCGATGATGAGGGCCGCATAATACGATGCCGAATTGCCGCCAAGCCGGAAAATTTCCGATGCGTAGTCGCCGATCAGAAAGGCGGCCATGGCGATGGAACCGGTCTGGATCACGGTCATGCGGGCCCAGGCAAAGAGAAACCCGGATGTGTGCCCGAAGGCCCGGGTGAGATAGTGATAG
>Ga0209407_1002457_pt1 | contig 17359 bp, 17 predicted proteins | sample AD_JPNHG3_MetaG_FD_184410 | JGI IMG/M metagenome (GOLD analysis project Ga0209407, IMG submission 184410) | Active sludge microbial communities of municipal wastewater-treating anaerobic digesters from Japan - AD_JPNHG3_MetaG (SPAdes) (version 2) | ecosystem: Engineered > Bioreactor > Anaerobic... | reverse complement strand
CCCCTGGCGCGGGGTCATGTTCGGCTGGTCCATCCTGTTCCACTCGGCCATGAGCTTCGACCACAGGATTCAGTCGGGATGGGAAGAAGTCCAGAAAGAGGTCTTCGCCTGGCGGATGCACGGCAAGGAGGGCGCCCTGCTCGTCCCCTACGGCCGCAATTACGATGCCGTCGACCTGCTGTACCGAAACCGCGCGGGGGAATCGCTCGACGTGACAGGGGAACTCCACCGCATCCGGGCGCGAACCCTCATCCTGCACGTGGCCGACGACCACTGGGTCCGGCTCTGCATGGCCCGCAAGGCCCAGGAGCGCATTTCCGGCTCGCGGCTCTGCGCCTTCGAGCACCCCCTGGGTCACTACGCCCTGTTCAGGGCCCCGAGCGTCTTCCGCGATACGATCCGGCCGTTCCTGGAAGACGGGCCGACAGCCGGGAACGGGGAACGAACATGAACCCTGACGCCATCGAGATCTTCCGGGAGGCCCTCCGAGCCGTCGACCCCGGTGCGGCCGTCGCCGCGCATGCGGGACGGATCCACACGATCTGCCGCGACGAGGGACTGAAGGACATCGTCGTCGTCGCCCTCGGCAAGGCCGCATGCCCCATGACCCGCGCCCTGCTCGACGAACTCGGGGACAGAGTCCGCGGGGGAGTCGTCGTGACCAAGTACGGCCACTGCGCGGGCGTGCCGCTCGCGGGAGCCGTCGAACTCGTCGAGGCGGGGCATCCCGTGCCCGACGAAAACGGCGTGGCCGGCGCCGTGAAGGCCGTCGAGATGATCGGTCGGGCGGGCCTCGAGACCCTCGTCGTCTGCCTGATCTCGGGGGGAGGGTCGGCTCTCTTCGTCGCCCCGTCGGAGGGCCTGACCCTCGAGGACAAGCAGGCGGTGACCCGGATCCTCCTGCAGGGCGGCGCCGACATCATGGAGCTCAACACGGTGCGCAAGCACCTCTCCCGCGTCAAGGCCGGCCGACTCGCCGAGGCGGCCCGGCCGGCCCGGGTGGTGTCGCTCATCCTCTCCGACGTCATCGGCGATGCCGTCGACGTCATCGCCTCCGGCCCGACGGCGCCGGACACGACGACCTGGGCCGAGGCGCTCGACATCGTGACCCGCTACGACCGGGCCGGCGAGATGCCGCCGCGTGTCCTGCGCATCCTCCGGGACGGCGCGGCGGGCAAGATCCCGGACACCCCGAAACCGGGGGACCCCCTGTTCGACTGCGTGGAGAACATCGTGATCGGCAGCAACCGCATCGCCGCGGAGGCCGCGAGGGCCAGGGCCCTTGCGAGGGGATACGAACCGGTCGTCCTCACCACAGCGCTGCAGGGGGAGGCCCGCGACGCCGCCCGGCGGCTCTACCGGCAGGTCCTGGAAGCGCAGTCCTGCCTCGCCTCGGGCCGCAGACGGATCTGCCTCATCGCCGGGGGCGAAACCACGGTGACGGTCCGGGGCAAGGGACTCGGGGGCCGCAACACGGAGATGTCCCTGGCCTTCGCCCTTTGCATCGAGGGGGCGCCGGGCATCACGTTCTTGTCGGCGGGCACCGACGGCACCGACGGCCCCACCGATGCCGCGGGCGCCGTCGTCGACGGGCGGACGGTCCCGGGGGCCCGTTCCCTCGGCCTCGACCCGCAGGCCTTCCTCGACGACAACGACTCCTACCGGTTCTTCGAGCAGGCCGGCGGCCTCATCAAGACGGGCCCGACGGGGACCAACGTGATGGACCTCCAGATCATCCTGATCGAATGACCGCTGCAGACCGCGCCACCTCTGCTCTCTTGCCGCTGCGAGGCCGTCAACGACGCGAGGCGGCTCATCATCGCGGAGAACCACAAAGGGCCCGTCCATCTCGAGAACACCGATTTTCTGCGCTTCTGCTTTTCCGCTCTCCCTGACCTCCGCCGCGTCCTGCGGCAGGCGGGCCAGTTTTCCCTTGACAAAACACGGGGGAAACGGTTTAGTGCATTTTGAATACAATATTCAATTCACGCCGCCCTTTTCACGGAGCAGAGACCATGAAAAAACTGGGGACGCGGCACGAAAACCTCGACTTCAAGGTGTACCGCGAGCTCAAGGCGATGATCGTCGACCGCAGGTTCAAGCCGGGCGACAAGATCCTCCAGGAAAAGATCGCCCGCGAATTCGGCGTGAGCCGCACCCCCCTGATGTGCGCCCTGAAGAAGCTCGAGCAGGAGAAACTCGTCCAGGCCGTCCCGCGCAGGGGCTTCTACGTGCGGCGCTTCACGAAGGAGGAGGTCCTCGAGGCCTTCGAGCTGCGCGAGATCCTCGAGGGGCTCGCCGCCCGGCGCGCCGCCGAGGTCATCACGCCGGCGCAGGCCGAAAAGCTCCGCGGCTTCTTCCGCGAGGCCGACCGTACCGACAGCCCGCAGGACATCAAGCGCTATGCCGAGGAAGACCGGCGGTTTCACCAGTTTCTCATCGAGCTGGGGGGGTTCGACCTGCTCAACGACATCCTCGAGAACTACAACATCATCACCGTGAGCTACCGCATCGACGTCATGGAGGGCCTCGTCCGGCATCCGCGGGAGACGCTGCCCGAGCACCACGCCCTCATCGAGGCCATCGCGTCGGGCCGCCCGGAGCAGGCGGAAAAGCTGGCGCGCCAGCATTTCAACCGCTCGAGGCAGCAGCTCCTGAAGGAGATGCGGCAGGAAACCGCGATGCGGGCCCTGGGCAGGCGGCCGGGGCGAGGCGCCCCCGCGCCCGTGACGGCGAAATCGGGAGAGCAACCATGACGGCGGCCGATGCCCCTCGGAGGCGCACCCTCGACGAACGGGCGGCCTTTCTCGCCGAAAAGGCCCGGGAAGTCCGTTCCCGCGTCATCGACATGATCTACAAGGCCAAGTCCGGTCACCCCGGCGGCGCCCTGTCGGCCGCCGACATCGTGACGGCCCTCTACTTCGACATCCTGCGGGTCGACCCGGCCGACCCGCGGCGGCCCGACCGGGACCGCTTTCTGCTCTCCAAGGGCCATGCCTGCCCCGTTCTCTACGCCTGCCTCGCCATGCGGGGCTACTTCGGGCTCGAGCATCTGGACACCCTGCGGCAGTTCGGGAGCATCCTCCAGGGGCACCCCATCCCAAAAACCCCCGGCATCGACATGACGACGGGGTCCCTCGGTCACGGGCTGAGCATCGGTCTGGGGATGGCCCTCGAGGGACAGCTTCGAAAGAGGGACTACCATGTCTTCGTGCTGCTGGGCGACGGCGAGATCAACGAGGGGCTCGTGTGGGAAGCCGCCATGGCGGCTGCGAAGTACAAGACCGACCGCCTGATCGCCATCGTCGACCGCAACCGCCTGCAGATGGACGGCTGCTGCGACGAGGTCATGCCCATGGGCGACATCGCGGCGAAGTTCAAGGCCTTCGGCTGGAAGACCTTCGAGATCGACGGCCATGACATGGCGCAGATCCTCCGGACCGTCGAAAAGGCCCGCCGGGTCCGCGGCAGGCCCACCTGCATCGTCGCCAACACGGTGAAGGGAAAGGGGGTCAGCTACATGGAGGACCGCTTCGAGTGGCACGGCAAGTGCCCGAACGCCGACGAGCTCGCCTGCGCCATGAAGGAGATCTGGGGGGAGGACTCATGAGGCCGCACGCATTGACGCCGGCCAGCATCCCGACCCGACGGGCCTTCTCGGAGCGGATGGCCGAGTACGGCGCCGTCGACGGCGAGTTCGTCGTCTTCGAGGCCGACATCGGCTATTCCACCTTCTCGCACCTCTTCGGCGACCGGTTCCCCGGGCGATACTTCAACATGGGCATCGCCGAGGGCAACATGGTGAGCGCCGCCGCGGGCATGGCCGCCGACGGCCGGACCGTCGTCGCCTCGAGCTACGGCGTCTTCATCACGATGCGGGCCCTGGAATCGGTTCGCACGTTCGTCTGCTACCCCGACCTCAACGTGAAGTTCCTCTCGTCCCACGGCGGCTTCACGCCGGCCATCGACGGCGTGACGCACCAGGCCACGGAGGACATCGCCAACATGACGACGCTGCCCAACATGAAGGTCCTCGTGCCGGCCGACACGTGGGCGGCGAGGAAGCTCTTCGACGTCGCCCTGCAGACGCCGGGCCCCGTCTTCGTCCGGCTCATGCGGGACCCGATCCTGGACCTCTACGAGGAAAGCGATTCCTTCCGCATGGGCGGAAGCCGCGTGGTCCTCGAGGGCTCCGACGTGACGATCGCAACCCACGGCGACATCGTTTTCGAGGCCGTCGCGGCCGCGGAGATCCTCGCCCGGGAGGGCGTCCGCGCCGAGCTGATCGACCTGTACTCGGTGAAGCCCTTCGACGCGGACACCCTGCTGAAGTCCCTCGACAAGACGGGGGCCCTCGTCGTCGCCGAGAACCACCAGAAGCGCAACGGCCTGGGCTACGAGCTGTCGAATTTCTGCCTCAAGCACAAGGTGGTGCCCTTCGACAACCTCGGCCTGGAGGACACCTTCGCCGAGAGCGGGAGCTACGGGAAGCTCCTCGAAAAATACGGCCTGTCGAGACATCACATCGCGGGGGCGGCCCGCCACCTCCTCGGGAGGGGGTAGCATGGTCAGGATGGCGGTCATCACCGGGTTTCTCGGCCAGACGAGGGACCGGTTCCACCTGTACAACGAGCCGAAGACGGTGGAGCAGAAATTCGCCCTCCTGGCCGGGATCCGGGGCTACGACGGCGTCGAGATCGTCTACCCCTACGAGGTGAGCGACCCGGCCCTGACGCGGGGGCTGCTGCGGAAATACCGGCTGAAGGTCGCGGCGGTGAACGTGAACGTCAAGGCGGAGCCGGAATTCCTCAACGGCGGCCTCACGTCGACGAAGAAGGCCGTGCGCGAAAAGGCGATCCGGTTCATCAAGGCGTCCAAGGATTTCGCGGCGGCGATCGGGGCCGACAAGGTGACCTGCTGCCCCCTGGGCGACGGCTTCGAGTTCGCCTTCCAGTGCGACTACCGGAAGATGTGGGGCTGCCTGGTCGATGCCTTCGGCGAGTGCGGCGCCCACCGCCCGGAGATCCCCCTGTTTGTCGAGTACAAGCCGAGCGAGACCCGCGGGAAGTGCTTCATCGACTCGGCGGCCAAGACGCTCTGCCTCCTGCACGACATCGGCCTCGAGAACATGGGGGTCACCCTCGATTTCGGCCACTTCGTCTACGGCGGCGAGCAGCCCGCCGAGGCCGCGGCCCTCGTGGCGTCGAGCCCCTACCGGCTCTACGTGCACGTCAACGACAACGACGGCCGCTGGGACTGGGACTACTTCTGCGGCGCGAGGCATTTCCTGGAGTACGTCGAGTTCCTGTACTGGCTCAAGAAGATCGGCTACACGGACTTTCTGACCTCCGACACCTCGCCCACGCGCTGGGACATCCGGGGGACCTTCGAGGCCAACAGCCGGATCACGAACCGCATCTGGTCGCTGCTCGACCGAATCGACGACAGGGCCTTCTCGAGGCTCATCGCGGGCGGCGACTACCTGAAGACATGGAAGTTCATCGAGCGGGAGTTCCTGGGGCTGAAGTAGACCGGCAGGGAAGGTTGTTCGAGGCAGACCGGGGTGACGCGCACCTGTCAATTCAGAGGATAAGAGGGTAGGAAGGTGAGAAGGTTGGAAAAGCGGTCGCGGGATTGCGGCTGAGAGCCATCCGACCTTCTTACCCTCTCACCTTCTCACCCTCGTTTTCAGCGCGGCGGCTCCGCCGCCGCGAAGCCGCACGGAAGGAGGAACCCATGGCCAAGTTCAACGTCTACGTCACGCGCCTGATCCCCGTGGAGGGCCTGACCCTGCTGCGGGAGGCCTGCAACGTGGAGATCAACCCCGAGGACCGCCCCCTCACCCGGGAGGAGCTGCTGAAGAACGTCAGGGGCCGCGACGGCGTCATCACCCTGCTGACGGACCGCATCGACGGCGAGGTCATGGACGCCGCCCGGGGGATCAAGGGCTTCGCCAACTACGCCGTGGGGTTCGACAACCTGGACGTCAAGGCCGCCACGGAGCGGAAAATCCCGCTTTCCAACACGCCCGGCGTGCTCACGCTCGCCACGGCGGAGATGGCCTGGACGCTGCTGTTCGCCGTGGCCCGGCGCCTCATCGAGTCCGACAAGGTCATGCGCTCGGGCACCTGGCCCGGCTGGGGGCCCATGCAGTTCATCGGCGGCGACGTCACGGGAAAGACCCTCGGCGTCGTCGGGGCGGGCCGCATCGGCACGGCCATGGCCCTCATGTCGAAGGGGTTCGCCATGAGGGTCCTCTACACCGACGAGGTTGCCAACCCCGTCCTCGAGAGGGAACTGGGGGCACGGAAGGTGCCCTTCGAGGAGCTGCTGCGGGAATCGGACTTCGTGAGCGTCCACGTGCCCCTGATGCCCGCGACGCGGCACCTCTTCAACGCGGGGACCCTCGCCCTGATGAAGCCCACGGCCTACCTCATCAACACGTCCCGCGGGCCCGTCATCCACGAGGCCGAGCTCGTGGAGGCGCTGCGCGGGAACGTCATCGCCGGGGCCGCCCTCGACGTCTACGAGTTCGAGCCGAAGATGGTGCCCGGCCTGGCGGAGCTGACGAACGTGGTCCTCGCCCCCCACACCGCCTCGGCCACGCGGTCGTCGCGTTCGGGCATGTCCGTCAAGGCCGCGACGAACCTGCTGGCGATGCTGCGGGGCGAGCGGCCCCCCGACTGCCTCAACCCCGAGATCTACGGCTGACAGGCTTCCGTCCATCGCGCGAAGGGGGCTTCCCGGTCCGGGAAGCCCCCTTCGCCTGTCCTGGAGGGCATCGCCCCCTCCCCTTCCTTTTTCCGATCCCGTTGCCCCCCTTCGCCGGCCCGCCGCGTGCGGCCCCGCCCCGTCCGGACGCCTAACCCCGGGGACCGCTCGCGTTCCTTCGCCTCCTGATCCATCGGAACAGGCCCATCTGGCTCAGAACGGTGAGCAGGATGACCGAGAGCAGGATCAGGCAGACGGGGCGGGTGAACATGGGCAGAAAGCTGCCGTGCGAGATCATGAGCGCCCGGCGCAGGTTCTCGTCGGCCATGGGGCCGAGGATGTAGCCGATGACGAGCGGCGCGATGGGGTACTTCATCTCCGTCATGCAGTAGGCGACGATCCCCACGGGAAGCATGATATAGAGGTTGAAGAGATTGAGGCCGAGGCCGTAGGAGCCGATGATGCACAGCACGGCCACGACGGGCATGAAGACCTGCGGGGGAAAGCGCAGCACCTTGACGACCTGGCGGGCCAGGACGATCCCGATGACCCACATGGCGATGGAGGCCAGGAAGAGGATGGCCGTCACCTGCAGGATGAAATTCGGGTGTTCGATGGAGAGCATCGGACCGGGCGTGACGCCGTGGAGCATGAGGGCGCCCAGCAGCATGGCCGCGGGCGGGCTTCCCGGGATGCCGAGGCTCAGCAGCGGGATGATCGCCCCGCCGATGCAGGAGTTGTTGGCCGTCTCGGTGGCGATCACGCCCTCGTAGAGGCCGGTGCCGAATTTCCCGGGCTCCTTCGAGGCGTTCTTCGCCGCCCCGTAGGCCATCCACGCCGCCACGTCCTCGCCGATGCCGGGCACGGAACCGATGCCCACGCCGATGAGGGCCGACCGGACGATGTTTCCCGCGTTTCTCGCCATCAGCCGGAAGGACGGCAGGACCCGGGTCAGCTGCCGGGCCTCGCCGGCTCGGAAGGTCCCGCCGAGCACCTGGATGATCTGGGGGATCCCGAAGGCGCCGATGATGACGGCCACCACGTCGAGCCCGCTCTCGAGCTGGGGGAAGCCGAAGGTGAACCGGGGGAAGGCCTGCAGGGGGTCGCGGCCCATGCAGGCCAGGAAGAGGCCGAGAAACCCGGAGATCCAGCCCTTGACGGCGAGATCGGGGCTCGCCAGCGTCCCGCTGATGATGATCCCGAAGAAGGCCAGCAGGAAGAACTCGAAGGAGGTGAACTGCAGGGCGAAGGCCGCCACGATGGGCGTCATGGTGACCATGAACAGCATCCCGATGAGGGTGCCGATGCAGGAGGCCGTCGTCGTGGCGCCGATCGCCCGCCCGGCCTCCCCCCTGCAGGCAAGCGGGTAACCCTCCAGGGCCGTGGCGGCCGCCGCGGGCGTCCCGGGGATGTTGATCAGGATCGAGGCATAGGAGCCCCCGTAGACGCCGCCCACGTAGATCCCGAGCAGGGCCACCATGGCCGGGGCGGGCCCCATGCCGTAGGTGAGCGTCGTGAGCAGCGCGATGCCCAGCGTCGCCGTCAGGCCCGGCAGGGCGCCGAAGACGATCCCGAGCAGCGTCGCGCCGAAGAGAAGCAGCAGGCTCGCCGGCTGGGTGCCCAGGCCGACGAGGATCGTGAAGAACGTGTCCAGCCTCTCGATGCCGATCATCCGGCTCCCCTCAGAACAGGCCGAAGTAGACCGCATCCAGCAGGGCCACCACGAGGCCCTCCCTGGGCAGCGGGACCAGGAGGAAATACTTGAACAGCCCGCCGATCAGCAGCGGGGCCGCAACGGCCATCGACAGGGCCAGCCGCAGTCTTTTCACCCGCTCCCCGCTGCCGCGGGCACGGCTCCACGCACAGGCGGCCAATACGACCGTGAGCAGGAGGGCCAGCCAGTCGGACGCATAAGGCACGCCGCCGCCGAGCCGCGCGTCGAGCCCCAGGGCGAAGGCGGCGAGCAGCAAGGACGAGCCCGCCAGATAGAACCCGAAGAGCCGACGTTGGGCCTTCGTCTCGTCCAGATAAAAGACGGGGATGATGACGGCGAGAAAGAGGGTGCTGTTCAGGAAGAAGTCGATGCGGGACATGTACAGGTAGATGTAGCAAACGAGGATGGCGACGACGGCGAAAAACCGGAAGGCCGTCTCCGGGATCTCCCGGATTGCCGCCAGGGCCCGAGCCCCGGAGCGGGCGCCGTCCCGGACCGCATCCAGGCCGAGGTGCCGCACGGCGACGGCGGCCAGGATGGACCCGAAGAGAAACAGCACCGAGCCGATGAAGATCGGGAACAGCCCCGGCGAGACGTACCACACGTTCATGACGCCGCCCCAGCTTCCCTTCATGGGCACCCGGGCGACCGTCTCGGCGACGATCCAGGCCCCGAACAGCATCAGCACGATGCCGGAAACGAGATCCTTTCTCCGCATCCGGTCTTTGTCGGTCGTCACGGGGTCGCCTCCTGCAGATGTGCAGCAGCTCTCGCGGCCGATGGGACGTCACGCCCCCTGGATCCCGGGGCCGGCGCCACCCCCGCCCCGCCCGAAACAAAAGGAAGGGAGTCCGGGCCGGCCGGGCTCCCTTCCCGCGAAACGCACGGCATCACGGTCTGGGGATGCCCAGCTTGGCCGGGTCGACCGTCGCGGCCTTGAGGTTCCACAGGGTCCAGGAGAAGAGCGACTCGAGGCGGTTGAACTCGTCCCTGGCCGCCTTGCCCGTCTTGCCCGACAGGACGTAGTAGTTCTCCTTGGCCCACTTCTTGATCTTCTCGGACTGCATGGCCTTCTTGAAGGCCGCCTCGATGATCGCCTTGCGCTCCGCCGGCACGTCCGCAGCGACGGCGAAGCCGATGGCCTGGTAGATCGGCAGATGCTTGGCGAGACCGGGATAGGGCTTGAAGCCCGAGGGGATGGTCCCGAAGCCCTCGATCGTGAAGGGCTCGGGGATCAGCATCGCCAGCGGCCGGAGCTGCTTCGCGCGGATGAGCTGCTGCTGTTCCGCCACGGAGGTGACGACCACGTTGACCTCGCCGGTCATCGCCGCCGTCTGGCAGGGCGCGGAGCCCTTGTAGGGGATGAACTGCATCTGCGCGCCGGAGCCCTTCTCGAGGGCCAGCAGGTTCAGGTGGTGGATGGAGCCGGCGCCGCTGGCGCAGGCCTTGATGGTGCCGGGGCTCTTCCGGGCGGCCTCGACGAGCTCCTTGAGGTCCTTCCAGGGGGTGCCGGGGGTGACGGAGATCACGTCGGGCGAGCCGCCGACGATGAAGAAATCCCACACGTTCATCCGCTTGTCCCAGCCGCCCTGGACCGCCGCGGTCACGCAGGACTCGGAGACGCCGGCCAGCGTGTAGCCGTCATGGGGCTGCGAGAACGCATAGCTCATCCCCAGCGAGCCGGACACGCCTCCGGGCTTGTTGATCACGTTGATGTTGACGCCGAGAATCGGGGCCATCTCGGCCGAGATGACGCGGTTGCAGACGTCCGTCCCGCCGCCGGCGCCCCACACGACGACATTCGTGATGTCCCGCCGGGGGAAATCCTTCTTCTGCGCCATCGCGACGCCGCCCGTCACCAGGAGCAGAGCCAGTGCCAGTGCCACGATCTTCTTCATGCCCTCTTCCTCCTTTCTCCTTCCCGGAGCCTCTCGCTCGAGCCTGCTTTCGGTCTTCCCAACCCGGGCCGTCCGCGCCGCGGCGCCTCCCGCCGCATGGATTGTATTTTGTATGCAAAACCTCTTATCGTTATCGCCCGCCGTTGTCAAGCACTTTCGGCCGCAGGCATGCCTCGGCCGTTTGCGGGGGGTCCTGCCGCGGGCAGCGCGGGGGCTTCACACCTCGAGCAGATGCTCGTGCTCCCGGAGCCACCGGCGCCTCGTGCGGTGATCCGGGAGGATGCGGGCGACGCAATCCCAGAAGAGGCGGGAGTGGTTCAGCTCGACGAGGTGGGCCAGCTCGTGGACGACGACGTAGTCGATGATGCCCGGCGGGGCCATGACGAGACGCCAGGCGAAGTTCAGGGTCCCCGAGGCGCTGCAGGAGCCCCACCGCTCTTTCGCGTCGGTGATCCGCACGGCGCGCACCGTGAGCCCCATCCGCCGGGCGAACCGCTCCACGCGGTCCTCGAGAACCTCCCGGGCCCTCGCCCGGTACCAGGTGCGGAACAGGACGCCCGCCCTGCGGGCCAGATCGGACCCCAGGAGGAATTCGCCGTTTTCCCTTCGCAAATAGCCGCCGCCCTCGATGAACCGCAGCCGGTGCGGCTCGCCCAGGTAGTAAAAGGTCGCTCCCGGCCCGAACCGCCCCGGCTCCCGGCTCGGCTCCCGCGCGGCGGCCTGCGCGAGCTTCCGGGCCACCCAGGCCCGATGCCGGTCCACGAAGGCGATCACCTCGCGGCGCGCAAGCCGAAGGGGGGCACGGACGATGACCTTGCCTTCCCCCGTGATCTCGATGGCGATCGTTTTTCTTCGCGAGCGGATGAGAGTGAAGTCGCTCACATCTTCTTCTTCGGGCCGTTTCTCGGCGTCTCCTGCGAGAGGACGTTCTCGAAGTTTTGCCGGAAATCCTTCGCCGTTCCTTTCGGGACCTTCAGGCTGTAGCGGCCCGGGGGCAGGGACGAATTGCGGATCTCCGGGTTGAGCTCGCGGATGGTCTTGTAGTTCGTCCCGCAGGCCCGGGCGATGACGTTGACGTGCACCTCGCGGTGGGAGAGCAGCTCGATGCGGTCCGTCTCGACGACGGGATAGACCCGGATCGCGGCGGTGCGGTAGCCGTACCGCTCGGGGTTCGTCAGGATCACCTTGGCCGAGAGGATGCGGAAGATGTACCGCTCCGTCTCCTGCGGGAGGTCCAGGTCGTAGTAGCCCTCCGCCTGCTGCATCTCGAGGCTCTTGGCCACCCGGTCCTCGCCGCAGTTGTAGGCCGCCAGGGCCAGGCCCCAGCTGCCGAACTGCCGGTGGAGATCGGCCAGGTAGTCGAGGGCCGACTCGGTGGCCTTCTCGAAGTTGAGCCGCTCGTCGATCGCGCCGTCCACGCGCAGCCCGTAGCGCTTCGCGGTCTTTTCCATGAACTGCCAGGGCCCCGTCGCCCTGGCCGACGAAACGGCATAGGTCCTCAGGGAGCTCTCCACGACGGCGACGTACTTGAGATCGTCGGGCATCTTCCGCTCCCGCAGACGCCGCTCGATGTGGGGGAAATACCGGTTGGCGCGCTTGATCCAGAGAATGACCTGCTCCTGGTTGTAGACGGACAGGACAAAGGCCTGGTCCATCATCTCCCAGACATCCTGCCTCTCGAGGGGGACCCTCTCCCCGCAGAGCAGCAGCGGCGACGGGAATTCATGGACGGGGACGGGCATGCCGGCCCGGGCGGGGGTTGCAGCCAGGTGCTGGCCGGGCAGCAGCAGGCCGCCCGCCAGAAGAAGGCCCCCCAGGGAAAGAAGAAACGCACGGCTCTTTTTTTTCCTGTGCAACAGCAGACCCTCCGGGCTCCCGGATCGCACGCTTCGCAGAACCGGGGCCGCTTCCCAGCACCGCGGGACACGACCTGTCCCGCTCAACGGACCGGTCAGCAAGCGGACACCGCCAGGCAGACGGAAAGCACCGCGAGCCAGAACGGCAGGTTGCGGATCACCGGGTTCGATCTCATCGCGGACATTCTGAACAGACACACCCCGATAAGCAAGCAAAAAATGTTCCCCGGCTGCGTCCGCCGCAGGGTATCGGGTGTCGGGTCTCGGGGAACGGGAGGGGGTTGCGTTTGCAACCGTGAAGAGAGAGGAAAAACCGGCCGGCCCGGTCGATGTGGGCGGGTCTTGCGGTCAGGCCGGTCAAGAATGTCCGGATGCAAGGCCTCCGAAATCCCGGGGAGCAAGAAGTACTTGGCCGCGCACGCCGCAGCGGCGAGGGATGCGGGAACGCAGCAGACGGGCGTTTTTCACCAGCCTCGGTCACCGATCATTGCGACGGCGTCGATCTCGATCAGCGCATCCGGGTTCACCAGCGCCTTGACGACGACACCCGTGGCGGCCGGATAGCCGTTGCCGAAATATTTTCTCCGGACGGCGGCCGTCTCGCCGTAGCGCTCGAGGGTGGTCACGTAGTCCGTGGTCTTCACGACGTCGTCGAAGGAGCCGCCCGCCGCCTGCAGGATCTCCCCCATCTTGCGGAAGATGAAGTCGGCCTGTGCGACGATATCGCCCTTGCCCGCAATCCTGCCCGTCTCGGGGTCCCGCGCGATCATCCCGGAGATGAAGAGAAAGGGACCCCTGCGGACCGCCGTGGAATAGGTGTAGCGGCCCTCGAGGTGCCAGGGGTCGATGACGTCGAACTTGCGCATGGGCATCCCCTCCTGCAGGCCCTATCGCCGCGGACGGACAGCCGGCCCGCCCCTCAGGGCCCCTTCTTCTTCGGCCCCCCGGGCTTCTCCCCGGGGGTCTTGGGGAACATCTCGAAGACGCTCAGGAAGGGATTGAAGGGGGGCGGCACCTGCGGGGCCTGCTGGGAGAGCTGCGCCCCGAGGTCGAGCCACTTGGCAAACTGAGCGTCCACCGAGGTCTTGTAGGCCAGGTAGTTCCGGACGACCTGATGCAGGTATTTCTCGAAGAACTCCGCAAGGACGGTCTCGCCGAACCGGATCATGAGGTGCAACAGCGGCACGGGCAGCAGGAATTGCTTGCTCTTCGCCTCCTCGAGGATGATCTGCGTGAGGGTGAAGGCCGTCACGTCTTCCCTGGTCTGGGCGTCGATCACCTCGATCTGGCGGCCCTCCTTGATCATCTCCGAAAGCGTCGCCAGCGTCACGTAGGCGTTCTTCTCGGTGTCGTAGAGGCGCCGGTTGTTGTACTTCTTGATCACCACCCGATCGGCCATAGTCCCCGTCTCCTCCCGGCATGCTGAAACTGGATGTAACCGCGCAACAAATGAAGACCAGCAGGGGCAAGTCAGCCATTGTGTATCAGATAATTCCTTGAATATCAATGCCTTAAAATACGCCTTGCCGAAATCGGGGCCCCAGCGGTTTTATTGCGCCGCAACATCGGGCTTGACAAACTTCTGCATACAGTTTAGAACCAGCCCCCAAACAGCGCTGATTCGCATCACCGTGGAGGCTCTTGACATGCAAACCAACCCCGTAGCAAAGCAGACCCTGCAGTTCTGTCACACCGCCCTCACCCGGACGCTCGATGCGTCGCTTGCCGTCCAGTTGCAGTCGCAAAAGACCCTGGAGAGGCTGCTGGAGCAGTCCCCCGTCATGCCCTACGAGGGCAGGCGGGCGATCACCGACTGGCTCGAGGCTCTGCGCCAGCACACAGCCGCCATGAAAGGGGTCATCGACGAGGGGTTCAGGCCCTTCAATCTCTATTTCGAGGAGTAACCGCCGGTCCGGCTTCCCCTCTGTCCCGCTCCGGGCCGGAGGCGCGCCTGCGCCTTCACGCCCGGGGAATTCATCGATACACAAGGGAAAGGAACATGCCCAACACCCTCAACACCCTCGCCCCCGCAGTGGCCACCTCCCTGCAATCCGTCCGGTCGACGCTCGATCTGTCCGCCGAAATGGTCGGCCTGGGCAACCGCTGGTCGCTGCTGTGGCTCGACTCGCTCACCGCGGCAGGCAGCATCGGCCTCGAGATGTGGCGCTTCCTCATGACCGGAACGGTCGTCGAGCGGCCCGCCGGTCTGCTGGCCGAGAGCCTCGAGGGCATGGAGCGGGAGATGGCCCGGGCGATGGCGGACGTGCTCTCCCTGCCGGCGCGACGCTACGAGCGGACGCGGCACGGCGAGGCCGAGTTCCTGAAGCTCTTCTGCGAGGCGCCTCCCTGCCAGGGCTTCAACGAGACGGGAACGGTGCTGCTCGACCTCCCGGGCATGAGGCTGATCGATCTCTCGAAAGAACAGCGCCACGAAATCGGCAACTACACGGTCGTCTTCGCCCCCCGGGCCGGTCACCACTCCAACATCGCCGAGCGCGTGGCGCTCTTCATGCGCGACAGCGGCCTGACGCGCATGGCGATCGTGGAGCAGAAATGCGCCCAGGAGATCCCCCTTTACGTGGAGGGCCGGAGGCATCACGAGGACTTCGAGGGCCAGGTGGAGCAATACCGGGCCATCCTCGAGACCCTGAAGGACAGGACGGGACACCCCGCACACCTCGTGGCCGTCTGCCAGCCGGGGCCGCTGCTGATGACGACCCTCATCCTCTTCCCGCACCTGGGCAGGACCTTCGGCTCGGCGGGCGCCCCCATGAACACCGACGCCGAGAGGGGGTTCCTTTCCGATTTCGCGAGGGCCATGGGAGAGCCCTACATCGACCTGCTGACCACGGTCCTGGGCAGCCGGGTGCCGCCGGGTCTGCCCGGCGAAGGCCGTGCAGTCTACGACGGCCGGCTGCAGGTGCTCGGGTTCTACATCCTGGGCATGCCCCAGCACTTCGACAACCTCAAGAAGCTCCTCACGGACCTCCGGGACGGCAACGAGGAGACCGCAAGCCGCCAGATGGCCTTTTACCAGTGGTACAATTACAGCCACGACTTCCCTGCAAGCTTCCTCCGGGACACCTACAAAAAGGTGTTCGTCCGCAATGAACTCATCCGGGGCGCGATGATGATCCAGGGCAGGCGGATCGGCGTGAAGGACTACCCCGCCTCGGTGCCCATCTGGGCCCTGGGCGGCACGAAGGACAACATCGCCCCCTGCGGCCAGGCCATCGGCCACGTGGATCTCATCGAGGGGGTCGCCCCGTCGGACAGGCTCGTGCTTCGCTGCGACGCGGGCCACATGGGGCTTTTCCGGTCCCGCACGGTGCTGGACCGCTACTACAGCCGGATCATCCGCTTCCTGCTCGAACGCAGCGACCGCTGAGGGTCGTTTTTCCCGTTGCCAGGATGCACCGCCTTCATGTACAGTTTCCCCGTGAGCGGCGGGGAGACGCGATGTTGCGCCGCACTTCCGTCGAGACCCACACGCGCAGGCTGCCGATCACCCGCCCCGCCCGCCCGGAACTCTTTCGAATGGCGTGTCCCGCGACTCGGGCACCCCGGCCTGCAGGCGCCGCGAGGGAGCCCGAGATGCTACATTGCGATATAAACCGCCGCCATGAAGACGAGAAAAGCAGGGCTGAAATCAAACATGTAATTAAAATTATTGATGAATAAACGATTCAGGAATTTTTGAGCTTTTTTGTTGCAATGCAACATTTTCTCTTGACAATCCGCCGGGGGTGGGTTATATTCACGGCACAAGAACCCAAACACCCAAGGAGGATTTTTCCATGGACCCCAAGAAAGTAGTCAAGCAGACCTTCGATTTCTACAAGTCAACCTTCGAGAACACCTACAACGCCATGGCGATGCTCCAGGAGCAGAGCCAGAAGATGTTCGAGATGTACCTCGACCAGACGCAGGGCTTCCCCGAAGAGGGCAAGAAGGCCGTCCAGGAGTGGATCAAGGCCTACAAGAAGGGCGGCGAGGACTTCAAGGCCGCCGTGGACGAGAGCTTCAAGAAGGTCGAGGACTTCTTCGCCGAGGCCGCGAAGTCCGCGAATTAAAAACCGGCGACAGCCGCAAGGAGGGATGATATGATGCAGCCCAAGGACCTGCTCAAGCAGATGATCGATTTCAACAAGTCGGCCTACGAGAACGCCTTCAAGAACCTCAACATGCTCCAGGAGCAGATGGAGAAGGTCTTCAACCTCTACATCGACCAGGCCTCGGGCATGTCCGAGGAGGGCAAGAAGGCCGCCAGGGAGTGGGCTTCGATGTACAAGAAGGGCTACGACGACTACAAGAAGCTCGTGGACGAAAACTTCAAGAAGATGGAAGCCTTCTTCCAGGAGAAGAAGTAGCGAACGGTTCCCGGATCCGGACCGATCCGGAGGAAGGGAAGGATCGACGATGTTCCCGTTCACGCGCGTGCCGTCGAGGGACCTCATGGGGACCCTCCTGAACCTGCCGCTGAAGCCCGCCGAGGTCGGCCTCAAGATGGCCCTGTCCTCGGCGGAGCTGCTCAAGGCCTCGCAGACCTATGTCAACGGGGTCTCGAGCTACTACTTCGACTTCATGGCCCCGTACTGGGTGGCGCTCAACTCCTTCCAGCGGACCGAGAAGCGGAAGATCGTCGAGCACCAGCCGCAGGAAACGGCCCGGGACTACCTCGAGCTGCTGCACTTCAACATGGACATCGCCCGGAAGGGAATGCTCAGCACCCTGCGGTCGATGAACCAGTTTCACGCCGGCGAGATGCAGAGACGGCAATCGGCATGGCTCAACACCCTGTTCGACCGGGAGGGAGAAGACATCGCCCAGCACGCCGAGCGCCTCTCCCACCTGCTCAAACTCCTCACGGACGAGTACCCTCGGGCCATCCGGGACATCGGGCCCCGATTCGGCTTCCACTTCGACGACGGCGGGTACGTGAAGGCGGCCGAGACGGACCGCTTCATCCTCTACCAGGTGCTGCCCTGGAAGGGCTGCGCGGAGGTCCGCCCGGGCGCAAAGCCCGTCCTCATCATCCCGCCCTACGTCCTGGGGGCCTCGATCCTCGCCTTCCTGCCGGACGAGAACAAGAGCTACACGCACTGCTTCGCCAACCAGGGGATCCCGACCTACATCCGCATCATGAAGGACATCCACGCCAACCCGGCCGTGCAGACCAT
>Ga0209407_1002454_pt1 | contig 17366 bp, 10 predicted proteins | sample AD_JPNHG3_MetaG_FD_184410 | JGI IMG/M metagenome (GOLD analysis project Ga0209407, IMG submission 184410) | Active sludge microbial communities of municipal wastewater-treating anaerobic digesters from Japan - AD_JPNHG3_MetaG (SPAdes) (version 2) | ecosystem: Engineered > Bioreactor > Anaerobic... | reverse complement strand
AATTTTCCATAGATACAGGTATTTACATATATTCACATATAATTCCCTCATAGGGAGTCTGCCCCCATCGGCGGCATCGGACAGATAGAGTCGCCATCTGCCGCCACAGCCATCCCGAACTTGCGACTTCTTGCATGCCGTCCGATAGCCGTTGGAACTGTCGCCCAACGCCGCATTTTGCCGCAAACCTTTTACAGGAAATGCTCTATATCACACCCAATAGTGCCAGTACTTGTTTGCACTTATTGCATCCCTAATCGGTTTTAACCTTCAAGGTAAAAAGACCCGACTCTGGTTCCATCAAAAAAATGTTGAAATATTCATCAATGGTTGGTAACATATAAGTTTTTACCGTGATAGTATAAATAAAACTTATTTATTCAGGAGTAAATATAATGGGCAGACATATTGCCATAGCCGGCGTAACCGGCGCTGTCGGACAAGAGTTTCTGAAAATTATTGAGGAGCGCAAGTTCCCGTTTGACTCCATAAAGATGCTGGCCAGTTCGCGTTCGGCCGGCAAAAAAATAGAGTTTATGAAGAAAACCTACATCGTCGAGGAATTGACAGCCAACAGTTTTAAGGGGATTGATATCGCCCTGTTTTCCGCCGGCGGGGCCCGCAGCAAGGAATTCGCTCCTGCTGCCGTAAAAGCCGGGGCTGTTGTGATTGATAATTCATCGGCTTTTCGGATGGATCCGCAGGTGCCGCTGGTTGTTCCCGAAATAAATCCGGAAGCTATCAGGCAGCACAAAGGCATCATCGCCAATCCGAACTGCTCAACCATCATTGCCAATGTACCCGTTTGGCCGCTGCATAAGGCCAATCCTGTCAAACGGATGGTAGTCAGCACCTATCAGGCAGCCAGCGGAGCTGGGCAGTCGGCCATGCTGGAAATGCTTCAGCAGGCCCGTGAAGTTCTGGACGGCAAACCCGTTACCTGCAAGGCCCTGAAATATCAGCTGGCGTTCAATCTGTACTGCCATGACTCTAAAATTGGACCGAACGGGTATAATGAAGAAGAAATGAAGATGGTTAAAGAAACCCAGAAAATCTTCAACTGCCCCAGCATTGCTATTACCTGTACCTGTGTACGGGTGCCTGTTTTGCGGACGCACTGCGAGAGCATTAATTTAGAGTTTACGCATCCGATTACCCCTGACCAGGTTCGGGACCTGTTGAGCACAGCGCCGGGCGTGAGCATTATAGATGACCGGGCAAATAACCGTTTTCCAATGCCTCTGGATGCTACCGGCAAAGATGATGTATATGTCGGCCACATCCGGCAGGATGAATCGATACCCGACAATCGGGGCATCAATCTCTGGGTGGCAGGCGACCAGATTCGCAAAGGAGCCGCTCTGAATGCCATCCAAATTGCGGAAAAACTGCTGTAAAGTAAGAACATAGAACGCAGAAAACAGACGCCAGCACGCCTGTTTTTCTGTGTTCTGGGTTCTTTATGGCTTTCAGACGAATAAAACTTGAAATTCATTATGACGGGACAGTCTATCACGGCTGGCAGCGGCAGCCGCAGCAGCTGACAATTCAAGAGACGCTGGAAGCTGCATTAGAGCGTCTTTGCGGTCAGAAAATCGAGGTCATCGGCTCATCGCGAACAGATGCGGGCGTGCATGCCCTCGGGCAAGTAGCCCATTTCGATTTCGACAGTCCCATCCCAACAAACCGCATAGCCAAGGCACTTAACAGGCTGCTGCCTGATAATATCGCTATTGCCGAAGCCGTTGAAGTCGGCTCCGACTTTGATGCTGTTGCCAGCACCAAACGCAAGTGGTACCGCTATACGATCTACACCGCCCCGATTCGGCCGGTGATGGAAATCCGGTACTGCTGGCACCGGCCGGGACATCTCGATGCGGCAGCAATGCAGGCGGCCGCAGCGCGGCTGATTGGTACGTTCGACTTCAAGTCATTTGCTTCGGCGGCAGACCAGCGTCAACGTTCCATTCGTACCGTCTGCAGATGTTCCGTCACAGACAGCAAGCCGCATATCGTTATCGATATCGAAGCCGACGGTTTTCTGTACAATATGGTGCGAAACATCGTCGGCACATTGGTTGAAATCGGCAGAGGGCGCTGGCGTCCGGAATCGATGGAGCACATTCTTGCCGCCAAAGACCGCAATGCAGCAGGCCCTATCGCTCCAGCGGCTGGTTTGTGTCTGATGAAAATATACTATTAGCAGCATTCAATTGACCGGCATGTTTTGGGCGGCTAAAAGGTGCAGCAGGGATTTTAAGAAATGAAGATTGTTCACATTATAACACGGCTGATTCTGGGCGGCGCTCAGGAAAACACGCTGATTACCTGCAAGCTGCTGGCTCAGCGCGGCCATGAAGTAACCCTGATTACCGGACCGGCAGAGGGCCCCGAAGGAGCGCTGTTTGAGCAGACCCAAACGGCCGGCTACCGCACCGTTGTTCTCGACGACCTCCAGCGGGAAATCAATCCGATTGCCGATATCGGGGCTTATTTCAAACTCAAAAAACTGCTGCAGCAGCTGGATCCGGATATTGTTCATACCCATTCGGCCAAGGCAGGCATTTTGGGACGGTATGCCGGCTGGGCTTTAAAAAACGCAGCGGCAAACAAACCCGCTGTTGTGCATACTATTCACGGCCTTGCCTTTCACCCCTATCAGAATCCCCTGCTGAACCGCTTTTACATTGCCGTTGAAAAAGCAGCCGCAACACGCACGGATGCCTTCATCACCGTTGCCGATACGATGACCGAAAAATGCAAAGCCGCCGGCATTGGGCTGGATAAACCCTTTACAACGGCTTGGTCGGCTATTGACCAAGAGGCCTACCTGAGCCCCCCCAAGCCGGACGACATCGCCGCTTTCCGCCGGCAATACCATATCCCCTCGGATGCGGTGGTGCTGGTAAAAATAGCACGTCTGTTCAACTTGAAGGGGCATGATTATGTTATTGAGTCTGCCCGCCGCCTCGCTCCAAACTATCCAAACTGCTTCTGGCTGTTTGTAGGAGACGGCATCTTGGCAGAGCCGCTGAAAAAGCAGATCCATTTTGCCGGTGTCGAAGACCGCTTTCGCTTCACGGGCCTGCTGACACCCCAGCAGATTCCGCTGGCGCTGCATGCTTCCGATATTCTGGTTCACTGCTCGCTGCGTGAAGGGCTGGCCCGCGTGCTGCCGCAGGCGATGCTGTGTGCCAAACCTGTCGTCAGCTTCGACATTGACGGCGCCAAGGAAGTTGTCAATCAGCAGACCGGCTTTCTGGTCGAGCCGGAAAATATCGATCAACTGACAAAAGCCTGTGAGGTATTGATTGCCGATGCCGATCTTCGGCAGCGTCTCGGTCAGGCCGGACGGATTTCCGTCCGCGACAAATTTGCCCCGCATGCGATGGTAGATGTCATCGAAGCAGTGTATAATACTGTCCTCAAAGGGTAAATAGTCCGTTTATGGCCCTTGTCTTTTCTTTATAATGGATGACATGGGGCGACAAAAGTGCTGCAATACAGGAGAAAATGATGGAATTTACAAAAATGCACGGTCTGGGCAATGACTATGTGTATGTCAACTGCTTCAGTCAAACGGTTCAAAACCCGGCTCAGTTAGCCGTCAAGGTCAGCGACCGGCACTTTGGAATCGGCTCAGACGGGCTGATTCTGATTTGTCCTTCGACTATTGCAGATGCCAAAATGCGGATGTTCAATGCCGATGGGTCTGAAGCCCAGATGTGCGGCAACGGCATCCGTTGTGTAGCCAAATATGTTTACGACCATCATCTGGCGCGGACGCATACGGAGTTTTCCGTCCCCGGATTAGGCACCTTTGCATCTTCCCTGCGGATAGAAACCGGACGGGGAGTCCTGACGGTAGGCCTTGATATCGACAAAAACGACAAGGTTCGGCAGGTTTGCGTTAATATGGGCCAGCCGATTCTGGAAGCGTCCCGGATTCCTGTTGCCGGGGACGCAGAATGCGTTATCGATCAGGAATTGGCGATTGAGGGCCAGACGCTATCGATGACATGCGTATCGATGGGAAATCCGCATGCCGTCTTCTTCTGTGAAGATCTGCAAAGCATTGAATTGGCACATATCGGTCCGTTGATTGAACACCATGAACTGTTTCCCCAGCGTATCAATGTGCATTTTGTCAAATCTGTCAGCCCCGAGGAGTTTATTATGAAAACATGGGAAAGAGGCAGCGGCATTACAATGGCCTGCGGCACAGGGGCCTGCGCTTGCGCCGTGGCTGGGGTGCTGACGGGACGCTGCCAGCGCCGGGTTCGAGCTCACCTGCCGGGGGGCGATTTAGACCTTTACTGGAGCGAACAGGACAACTGCGTTTATATGACTGGACCTGCGGCGGAGGTCTATAGCGGGATTTGGCCGGACTGATTCTTCTGCCGGACATCCGCTATGCTGCGGGCAGAGGGTCTATCAGGGCCAGACAGCACGTTCCATCCACGACAGGGCAAAGATCCGAAGGTCCTGAATATCAATGACTCCATCAGGCATTAAATCAGCCGGCCGGGCTTCTGAAATCTGAACAAGCGGTCCCTTTTCCGCCAGCCATAGCAGATTTTCCTGATTCAGGGCCTTGTCATAGATACGAACCTCATCAATCTGTCCGGTCCAGCTTCGCGATGCCGGCTTGTCCACCCGGCTGCCGATATAGACTGGATCGGTTCGGCTGTTTACAGCAGCAGGCGCAGCCGCCGCCGCATCCAATTGGCCGTCGACATAGAGCCGAAGACTTGAGCCGTCATAGACCGCCAGCAGATGATGCCATTGGTTGTCCAAAACCGGCGTGCTGCCATTGGCCTGATATTCCCCGCCGGACCAGTTAAAATGAAACGATATGGCGCTGGATGTATTGTTGCGAATCAATCGCCAGGATTGAATCCCCTTGGTCACTACCGATGCCCACGGATTTGTCAAGCCGGAGCTTTTAATCCAAGCGGATACAGTTCCGCCCTGATGCAATGTCATATCAGCACTGTTTTGACAATTCAGATAGCTTGCGCCGTCGAAATAAACAGACTGGCCGATATGCCCCGGATTGATAAACACCGGATTGCCTGCCGGCACAGCATGGCAGCCTCTGCCGGAAGAATCATTGTAATCCCCATCCAATGACCAGAAGGCCAGCAGATTTTCCGCATCCGGCTCGACAGGGTCGATAACCAGAGCATACTCATCCTGCCATTGTTCGGCCAGAACTGCAAAATCTTCCATATCGATTGTACAGTCGCCGTTGAAATCCCCCTCAGCAGCGGCACACCGCCGGCCTGCCAGACGGAGAGTGTCAATGCGAATTACCCCCGAGCCGGCGGGACTGGTTCTGCCCGGTTCCCCAAGGCCGATGCTGAGCTGTTTGACCTGCGTCAAATCGACCCCCGCAAAATCCGACAGCCGAAAGGCCAGCTCCAGCCAGACAGGCGTCTGAACTGCCGCTGTATCGGGCATCACACTAACGGCTGCAGCACCAGTCAGATCTTCCAGACGCACATAGACGACTTCAGGCGCATTCGAGGCAAGACCCCGGCACAAGACAGACAGATAATCTGTCCCGGTTGCGGTGAAATCCTTGGCCGCTGCAAACACGCAGTCCGTCTGCGCATAGTACGGCGGCTTGTTATTCTCATAGGCCAGCAGCATAAAGTTGTCCCCGTAATCCCCAAGCGCTGCGTGTGCAGCCGTGCCGTTGCGGTCTCCGTCAAGCCATACTTTCCGGACAGAGGCATCGTCCGCATAGGATTCAAATAATTCGATGGAATTGGGATCTTGCGCAAGGAGATATTTATATACTTCACTGCCGGCCAGCAAATAGGCGCCTACCCCAAATACATCGGTGGTAGTCGCTGTGGTCGCTCTTGGATCAGCCCCGACCGGCTGAACCCAGCCCAATAAGCCGCTGGGCTGAACGGCGGTTTTGAGTGCCTCCCAGCCTGCCTCAACCGTCGGCCAATAGACCGATGGATCCAGCAGGCCGTTATTGATGCCCCATGCAATGCCGAATGTAAAAAAACCTGTCCCGCTGGTTTCGGGATTATTGTAGCAATTGGGTCCCAGCAGGTCAGAATGCCAGAAGCCGTCGGGCTGCTGAAGGGTTTTGAGCGTTTCGGCCATCTCCTGCAGCAGGACTGCATAGCGAGGGCGGCCGGGATCATCGCAAGGTAAATACTGAAGCAGCCGTGCGATTCCGGCCAGTACCCAGCCGTTTCCGCGCGACCAAAACACCTTATCGCCGTTGCAGTTTTTTCGGGCCGGATAAAAATAACTAATATCCCTGAAAAAAAGATGTTCCTGCGTATCATAGAGACAGTTCTGTGTATCCAGCCACATTTTATGCATAAACGTTATGTAGCGCGGATCATTTGCCGCCCTGCTGAGACGCACCAGCCCCGGCGGGGCCATAAATAAAGCATCACACCACCACCATGTTTCACTGCCGCCGGCTGTATCGCAGGCAAATGTCGGCCAGACGGCAATATGTGAATCGCTGACGTTTCTGAAATGAGCATACCGAGCTGGATCCGGCTGGTCTAACAGATACAGCTCCACAAAGACTTGGCCGACGGCATTGTTATCCGCATGATGACTTGCAGAAGCCAGCTGCCAATTGAATTTCTGGGCAAACTGGCGGCTTTTATCCAGATATTTTTCATCTTTCGTGACCTCATAGCAGGCCAGAAGCCCTGCATGCAGGGCCGCCCGCTCCCAGCTGACGGAACTGTTCCAGCTGGATTGCGTCAGCTGCCAATCCGCAACCTTTTTCATCCAGTATATCGTATCGTCTTCTATTTCCGAAGCCGGCCGATATTGAGGTCCGGTAGCCCAAAGACCGGCCGCATTCAGAAGCACAAATAAGCAAACACACCAGCACAAAGAACTTTTCAGTTTGGTCATTTTCTTGGGCTTCTACAAAGTGCTTATCATCCACCAATCAATAAACTGCAGCAGATCCTGCATATCAATCCTGCCATCCGGGACCAGATCCGCCGGCCGGGGCGGGTCTGGAACGCGTACAAAAGAATCGCCTTCGGAAAGCCACAGCCGTTCGCTGTCGGTCAGCGCCCTGTTATAAATCCGCACCTCGTCGATCTGGCCGTTCCAGGCCCTGCCGGTGAGATTGTCGGCTCGGCTGCCGATATAGACCGGATCGGCATTGGTTCTCAAAACCGCCCCGCCGGTTGTGGCCGCAGCATCCAATTGCCCATCGACATACAGCCTTATTCGGCTGCCGTCATAAACTGCCATGACATGATGCCATTGACCATCCAGCACAGGAGTGATGCCATTGGCTTGAAACTCGGTGCCGCTGGCAGGATTAAAATGAAAACACATTGTATTGCCGACATCGTTCCGAATTAACCGCCAAGCGGTCAATCCTTTTGCAATAACGCATGCCCAAGAATCCGTTTCATTGCTGCTCTTAATCCATGCCGAGACAGTACCGCCCTGAAGTAAATGAATACCCGTGCTGTCCGCACAAGCTAATCCGCTGGCACCGTCAAAATCAACCGCTTGGCCGCGGCGGCCCGGATTGACAAAGACCGGCGTTCCGCTTCCAGATGCCAACGAGGCATGATGATGTCCCGTTATATCCTCGTAATTGCCGTCTAGCGGCCAATAGGCTTCAAGATCGGCAGCATCCGGTTCAGCGGGGACAACGGTTTCGATATAACTGTCCAGCCACTGGCGGGCAATTTCTGCAAAATCCACACTATTAACAGCGCAATCCAGCCGGCCGGCAGGCCCGCTCAAATCCGCCGCCAAACCGCAATGCAGCGAACGCATGAAGGCACAGTCAATTGCAGGATGGCCGTAGAATTCAACCTCATAAAAACTGGCCCATGACGGAGAGGGACCGGTATTGCCCAGATTTTGAATACGGATATACCGCGCCTCTGTATCAGCGATGTCAAACTCCTCTATCCCGGAAGCAGTCCCGCTGCTTTGCCCGCCGGTCAGCACCGTTGTCCAGCTGACATTATCGCCGGACGCCTCAATATCAAAATAGTAGATCCTCTGATTTCCGAGATAGAATGCGATGCCGATTTTCTGCAATTGCCGTATTTGGCCCAAATCATACTTGATCCACGGGTAATTATTGCCGGCCCATCGGGTTCCAAGACTGCCGTCGAGGGTGTTTTCAGGAGGATTTTGCGATTCGTAATGGCTGGCCCAAACAGATGCCGGCGCATAGTTTTCAACCACATCGAGGTTCCATACGCAGCTGTCCTCACAGACGGTGCTGCCGGCTGTTCCCACCGCCCGGATTTGATTGGAGCCGGGGCGCAGGACAATATTGCCATCCCACTGGAAGATGCAGTCAGAGGCGGTTTTGGTGCCCATCGACCGGCCGTTAATAAACAATTCTACCGTTTGACAGTTGGAATAGACTTTGATATACGGAGGACACGTTCGCCGGTTTGCAAATCTTCGGCTGGTGATGTAGACCATCGGATCGGCAGTCCAGTTCGCTTTATACCAGTAAAAGGCATCCTTTTTAAGGGAACGGTCGCGCGTAACCATTCCTTTATCATTCAAGCCCGGCTGGCCGCCCTCATTGCGGCTGTCAACCGCAAAATCGAAGCCGTTCCAGATGGTTTTGCACCATAGATACGGGCGGGCCTTCATGGCTTTCCAATATACTTCATGATAATAAGTCTGGTACTCTTCAGGGTGCCACGGCGAAGACGGTCCGGGATAAACAGGCGGAATCTCATGCTGAAACGGATTGGCACCGGCTCCGTATTCCATAATGCCGACAGCCTCATCGCTTCGCAGGAGATGAATAGTGTCAGCCCAAACGGCAAACCCCTGCGGGGTTCCGCCGTACCAGCCCATATAACGGTTGTAGGCAAGGGTGTCGGTAAGATAAGACCAAGGGGCCGTATCCGATGTATTGTTGTGCGCAACGGTTGTCAAACGCACGGGATCTTCATGGTGCGCCAGCTCATGGAGCTGCCCAATGAGGTTTTCTGAGCCGCTGGTGGTCAGTTCGTTGTACAGCAGCCAGAAACAGATCGAGGGATGGTTGTAGTTTTGACGAATCAGTTCCCGCAGCTGATCTTTGCAGTTATTATCAAAGTCCGCTGAGCCGATGGTTATGCTGTTGACGATCGGTATTTCCGAGGAAACAATAATTCCCTTTGCATCACAAAGATCATAAAATGTTTCCGCATGCTGATAATGACTGGGACGAATCCAGTTGCATCCCATTTCTAGCATCAATTCAATATCCTGCTGCCGATCCGCATTACTGATTGCCCGGCCCTTGTTCTGCCTGTCTTCATGCATCGCAACGCCATGCAGGTCGAGATACTGCCCATTCAGAAAGAAGCCTGCATCCGGATGGACAGAGAAATAGCGAAACCCCAGCGGCTGTTCGACACCATCTGTAACAATGCCGTTGACCTCCACTTCCGCAATCACTTTATAAAGATAGGGATCCGCCCTGCCGTTCCACAAGTGCGGCCGGCTGATAACCGTATTGAGCATGACGGCCTGAGTCGAGTCCTGCGGCAGGATTTGATCCGTCTGCAGTGTGTCAACCGGTATGTTGTCTGCATCAAGAACAGTGGCGCGGATTCGTGCCGTTTGGCCAAGCGGCGCTGTATTTCGCACCAGAACCTTGATGGATAAATCGGCGGATGCCCGACTGACGTTGGTCGGCGTCAGATAGACTCCCGGCGAGGCATAATCCAGCGGGGAAATATGCACCGGTTCAGTAATAACCAGCCGAACAGTGCGGCATATGCCCCCCCACTGATTGAAGTCTCCCGATTGCGGGATAATATTGAGAGGGCTGACGGAGCTGGTATTGGCGTTATCCGCCCGAACAGCAATCACGTTGTCCGCATCCAAAACAACCAGATTGGTTATATCAAAACAAAATGCCGCATAGGCGCCTAAATGAGTGCCGGCCGGCTGCCCATTGCAGTACACATCGGCTTTTTTGCCGACAGATTCAAAAAATAAATAGATGCGTTTGCCTTCGTATTCTCGGCCAATCGTGATATGCCTGCGGTACCATCCAAAGCCGCGTGCGTAATTGCTGCCGCCGTCCTGACCGTCCAGCGCATTCCATGTATGAGGCAGGTCCACGGTGCCCCAAGCGGAATCGTTAAACGAGACAGACTCAGCGCCCGCTCCAGCACTGCTGCCGTAATAAGCAAACCGCCATTGGCTGTTAATCGGTATTTCGACGCGCTGCGCCCATGCGAAAACACAGAATGCCATAAAAAACAGAAACATAACATACACAGCAGCATGGCTGAGCCGTCTGTTACAGGTATAGAACGCGGTTCTGTGTGTAACAACAGAGGTTTTATGGTCAACAGTCAAATTCAAGAAAAATAACCCCCCTTGGATAATGGGCATTCCTAATAAAAGCCGGAATCCCAAAACAGGATTCCGGCTTTAGTTGGTTTCTGCCGACATCACCTAAACATCTACGGGGCTGTGTAAAGGCCGTTGTTAAGCCATTTGGAAGCCAGCAGGGCTAAATCTGCCAAATCCACCTTGCAGTAAGAGGAGCCGGTATTGTCAAAATTAGCCGCATTCCCTGCGAACGCCGGGTCAATGCACGGACGAATACCGGTAACCCCATAGTACTGGCCGCCGATTGTCTCGGCCGACAGACCGTAATTGTATATCCGCACATCGTCAATCATCCCGTCCAATTCCGCATCCGCCGAAAACTGCGACTTGCCAATGTAATTCAGCGTCGGAGCAATGTCCGTGGGATTGATCGTCATCCCCGTATTGGTCGCCTTCGGCTCCCCGTTGATATAAATCCGACCCGTCGTCCCCTCCAGCGTCACCGCCACAAACACCCATTGGTGGGTCGGCAGGGGCGAGGTCGCCGCAATTTGTTCGCCGCTGCCGTTGTTGAGCACAAACCGGCATTCACTGCCGTTGCTGGGCGTCAGGAACATATAGTGCGAGGTGTCATTGCCGAAATCAAATATCCGCTGCCAGTTCGCTCCGCCTTTCCAATACACCCACGCCGTTATCGAAATGTCCGGGTAATTCACCACGCCGGCCCCAATCTGGACATACTGGCCGTCCGGATTCGTAGCGTGATCGCCGTTGTCAAACAGCAGACTGTAGGTGCCCACCGCCGGCGATACGGCGCCGGCCGTCAGCGTCGGAAGTCCTGCCGCACCTTCCTGCATCAGTATCATATCGTAGCCGGAAATGCTGTCGCGGGTGTCGGTTTCCAGCGGATAATGGGACACCAGCCGCTTGATCCGCAGCACGGCGCCGGCCGAATCGGATGTGCCGGCACTGTTGGTAGCCCGGCAGAAATACGTGCCCTCGTCAGCAAGCTGGGCATCGGCAATGGTCAGCGTGGCTGTCGCAGAGCCGGAAACAGTGCCCCCGTCCGACAGCGCCTGTGTGCCTTTATACCACTGATAAGTGACACCGACACTGTTGACCAAAACAACTGAAAACACGGCAGTATCGCCGGCAAATACCGCCTGATCTGCCGGATGCGACGAGAAGCTCGGGACCACACTGATTGTTTTAAAACTCCACACAGGGCCAACAACGGTATTGGCATCACTGGGGCTGGAATCGTTAATGCTTGCGTCAGCTCGCCAATAATATACCGTATCGGGATTGAGTGTCAGAGGGACTGCCGCGGCAATAGGATCTGTTGTGTCTGTAACGATTACAGGATCAATAAAATTCGGTTCAGCCTCGCGAATGTAAAGATAATGTTTGGTTACATGAGCAATCTGTGCAGTATCCCATTGAACAGCAGAAGTATTTTGAGAATCAATAGTAAGACTGCCGGTCGCCGGAACAGGATTATGAGCCCACGGAATCAATGTTCCTAACAGCATATCCCCAGGAGCTCTGGCTATGCTGCTGATGCGAACAATATCGATCAGCCCCTCGAAGTTTTCATCAGCAAGAGAATAACTTCGCAGTTCATTGCCCACGCAAAATTTGGTTTGGTCTGCTGCATCCAAATCGGCTGTCATTGTAAATGGGCCGCCTACTTCTACGGCTTCGGAAGCTCCTGATGCAATCGGAGTCCAGTAAAGCTTCAGGTTTCCGGCCTGATTGGGAATGCCGTTGTAGGTAATAGCAGCGTGGTACCATTGGCCTGCCGTATAGGTAATAGGCGCATCAAATGCTGTTGTGGATCCGGACAGAGTCTGAAACCGGAGTGTTGTTCCATTATTTTGTATTCTGAATTGAAAACCCCGGTCTGTGGGTCCGCCGTCTGTTTCGCCGCTGATAATTTCCATATGGCCCAGAAGACCAGCCGGCCCTGCATCGGGCCGAACCAGGGCTTCAAATGTGAATGCTCCGTCTGCTCCGGTAAATTCTGAAATGGCGGCTGTTAGATTATAATCGCCGGCTCGTCCGGCAAAAGGACCGTTATTTCCGGCGGTATTATCATACGTATTCAGGGCGTTTCCGCATCCGGATGCGGATGCTTTTAAAGATGCTTTGTTATAGAGTGCCAAATCAATCGGATTGGTCCGGACCATATCATGCATAATACCTGCGGATTCCACATCGAATTGATACAGATGGCGGGTATTCTTATCGACAGGCAGAGGTCCCCGTATAGCAGCTTGGATGCTGCCCGCACTTATGCAAAGCAGAAAAATTATCATTTTTTTCATTGTTTCAACTCCTGTTTTTCAAATTATCAAACAATGCTTGACATAATGTTTTGCCTGACAGTCTCAATCTTCAATCCGCTGGTTGCTCAGTATAATCCATTTGTCAGCCAGCTTTGAGCAAAAGCCGCAATATCGGCCAAATCAATCCGGCAATACGAATGACCGCTGTTGTCATAGTTCAATTCACTCCCGACAAAATTGTGATTGGCACACGGTCTATAGCCGAGTTCATTCAAGGCGGCATATTCAGCGGCGATTTCGTCAGGCGAGACGGCGTAGTTGTATATTCGCATTTTATCTGCCGCACCTTTGAGGAAATTGGTCAATATATGACGGGCTGTCCCAGAGGACCGCGAAGCCCCTAAAATATTGCTTCGCTCCCAAGGATTGTATTTTTCAGGAAATCCTGCTGTTGCAGAGCCCACCTGTTCGCCGTTGATATACACCCGCACAGTGCTGTCCTGCCACGTGGCAGCAAGCAAATGCCAGGAGCCGTCTTGAAGACTGAAATTGCCTTTATTCAGACTGCCGCTGGCGGTGCCGATTTCCTGATAAGATCCGTCCCAGTTTTCACCGCGGACAATCATGCGGGCATTGTTGGCAGAGGCGGTGGTTAATCCGAAAAGCGTATCATCCGGATCTGAATTAGCATTGGTATAGATAGCCCCTGCTGTAAGGGGTTTTACCCAGCACAAAACAGTACCTTCTTCCATGCCATGGCCAAGACCTGACCGTTCGTAACTTTGGCCGCGAGCGTCACCAGCGGTATTCAGTGGACCGGCCTTTGGATATCCGCCACTGCCGAAATCAACAAACTGGCTGCCGTCCAGATAAATCGCTTTGCCGTCAATGCCGTCCACATAGACCGGTGCTGTAGAAACGGCTGCTGTCTCGTTGGGTTCGGGTAAACCGGCTACTGATTTGACTTGTCCTGACGGGGCATTGCTGCCGCTGCTGTCGGACAAATTCTGCTCAAAGTCGTATTTTGCCAGCATCCGCTTGATAACCAGTACGGCCGACGCAGTCCGTACGTCATCGGTTGTCAGGGCCGGGTCGACACTCAACAGGCAGGAATACGTCCCTTCATCGCTCAGGGTGGGTGTACTAATCTGAAGCGTAGAGGATGTGCTTGTATTGGTGATAGAAATATCCCCTCCGGCAGTCAGAAGAGAACCGTTTTTATACCAACTGACAGTTACAGGGTTGACACTGGTAAACACGACAGTGAAGGCGGCGGCCGATTCGTTTTCAAAAACACGCACATCTGTCAAATCCTGCTGTATGACCGGAATAGACAGAAGCGTATCAAATGTCCACACAGGGCCAATGATGTTGTTGGGATCCACATCGCCAAGAGTGCTGATGCCTTTTGTAAATGTTTGCGTATAGCCGGTCAGTGCTTCTGCTACAGCCCACCGGTAAGTGCTGTCATACAGAAGATTTTCAACAGTAAATGATGAACTTGGATTTTCTATGCTGGGGGCGCCTGCGGAGCCGATATAATACAAGTTCGGGTCCGATGCATTCTTGGACATAAAGAGGTATTCCTCTGCAATAGCAGGATTGACAGCGTAAATGCCGGCCGGATCTGCTCCTGCCTTCCATCCCAGCGCAGCGTTCACCTTGCCGCTGACAGGATTCGCCATCTGTTCAACGGATGGATCGTGGGGACCGAAGGTTTCGCTTTCTATTCGCAGATTGTCCAGATCGCCGAATACTGCAACATTCCGAAAATCCCCAAAAAAGCCCACGGCCTTTCCGATATTCGTATTAGTAATGGAAGCGGTTGCAAAATCCGTGTAGGTTGTGCGGTCCACAATAAAACCCAGCGTAAATTCCGTTAAGCTGTTGCGGCGAATATACAGACCGGTAACGTGATTTTTGGGATCTGCAGGAAGGCCGCCGGCATAAATCGTACTTCCTGCGGTTTTGCCGTTTACAAAAATTCCCTTCAAATTGGTGTTGTCAGCTTGCACATAAACGGCAATATAATCTTCCCGCACATCACCGGTTGCGCCGTCAGCCAGTCCCGCCGGATTTTTTACAGCAGCTACAGCAATCCCAATATCGTTGCGGGCAACCTGACCCCATGCCAGATCCGCTATCAGCATCTGATTGACGCCCAATGAATAATCATCCCGCAGCAAGAGAAGTTGTTCCACCCCGTTTGCCCCTCCCGTCAGCTGCAGTGTGCCGGCGGGTGATTGAAACACAGCTGTATGTCCGGCGTTCTGATCCAAAATGACTGTTTTGGTGTATTCGGACAGACTCGCGTCGCTGAAATTGTCTATCAGAATAAAAGGCGTTGCCCCCTGAAGGGTTGCAGCAAATACTGTTCCCAGCAAAATTATCAGATATTTCCTCATATCACAATCTCCGAACTATTGATCCTTGCTTGATTTAATGTTTATTTTAACTCGGTCAGCAGGAGCCGGGGCTGGGCAATGAGAGTCCAGTCATTGGTATTGCCCCACGGGTCGCTGCCTTGCGTGGTCACCAGTGTTAAAAAACGGTCTTCAGGATATATGTCAACTGCAATTGCAGCTGCGGCATCCGCTACAGAAAGATCTTTTTTGGCAAAACGCACTTGCCCGTCCACCAGCACATACACATCTGCCAGCGAACATTCGGGCATCAGGTTCGTCCAGTTATCCTTCCACGCTCGAAGCTGGTCAGCATAATCGCTCAGTGTATCCGATATGCCGCAAAGGGCGGTAAATCTATAAATCGCTAACTTCGGAAAGCCGCTGCGCAATGCATTCAGGTCAAATGTGATACCTTGATTGGCATGGATATAAATGGAAGGCTGGATGCCGGTGCCGTAAACGATGCCATCCAATCGCAGCGGATGTCTGGGAATAGCGGAAACTGTGGATTCATGCCAACCCCCGTTGAAAATTCCTCCCCAGAATTGACCATTGGTATCAGGACAGTTTTCAAACCGATGTCCCTGACTGGATACAACTACCGGGCCGCTGCCTCCATCCGGCACAAAAACACCGTCGATAAAGGGATTTTCCCGAACAGCCAGATACTCTCTTGTCCCCGGCTGAGAACCGCCGGCTTCCGTAAACAATTTTACAGTACCGGTCAGTACATCGACTCCTTTATTGAGCTGCCCATTTCCAGTACCGTTTCCTCCGCCGACAATATCAGCCAAACAAAGGTATTTTCGGGTTAAAATTGTTTTAGTTTCAGAATTGAAATATTGGATGAAAGTCCGTTCATGGAACGCACATTCTTCAATCGTTCCCGTTTGAATATCAATTTTTCTGCTTTGATTCTTGGTAAGGATGACGGATTTAACTTGTTTTGACGGCGATCTTGAAACAAGTTGTGTTTGTCCCTGAAAAACATTGATAGAAGAAGAACCGCACGGTTCTACCTCCACCCCAAACTCCGTACCCAGATCAATCATGCGGGACGATGGTGTTTCAATTATAAATCCGATAGCTTCCGGGGGTACCGATGCAAATGCTTTGCCGGATTTCAGTTCAAGAGTGCCATTGGACTTGCAGGCAAATTCACAAGGCGCTTCGATTATGACATCGGCTCCATACCCGAACTGGATATTGACAATTCCTTGTTCCAGGGCAATAGGCCTGTCGGTATTGTAAAAGATATCGCCTTTTTTAAGCGTTTTGAAGGTATTTTTGACTTTGATGTCCATCGCATCAATGAGGACAGCGGCTGGTTCGCGTGAAGGTACAACCTGCACATAGGCGATCATGCACAATAGGGCAGCCAGCGATACAGCAGCAACAGCCAGTGAAAAGCGGTTGATTTTTCTTACTTTTTTCTCCAGCGGCTGTGCAGGAATAATTGGCTGATGCGTATTTGGTTTGTCGGCGGAAAGCTTTATAGAAGGAGCGGTTCGTTCTTCAACCGCAAGACAATGAAGCAGGTTGAATTGCTCTGTTATTTCATTTTTTGAGCCAAAGAAAGCATGGGGTATAGCATTAGTCTTTCGCAGTGCAGAAGACATTAGATAAAAGTCCAGACTGTATTGCAGCGCCTCAGGAGAGGACTGGAGGATGGCATTGAGTTTTTCGGTCTGCCAAGGCTGGGCCGATCGCTCCAAAGTGAGATATAACAATTCATTTAATTCTTGTTTTTGTTTTGCATCCATTATATCTCAAATCCTATGCCTGACGCATGCACTCCAGAAGCCGTCCGTGAACACGCGACAGACTTTTGTAGGTATTCAATATCGACAAGCCGAGAACTGAGGCAATTTGCTGCGGCTTAAAATTCTGATAATATCGGAGCTCGATAAGCTTGTATTCTCTTTCACTAAGTCTTTGAAGGCACTTTTTTAATTTTTCAATCCGGCTGTCAACCTTTGTGTGGGCCTGCTGAACAATTGGAACTATTTTTTCAAACAATTCGTTATCGAGCAGAATATGAGAATTATTTTTTTGATGTTTTCGGAAATCCAAAATCTTGTAATAAGCGATCTGAATTCCCCAAGACACAAAATCTTTAATCGGCTTACAATCCGGATATTTTTGCCACATTGTATTTGCGGTTTCCTGCATTAAATCATCGGCATCTTCGTAATTGCGAACCAGACTTAAGATAAAAGCATAAATACGCATCTGGTTAATTAAAAGCAGCTGCAGGAACTCATGAGAATCTTTTATTTCCATCCATCACTCCGATTAGCTCTCATTGGCCGTTTAACTTTAAGTATGTTGAATGTCTATGTAAAAT